>Ga0164297_10001398_pt1 | contig 25703 bp, 34 predicted proteins | sample GEODES058metaG_FD_113539 | JGI IMG/M metagenome (GOLD analysis project Ga0164297, IMG submission 113539) | Dystrophic lake water microbial communities from Trout Bog Lake, Wisconsin, USA - GEODES058 metaG | ecosystem: Environmental > Aquatic > Freshwater > Lake | place: USA: Trout Bog Lake... | reverse complement strand
CTCCACCCCCATAATCGCTTTGGCTTGTGCTACTGATTCAGGGCAGGGATAAGACGCTCTGTATTCTGAATACTCGCAAACCTCACACAACAAATCACCCGCATATGTTTCAAGTCGCTTATGCCTCTCAAAGAACGCTTTGTGGGCGAGCCATGAGTTGTGATTTGGTAACCCAAAAACAAGGCCATCTGTAAATCTATTTATTTCTTCATAATCTTTTATCTGCGCTTCAACCCGCTTCTGCGCCTCTTGAACAATCTCTAGGTCGGTCATTTCAACCCCTCGCTTCCTCAATAGCATCTTTAGTTGTTTGATTAGGTTCATTCGCGTATTGCTCTTCCATAAAGTCATGGTGAGCCTTCTCTACTGCTAATTTATCGAGCAAGTTATTAACACAATACTTAACTGAGTATTCGTAGGTATTACCGCAATCTCCGCATTGCCAAATTAATTCGTCTAGGTTCACTTCAACCCCTTCTCGCAATTCATCGTGGTTCATATACGGGCCATCAATGCTGTCTTGACTGCAAACTCTAAGTCCTCAATAGTGGAGTTATTATGGATATACGCATCAAAATCCCAGTTATCTAGATCATGCTCTGAGATGTGTGAATTAACAGCCTCTACACCAGTACGCTCTATACGCCAAAGTTGTCCACCTGCTAAACGAATAGTTGTTGCCTCATTTTGAAAGCGAACATCTGTAATTACATAGTTTCCATCTCCAGACATTGTCTGGAGTGCGGTTGCAACCCAGACTTCACTGTTGATGTGTTTACGAGCAGCAACCCCTAGCTCCTGCAATAGACGGCGGACTTCAGGAAAACGAGTCTTTGCTACATCCCAGCCATAAGCATTAACTACACCTTGTAGATAAAATCCGTCTTTTAACATGGGATTCATATCCCACAGAAGGTTTCTAATTGGATCTGCAAATGCAATGCGTTCAAATCCGCGCTGTTCTACCAAGAACTTAGCGACGGTATCCTTTCCAGATTGAGCGTAGCCTGACAAACCAATTATCATTTTTAGCCTCCAAAGTAGGTACTTCTCCACAGATTCCACATTTTCTTATAGGATATGGTAACAGAACATACCACTCCGTACAACAACGGGCCTTTGCTACCCAAGACCCTTCCATAGCTCCTGCTCTAGATCGCTTCATTTTTATACCTAACTGTAACTGGTCCAGCTAAGGAAGCCCAGTATTCTTCTTCTTTTTGTCTAGCCTCTTTTAAACGGCGTAAACGCCCCCTGGTAACCTCCATACGACCGCCCATTGAGCCGCCCATACTTCTACCTTTTGTCGGTAATCCCGGCTTTTTATTATATTTTGCCATTTTTTCTACCCTTTACAGTAAAAACTGTTACTGGACCATGCATTGAGTTCCAGTATTCTTCTTCTTTTTTACGCTGTTCTTGTACGCGCTTTCTATAGCGTGTTGTGAACTCGGTTTCAGTAAAGAACTTGTTTTGCTTTTTTTCCATTTTCTCTCCCCACCTGTAAGCAATGTACGGCGTTATCGATACCCCAGCGTACCTCATCTGGAGTCATATCGCCAATGTCCTTAGCCATTGAATCCCCGTAGTTAAAGGCCCAAAATTCTATGCCATTCTTTAAAGCTGAGGCTTTAAAATCAGATAGAGCCTTTCTACCGGCCTCATCCACTGCGGGGTTGTCAAAAGCAAGGATTAGCTTATCTGCTTTTCTCATAAGATCAAGTTGCGCTTCGCTTACCATAGCCCCGCAAATTGCGACGCCCTCTGTCGAATTTCGACAGACCCCAACCTTTACAGCGTCAAGAGGGGACTCAACGACGACCATTACTGGGCCTTCCCAAGCATCAATCCCAAAGAGAGTCTTAGATTTTGCTATGCCTGGAGGCCGGTTAAAGAAGTGACGGTTACCCTGACCCTTCTCTTGCCAACCCATAAGTTTAAAGTTTGAAGCGCTTCTCAGTGGAAGGATCCAAATTGACTTTTGTTCATAAAACTTAACAGAGTATTTTTGACACAGTTCACTAGTAACGCCTCGCGTTACTAATGCCCACTCAGGAGGTTCTGAGAATACAGATAGACGAGCCTCACTCATTGGAACCGGAGTTGGTGGGGCCACATAGATATCCCTGGCGTCAGCTAGCTTTTGTCTAATGCTCTCTATATCGACCTCTACAACTTCATTAAGCCATGATTTTGCAGCTCCGAAGTCAAGCAACCCAAAGGGCGTCTTAAAGCCCTTTACATCAGCAACAAGGCTTAATAAAGATCCTTTATACCCACAAGAGAAGCAATGGTGGGCGCCAGTTTCAATATTGATAGACCAAGATGGCTTACCGTCTTCTTTTCCTGTGCGCTCGCGGTGCATGGGGCAATGCCCAGTAAGCTCATCCCGGATCTCGATATAATCAATATTCAGGCGAGCTATAGCACGTTCGACATCATCACCGTGGTACACAGCAACCATCACATTTGCTGTCATGTTCAAACCTAACCACGACATCGTTGTTTATTTCATCAGGATCTGTGTGCCCGATACCGTGTTCACATACGCGCTCCATAGCAATAACCATAAAATTAAAGACCTGAGGCCAAGACCGCATATGATGATCACTACGCCGATGAATCGTGCAATAAGCTCCACGGCACTTTCCTTGAGCGTGTACATTTATTAAAACCATATCAGAGTTTTCTAACTTTACGGGTTTAGTAGTAGTCTTCATCATCACTCCTTACGTAGTCTTTTGGCATATCCACTAGTGTAGGCGCTGTTGCCACAGTTCCGCAAAGCGCACACTCCATGTCTGTAAAGTACAGTGAAATCTCGTAGTCCTCAAACATGGCTTTTATATTCCACAGCCTGGATCCACAAGGGCAAACGTGGGTAGGAACCCCTCTAATATCCACTATGCATGTACCAACTTCTTTTTTCTATTGCTACGCATGCGAATACGCTGACGTGGGGTTGTTCCTCCCCAGATGCCTTGTAGAGAAGGGATCTCTATTGCATACGCTATACATTCATTAATGAGCGGACAAGACCTACAAATAGTACGGGCCTTCTCTACAGCCATAACGTCTGTGTACTCGTCTGGAAAGAATAACTCCGAGTTGGTCTCATTGCAGAGTTGTGATCCATCAAACGGATAATCCGTGTATTCGAAATTAAGCTCCATATTCCTGGAATTTTCCTTCCTCCCAGTCCCAGAGCAGTTCTGTCTCTGCGGGACCGCTATTACGGCTGGCTACGATTTTTAGTAAACGAGAAGTGTCATCATCCTCATCCTGGCGTTGTAGGGCCAAGATAACGTCAGAGTCTTGGTGAAAAGACGCTGAGAAGGAAATGGAGTCTGCTGTTACCTTTCCGGCACGCATCTTTGCAGTTGCAGCCTGGGTAGTTTGAACAACGGGGATATTGTACTTTTGAGCTAGGCGCTTTAAAGATTGGGTAATATTACGAATAGCAATAGGCTCATTGCGTAATCCGGTAATTTCATCCGTCATAAGATAGACACCATCAACAAATAGCACCTGTGGACAAAGCTGTTCAACCTTTAGGGCTAATTGAGAGATCGTAGTAGCAGCAATGCTCTCTGTTAACCAGAACTTATGCATAGTCTCCATACGGATCAATTCATCTTTATAACGATTTTCTTCTGCCTTTGTCAATGCGCTGCGTTGAAGCCGAGCAAAGGAGATGTGAGAGCGCATAGCATCGTGACGAAGCTTTTGCTCATGGTTTGTCATCTCGAAGGATTGGAACATAGGGACTGCACCATCTCGATGGATGTTAACTGCCATTTGCATAGCGAGGACAGACTTACCGGTCTTAGGTGGTGCAATAATCGTTACTAGTTGGCCGGGTTGTAAACCCGCAGTAGCTAGGTCAATAACATGAAAGCCCGTTGCCATTCCTAGCAAACCGTTTGGACGCAACTTAATATCAAGATACTCTTGAAAACGAAGAAGTGGCTCTTCGGTAAGATCAACATCTCCCGAATTGGCTATACCAACATCCATGAGGTTTGCGTAACCACGACCCATGATTTCAATTGCAGCGTCATGTCCAGCGGCAGTTAGTGCGGCGCTCGCAGCGTCTAAGTAATCAAGAGTCTTGATTCGACGCCTATATTCGACCAGTTGATCTACAAGGTACTCAACCGTATCCTCTACAAGAGGAAACTTCCCTCCATCTGTAAATGTGGGGAAATTATCAAGAACAGTTACGGCTGTTGGTACTTCGTTATACTTAGTCCAATGGTTTTTAAGGAAGTTAAATACTTCACGGTTCTCCGCAACAAAGAACCAAGAGTCGTCTATACCCCGCTCTAATAAGGGGGAAATATTACGATCTTTTATGGCTTTACATAAAAGCCGATACTCGTTATCTTTCGCCATTAATTTTTTCCCATATCTAAGAATCGTGCTCCGTATCGTAATGCGCGTTCTGGTATATCTATAACGTGCTTTACTTCAGGTCGGTATGGTAACTCACCAACAAGGTCTGCCACAACTCGATAAGAGCTGTAGTAGTTGAAAGGATTTGTACCCAGATTATCTAAATCTTCTTGAACCTGCTTCATATCTTTTCGTGTATACCCAAAACCGGCAAGTTCAAGAATGAACTCATTTTTTTCAGAAAAATGCCAGAAGTAAGCTAAAGATTGTCGACTATAGGTAATCTCTTCGTCTGGAATGCTAATTAGGCCGCCTAAAGCTTTTTTAACTGAAGGCTTTCTATCAAGGATGCAGTCAAGCGTAACTACAACCCGTGATGGCCGCTCATTTGAAATATCGCCCCCCTTCATATTTACAGTGCCAGCGGCCTTCCATATTTGAGTACAATGTTTCTAAAAGCAGTTGGATTAGTCTTAGCTTCTTCTAAAAGGCTAGGGGGGATATCGCTAGTAATCTCAATTGGGTATTCGCCGTTCTTTAACTGAGACTTGCACCAGTTAATGTGACGGCAGTTCTTACGTCCTATGTAACCTTTGCAGGTACAGCGTAAGTCCTTATCGTGAGAGATCTGAACTTCGCAAACCTCATCGTTTGATAAAAAGAACTGAACTGTTTTCCATCCATACATTTTTGTACCTGACATTTTCTTCATAGACGTAGATCCCCCTTATCTGATTTTATATCAAGCGGTATGAAAGCTTCATGGGCAAAGCTACCCATTGGTTCTCCATAAACGCTACCCCAATCTTTTAACGGCACGTTTGTCGTTACGATTGTTGGTAGTCCAGAATTAAAACGTGAACGCAGTAATGCGTCAAATTGGTTCTCTGCCCAGCCTGAGGCAGTGCGGTATTCCTTTCCAAGGTCATCTAGGACAAAGACTTGAGTCTGATCCTCTTCTGGGCCGTCAGCGTAGATTCCGCTACGGATCCACCGAAGCATGTCTTTTTCATCCTGATCGGTCTCATCCATGATGTCCTTTTGGAGCCGTAGGAGTTTGGGATAGTCCATAAACGTCCCAATCCGTGTAGGCATGATAGCTAATTTGCGTTCTGGATCTTTGAGTATCCCCCGAATAACGCTCTGGAGGGCTACAGAAGCCAACATGGTCTTTCCCTGACCTGGTTTCCCCTGGAGCATTAGGCCAACCCCGCAGAGGGGGCTTCCAGAGGCTTTAATGACCTTTCCAGCGACGACGTTATCCACCCAAGCCTTGACCTGCTCTACTGAGTCAGATTGGTATAGGTCTTCAAATTCCCAGCCCATCGTCTTAAACGGAACACCTGATTTGATAACCCCGTTACGAACTCGAGGCCCTTCCATGCGTGGGTCGTACATTATTCCCCCCCAAGTAACTTGAGCATCTTTTCCTGGTGAGCCAGGAAGTCGTCATCAACGTACTCTGTTTCAGATTTTGCTGCAAGTCCGTGAACGGTTGGGTAGTAAGAAACAAACCGGCGCCAGATTGGAAGACCAACCCCAACATCGTGGAAGTTACGTGGATCTGCAAAGAACCGGCGTACGCCTTCTAAGACGGCTGTGCGTGGAACTCCTTCACCGATCCATTTGTTCATTATTGAACGTAAGGATTTACCGTTGACCTGAGCCGGAGCTCCGTTAGCTACCTTGCGTACACCATCATAGAACTCCGCGATAATGTCTTCTGTAGTCCACTCAGACTCAGGACGCTCAAAACGCCGCATGTACTCTGGAGTAGTTTCAAAGGTGGTCTTCTTGTACTTAATACGCCGCATCTCGCGTTTATCAACAACCTTGCCTATAGCGCCGGAGTCATCTTCGGTCTCAAGAACGTGGCGGACTTTCTTCTTCGGAGCCTCTTCCCCATCCAGCATTGGCCAAGCCATTTCAGCCTCCCTTACTTTCAGCGCGCCTTGCGCGTCTGAAAGATTAGAAGTACGTAGTACTTCTAATCTACTATTGCTATTAATCATTATAGTATTAACATTGCCTGGTTCCCCGAGAGTCGGAAATTCAGGACTCGGTGGAACAGGCTGGTAATTCCAGTTAAACTGATCTACATAATTCCTACCGACCTCTGTAAAACTCAGGGTAGTTGTCCAGCGGCCAGTTGTGATGTCATTAGTCCGCTCGATATTGATGTATCCTTGTCTATGGAGTTCTTTCATTGCATTACGAATAGCGTCCCGGCCTTCGTTCATGTAATTAGATTCCATCATTTCGGAAGTTGACATAACCCTTCCTACCGTGGCGTAGACCATCCATACTGCTCTAGCCATTCCGGAAAGGAAGGGATTTAAATTGGGTGCTTGCATTATTACCTCTTCTCGATGCGCTCTGGTAGCCCTTTAGCTTGACGAACAGATACGCCAGTGAAAGCCTGCTCCACAAGGAGTGACATTGTCAAACCTAGAAATGTAGCGGCAAGTGAATATACGGGAATGAATAGTAGACGGCATTCCATTAGAAAGCAACTAGGCAAGGAAATGAAAAGGGCAAATAAACCCCGCCATTTGCCTAGGGATATAAATAAGCTTTCTACAGCTGTGAGAATGCACGCTACTGCTAGTGAAATTACTACTAGTGTAGTCATGCGAACCTACTCTCTAAATACACACCTATCAATATGAAAGGCTTGATCAGAAGCAAAGGTAGCTGGAGTAAAGGTAACTGTCAACTCCGCCATAGCTGCGCCAAAAGTGGTGTTAGCTGGGAAGACCTTAGATAGATAAGCCCAACGGTCAGTGTGAGTAATATTGAAGGTTTGGCTACGGTAGGCGTCTGTTACGTCCATGTAGGACTCGCCCACAGACGTAAAGTCTAGGGTATTAGTGCTTACATTGCCAGAGGTGTTGCCCCTATAAACCTTAATGATTGATCCTGTAGGGCTATAGAAATCTACCCGAAGGGTATAGGTTCCTGTAGAATCTGAATTTGCAGGTCGTAGGGCTACTGAGCTATAATATCCGTACCCGCCATTAATGTCAACTTGTGGACTTGTTATACCAAAGGTCTTTGATCCTGAGCTTCCTGCTGTTTTAACCAAACAGTAGGCGGCTCCATGAGTGATGAAGTCTCCAGATAAAGTTCCTTGGTAAATAACACGCTGTAGCGTTGAGTTTACTGATGCCCATGTTCCAAGATCCTTTTCAAAGGATGCAGATGGAATTAGAGACTCAGTTAGGTCTGGATAGTTTTGCGCTGGCGCACCAAGTTTTAAGCACCACGTAGATCCATATGGCATAACCAAAGGTAGGTTCGCTGCAAGTCTAGATGTTTTAACAATGCGGTTAAAGATATAAGAGCTTCTTCCACCATTACCACTCTGAGTCTGAGCGACGGTCATAGTTGCAGTATTAGTAAGTGGGTTTGTTATCGTAGACGAAACCCCATCACCAGGATAAATAGGCTTACTAGGTATACGGCCATATTCAGCTTGAACACCATCAATACAGAAGAAGCTTGTAGGGGCTAATTGATACGCAAATCCTGCAGGGGGTGCAATAGCGATCGTTAAATTAAAGCTTGTTTCCCCAGGAGTTAGCTGACGAATTGCGTGGATTCTAATCCACTGGTATTGGTCATGCTGATAAACTTCCATATGGTCTGTTGTAGTAACACCATTTCCAGAAGTTGTTATAGTATAAGTTCCTTCTGCAGATCTAATAAACGCTGATACTACAAAGTCTTCACCACCTAAAGCAGGAGATGGTAGATAAACGGTGGTGCTTATAGATCCACCAGAACTAAATGGGTTGTAATTAAACTGACCCATAGATGTTCCAAATAGCGGACCAAATGTTATTGGATATACCCCACCATATGTTTGATCTGGGTTTACCGTTCTAGCTGATGCAAAGTTAGTCGTAGATGTGTTTAATACCAAGGCTCCACCAGAAACTGTCCAGTTAGAGGTGTCATTAAAGCCTGGATTTTGTATTAGGTTATAGATGTTCTTTGTTTCCCAGAAACAGTCTGTACCAACGTAATACGCCTGTGTATTTGGGTTTGTTGGAACAATCGCTCCATCTCCAGAGAAGAACTGATCAAGATTTGCCGTCTCTTGAAATAATGCTGCGTCTAACCAAAATGTCATGTCTGTAGTTGCATCCGGTGCGTATACGGATACCTTTGCCAAAGGCATACCAGAGTCTCGAGTATAGACTGGGGCAATAGCGCTTACGCTTATGCGCTCTCTAATAGCTGGGAACTGAGGCGGGGTCCCTGTGACTAAACCATCAACAACAGTTGCTAATCCAGAACCAGAAGCAGTCGTTGTACCTGTTATTGGGGTAATAGGTGTTCCAGCAAAAGTAGGGGGTAGAGCAGGCTGACCAGTTGTTATAGTAAATGTATTTGAGGTAATAGAGTCAATAAAGATACCGGATAGGTTAAAGGTTGATGGAGATAACCCGGTAATACTTACGCATTCACCTACAGAAAGATTATGCGGAGCTGTTGTTGTGTATGTTACTGTGGTCCCAGAATTTGTTGCAACAGCTTGGTTAACTGCATAAGTTACAATTGAAGGGCTAATATCAACTGCGGTTCCATCTACAAAATAGGATGCGGTCTCATAATAGTATCCATTAGAGTCGTTTAGTGTGTAGGTCTGCTTCTCTACAGACTCCCTATTTGAGAATTCAATTCTAGGGATTGCTCTACCAAAACCTTCGTATTCCGTACTTGCATATACGCTAAAGGTATAGTTTTGTCCTGGAGTAACCGGGAACCAGTCCGTACTTACATAGCCTCCCGGAAGTGCAGTTAATCCTTGAGGAATGTTTCCTGTAGGTGCACTTTGAATAGTTAATTCACCAACACAGGAACCAGAATAAACTGCTGTGTTATAGATTGTTGGGTCTTGAGCAAAGGACCCATTTGCAGATGCAACCCAACCACCTACGCCTTGTTCAAAGCTTGGGTTGGGAATAATGTTTTCCTTTTCCCCCTCAAGATATACTCGAACTCTACGAGCATCTTCGTACTCAAGGCTAGGATCAGCCTCAGCAAATTGAAAGAGGTCAAAAATAAGAACGCTACCAATAGTTCTAGTAATCGTTAATGTTATGGTTGCATACGCTGCAGTCTCTGGAGCTTGCTGACCATTTCTTCCAGAATCAGATTTTGTTGTAAATTCTGTCCAACCAGCCTGCGAGGTATGGGTATTTGCAGCGGTTGAGCCTAGGTTATTTCCTAGATAATCCCACCATTGAATTACTGCTGAAATAGTAGAGGGGGCATTAAGATGCCTCACCCAACCAGAAAAAAGATAACTAAGATCTTTCTTTACAGGTATTCCATATAGTAGTGGGTTAGACGTTGCCGCGGGCAAGGACATGGTTGTGGTTGTTTGTGTTGGGGTTAGCTTTGCGTAACCCAATGCGCGGTATGGAGAAACCTTGTCATATAGAGGGGGGACTGGAGCAGAAATAGCTGTACCTAAATCGGTAGCAGAAGTTGAATAAAGACCCTGTACAAGAGACCCCGAGCTTACAGACCAACGACCCACAGACTCTTCAAAAGAGGAATCATTATAGTCAAGCATAAGATTGTGGCCAACAACAATGGTGTTTCCTAAATGCGTTAAGGCAGTAACGTAGGTTTTAATACCCAGTTCAGTTCCTTTAAGTGAGTTAATAATATTTCCTGATTGGTATAGAGATCTATGATAAGAGTCTCCCAAAGCGGGCTCATAACTAAATCCTAGCTGGCTCATCTGAGCTGGTAGCAAGCTGTGGTGGAAATACTTTTGAGATGGTGTCTTTTGTAGAAGATCAATCTCAGCTTTTATCTTGTCGTACATAAAAGAGTAGCCAATAAGAGTATTTGTTAAATCATTATAGTTATACTCTCCGGTAGCATCTCCAACGCCATCATCTGAGTTAAGCCATGCTTTTGGTAGCCATTTAGCTACTAGCTCAAAGGTATCTGCATACTGAATAAGAACTACATTAGTATCTCCACAGAAAACCCAACCTGTGCCATTAAAAATCCAAATGGAGTAGTTTACTTCACGAACATCGTCGGCAACGTTTTCGTCTAGATGTGAGTTTCTAAATAACCCAAAAATGTCTCCGTCAATAAAGTCCGCATCAAAAGGATTGTCTGGAGTTCCATTAAAGCTTCTAACTAGTCTCCAATGAGTAGGTACCGGATCGGCAGGATCTGCCGTAATAGACTGCCATAAAAGAGATACGCTATTTAAAGAATAGGCCCAGGAAGCAATGGCAGAGTTATAGTAGGTACGGCTGATTTCTTTTTCGCCATACTTAGAAACACCATAGATACCGGAACTATACTTTGCCATTTTTTATGCTTATACTCCAGATAGAAGGAAAGGGTTTAGAGCACTATTTGCAGCGGCCTGAGCAGCATTTGCCGCAGCTGTTGCTGATGATAAAGCTGTTTGAATTGAGTTCCAGTCTGAGCTATTTACGTAAACTACGTTGTAAGTTCCAACCTTTGGAGTACCTGTAGAATCAACGTTAAACCCAAGTGTACCGGAAGAGGATTTTGTTATTAACAGCTGGTAAGAGTTTCCAGATGTAGCCTGAATAGTTAACCCAACAGACCCGACGTTAGGACTAATAAGAGACCCACCATTTAGCCCCACATATGCAGATTGACCAGTTCCACTAATTAAACCGGCTTCTATGTTTAGAAGACGATCTCCCAAAGTTCCCCAGGTAGTAGTCTGAGAAAACGTGCCGGTATAGCTGGAGACCAAAACGTTATTGGCAGTAGCTGTAGAGCCTAGCACTGTCTCAATAGCGCGAACCTCATCCTGTAATGAGTTGACGTGATCTGCCAGGATCGTATCCTGTACGTCAACCTTTGGGGTGAGCTGTCGTACGGTCGATGGGAATGTAGCTGCCATTTTTACCTACTTTTCTTATAGAGCAATTCCACCAGAAACCGTAATGGTTAGGTTAGCTGGTAGAAGGTATGGGATCTGGTTAGGACTAAAAACAAGTGTACTAGCGGTATTACTATTATCTGTGCATAACTGAACTACGTTTGCAGAAGCAACACCAGTTACATTTGATACTGCAGCATATAAAGCAGAAAGAGGAACTGTCATTCCAAAAGATACCTGGTCATAGGAAAACAGACCCGTTCCTGAGGCTAACAATGCTTTGTATACAGCAAGCTTTAAAGTACTTTGTTTAAGCGCCGGCTCTGCAACCACAGCTATATTTATATAAACAGGGATATATGATGGTGGAAGTACGTTAACTGTTGTCCCAACAGGGACTTTATCTGACAAGTAGCTTGTTACAGATGTTTGTAGGGCTGTCCAGTTTGGGGTAGGCACTCCACTTACAAGTCCTGGAGTAGCACTTCCATCATACTGAGATTGAACGTAGACGTTAACTGAGGTGTATACACCAGCAGAAGAATTAGCTCGACCAACTAATGGAACTAAAGCGGTTAAGTAATTATAGTCTGCAAGGGTAACTGCTCTGCGACGTGTTGCAATTGCACCTTTAATCTTGGACCTGATTTGGCTTGTATTGTCGGCATCGGCTCCACCAACTGCAGGGGATGGGTTAGTTGCCGTAAAGTATGTAATAGCATCTGGGTCTACATTTCCTGGAATAAAAGAAACTTCAGCGATAGCGTTAGAGATAATGTTTCCATAAATTCCAACGCTGGTCTTATAGATAGCGCTAATAACCTGAGAAGCTGATGGGATCGAACCATTTACACCATCACCAAAGATAACGGTAAGCGTTCCATCAGAATTTTGTGAAGTAGTAAATACTAGGTCTTCTGGACCGTACTCAATAAGAGTAGACACATACGTCCAAGGAGAAAAAGATACTCCCTGACCCACATACACAATAAGAGAACTATCAACAATGCCTAGGTCTAGAATCGTTATGTTTTGGCTAGGTGTTCCATCTGAGGTGCCAATAATTGCAGGAAGTGGTTTATGGTATACCGGATCAATATAGTCTGGCTTATCTGTATTTACTGTCTTTCCTTCTATAGCCGTTATAGATACGGATTGACCTGACTGAACGGCCACATAAGCTTGCGTTGTTTCAAAGTAGCACTGGGCAAAAGGACCGTAGGTTAGAGGAGCCATAACCTGGGTTCCTATAGGAAGGTCTACAGAGGTAGAGTTATTATTGGTAAATTGAACCGTCACTTGAGCAGGTGTTGGTCCAGATGGCTTATAACCAAATAAGGATGCAAACCCTAAAAGGGTATCTGTTTTTACCGCTGTATCAACAGAGGTTTCATTTGCAGCTCTATCAATGTAATAAGACATAATGTCGCCCATATAAGCAAACGATTCAAGCAAAACGTTACCAAGATCCGAGTTGTCTGTGGGATCCCAAGACTTGCCAGTATTAAGATTTACAAGATTTATAAGCTCTTGCTTTAATGCTGCATAGTCTCTAGCTGTATAGTCGATTGCGATTTCGCTCATTATGCTGTCCTCGTTATAGTTCCGTCATTGGTAAAGATTGCTGTTGTTGTGGAAAGGGTTGCTTGAGTGCTGTTTGGCAAAACAACTACAATCTCTATTGCTGCTATGCCGTCTTCTCCAATAGGCCCCACCTTGATGTCTCCCAAAGAGATATCTGGTAGCCAGTTATTAACAGCCGTTTCTATGGCGCTTTTTACTGCAGCGCTAAAGGTTGTTTTTTGTGGACCGTCAACAATGTAAGCGTTTTCAAACAACGCTGTTTTTAGGTCCACTCCATATCCAGGATTCATGGGTCTTTGCCCAACATTTGTAGATAAAAGAGTTAGAAGTCTGTCCAAATAAATCTTTGGAGTATAGTCCGTAGTTTTTACAACTCCAATAGAATCAAGAGTAAAAGGATATGAGATGTAGCTCACAACGATACTCCAATCCATACAGGGTACTCAAGATCTCCGGCAATGAACATAACCCAGACAACCTGACCAATTTTTGGCAAAAGTCTGTGAGGAGTGTGCTCCTCTGTAGTACCCGCATCTACAGCGTCATTCCACTTTTCCGTAGTACTTGCTGTTGTTTTATGTGGGTGTTTAAGTGTACCTGCACCTGACTTCGCTACAACGGTTAAAGCAGGGACAGTTCCACCACCGGTTCCTCCTACAACCCCTGTAGACGTTGTAGTTAAAAGGTTAGCTATATCTGCGGCTAGATGCTCTTGATGATCTGGGTGATTAGCTATAGAGGTTACTGGTAGACATGCCTGAGCCCAAGTAGTGATTTCATTTCCGGTAGGCTGTAGAACCTTTACTCGAATTCTGTTGAGCTTAAGAGGATCTGTTATATCCACAACTTTTGCTGAGTAGATTCCATAGAATCTGAACCTACCCTGGGGATCCATACCGTATTCTAATTCGCTCATTTTAGAACCTGCGTACTCTTGGAAGCTTTCCAGTATGTTGTGCTCTTTAGGTTATTGAAGTTTGGGGGCACTATCGCATTAGGGTCATTTGTTGGGTTTAAAATAGTAAACGCTGAAGGAGTTGTTTTAGGACCAAATACGCTCGTGTCGGGTTGTGGCAGGTCACTACTATTTGGTGATAATGAGATATCTACAAGAAGCGAGTCAGAAACGTTAAGTGACTTTCCTGCTAGCTCTGCATCTATATCCCTTAGAGCAGCAGTACTTGCCGCATTAGGATTTGTGTCACCAATTTTATCTGTACCAACTACAAGGTCACACATATAGTACGCAGGCCTTCCACCAAAGCGGTGGGTTATAGAAAGAACAGTCCAGTATCCAGACATGCCATTAGGCAATCCGTCTAGATAAATTGGATCATACGGACGAAGAGTAACGTTACCCACAATAGTTACCTCTGCCCTATGTGGATATCTTTTGCTATCAGATATGGCGTTAGATACAAGCTTTGCATCTTCTACGCTATTTACCACCTCATATGGATGGTGTTTTTTAAAGGTAGCTTTTGTAGAGTTATTAGAAAAGGCAGAGGTCATGAGAAGTATTCCTCACTAGGTGTAGCGGCACCCTTATCCACAGCTTTAACTTTTCTTTTATTTGTTATCTTTACCGTTTGATTGTTGTTCTTTGCCTTACCACTAATGACTCTGTCAACAGCAACCCCAGACTCTGGAGCTCCATCTGAGATAATGGGGTGGAAATAAGTTATTGTTCCCAAAGCTCTTTGTTCTTTTGTTATGCCCCCACCAAGCTCATTATCTACGTATAGGTAGTATGGTGCATAAGACTTCTTTGACGATGTAATTTTATCCCTAGAGCAAAAAGTTACAGTAGTATTTTCTGCTCTTAAAGCGTACCCGGTTTGAAGAGCTAGGCTTCTAAACAGCTGCCAGAAAGATTGTCCAGCCTGAACTACAGCTTGACGTACTCTTGGATCTCTTTGTACATTTGCAGATAGATCAAACTTAGTGCATACCCGGCTAACCACCTGATCTGCAGTAACCTCTGTATAGATATTTTGATCTGTTTCTTTTAGTACGGATGATGCAGCAATGCACTCAATTGTTGTTTCATTAGTACCCTGGATGGTAGACGTCTGCTTTATCCGGTGCACGTATCCATGGAATGTAGAGGTGTGCTTTAGGTTTTTATATTCAATAACTACCGGATCGTTATATACGATGCTAGTATCTATTCTAAATGGTTTGCCCTTTAAATGGAGAACAACGGTATCGTGCTCAGCCATACTTTGGGTAATTTCTAGCCCAATACAGATTAGCTCAAATAAAGGGGTCTTAGGAAACGTGACAGAAAACGATGCACCAATCGTGGCATCTTGCCAAACAAAGTTACGTAGAGTCGTTGTTGTTGGAATACTCATACCGGAATCCTTATAACCTGACCGGGTTGAATACTAAAGGGGTCTAAAATCTCTGGATTAATATCCATGATTTCCCACCAAAACTTTGAACCACCGCAGTACTTGTTAGCTAAAAGAGCAAGGCTATCGCCAAGTATCCAGGTATATTCTTTATACTTAACGGTAACAGATTTAGGCCAGGCTCTAAATACTGTAACTTGATAGGTGCCGGTATGCTCATATAAAATTTGAGCAAGGGGACCGTCGTTATATCTAGATACGCGTTCAATACTCATTGACCAGTACCTCCGGCGCTAGAACCTCCGGCTGCTCCAGAAGTTGTTGTTGTAAATGCTGAGTTTCCTCCGATTGCACTCTTGTAAGCTTCAATACCTGTTGTAGTACCAGTACCGGTTTGGTTAACATTGAAGATAGCTGGGTAACGGGTAAAGCTAATATCAATAGTAGAAAAGATTGGAATCATGTCTAGATTAAACATGACGTGATTAACAGTTAAGTTTGTTACAGAGCCAAATAGCTTCATATTATCGTTAAACACTAGCCAAACAGGTAGGGCTTTTAAAATTCCGATATCTGAGCTAATACCATTAGAATAGTTAATCATTGGATTATTACCCTTAGGATCTGGATCTCCGTTACATACTCGGTATAGATATTCAATATCAAATTCAGTGCCTCGATTAAGAAGGCCGTTAATCTGATCTGGTTTTAATGCGGGCGTATAACCCCTATTAGGGTTATCTGATAGTGAGCCTAAATCTAAGATTCTATTAACGTAAAGCTGAAATGAGTAGGTCATATTACCCGCAAGGAGGGCAGCTGGATCAGCATTTCCCAAAGTCCAGTCAACAGAGGTATTTGCCCCAACGTTATATTGGAAGGTAGTTGGGTTGTACATAAATCGGAATCCCCAAAGAGATGAAGAGTCTGTAGTGTTAACAGTCTTAGCGCTATTGACATCTTGATAGATACGACCAAGTTTTCCTGAATAAACGGCAGGACTAATTAGGTAGTCAGTTACAACGTTGCCATTAGCGTCCAATACCTTTTGCTCATAGGTATAGGCTTTTCTATTTCCCTTTGTGGCATCGTGTGGGGGTGGATTCCAACGTTCTTGATCGGTTGGCTCAGGAGGTGCTGAAGAAACAGTAGTTGGACTTAGAGCAGCACCGCCTGTATTTGGGGTAGTTGAGCTGGTTACCTTAGAGCCATTGATTGCTTGAATAAGCAACTGTTGTCCATGAGCAAAGACGGTTTTACTGCCAGCTTTATCAGTACCTAAGGTAGTAATACTCTTTGCGCTAGTTGCTCCAGGAAGCCAGATATATTCTGTATAGGTTGTTGAGCCATTTTTATAAGTCGCACCTATACCTACAAACCATTTGTTTGAGGCATCATAGTGAATGTTGCTTAGGTTTGGTTCTGCCCCTAGGGGAAGACTTGGGTTTAATGCATTAATAAGTCCTTGAGGAATTCCGGGAGTTGATGCGGGCCCCTTAGTAATAGTAACGCTTTGTATGCCCGTAAAGTTAGCTCCACTAATATTTTGTAATGGTATATCACTGTTGTCAGATTTTAAGGTGACGTCAAATGTTGGGTGGATAACATATGGCAGGTTATAGCCAGTACTTTCTCTATTCCATTTTGCTTCAAAATCTGAACCAGCTGGGGATGTGTCTACAGTTTTTACCTGTTGAAATTGAGCGCCCCAATCACTAGAGAGCGTTACCGTAACATCGTTTCCACTTAGCTTAGTTGTCTTGTTAGTTGAGCTATCATAAGAGTAGCATTGAACAACCCAAGCAACATCAAACTCGCTGCCGTCTACACTGCCTGCACCAACACCTGTACCCGACCCATTTGCTGTCTTTAGATCATAATAGTTAATGCTTACTGTCTGAGCAGTTACATTTACCCATACATGGTTTAAAACTTCCTTAAGGAAGATATTACAAAAGTATTGAACGGCCATTAGTACACCCTCAATTCGTGACTTTCAATAGCAGCCTGAACTCGGCGCTGGAATGTTCTAAACATCTGTTCCGCTTCATGTGTACTAGATTGGGCAATATTAACATGCATTGTAACGTTAACTTGGTGGGCAACTTTACCGTGTGTTTGTGTTGGCAGGACATGCGCAGCTCCACCGGTTATCTGGTTTATAGGTCCGCCACCATGTAGGCCCGCCTGTTGTTCTGCAGCGTGAGCATCGTCAATGTATCTTAAGAAGCTACCGTTATTATATGTAGCCCAGTCTTTCCACCAAGTTCCTTTATTAGAAACCTCATATGCTGCTTTAGCATTTGTCGTGGCATTAAATAGGGCGTTATTATTTTTAATGTGGAATTGCTTTAGGCGGTTTCTTCCCATATTTGGGCTGGCCGGATCATTATTATTCATGTTGATCTGGAATAGGCCATAAGACTTATCGCGTCCACTACCGTTATAGTCTCTAGGGTTTCCACCCGATTCAGCTAAAGCAACAGCAAAAGCAGTATCTAAAGCTTTTCCTTTAAACCCTGTTTTAGCTAAAAGCTCAATAAGCGCCTTACGACTTCCGCCATACATGGTTCCCGAGACATCCCCACCGACCAGATCCTTATGGCTATCAACCAAAGCTCCTGGGTTATGGTTTACGAACATAGAGCGGTTATTATTAGAGGCCAAATACTTATGCAGCTCTGAATAACCTACGGGACGATATGTGCTGGTATCCCCATTTAGAAGTTGGCTTAATGAAGCGCTATTTAGATCGCTCATAGTCTTATAAGATTGATGTGACTGAGCATTATAGAAGCTAGTGCTTGGTCCAGAGCTATTGCTGCCTGTAAACCATCCTACAGCTTTCTTTGCCATATTGAGGCCGCTCTTAAGAAGATTACTAAAGAATCCGCCTACACGACCAAAGAATCCCTGAGGGTTAACAGTTTTTCCTGTTTTGCCAGCGCCTTGAATAAGCTCAAAGTGAAGGTGAGGACCGGTTGAGTTTCCAGAGCCAGGAGCACCTTTAGCACCACCAGATAAACCAATAACATCTCCCTGGTTTACTTGCTGCCCTTTGTGCACATTGATCTTGCTTAAGTGAGCATAACGAGTTGAATAGCTACCATGACTTATAAGAACATAGTTACCCCAACCACCACCATTACCGGTTTCAGTTACAATACCTGTTGCAGCTGCTTTAATTGGGGTGCCTACTACAACACCATAGTCAACACCGGGGTGGAATCCTGCTTTAACTCCACGCCCACCTGCACGAGGACCATAAGGTGAGGTTACAGGGGTTCCCTTAGGAACAGGTGTCTGAAAACCTTGAGTTGAGTTTGCAGATCCTTGACCCGCAATGTCTGCGCTCTGTCCACCACCAGTACCTCCGCCTGAAAATAGCTGACCAATTGCATCAGCGCCTCCGGCAAGAAGACCGGCACCAGCAGATAGAAAAGGATCAAACGGACCAGTCCATGCAGTAAATGCGGCTGTTGTTGCTGCTCCAGCTCCTGCTGATTTACCAACAGAACCCCAATTAAACTTTCCACCATTAGATTTTCTATCTTGATACCCAGCTAAAGCGGAGAGAAGAGTACCGATAATAGGAAGCCCCTTACCAGCAATCTTACCTACACCTGAAAGCTTTGAAAGCAGACCTCCCGCACCAAGTTTTTCAGCTAAAGATGTCCAGCCATTGCTGTATCAGCAACTGCTGTAGCTCCAGGAGCAAACTTTCCAATACCTAATACCTTGCCTAGAATAGCGGCATTAATGCCTTGACCCAAGAAGCCCATAGCAGTGCTTCCAATATTAGATATAGTTGATCCCATATTTCCAGCGTTTGGGAAAGTTTGAAGGGCGCCTTTAAGACTCATCAAACCATAGGTTACTGGGGATAGGGCGCTCGCCATTTTAGCAAACCCGTCATTTAATGCAGCTACAGTATCTAATGAAATGTTATAGCCATTAACTAGTCCCGCTTGTGTAGAAGCAAGTACATTGTTTTGACTTTGGTTATATTTAAACTGTGCGCGGATTGGGCTGTTTCCCTCAACTCCCATAACATTTAGGGCTTGATTTGCACTACCAAGATCTTTAGTTGTTAGTGCGCTTCCCTTTTTAGCACGGGTAATAACACCCATTGCAATTGTCATAAAGAGGTTTTGATCGCCACCACAGACCATCATAAGGGTCTGGTACCCCTTAGATCCTGGATTTAAAAGTGTTGCTGCCTGCTCTTGAGTAATCTGGCGTCCACCATACAGGCCGTTATAGACGCTATTAATAATCTGATTAATAGGAAGAAGCTGGCCGTTATTGTCACGAATACGGATACCCAAACGCAGGAACATCATGCCGTTAATGCCGGCTAAGCTAGATGCTACCTGTTCGTTACTTCCACCAGTAATGGCGCTTAAGCCGCCAAGGCTTGCCATAATGTTTTGGGAGCTTACAGATCCTGCAGAGTAACCACCTTGATAAAAAAGATTAGCCGCAGCAGCTGTTGGTCCACCCGCACTTGTTGCACCCTGTACAAGTCTGTTAGACTGAGAAATAACCTGGCTTGCTTTCATGCCGCTCAGACCCGCAACAGAGTCTGCGTACATTCTTTGCGCAACTGCAGACATTGTATTAGGAGCCATAGACATGACTGTAGAGCCGCCCACAACGGCAGCTCCCATAGCTAATTGACCCTTACTAAACTGGCCTAATGCCTGCTTAAGGGGAAGAGTTCCTAATCCAAGCTTACTGCTACCCTGAGTTTGACCGGTATATGCTGAGGCGGTTTCTTTGGCGTTTTCTTTCATCTCGCCTGTTACGCCAAGCATCTGTTTTAGGATGTTGTACGCTTTTGTAAATTCTTTATCAAAAGTCGTGCCAATGCCTTCAATGTTGCTGTCAGCAGCAGAGAACAGGTTTTCGTAACCAGCCAAAGTTAATCACCGCCTTACCTAATACGTAGTATCCACATGGTTCTTTCCCTAAAGGATAGGGAACGTACATCTTGCAAGCTCCAGCCTGGATAGGCTCTCATGAGTATGTCATAAGACTCTATAAGAGAGTCATAGACTAATTCACTCTTGAAACAACTCCGCCAGTGTTAGCGGAAGCGGTACCTCCTGGCCGCAGGACTTGCATGACTTTTTAATATCTCCGAGTTGTGGTCCAGGGTTGCGGTCTGTTATAGCCTTAAGTATATCTCGACGATCCTTAATACTGAGGTCTTTTACAACCTCATTTGTAACTAGAGGATTGCCATTAATGCTCAAGATACAGCCCTTTAAAAGTAGCGTATCTAGTTCTGCTGAGTTCTTATTTGTGGCATTTACTAGAGCCTTTTGAACACTTCCGTTAGGTAACGACACCTCTACGGAACCTACCTTGCACTTTACTACAAAGGTATATTCGCCGTTCTCTACTTCCTTAATATGAACATCGTCTTCAAGATTGATATTAAATTCTTGTTCAAATTGGCAGGCTGGGCAATATCCTGGACCAATAATTACCTCTGAACCAAAGGTTGCTTTTCTAATAGCTAGAAGAAGCATTTCTCTATCTCCAGCTAAAAGTGAGTCTAGAACATCCTTTGTAGCTGGCTTATCACCGATCTTAACAACTGCCCGTTCTAAGATAGTTAGGAGCGACTTGCCCGCATCGTTCACTCGAGCTACAGCTTCTTCATCAGAACCGGTAAGCTCACGAACCTCGGCTGTTTTAATAAGACCTTCAAAAGGGTCTGCCAAACCACCCGGTAAAGTTACTAACCCATCGGGTGGAGAGATAACCACAGCAGGCTCTGGCTTGCTCTCCACCTTTGGGGAAAGTGCTTCTTCTACGAGTTTTGTAGCTAATGCCGGATTTGAGGCGGCATCGATTGTTGTTTCTGTTGCCATATTGTGTACCTAGTTTCTTTAATTAGTTCGCGAAGGTATTTGCAGTCTTTGTGTAGTCATCTGCAAGAATGATGTCAAAGCCTTCATGTACAAGAGTCATTTCTTCTACCATGAGTGTGCTTTGGCCTGCATCCAAGCCGCTGTATCCAATGTTTGCAATCCAAGCATTATACACGCGGATTCGCATAGAGACGTGCTGGTCACTATCGTTTTCAGCAGTCTTTCCACCGCTAGCAAGGTTTACGGTATAACCCTGTGGGTTTGGGTGGCTTAGAACTGCGATATCTACTGTGCAGCGGAAATCCCCACCAACACCAGAAACAGCTGTAGAAGTCATCAATGAGAATAGACGCTTCATCCAGTTCATGTTGTAATTCTGACCAAGCATCAAGCCGTGAGACAAGGTGATTGGTGTGAAAGACGACTGTCCTGGGATCTGGTGTACGTTGGTGTTATATCCACCTTCGCGGTATGCGATTGGTTCTGTTGAAACGCTGAACCCTGACGCAGATACAAAACCCATCTGGTTCCACTTTGATGCGTTCCAGGTGGTGTCCTTAGTATCATTTGGGGTAAAACTTACCAAGAACTTAAACGTACGGATTGGATCCGTAGCCAAAGCTCTGCTGGTGATATTATCCATTGTTAGTGCCATTTTTATTTATCTCCTTAGGCTGTAGCTGATCCGGTAATTTGACCTAGCTTAATAACTACGAATTCAGCTGGGTACTCAAGGGCAACACCAATTTCGATGTTAACGCGGCCATTCATAATGTCTGCGCCAGAAGTGGTGGTTGAATCGCACTTAACATAAAATGCGTCAGTTACAGTAGCTCCGCGAAGTCCGCCTTGCTGCCAATAGGTGCTCAAGAACTGTGAGCAACCGATTTGGATTTGATTCCATAGACGTGAGTCATTGTTCTCAAATACTGCAAATTGTGTGCGATCTTTAAGTTCCTTTTCAATGTAGAACAAGGAACGACGAATATTTACATAACGATGTCCTGGGGTGTTATCAAGAGTACGTCCACCCATAACAACAATGCCCGCACCAGGAACCTGGCGAATAGCGTTTACTGGATGTGTAGAGGTATTCAAGGTATCTAGTTCAGCGTTTGTAAACTGGTGCTCTGTTGAAACCGCTAGAGCAACTCGCGTATTAAGACCGGCTGGAGTCTTGAAGACACCACGAGAAGCATCAGTAGACAAGTAAATACCTGCCATAGCTGCTCCTGGAGCTTGAAGACGGGTAGCGCCTGGAGTTGACTTTAGTGTATCTGGGATCAACAACCATGGGTAGTAGGCAGCGGTGCTTGAACCTGTAGAAGAACCAGCAAAAGCTGTTGCTGTGTCGTTTACATAAGTTTGAGCATCTGATGCCGAAAGTCCTTCTGGAACATCGATGATGGTAAACGAGTCACCACGGCCCTCAGCATAAGCTACAAGGTTAGCCTGAACAGTAATCGAGTTAGAACGATCAGTTCCAGATCCGGTAGAAACGTTATAAATGTATGCAGCATCTGGGATGTTGAATACAAGTGGGTTATTAACAGCATCAAAGCTGCTCAAAGCTGCCTGATATGCAGAAGTTCCTGGGGTTGATCCGTCTGCACCTGCAGTAGAAGTACCTAGTGCATAAAGAGTTGTTCCAGTAACTGGCATATTTGTAGGCGCAACAGAAGCTGAGCTTAGATCTGTAACATAGATATAGCTAGAGCTGGTGTTGATTACAGACGCAAAGTAGCGAGGATCTGTATTATCCATGCTTAGGTCTGAATATTGTTCTAGAATATTTGATGTTGAGTTACCCGCAATAATTGGCGCACCATAAACTGCAAGTCCAAAGCGTGTTGAAACGCCTGCTGGACGCACCTGGACTGCGAGGGTATTTCCCCATGATCCTGGATTTGCAGCATATACGCCAATGGTATTTAGAGCATTGGTAGAGCTATCTGTAAGAATATAGGAAGCTGTAGCTGATCCTGAACCAACGACGCGCTTTACGTAAAGCTGACGACCGCCATTAGCAAAGAAGTTGTAAGCTGCCCATGTTAGTGGGTAGGCATCCTGAAGAGATCCAAAAGTTTTTGTAAACTGTGTCCAAGAGCTAAGAAGTACAGGAACGCTGGTAGGGCCCTGTGCAGCTGCGCCAATAAATGCCGCAATTGCATTGCCTGAGTCCGCTAGTTCAATAGTCTGTGGAAGTTGGACTTCCTCAATGAAGACGCCTGGTCTACTGAATGTAGCCATTTGATTTTCTCCTTAATAAGTTAGTTTTTTTTTAGTTAGGGGGTCCGAGTTTTAGCCTTATTGTGTGCTTTGATTGATTACCAGATTCTGTAGATCTTCTTGAGGTATGACGCTGTCTAGCGTAATACCCGGGTCTTGAGTAACAGGGTACGCAAGTGCTAGAGTGCCCCTGAGTATTTCAGTGGCAATCCTGATGGTGAACACGTTCATAAAAAGACGCTTGTCTGATTCTGTCGTGTCCCTTTTGGAAAAACCAACTGTATCTAAACGACGCCATGTGGAGTCCTCTGGAACGAACAGTTGTCCAAATCTAACTGGTAGACGGTAGATACTAAATAGTTGGGATAGTATCTGGCGGTCATGTCGAGGTTGACGTGCAAAAGTGGTAATCTGGTATTCCAGATAAAGTGGCATTGGATACGGGGTCTCCAAGCTAGAGACACCGTCATACCCTTCAGGCTGGTATGGAAGAACAACCATTCCAGATTGAACTCTGTCCGTAGCTTCCGCCATATTTATAAGATCAATAGTTACATAAGGATACGCCTGTTGACGAATTTCTTTATCAGGCTGGCCGTAGAATACGCCCACAGGTCTAGCTGGATTTCCTGAATCTGAAACCGTCATTCCACTAAGCAAAAGCTTTAGGGCATTTTCCTCATTGTTAATAAAAGGCATTAGTTAACCCCAATCATAGACATGTAGTTTCTAACCACAGGTGATGGGGGTCTTTCAGAGTTTCCCTCTTCCCAGTCCAGGATGTGATTCTTAAATCCTTTAGCACACATTGCTCTGTACTGACCCTTTTCGTTTAGACGAAGGTGGATCTTATCTACAATCTCGGTAGGCCACCCCGCCAATACGGCATGGTAGCGAAGCATAGTTGTGTGTTTCTGGGCGCGATATTGTAACTCTCGCTCAAACTGCTTACCTATTCTGCGGAATGTGCTAGCCATTTTTACGAAGAGCTTTCGAGAGTAAGTAGCCCGCCACTAATGCGGCCGCTGCTTTTTTCTCGCCACCCTGTTTAAGGTTGGTGAGTCCTCGAACAAACTCTTCTTTATCGGCTTCGGACTCAGCCCGATTTAACCGATTGACTAAGAAAATCATAAATCCTCCATAGGAAGGCGCAAGGTAAAGCAGCAGGGTTCCGGATTACTCCGGCGTCAGGATAAGGATAAATGAAAAAGCCCCCTTGCGGGGGCTAAGTCATTACTTCTTATCGGCTTTCTTTTTAGCTGCAGCCTTCTTAGCTGGGGCCTTCTTGGCAGCCTTTTTCTTCTTAGCCTTGGCCTTGATATCCTTGGCTAGGGCAGCATCGCGCTTTTCGTCCTTTGCTTCAAACTCAGCTCGGGAGGCCTTGTCCATGCCCTTTTCAAACTTTGCATCTTTATGAGCCATTATTTTGCCTTCTTATCTTTCTTAGGTGCAGCTTTCTTGGCAGCCTTCTTAGCTGTCTTCTTTGCATACTTTTTGTTTGCTTCTGCCATGGTCTTCATCCCATGCTTATTCTTGGGATCTCCACAACCGCATGTTTGACACATTTTATTCTCCTCAGGTAGGGGTTAGTTATTATCGTTTCCAGGCTGCTCGTCTGTCTCTACTGATTCAGAGACCTCAGAGTTTACATCAGGGGCTATATCAAGAACAAACTGGGTGTGAATACCGTCATCTGTAGTTGGGGCTGAAATATCTGGCATATTACTTGCCTTTCTTAGAAGGTTTCTTAGTTACTTTTTCTGGAAGCTTTTTACCTTTAGGGGTTTTTGCCTCAAATTCAGCTGCCAGTTTAGGGTTCTTAGCATACAGTGCTCTACGCTGGGCTTGGGATTGAAAAGGCATTATCCGACGTTATAAATAGTTAAGTTGGCTGATGGAGATGCTGGGCGAGTTGGGTTAGTGCCAGCCGCTGTAGCAAGAAGTGACATTCCAGAAGCACCTGACCACCAATGAAATTGAATGTAATCATTTGGTACAACAGTAATTGGGGACTCAATGTTTGCTAAAACTTGTGAGCCTTGCGCTGAGGCCGTGGTAAACGTAAATGCAGATGATGGCACAATTACACCGTTTTTAGAAAACCATGTTGTAATGTGGTAATCACTGGTACCGCCTGTAAAGTTAAACTGACCTAAAAAGTTCAGGTTATAAGTACCTGGATTTGAAAACACGATTTTAGTAGTGTCTGAGTCTATAGACATACCTTTACTTAGGTTTGTTGTATCCCAAGTAATTAAGTTATCTGTGGTTGTTCCACCAGAAGCTTGAGATGTGCTTCTAGCAAAGTTTCCATAGTACAGGGTTGTTCCTGAAACCAAGCGAATAGTACTCATCGAT
>Ga0164297_10001397_pt1 | contig 25713 bp, 22 predicted proteins | sample GEODES058metaG_FD_113539 | JGI IMG/M metagenome (GOLD analysis project Ga0164297, IMG submission 113539) | Dystrophic lake water microbial communities from Trout Bog Lake, Wisconsin, USA - GEODES058 metaG | ecosystem: Environmental > Aquatic > Freshwater > Lake | place: USA: Trout Bog Lake... | reverse complement strand
CTCCTTCAGCTCGTTGCGTTGAGATTCTGTGAGGTGAGCACCAGCATGGTGAAAGTCGCGGTAGTAGCGCTCTAGCAACCAGAGATCATCGTGTTCTAGCGCTAGCGAATTACGTGACTCGTAGAGTGAGGTGATTCGAGCAAATAGTTCTGGATTGAGTTTGATGGAATCACTGTGAACAGAGAGCTTTGGCGCAATCTCCTCTTCGATTGCATCGAGGGTATCTGAGGTGTCACTCGAAGATTTATTGAAAAATACCAATGAAACACGGTTAAGAAGCCGACCACTTTTCTCTAGCGCCACGATTGTGTTTTCAAAGGTAGGAGCACCAGAAGCGAGAATCACTTCCACTTCTTGCAGTTGCTCTTGCATACCGGCATAAAAGGCGGGCAGGTAATGCTCATCTCGAATCTCAGCAAATGGAGGAAGTTCATAGGCAAGGGTGCTGCGCTTGGCAAAAGGGTTTGATGCGAGAGTAGCGTCGATACTGGAGTTAGAGAGGGTCATTGAAGAATCCTAGTTAGGGCACTCTCGATTGCGTGTACCCTAGGCCTTTCACGACCAGTAATGGCCGCCCCGATAGCCCAATGGCAGAGGCAGAGGACTTAAAATCCTTCCAGTGTCGGTTCGAGTCCGACTCGGGGCACTTCAGGAAGCCATGTATGTCCTAGGGACATTGAGATACGGTTTGATTATGAAAAATCGTTCGCTCCACCTCTCTGAAGTAGAGCATCGATATGAAGGCGAAAGTCCGCTCAAAACTCTGCTCTATCTCTTTGAGGAGCAAAAAATTAGAGTGCTCTGCGCATTTCTCCTATTTTCGATAAAGCACTCTCCGTCATGGGTGATTCCACTTCTTACTGCCAACATTATCGACATCATCACTATGCATAAAAGTGTGACAATGCTGATAGTAAATATCGTTATTTTAGTTTTAGTGACACTTCAAAATCTGCCCGTCAATATTTTGTACGTTAAGTTTCAAAGCAGAGCTATTCGTGAAGTTGAAAATCGATTACGTTCAGCTTTGGTAGAACGAATGCAACAGTTGAGTATGGGTTTTTACTTACGCACAAATGCAGGAGTACTGCAGACAAAAATAGTGCGCGACGTTGAAAATATTGAGCAGATGGTTCGAAATCTATCCGATGGTGGATTTACTGCGATTAATGGTGCCATCGGCGCAATCTTGATTACTGCGATAAAAGTGCCGCTTTTCCTACCATTCTTTCTGGTACTTGCTCCGATAATCGCGATCTTCATAGCGAAATTACGGTCGCGTCTGAATCTTCGAAATGAAGAATTCAGAAGTGAAATAGAAAATATGTCGGCTCGAGTCAACGAAATGACGACTCTCATGCCAATAACTAGAGCACATGGCCTGGAGAAAAGCGCTCTTCGAATGATGTATGACTCTTTCAGCAACGTCAAAAGTGCTGGATTAAAGTTGGATCTCTTCAACGCCAAGTTCAATGCTCTTGCTTGGATCACTTTCCAGCTAGCGAACGTTTCATGTCTTGGTGTCGCAGCCATCTGCGCCCTTAAAGGAAAATTTGGAGTAACTACTGGCGATGTGGTTCTCCTTACATCGTTCTTTGGGCAGTTAATTGGCTCTGTCATATTGCTATCAAGCCTCATGCCGCAAATTTCAAAGGGTTTCTCTTCAATACGCTCACTAGGTGAAGTACTTGAATCGCCAGATCTTGAAGAGAATGAAGATAAGAAAATATTTGATGAAGTTATAGGCGTTGTTGATTTCGAGAATGTGACCTACAGGTATCCCAACAGCGAACGGCTCGCCATTCAGGCTCTGTCCATGCGGGCAAAACCAGGCGAACTTGTCGCACTGGTGGGTCCATCTGGATCAGGCAAGTCCACTCTCATCAATTTAATAATTGGATTCCTTCGTCCTCAATCTGGAAAGATTTTGATTGATAGTCATGATGTCTCAGAGTTTGACCTTCGCAGTTTTAGGCGATTTATATCTGTGGTTCCACAAGAGTCTGTACTTTTTGAAGGTTCAGTACGTGACAACATCACCTATGGGCTAGGCCAGGTGACACACAAGGAGGTCGAAGAGGCACTTAAGTCTGCAAATGCCCTGGAGTTCGTCAGTGAACTGCCTGATGGTGTGAATACTCTGGTCGGAGAACGTGGTGCACGAATATCAGGCGGACAAAAACAGCGCCTAGCAATCGCCCGCGCCCTCATCCGAAATCCTCGGATACTTATACTTGATGAAGCGACTTCAGCTCTTGATTCGCAATCGGAAAAAGAGATTCAGGCAGCACTTGAGACCCTCATGGCTACACGGACGACTTTTGTGGTTGCACACCGGCTATCAACTGTCCAAAAAGCTGATCGAATTTTAGTCCTAGATAAGGGAACTGTTGTTGAAATTGGAAGCCATGGGGAGCTTGCTCACGCTGGCGGCTTGTATCAACGCTTGTATGACTCGCAAGTATTTATCGGAGATGGAGAGAAATAATGTTACTTGGCTTGGCACGTGAAGAATTAGAAAACTATCGACCATCGTTGACCAAGAAATCCGACTTCAATGATTTTTGGAGCCAGACGCTAACTTCGTATGTCCAGGAAAACCCAAAGCCCGTATTGACCAGAATTGAATCAGTAATAACTGAGATTGATATCTTTGATGTCACGATTCCAGGATTTAATGGCGATTTAATCAAAGGCTGGTTCCTGACTCCGCTCAATCTTGCAGAAGATTGCCCGGTCATCGTTGTGTACGAGGGATACGGCGGTGGTAGGGGCAACTTCAATGAGTGGCTCTTTTGGGCCAATTGTGGGTACCCAACTCTTGTGATGGACACACGTGGACAAGGAGGTGGACATCGCAGGGGTGATACGCCCGATGGAGCCTATCCGCGTGCTTCTTCTTCTAGTGGTTTTATGACGATGGGAATCGAGTCGAAGGAGAACTACTACTACCGGAGGGTGTTCGCTGACGCGGTCGCGTTTGTCCGAGCTGCAAAATCACTCCCAAATGCAGATCCATCCCGAATTATTACGACTGGAGGAAGCCAGGGAGGGGGAATAGCTTTGGCAGCCGCATCACTTTCCCCAGAAGTATTTGCGACCATGGCAGATGTTCCATTTTTATGTCATATCCATCGGGCTATTGAAATCACCGACGCTTACCCGTACCAAGAGATAGTTAATTATTGCCGCATCCACAGGACAGATTCGGCGCAAGCACTAGAAACTCTGACTTACTTTGATGTCATGAATTTGGTGCCCTCAGCACAAGCTCGTGCATTAATTAGCCTTGGTATGCACGATCCGATTTGCCCGCCAGACACTATCTTTGCGATGCGCAATCATTACGCTGGTCCAGTTACGACTCAGGTCTGGGAATTTAATATGCATGAAGGTGGTGCTAGCGACCAAAACTTATTGCAAGCCAAGTGGCTCAACGAATTATTGGACTCGGAGAATTGACATGTCCCTCAACGAAATCACTCACCTTGGGTATGGATTTAATGCACAATGGGCTTATTCGAGTTTCACGGAAAGTATGAAGCCGGCAGATACTCGCATGCTCGATTTTATGGCGAAATATCAGTTCAACTTCTTACGACTTCCACTCGATTATCGCTATTGGTTGCCAGAAATTGGTGGCGCACAAGATGAGAATTTTCTAAGGACTCTTGATTCATACGTTCATGAAAGCGTCTCTCGAAATATTCATATTTCAATAAATTTACACCGTGCGCCGGGCTACTGCATAAATGGCTGGGAGAAAGAGTCCACGAATCTTTGGACTGATCTCGTTGCCCAAGATGCCTTTTCAGAACTTTGGTGCACATTGGCTTTTCGTTATAAAGGTAAGTACAGCCACCTGATGAGTTTTGATCTAGTGAATGAGCCACCAGAGATCGGTCAACGTGGATTCACGCGCGAGGTGCATCAAAGCGTGATCAGGCGAATCGTTGGAGAGATTCGAGCAATTGATCCTGACCGACAGGTTGTTATAAATGGATTGGCCGGCGGACATCTGGCAATGCCAGAATTGGCCGACCTTGAAGTAATACACAGCGGCCGGGGATATCAGCCGATGCTAGTTTCGCATTACAAAGCCGAGTGGTGGGCAGGATCGGTTGGGATGCCAGTGCCTACCTATCCCTGCAGCTATGATGAAAAATGGTGGGATAGAGCCGCCCTTTGGGACTTTTATCAGCCATGGCGAGAAGTCCAGGCAGCAGGTAGACCAGTACATATCGGAGAATTTGGTTGTTACCGCTACACCGATAACGCGGTCGCCTTAGCCTGGTTTAAAGATCTATTTAGTATTTACAAAGAGTCAGGCTGGGGCTACTCGTTGTGGGAGTTTGACGGGTCATTTGGAATAGCAAACCATAATCGACCTGGAACACGGTATGAGAATTTCGAAGGGCTCAATATAGATCGAGCCCTTCTAGACTTAATGTTGGACAGTCGAGCGTAACGCTACTTCACTGCACCCGCTGATAGACCTTTATAAATGAACTTTTGCAAAGTTAAAAAGACTACGATGGTTGGGACAATAACCAAGAGGGTAGCCGCACAGATAACTTCCCAATTGGCGCTAAACGGCCCTATGAAGCGATAGAGAGATGTAGAGACCGTACCCAAAGATGGGTCTGGCATATACAAAAATGGAGTATAGAAATCGTTGTAGTAAGCGATTCCTTTAATAATTATGACAGTAGCAATAGCTGGTCGCAGTAGCGGCAAAATAATTCTAAAATAAATTGTAAAGTGCCCAGCTCCATCTATTCGAGCAGATTCATCAAGCGCTCGGGGTATCGATTGCATAAATTGTAGAAAAATATAGATAGATATGATGTCTGTCCCGGTATAGAGCAGAATTGCAGCCCACCGGGTGTCGTAAAGATTTAAGCGATTAATGATTTGAAAAGTGGCCACTTGAGTAGTTACACCAGGAACCAAAGCAGCCAATAAGAACGCCCATACAACAAGTTTTTTACCTTTAAAATCAAAACGATCAATGGCATAAGCTGTCATAGTTCCAACCATTATCGTTCCAACAAGAGATATAGCGAGAAGTATCCCGGTATTGAGAAAACCTCTCACCAAGTCACCTTGAGTCCATGCCAAATAAAAGTTATGAAAATTAAACCAATTATGGGGAGGAGATAACGGTTGAGAGTCATAAAACTCTTGGTGGTCCTTAAAAGATGCAAAAATGAGCGGAATGAGCGGAAATACCATAGCAAGGCACATCACGGACAAAATGAGATAAATAATTACCTTAAAGGTGTCTATACGTTTCATACCAAGTCCACCTGTTCATCTTTAAAAATGTTTCTTTGAATAAATGTGACAATGAGAACGATTCCCAAAAGAATCACAGCTAGGGCCGATGCGTAACCGACTCGGTTCTCAGCAAAAGCAATTCTTACAGTTTCAATAACGAAAGTTGAAGAGCCATTTGCTCCTCCCAACATAATGTATGGAACTTCAAAGACTGCGATACTTCCGCTAATTGCCAGTATGAGAGAGAGCGCAGTAATTCGGCGAATGCCCGGTAATATGATGTATCTGAATTGGTGCCAGCGATTGGCACGATCAAGGGCAGCTGCTTCAAATAATTCAGGATTAATAGATTGAATTGCACCCAAGAAAAGCACGATATTAAATCCTATGTAGCGCCAGACAGATACTCCTGCAAGAGAAAAATTAACAATGTGTGGATTGCCTAGCCACTGGGTAACAAATCTACCCAAACCTAGATGTTGGAGTAAATAGTCCATGCCGCCAGCGTGAGAGGCGATTCCCGGACCTTGAAAGAGATAGCGAAAAATGAGTACGACGGCAACGCTATTAAGTAAGAACGGAAAAACGAGAAACCCTTTGAAAAAATTAGTCCCCTTGAAACCGTAACTAAGCACTGTTGCAACAAAAAGCGCCAAACCGATTTGAACAACCGCACCACCGAAGTAATAAATGCTGTTGAAGAGAGCGTGCAAAATATCTGGGTTCTGAGCGATTTTTGCGTAGTTGGCGAGCCCGACATATTGCTTATGAGGATCTATACCATCCCAGTTTGTTGTGCTGTACCAGAACATATTTGCAACTGGAAGGTAGGTGAGAAGTCCCAAAAGCCCTAGGGGCAGTACGAGATAGAGCCAAGGCGTGACTTGTCTCTTGTATCTCTCTTTAAGCATCAAAATTCCTTTGGTAAATTTTAAATGAAGGCTGGAGTGGAATTGGTTTCCACCCCAGCCTTCTAGTTTTGATTTCTTGTTACGTTAAACGATTAACCGAGCGAAGAGACTCCGTTAGCCCACTTGCTATTCAGATCGGCAAAGATTGCTGCCTCTGAACCAGATTTAGCTCCACGTGCAGTATCAATGATTGCCTGCTCGAGAGATCCATCTTGTGGGATACCTGATGCCTTCCAGACGTTTGCGTTATCCGCATCATGACCGGCTGGTGCAGGATTGAGTGACTTGTACTCAACGCCCAACTTATCGAAAATGGTGTAGCTCTCACCGTTAGGTCCCTTGAGGTAAGGGTTGATTCCACCTTGGCTATAGGCATAACCGGAATCTTGTTCGAACCAAGTTAACCAAGCTTGTGCAGATGCTTGGCACTTTGAGTTCTTATTGATGGCTTGCTTAATATCGCCACTGATGTAGGTCTGGAACTTTCCAGTCTTGGGATCCTTCACAGGAATTGGATAGAAACCAATATCTTGTGGGTTTGGACCTGCGCCTTGGAATTGAGAAACTGACCATGAGCCAAGGAACATTGTTGCAATTGTTCCCTTGTTGATAAGCGCCTTAGATCCTTCCCAATCTGTGGTTGTTGGATCTGGCTCAGTCAACTTGTCAGCCACAACCTGGTAGAGGAGATCATCACCAATATAGGCATCTTTTCCAGCGGTCCAAGGTGCTTTGTCATGAGTCATGATATTTGTTGCATCAGGACCTTGAGCATAACCAGTAAATGAGTTAGTCCAAGCTGTTGGAGCCCAGCCAGTTGCATAGTTGGTGTACAGCGGGATAACACTTGGCTCAGCGGCCTTAATCTTCTGGAGGTCAGCGATGAATTCATCTGGTGTAGCTGGTGGAGTAGTGATTCCCGCAGCTTTCCAGTCCTTGAGATTTACAGCATAACCACCAGCGTTACCTGTTTGTGCCAAGCCGTAAACAGTTCCGTTGTAAGTTCCCTCATTGACGAAGCGATAAGTCTTAGAGAGATCTGATGCCTTTCCAAGTGGGCTAAAGAACTGAGGGAATTGATTTGGTGTCACTCCAACTGGAATACCGAGTACGTCACCGTAGTTCTTGGTATTCATCATTGTGCGAACATCTTGGTTGTAGTTTGTAAATGACTCAAATTTAACTGTTGTTCCTTTACCTGGTCCGGCTGTGAACTGTGGGCCATAAACTTTTGTAAAGGTTGTAGGTGCGATATCAGTGCGATTTGTAAGGACGGTAATCTGCTTGCACCAACCTGCAGGTGCTGCCTGCGAAGGCGCATAGCCAACCACCGTCAGAAACGAAGCGACCAAAACACTGCTGGCTACTCCGGCAACTAAACGTTTGCGCATTATTTTCCTTTCAATCTGAAGAGGTTCGGTCCAGCAAGAGCTTTTCCGTTTGGAGAACAATAATCAGCAGTATGTAAACGATGTCAATAAATAACATGATTTCTTTTTTGTTATAAATGCTCTAAAACCATTGTCTTATACGGACTTCAGGACATTAAAGGACAAAAAAAGGACATGAGTAAAATATTCCTTGACATCGTTTACCTATTTTTGGCAGGCTTCGGGCTTGGCGATAATAAGAAAAAGAAGGGTGGCCAAAGTGTTCTTAGGTTTAGGGTGCCTGGCCAATGTGGCCACTCATAACGCCACTTTTTCGCTAGCCACCGAGTGGACGAGGTTTTAAAGTGCAACCACAGACCACTCCCACATCCCATCCGACTTTGGCCGATGTTGCTGCCATTGCTGGAGTAAGTGTGAAAACTGCCTCCAGAGCCCTTAACGAACTAGATAATGTTTCATCGATAACACTTGAAAAAGTAAAGAAAGCCGCTGATTTGGTGGGTTATCGTTCAAATCGAATTGCACGCGAACTTCGCGTAGGCGCACTTTCTAATCTTGTTGGAATGGTGATTTCGGATCTATCAAACCCCTTCTATGCCGGCATGGCATCAGGCGTTGAGGAAGAGTTAACCAAGTCTGGTCTGGATCTGATCATTGCCACAGCACGAGATGATGGTGATCGAGAGAAAGACTTGATTGAGTCGCTGTTAGAACGTCGCGTACGAGGATTAATAATCATTCCGTCCGGGCACGATTATTCCTACCTTCATACTGAACGAAAGCGCGGATTCTCATTTGTTTTTGCTGATCGACCACCTGCTTACCTCGATGCGGACGTGGTTTTAGCTGACAATCAAGGGGGAGTATCTGAATGTGTTTCCTATTTGGTCTCAAAAGGTTGCTCAAGACTTGCACTCATTGCTGATAAAACCGAGATCTGGACTGCTGCAGAACGTATTGCTGGTTTCAAAAAAGCCGTAGTCGCTCATGGACTACTTTCTGCAAACAGCAAAGTTATTTCCGGAATTCACACTACTGAGCAAGCTGAGCAAGTCGCTAAAGAGCTAATTAATCAAAATCAATCATACGATGGCGTAATTGCAACTAATGATTTGATTGCTATCGGTGTTGGTCATGCACTCGCAACGCATGACACTGATGTGCATATGGTTTCATTCGATGAATTTCCTGCGTCCAGAACAATGAAAATTCCAACTCTTAATCACGATCCGAAGAGAATAGGAAAAGCTGCTGCAAAGGCACTTCTCGAGCGGATGGAAAATCCCACGAAAGAGAATTTCATAAAACATACGTTAGAACTCAATTTAAATTCAGTTGCGAGTGAGGATTCTACTTATGAATAACTATGCTCTCGCCGTTGATGTCGGTGCAACAAAAGTTGCTCTAGCGTTAGTCAGCAAAAATTTTGAAGTTGAATTTAAACAAGAAATTTCGGTGCAGGAAAACGTACATCTTTGGGATCAAATCGCAAACGCTACAATCGAGTTACTCGAACGAGCAGGTGGCGATTTTATTGGTGTTGGCATCGGTTCTGCTGGTCCGCTCCACTTAGCAAGCGGAGCCATCAGCCCAGTTAACATTCCAGTGTGGCGGCATTTTCCCATTGTTTCTAAGTTCACAGAATTAACACATAATGCCAATGTAGTTTTACATGGCGATGCTATGGCGCTAGCTCATGCTGAATTTCGGCTTGGAGCAGGACGAGATGTCTCGAACATGCTTGGCATAGTCGTATCTACAGGTATTGGTGGCGGTCTTATACTCAATAATTCTCTCTATACCGGTGAAAGTGGCAATGCATACTTCATCGGACACCACACCATCAACCTTGATGGATTGGCGTGCCCATGCGGGCGATTAGGATGCGTTGAAACTTATGCAAGTGGTCCACGTATGGTCGCAATTGCGCAAGATAGAGGCTGGGTCGGCGAATCCAACTTTATACATTTGGCAGAATCAGCGCGGACTGGTGACTCAACTGCGTTAGAGGTTATTGACGAAGGCGCACGAGCTTTAGCTATTGGAATAGTTAATTCAGTTGGGTCTTTGGATATTCGTACTGTTGTTGTGGGTGGTGGTGTTTCACAAGCCGGTGAAATTTACTGGAATCCTCTGAAGTATCACATCGCAAATGAAGCCCGCTTTACAGAATTCATCTCAGACATTGACCTTCGTCCGGCTCAGTTACAGCGCGATGCAGGAATTGTCGGCGCAGCGCTTGGCGTTCTTGATCAAGTTCCAGTCACGTCACTTTTACAAAAAGCAAATTAGCTCGCGAGAGGAATGTAATGCAGCTAGAAAAATCAGAGCGACCTTGGGGTAAGTACGAAGTTTTGCAGGAAAGCGCTACACATAAAGTAAAGTGCATTTGGATCGACCCTGGAAAGCGTTTGTCTTATCAGCGCCATTCTAAGAGAGCTGAACATTGGTTTATCGTTCAAGGAACTGGCCAAATCACAATCAACGGAGAAGTTAAGCAAGTTTCTCCTCTTTCAACAGTTGATTTTGGAATCGGAGTTTTACACAGAATCGAAAACACCGGAAATGAACAAATTATCTTTGTAGAAGTTCAAACAGGCACATATTTTGGTGAAGACGATATTGAACGCCTAGAAGATGACTTCGGCCGATGAATCAAATTACTGAAGTAGTCGATGGTTGGACACTCTCCTTAAGTCCTCGGCCGGATGCCTTTAGCGCTTCTGCGGCAACAGATGGACATAATGTTTGGCGCAATAAGAAAACCATTCTTAGTCCGCTCGATTTACCTGCATCGATCCCGGCGACAGTACCGGGATGCATCCAGACAGATTTAATAGCTGCGGGATTGATTGCAGATATCTCAATCAATGGACGAGAAGATGATCAAATGTGGATTTGGCGCACGGATTCGATTTACCAAACAATAATCAAAGGTGATGCCACAACTGATCGTGCTCTTTTAAAATTTCATGGTTTAGACACAATCGCAACCATTTTTATCAATAATGTAAAACGTCTGAGCACGAAAAATATGCATCGTTCCTATGAGCTCGATATCTCCGAAGAACTTTCGACTGGAGACGTTCACGTAGAAGTTCACTTTAAAGCACCACTCACGGATGCCGAGGAGCAGGTAAAGGCTTTAGGTCTTTATCCACGTCCTTACGATATGCCCTACAACTATCAGCGAAAAATGGCCTGTAGCTATGGCTGGGATTGGGGCCCAATAACTATCTCTTCAGGTATCTGGAAAAAAGTAGAACTGATTACATGGAAATCTGCCTATCTTTCAAGTGTTGCGTTACTACCTACGGTTGTTGATGGTGTTCCACACCTTCAGATAAAGCCTGTGGTTGTAGGAGATGGCGAACATCACACAATCAATGTTCGAGTTTTCGATGGCCAAAAGGAAATAGCTAACCAAACATTTTTCGCTCATCACAATTCATTTGAGTTTGATCTCCCAGAAGCAGTCCTCTGGCAACCACGTGGGCGAGGAGCGCAGCAGCTATATACCGTTGAAATATCGCTCGTGAATGGTGCTGAGGTATGCCAGAGTCAGAATAAAAAAATCGGATTTCGAATAGTCGAGTTAGATACTTCAGCAATTGGTTCGCAAGAACATCCAGATAAGCACCTATTTGCAATAAAAGTAAATGGTCAACGTCTTTGGATTCGTGGCGCTAACTGGATTCCGGATGATCCATTCCCAATGAGAGTAACTCGAGAACGTTACGAACAGAGAATTAAAGATATGTTAGAAGTGAACATCAACGGAATTCGCGTGTGGGGCGGTGGAATTTACGAATCAGAGGATTTTTATAACTTCTGTGATGAGCAGGGAATTGTCGTTTGGCAAGACTTTCTCTTTGCCTGTGCAGCCTATCCAGAAACGCCTGAGATGTTCGAAGAAGTGGCGCTTGAAGTCGAAGAGGCCGTAAATCGGTTAGAACATCACGCTTCACTTGTTATCTGGTGTGGTGGCAACGAGTGCCTCGAAGGCTTCCAATATTGGGGTTGGCAAGATGCTCTTGCCGGAAGGCCATGGGGTGAAACTTTCTACCGACAAACAATCCCCGCGGTGGTCTCACAACACGATGGCTCAAGGCCTTATATTCCTGGCTCACCCTTCTCAAGTCACAGTGATGATGTTAAGTCATTTAATTCTGGAACGAACCATATTTGGGATGTCTGGAATGAGCTTGGTTATGAGAGATATGAGCAGTACACACCATCGTTTGCCGCAGAATTTGGTTTCAATGGTCCTGGTTCATGGTCTATGTTGACTCGAGCTATCGGGAAATCAACTCTTGACTCAAATGACATTGATGTTGCAATCCATCAGAAAGCCTTTGATGGAATGTCCAAAATTGCTGCAGGACTGAAACGTGAATTTGAAAATCCACCTACAGAGGGAGTCGCTTGGTACTTCGCCGCTGCTCTCGACCAAGCTCGGGCGGTAGAAATAGGCCTTAAGCATTTTCGAAGCCTGTACGAATTCTGCTCAGGTGCTATTTTGTGGCAATTCAACGATATGTGGCCTGCAATAAGTTGGGCGGTACTTGACTACACCGGATATCGAAAACTTGCGTGGCACGCAATGAAGTCAGCCTATCAACCTCGAACAATCACGATTGGCCGGGTTGATCAAGGCGCGCAACTTACGATCATAAATGACACTCTTGAAAGTTGGGAATCGTCCGCCAGAGTTTCCTTAGTTGATCATGCTGGAAACATCATAGATTCGACAAATATTCCATTTTCATTGACTCCATTCCAAGTCTCTCGAAAATCGCTTGTGGAGGTGTTTCCTCTAATCGCGAATCTCGATTTTGAAGGTTTCCTGCATGTAGATGCGGGAGAAGTTCGGGTGGCACGCAGAACTACCTTGAATGCTGCACAAAAAGCTCCGATCCAAAATATTTCTACAACAGCATCAAAATCGAGTAATTCACTAAGAGTTACGGTGACTGCTCATAGTTACGTCCACGAGCTTTGCCTACTTTCTGAGGTCATCGAAATTGGTACTCAGGTTGATACTCAACTGGTGAGTCTTTTGCCGGGGGAGTCACATACCTTTGAAGTAACTGCTCCTCGAGTGGTTTTGGAGCGGATCGAGGAGAAACTTTCGGAGATACTTTGGTCTCATAATAGGGTGGTGAATTCCTAGTGCCAGATTTTCTGATCACTCAATATGGCGCAATACCAGACGGCCAAACAAACAACGGCCTTGCCATTCAGCGAGCCATTGATGCAGCTTCAGGTGCTGGAGGTGGGCGGGTCGTAGTTCCGTCAGGGATTTTTCTTAGCGGATCGCTTCAGCTAAGGGCAAATATCGAATTACATTTAAAGGAAGGTGCAACTCTTCTTGCATCGGCTCGATACGAAGATTACTTACCAGAACACTCGATTGATTCCATAACTTTGGGTGCGGTTACCGAAGAGGTGCTGCCCCGGAGAGCATTCATTTCGGCGTTTAAAGCGGATAACTTGCAGATCACGGGTCCGGGTGTAATTAGCGGAAATGCTGATGAATTTATTCTCGAACGAGGTAAATACATTCACACAATGCGTGGTCCAGTAGGTGGGAAGTCTCAATATCTCGAGCGACCTTTCACTATATTCATTATCGAGTCTCATGGTGTGTCACTGACCGAATTTACGCTTAAAGATCCAGCTTTTTGGGGGCTGCGAACCACCGGGTGTAATCATTTATTAATTGACGGAATTCACATTCTCACCGACCTGATGGTGCCAAATGCCGATGGGATCGACATTGATAGATGTCAAAATGTTCAGATACTTAATTGCGAGTTGATAACCGCCGATGACTGCATCTCACTCAAATCATGCGCTGGCACTTCACAGTACGGAGTTGTAGAGAATATCCTCATTTCTCATAGCTATATGAAATCAACCTCTGGCGCAATCACTTTAGGAACTGAAGCCTGTGGAGATATTCGAAACGTTCAGGTCTCGTATTGCACTGTGGAGGATAGTCATCGTGGATTTGCAGTTCGCCCGAGAGAGGGCGGGACAGTTTCAAATGTAATTTTCTCAAATTGCACTGTAAAAACGCGAGCGTTTAGCGAAATGTGGTGGGGGCACGGGGAAGCTCTTCACGTGACAGCTTCATCGTGGGATGGTACCCAAGAAAAGAATCCAGGCAATCCAGAACGACTTCTTGAGGGAAGAGTTGATGGTGTTCGCTTTGTTAATCTAGAAGTGCACAGTGAAGCTGCAATCTTAGTTTGGGCATCGCGCCAAGAGTTGATTAAAAATATAGAATTTGATCAGATCGAGATTCACATGGATCAAAGTTCCAAATGGCCTGCCCGGATTGATCTGCGCCCTAATGGGATAGTTGATTTTATTCGTGAGCCACACTCTGCCCTGACACTACTAAACGCAGAATCTATCTCAATCACCGACTCAAAGATCTACTGGTTAGAATCAACTCAAAGAAACTATAAATCAGCTGTGCAAGTTGAGAACATTAAAAACTTTGTTAAACACAACTTTGAATATAGCAAACCGGTATAGTCCCCCCGACATCCCAATGGCAAAGGCAGAGGACTTAAAATCCTCCAAGTGTGGGTTCGACCCCCACTCGGGGCACTTTCTGTATGTGCCAGTTACTGCAGGCTTTAATCCTTACCCAGGGCCGGGACCAATCCTTGTGCAAACGCTATTAGTTGCGCCAAAGTCACGACTGCTTGCGAACCTACAACTATGTAGGTCGATCCGAAGTGAGCAGTTGCTGGCAGGACCATATCGATTTCGCCTCCCACAAAAGGAAAGCGTGAAGCCGGGCAAGTAGTAAGACAATAGATTTTTACAGTCGCGAGAACGCCGTGGACTTTGATTTTTTCTAGTACTGGCGCAGTATCTCCGCCGGTACAGTCTTTGTCACCAGGACTCTGTTTAAGCCCGATTCCAGACTCCGATCCTCCATACGAGGATACGATCATCGGACTTTTTTGTGGAAATAGCCGACAAGGCACCAACCCCATACCGTTCATTGCAAAGCTTGACATTGGAATCGGTTCATAAACCGTATAGGAGACTTTTCCTTGCGCAACCGCCAACTTGTCGGTGTTGTTAGCGGCAAAAGAACTCGTCGGCGCGATGAGCATGGAAGTAAGAGCAATAATCAGTGCCCTAGACATTAGAGCAGGCTTTCTCATGGCTTGAACTTATCGGAGCCAGTCGATTGTGTTCACCATTTATTCAATTTAAGGGGGTAGCCTTCGGCCGTGATCGTCGATGTTGCTCTCTATCAAAATGGCCTGCGAGTAGAAGAAGGCAGTGATATCTCAGACCTGCTAGGTAAGGCAGAGCGCGAAGGTGGCTTTGTCTGGCTAGGGATGGCAGAACCAACCCAGGCAGAATTCGATTTAGCTGCGGGTGAACTTAACCTGCACCCATTGGCCGTCGAAGATGCTATCAATGCCAAGCAGCGGCCAAAGGTCGAAGACTATGAGGGCCTGACCTTCTTTGTTTTAAAGACTGTATTTTTTGATTCTGAAAAGCAAGAGATCACTACTGGCGAGCTTATGTGCTTTATTAAAGAGCACTTTATTGTGATTGTTCGTCACGGTGAAGGTCAGCCGCTATCTACAGTCCGTCATGATCTTGAACTGAAGCCTGCCTTGTTGCAATTTGGCCCCTTCGCAGTCCTTCACGCAGTAGTAGACCGCGTCATTGATGGCTACACCGCAATCGCAGACTCACTTGAGATGGAAGTCGTGAGCGTTGAAACTAAAGTTTTCAGCGGAAAGCGACAAACGTTCAGTCAAGAGATTTACTTCCTCAAACGCGAAATTATTGAATTCAAACATTCGATCGAGCCTCTTATTAATCCGATTGCAAAACTTATTAGTGGTGCTGTTGCATCGGTGCCAGAAGCCCTCAAACCCTTCTTCCGTGACACTTCAGATCATCTCATCGCAGCATGCGAGCATGCCTCGGGGTTGGATGATTTAATCACATCTGTCTTACAAGCTGATCTTGCTCACATCCAAGTACAGCAAAATATTGATGTTCGCAAGATCTCGGCATGGGTTGCTCTTGCTTCCGGTCCCACGATGCTGGCAGGAATTTACGGTATGAACTTCCATCACATGCCAGAGCTGTCGTTTAAATACGGTTACTACGTCGTGCTTGGCGTAATGGCGACTCTGACCACATTCCTCTTTAGGATCTTTCGTAAGTCAGATTGGCTCTAAGCAGACATTTCTTAAGCCCGGGCTCGCACTCCTAGAAGCTTGAATAGACCTGGAATTGCCAAGGCTTGAGCGTGATTGCCACCGATCGTGGCAGGCTGGCGGCAGTGCCAGAAGTAAGAGCATGATACTTGCCCGCCAAGTTTCCATAGGTGATCGTCACTTTCTGCGGGGCGTTTGTGATGTTGGCAATCGTTACCACGTTATCGCCCTTTGATTCACGGGCAAAGGCAATGACGTTATCGCCCGTAACTGGAAGAGGTGTGAGCGCAGCGATCGAGGTATTCCAGAGGACAGGATTGCGATTTTTCAGAGTAATAAGGCTGGCATAAAAGCTAGAGACAGCGTTTGCTTGGGTTAGCCCCGTAATTAAATCTTTGTCAAAGAAGGCAATTTGCTTCTTATTGCCCACCTCTTGTCCGGAATAAATCAACGGCATACCAGGGTATGTGAAATATATAGCGGAGAGTGCGGGAACTCCCGCGCCAAGTCGTGTGTACTCGGAGCCGGTACTTGTGTTTTCATCGTGGTTGGTAATAAAGGTCATTGGGAATTTTCCTGGCAGATAATTCTCTTGTAAGAAAATAGCGAGGTTCTCAAAGTCTTCGCGATTTTGAGTTCCGTTGCCAATCCCGTTGAGTACTTTAAGCAAATCCCAACCGTAGTCTGCATTAAATCCAGCGTTCAGTAGATCTTTATCACCTTGCGCTTCTGCCAACATAAAAAGTGGTTTAATCGCAGTGAGCTCGGTAATCGCTTGCTGCCAAAAATCTGCAGGAACACCTGTGGCATAGTCAGCGCGGAAACCGTCAATATTGAAGTTAGTGACCCAGTACTTCATGGCAGTCAACATCGCAGCGCGCATGTAAGGGTTGTCGTAGTTCAGCCAAGCAACATCGCTCCAATCGGGATTAGGAGAGATGATGTTTCCATTTTGATCTTGGTGATACCACGAAGGATTATTTATCCATGGGTTGTCCCAGCCGGAATGGTCTGCCACCCAGTCGAGGATGACTTTAAATCCCATCGTGTGAGCCTTATCCACTAAAGCTTTGAAGTCGGCCGAAGTTCCAAATTCAGGATTAACCGCGGTGTAGTTAGCTACTGAATACTCCGAACCCAGAGTTCCTTTTCGATTCAGTATCGAGATCGGTTGAATGGGCATAAACCACAGAATTTTGACCCCAAGCTTTTGTAGCCGAGGAAGGGATTGCGCGAAGGCTGCAAAGGTTCCTTCTGGGGTGTACTGACGAACATTGACTTCATAGATCGTGGCGCTCTTGGCCCAGTCGGGTAAGGCTTTGGCAGGATTTTGCGCAGCATTGGCAGGCATACACGCGCCAACCAGAATCGTCAGGAGTGGGAAAAGAGTCAACCATCGACGATTTTTTCGCATAGTCGAGTTTATCTCTGGCACCCAGATATCTGCGGTGATACTGTCTATGTATGACTGAAAAAGAATTGATCCGTACCTACAACGAGCTTCGCACTCAACGAGTAAAGGCGCAGCTAGCTCCAACAATCTTGCTTGCAGCGATCCTTGCGCTCGCAGCAACCGGTGAGATCACCAGCACCTCAGCGATGATCCTGCGCACCTTTGTTATGGGCTTGGTAGTAGCTGGCGGAGTTTTCTCAACCACCGTCATGCTCGCAAATGTTCGCGAAAGCGTCTGGGTCATTGATTCACTCGCAGCCACCAAAGATCTCAGCCCGCTTGGCAAGAAGTTAGTTGCAGATCGTGGCTTGATTATTTTTTCTGCATTCCCAATTGCAGTTCTTACTCTTTTCAACTTAGTTGTGCTCTGGGTTTATCTGTATCGCTAACTCGTGCCCGAACTTCCCGAAGTAGAAACCGTCAGACGAGGGCTTGAAAAACACCTCATCGGACGAAAGATTCAACGTGCCACGCAGTTACATCCGCGCGCACTCAATCCACGAAGTCAAGCTCCGCTGGATGCAATCGCTGGCGCAAAGATTCTGGAGATTCGTCGTCGCGGAAAGTTTCTCTGGTTTGTACTCGATCGCGAATATGCACTTGTCGCTCACCTAGGAATGTCAGGTCAGTTTCTGATAAACCCCGATGAGAGTAAGCACACTCGAGCGCTCCTCACGGTTTCTCGTGGTTTAAGAAAAGATCAGCTGCACTTTAATGATCAGCGAACTTTTGGATGGGTCTCGGTAGAAGAATTGCATAACGGGATCCCGAGTTCGGCCACTGCGATTGCTCCAGACCCGTTTGAAAGCAAGTACGACCAAGGCAAAGTAGTTGCCGAAATCAATCGACGAAATGTGAAGATTAAGACCGCGATTTTGAATCAAAATATTGTCTCTGGAATTGGCAATATCTATGCCGATGAATCCTTATGGCTTGCAAAAATTCACCCCGAAAGCCTGGCAAGCGTGCTGACCAAGAGTGAAATTAAACGAGTTCTTGATTGCGCCACCGAGGTCATGCGAAAGGCGATTGTAGTAGGCGGGACTTCATTCGATGATCTCTACATTAACGTGAACGGTGAGAGTGGCTACTTCGATATCTCGCTCAATGCCTACGGCCAAGAAGATGAGCCGTGTCCGAGATGCGGCCGGGCGATCAAGCGGATCGCCTTTGCCAATAGATCCTCACATTTTTGCCCGCGTTGTCAGCGAGTCAAATCTTCTACGAGATAAGCAGCTAAGAAATAAAGAAGCCCCCGGAATAATCCGAGGGCTTCTTACAGGCTGTGAATTACTTATCAGCACCTTTACGTGAGATAGCGTCTACAGAGGCTGAGAGTAGGAGAACTCCACCGGTAACGAGGTACTGGGTACCCGAGCTAAAGCCAAGCAAGCCCATTCCGTTATCAATGATTGAGACTACGAGGCCACCGAGAACAGCGTCACGAAGTCGGCCTTTTCCTCCGAAGAGTGAAGTTCCACCAATGACAGCCGCACCTACTGCATAGAGCAGGACAGTTCCGCCACCAGTTGTTGGCGAGATTGAGTTCGCGCGAGATGCAAAGAGCATTCCAGCGACAGCGGCAAGGCTAGAGCAGATGACGAATGCCATGGTGCGAATGCGACGAACATTGATACCCGCGCGACGCGCAGCTTCAGCATTGCCACCCACCGCGTACAAATGGCGACCAAAGACTGTGCGTTGAAGAACGAAGGTTCCAGCAACAAGAAGACCTAGGAGCACCAATACAACGATTGGCATGCCTTTTATTGAGCTGTTAGGTGGATTACCGCGTTGTTGATTGAGTTGATATGTAATTCCCGCAGTAATAAGAACTAAGAAGGTGGTCTTAAGAATCCACAAGCTAAGCAGTTCATGCTTGAGGTTGCGACGCATCGCAACGTAGATTCGACGTGCTCCTAAACCGACGTAGGCACCAATTGCAATGATGTAGAAGATCCACGATTGGAGCGGGCTAAGGTTGTTATTTTCAACTGCCAAAATGAAACGATCTTGAAGTTGGATCGTTCCACCTTCGCCAGCCATCAGAAGCAAAATTCCTTGGAAAGCTAGGAAGGCAGAGAGTGTGACAACGAAGGAAGGTACTCCGAGGCGGGCACGCAAAATACCCATAACATAGCCAAGGAGTGCACCAACTGCGATCGAGGTGGCTAAAGCCGCGTACCAAGGGAACTTATGATCATTGATCAACAGCACCATCGTTGCGCCACATACGCCAGAAGCGAATCCAGCAGAGAGGTCGATTTCACCGAGGAGCAAGACAAAGATCAAGCCCATCGCAATAACTGTGACCGGAGCTGCCTGGGTAATGAGGTTCGCAAGGTTGCGATTGGTGAAGAAGAATTGTGAAGAGAATTTAAAGATGATGCCAAGGACAACGAGGCCAAGAATTGCAGGCAGTGCGCCGATATCTCCCGATTTGATCTTTTGAACGTAATCGCTGGCTACTCCAGCCAAATCGTGCTTTACATCTTTATCTAGAAGGTTTTCTGAACTCATGCGTTAGCTCCTACTCCTGCGGACTTACCAGTTGTAATGAGCTCAACAACTTGGTTTGGCTTTACTTCTGAGGTTTTTACTTGAGCTGCCATTGTTCCGAGGTAGAGCGGAGCAATGTAATCGGCAACTTCAAATACATCGTTGAGGTTGTGGCTGATCAAAATAACAGCCAGACCATTATCCGCAAGGCGACGGACGAGCTTAAGCACCTGTTCGGTCTGTGCTACACCTAGGGCGGCCGTTGGTTCATCGAGGATAACGACCTTGCTATTCCATAGAACAGCGCGCGCAATCGCAACAGTCTGACGTTGACCACCAGAAAGTGATGAGACCGTCTGGCGAATTGACTTCACGGTTCGAACAGAGAGGCCATCTAGGGTCTTAGTGGCAAGTGATTCCATCTCGGTTTCATTAAGTACAAGACCACTCTTTTGCTCGCGACCCAAGAACATGTTTTGGACAATATCGAGGTTGTCGCAGAGAGCGAGGTCCTGATAAACGATTTCAATTCCGAGGCCAGTGGAGTCACGGGGACCGTTGATCTCGACCTTCTTGCCCTCGAAGAAAAAGTCACCTGACTCGGCGGTGTAGATGCCGGCGATACATTTGATTAAAGTACTTTTTCCCGCACCGTTGTCGCCGACAAGGGCAGTCACAGAGCCGGCATAGGCATCAAAATTTACATTTTTGAGAACGTGTACGGGGCCGAAAGATTTATTCACGCCTCGTAGTGAAAGAATTGGATCACTCACGCAGAACTCCTACCTAGGTTCCTTGATGTACTTGTGAAGTACAAGTAATTGCTAAATCTTAGTCATATCGATGGTAATAATAAACAAAAATAATGGTCCGGAAGCTGAACTTCCGGACCATTATTACTAGCTTCTTACTGCAAAAGCAGTGGTTCTATTCGTTAACGAATTAGAGACCAGCAGCCTTACATGCAGCTTCTCCAGCGATTGTGCAGATTGATGCACGTGTCTGGAAGCCATCAGCCACAACAACCTTAACGTTGCTCTTTGTGATTGCTGTTGGTGTGAGCAATACTGAAGGAACGTTTGTAACTTGGTTGTTTGTCTTGCCGTTAACTCCTGCTGGAGCTGTTCCCTTGATCAATGAGATCGCAAGAGCTGATGCAGCGTTAGCTTCCTTAGCAATTGGCTTGTAAACAGTGTTTGAGAGATCTCCGGTCAAGATAGCTGCAAGACCAGCTGGTGATGCATCTTGTCCTGATACACAGACCTTACCGTTGAGGTTGTTCTTCTTAAGAACAGAAACAGCTGCAAGTCCAAGACCTTCGTTAGCTGATACAACTGCATCAAGCTTTCCGCCAGCCTTTGTGAGCTGCTGCTCGAAGATTACGCCACCCTGTGTGTTATCCCAGTTTGGAACTGACTTATCATCAACAAGTGTTCCGCCGGTCTTCTTAAGGTATGCGCCAACAACAGCTGAGTAACCTTGCTTGAAGAGAGTTGCGTTGTTATCGGTTGGAGAACCGTTGAGGTATACAACACGTGGCTTTGCAACCTTGTGTGCCACGAGGCAGTTAACAATGCCTTGACCTTGAAGAGTTCCAACGCCAACGTTGTCGAATGAAACGTAGTAGCTAGCTGAACCCTTAAGTGTTAGACGATCGTAATCGATTGTTGGTACACCCTGCTTCTTAGCAGCAGCTTCAACAGCAGCAGCAGAAGGAGAATCGAGGTTTACAAGGATAAGAACCTTGACGCCTTCGGTGAGCATGCTCTGTGCGATTGTCTGGAACTTTGTCTTATCGCCTTGTGCATTTTGAATGTCATATGTGACTCCCGCAGCATCGAATGCCTTTGAGAGAAGTGGACGGTCAGCTGTTTCCCAACGTGGAGATGAAGCTGAGTCTGGAAGAATTACACCAACTTGTGGAGCTGCAGCGTGAACAGCTGTGCCAACAAAACCAGTTAGTACTAGTGATGCAGCAGCAACCGCAGCGGCGAAACGACGATTTGTCATTTATTTAGAGCCTTTCGGGTCGGGCATACACGTAGCTAAATCTTCTTCAGCTATAAGGGTCGGGTATGCGCTAGGGGGAGTTAACCTGATTCCACGCTCAAGCGCAATCAAATATAGGTATAAATCGGACATTTTGGTATAACGCTTTGATAACACTTTTGTACTTCATTGATTACGCCAGAATTACCCCAGAATGGAGTGTGTGAACTCATTGGCAAAGAGAGCCTGCGGATCTTTAAAGGCCACATAGTCTGAGAAGTCATCAAGTTTTGGTAGTACTGAGGCCACGTATGAAGAATCCGCGGTAAAAACTTTTCCAAAGTGTGGGCGATAGCTAAAAGGCTTTAAAACCGCTTCAATTCGGGCAGCTAATTGCGGGACGATCTCTAAATTTTTCCACGTGAAGTGAAAAGCAATTGTTTCGCGGTTATAAGCAGGGCTGAGCCAGTGCTCATCGGCTGCGATAGCGCGAATCTCGCTCACTAAAAGGTATTCGCTAAATTCCGGGGCGATTGCGCTGATGGCCAAAAATGCGGCTGTTGCATTGTGTGATGAAACGAAAAATTCAGATTGTTGTTCATTGCCCGCGCTCGGTGTGGCATCGATTCGAAAATGAGGTAGCCGCAAGTGCCATGGCCCTGGAACTAAACCTTGCTCGGTGCAATTGAGTGGGTCAACACCAGGAATTGGATGCGACTTTTCTTTGCGCATCACAGCTCCATGAACCTGCTCTGCGGGTAGCTCTTGAGATTTGACCCAGAGATCACCTATGTGATCGTTGCTCCAAGTAGTGAAGTAACTGACGCTATATGCACTACTCATAATTTCTAAGAGGTGATCTGTAAATGTGCGATGGGATAAATCTGCATACACCACTTGATAGAGGTCAAAGGTGGGCACAATATCTAGTTCGTAGGAAAGCGCGATCCCAGTACGACCAATACCTACTACAGCCGCGTAAAAATCTTGGCTCTGATCCTTTGTAATCTTTGAAGTCGAACCATCAGAGTTCATTACTCGCACGCTGCGGACCGCGGTATGCAGCGCGCCATTCTTAATTCCAGACCCATGCGTTCCAGTTGCAACCGCGCCAGCGATAGAAATGTGGGGTAGTGATGCAAGGTTTGGCAACGCCCAGCCGTTCCGATGGAGAAACATTGCGATCTGGGAGTACGTCAGACCAGCTCCGACAGTTGCAACCGACCGTTGCGCATCCATTTCAAGCAACTGGGGCATGCGATCCAAAATAACCACCGTGTGTCTCGAGTCGGCAATCGTGTTGAAACAATGGCCAGTTCCCCGGACTTTCACGTGAGGATGGGAAAGGACTACTTCAGCGAGTTCTTCAATTGATTCCGGATGAAGAGTCTGCGAATCATTGAAAGTAATGTTTGTCGCCCAATTTGTGGCCATGGGTCATTCTTAACTTTTGTACGCCCTTACACAAGTCCGCCTAGATGCATATACTAATTTCATGTCTACCTCATACACCCCAAAACCATCAGATCGTTTCACCTTTGGTCTCTGGACCGTTGGTTGGCAAGCACGCGACCCATTTGGTGATCCAACTCGTGATGCGTTAGATCCAGTTCGTACCGTCAATGAGCTAGCAGAGCGTGGCGCCTATGGCGTCACCTTCCACGACGACGATCTCATTCCATTTGGTTCCGATGACTCAGCGCGTCAGGGGCATATCGATCGATTTAAGAAGGCGCTTGCCGAAACCGGCATGAAGGTGCCGATGGCAACGACCAATCTATTTAGTCATCCAGTATTTAAAGATGGCGCACTTACTAGCAACGATCGCGATATTCGTCGTTATGCGATTCGCAAGGTAATGCGCAATATTGATTTAGCTGTAGACCTTGGCGCAAAGACATATGTTTGCTGGGGCGGCCGCGAAGGCGCAGAATCGGAGAGCTCGAAAGATGCTTATGTAGCTCTTGAGCGCTACAAAGAGGGCTTTAATATTTTAGGCCAGTACGTAATTGATAAGGGATATGACCTCAAGTTCGCTATCGAACCAAAGCCGAACGAACCTCGCGGTGACATCTTCTTGCCAACTATCGGTCATGCACTTGGATTTATCTCCATGCTTGATCATCCAGAACTCGTGGGACTTAATCCAGAAGTAGGTCACGAGCAGATGGCGAACTTGAACTTTGTTCACGGTATTGCACAGGCCCTATGGCAGAAGAAGTTGTTCCACATCGATCTCAACGGTCAACGTGGTCCTAAATATGACCAGGACTTTGTCTTCGGTCACGGTGATTTGAAGAGCGCCTTCTTCTTGGTCGATCTCCTTGAGCGCTATAACTATGACGGACCATTGCACTTCGACTACAAGCCAGTTCGTACCGACGATGACTCAGGTGTCTGGGCTTCAGCAACATCAAATATGCGTATGTATTTGATGTTGAAAGAGCGCGCGGCTGCTTTCCGTAGCGATCCACGTGTGATCGAAGCGATGAAGAATTCAAATATTCCAGGCCTTGAAGTTCCTACTCTTGCTGCTGGCGAGAGCTGGAAGGACCTTGCTGTCGATAGCTTTGATGTCGAGGCTGCTGGCAAGCGCGGTTATGGCTATGAGATTCTTGATCAACTTGCGATGGAGCACCTCATGGGTGTTTCAGCTAACTAAGACCTACTAAGCACAAGTAACTACACGTAATGAGCTCAACGCAATCAGCAAAGGTAATCGGAGTTGATTCCTCGACCCAATCGGTCAAGGTAGTAGTTCGAGATGCACTTACTGGCGAATTGCTAGCGAGTTCATCTCGGCCTCACCCAAACGGCACCGAAGTCGATCCACAGAGTTGGTGGGTAGCACTTCAGGAAGCGCTCGCTGAAGTTGGTGGACTGGATGGAGTTGCTGCGATTTCTATTGCTGGCCAACAGCATGGCATGGTGGTTTTGGATGAAGCCGGCGAGGTAATTCGGCCAGCTCTCTTATGGAATGACACGCGTTCGGCCGACGCAGCACAGCAGCTCAATACTGAATTTCCCAATATTCACTCCTTAGTGGGATCGCAACTTGTTGCATCTTTCACTGCATCAAAGTTGCGTTGGCTTCGCGAAAACGAACCAGAAAATGCGCAGCGGGTGCGCGCAGTTGCACTGCCACACGATTGGCTCTCTTGGAAACTCACGGGCAGTAAAAATTTAGCTGACCTATTTACAGATCGCTCAGATGCCTCTGGCACTGGTTACTTCGATCCAGTTTCAAATTCCTACAACATGCAGCTTCTTGAAGCGTCGCTTGGACATACCAACGTAGTTCTTCCACGAGTACTTGCACCGACTGAGGCTGGCTGGAATAAAAATGGTTTAGTGATTGCTCCCGGTGCTGGTGATAATGCCGGTGGCGCACTTGGTGTGGGAGCCACAGTAGGAGACTTGGTAATTTCACTTGGAACCAGCGGCACAGCATTTGTTGTCTCGGCAACTCCCACTCATGACTCGTCTGGTGAAGTAGCAGGATTTGCAGACACAACCGGAAATTTCTTACCACTTGCATGCACCCTCAACGCGGCGAAGGTTTTTGATTCAACTTCCAAACTACTAGGCGTAAGCCACGAAGAATTCGGCACGCTTGCTCTGACTGCGACGTCAGGCGCAGGTGGGTTAACTTTCTTGCCGCACTTTGATGGCGAGCGAACCCCTAACCGACCAGATGCTCGCGGCGGAATTACTGGCATTACTCATGAAAACTTCACGCCAGCAAATATCGCGCGAGCTGCTATTGAAGGAGTTGTTGCGAGCATGGCTTACGCAGCGGCGGCTCTAGAAAAACTTGGTGTCAGCTATAACCGAATCATCCTGATCGGCGGCGGTGCTAGAAACCCAGCCGTTCAACAGATTATGACCGAAATATTTGGTAGCGATATCTACCTGCCAGGCACTGGTGAATATGTCGCCGATGGTGCGGCCCGACAAGCCGCTTGGGTAGCTCTTGGTAG
>Ga0164297_10001395_pt1 | contig 25738 bp, 20 predicted proteins | sample GEODES058metaG_FD_113539 | JGI IMG/M metagenome (GOLD analysis project Ga0164297, IMG submission 113539) | Dystrophic lake water microbial communities from Trout Bog Lake, Wisconsin, USA - GEODES058 metaG | ecosystem: Environmental > Aquatic > Freshwater > Lake | place: USA: Trout Bog Lake... | reverse complement strand
GGCTGGCGGAGGGAATGCTAAAGCAATGCTAGCATACTGCGGCAAAGCCTACCCTACACCAGACGCAAATGTATCACGCTCAGATAACATTAATCGATCGGAGGCCCCTACACCCTCTATTGATTCACACCGATGATTGTACCACTCTATTGCGCTCGTCGCGCCACACACGATGCGCCCACTTCCCAGCCGGTGTTTCCGACAGCTCGCTGACGACAGACATGGCTTCCGATGGGTAGCGACCATCAGGGAAAGCAGGCGCTGGTCCGTAGGAAATTGCCAAGACAGGGGCAGCCAACGATACGAAGCACATATCCGCGGCTGTCAACGTGCTTCCGCACAGAAACGGGCGCCCGTCTTTAAGTAGCTCAGAAACAGAAGCAAACTCGGCTCGGATGGTGTCTGTTGCGTCAGACATGTGTTTGTGGGACAGATTGAATGCTGAGCGAAGCATCATCCGCAACGCAAAACCAGCTCCCCAACGGAAAGCTGTTTGTTCGAAGCTGGGACATCCATCGCACATGCTGGCCGCCAGCTGCGGCGTGTCGAGAAGATGGAAGTAAGCCCACACCCGAGTTGCTGCCCCAAGAACGGTATCATAGCGGTCGCAAAGGGCCTTCACCTCCGCTTCCGACTCAGGCGGATAGAGCTTCGGTGAGCCTGCCGGGATTCTTGCGTCCACCCAGCGCATGATGCTGTCAGAGTTGTCAAAGCACCCCTCTGGCGTGACCAGGCACGGCGTTTGCCCGCTCTTGCTGCCCGCTTGTAGTACAACGGGCCTATGAAAACCAGGCACGTGCGGGTTCTGCTCATACTTGATGCCGTATCGCTCCAACGCCCACCTGGAGTGCGTCACTCGTCAACTCGCTGTCAAGCCAAAGCTGCCTGGCGCCCAGTCACTGCAACCCTGCTTGGCCGCGGGACACGTACCTGGCCTTTTCGCAGTAGTGAGAGACCGTTATGACGACCAACTTGACGGAGGAACTGGTGGAACCTGCCGACGCCATCTTCAAGTCTGACGCCAGTGCTGCTCCAAGACGCGGCGGCGTGTATTAGTTGCCTGCGTCATCTAAGCATGATGCTAAAAAAATCAATCAAGGGGTCTGGCGAACAGCCGGGCCTCCTGTGTCAGCCTCCACAGCGCTCAGTGAGTCAAGGTTGAGAGCCCGGGGCTGCATTCCGGGCGCGTCTTCATCGCCGTGCGACCCATCGCCAAGCGCCATCTGGCCAAAGTCTATTGTGTGGCCCCGCCCGTGAGCGCCACCTTTAAAGTGTTGCTGCCCACCTATATTGCCACTTGCATGGGACGCTCCCTCCCTCCTCAGTAGCTGCACGCGGCCCATGGGTGACGGGCTGCGCCCGCGCATGGACGGCGTTGGACTGGCATGCGGGTGTGAGGTAGTCTCCTCATGGCTTGGCCCACCAAGCAGTGCAAGAGCGGCAGCGGCAGCCAACCGGGCGGGGGCGGGTGTCTGGCGTGGGGGCGGCGACATCAACCCATTAGCGGCGGCGGCACCACCAGCAGCAGCAGCAGCACTTGAGGTTGGCACCAGGTGCTTCGCAAGAGCACCGCTGAGCAGCGCTGCTCCGCCCTGGGCGGCCCCACTGGCCGTCGCGGGCGCCAGCGGGCGGAGCACCATCGGCGCGCTGCCCGGCTCCTTGGTGACTCGGATGAGGGTGTTGAGGGCGGTCACCCACTCGCGACCACTCCGGCCATTGCCCCCAGGAGGTAGCTCCAGATGCAGTGCTCCAGGGAAAGGCTTCACGCTGCCAGCGTCCATGGCATCCTTGGACGTCGATTTGATGACCACGCTCAGTGCGGAGCGCTCATCACGAGGCAGTGCGCCAGGCTTGCTGCTCAGGCGCCAGCCTCCGACAGGTGTTCCATTGCCACCGCCTCCACCACCCGCCGGCGGGCTCTGCAACATGGCGTCGAACAGAGCCGTGCCCAGCTCGCAGCGGTCCAATAGCGCGACAGGCACGAAGTGGCTTTTCTCCACCGTTGGATCGAACTTCTTGTCAGGAGTGGCGCACCAGCAAAGGCACTTGCGGGTGGCGTGCAGCCACAGGAAGCGTTGTTTCACCCCTTTCGCTGTGTGCATCACGAACCGGGCGCCTTCAACCAAGGCGCGCATGTCTTCTGCATAGCGCAGCTGCTCAGCCGCATGCGCGGCAGCTTCCAGTTCCCGGAGCCGGTTCTGCGCCTGGAGCCGAGCCTCACGCTCGTCCGCAATACGGTGTTGCAGGTCTTGAATCAACTGCTGCGTCGTATGTCCCTGACCGCCGTGGTGATGGCCATGTTGCGCGCCGTCCGACGGGAACGGTGCGGTCAACTCCTCTGTGAAGTCAAGTCGCCCGTCAGCAGAGCTACCTGCGCTGACGCTACGCCGGTGGCCGTGAGTCTCATGTGCGTGCAGCGCATGCGTGCGATGCCGTCCCGGTGGGGGAAGGCCGATGTCATCCCAGGAGGTGCTGCGTGAATGATGCCCAACCATTGTCGTGCCCAAGAAACTGTCCAATGATCCCGTCGGTGCATTGCCATGCGAAGCACTACCAGCAGGAACAAAGGCGCTAGCCTCAGTGTCAGAGCGTGTAGACTCCACCGCGTTGGTGTTCGCTGCCGCCGCTGATGCAGCTGATGCGTTGTGGCTATTCGCTGCGGCCACGATGGCGGTGGCGGCGCGGGCAGCCTGTGCGATGGCTGTTGCTGCTGATCCGCCGTGCGCTAACGTTGTCAGAATTTCGGTGACAGCCTGCTTCGCTTGACGAGTAACTCCAGCGCGCGCAACGCCAGGCCGCGGCGGCATCTGGTGACGCCGACTGCCAGGTGCATGCGATGAGGAGTAGGAATCCACCCGGGTGTGGAGATGTTGCACACCACCACGCATGGAATGCGTCGGACTTGCCGGACGCTCTGTACCTGCGTACATGCTGCCCTCCTCCTCACCAACATCCTCTTCGTCGGAATGAGAGCCGGCGTGATGGACGCTGCCGTCGTGCACGGCTGCCCGCTTCGTGCCCTCACTCAGTCGCTCAGCAACAGGATCAACGGTGGTCTCACCAGGCGGCGCAGGCGCAGCTGCGGCCTCGGGTCGTGGCAGCGCGGTCAGCGGATGCTGTGGTATCGACGTATCATGGGCGCGCAGCTTGTCTCGCCCAGTTGCGATTTCAGCCGCCAAGGAGAGCGCGTGGTGCTCATTCCCGGGCTGGAGAATCCCAATCTGGAGCGTCACAGTGGAGCTGCCGTGCGATTGCGGCGTGGAACTGCTCGAATGGACGCGCAGCGTGTGCGTGTGGAGAGGCTCACCAACTGCAATGACGGTCTCACGCCCACAGAAAGGGATGTGTAAGTCGCCTAGGACTGCTGGCTCTCCAGGCTCCGCCCAGTCGATGATGCGAGCGTGCAACACATGCGTCTCTGAGTCATCCCCGCCAGGCACAGGGAATGTAAGCAATGCGCCCCAGTGCGGTTCTGTAGTGCCCGGTGCCACATGAGTGCGCCGCACAGTGCCCGCATAGCGGCATTCCACATACGCACTCGGCAGCACGCTGGTACTGCGTGCCTCCATGTGGCTTGCGCCGATGATAGCGACACACAGCGTGCCTCCCGGGCCAGCTTGTTTGCCCAGCGTGCGCTTTGCAAACATGCGACACGCGTTCAACCGCGCCCGCTTCGGCTCCACGAAATGGGTTGCTAGCACTCGTCCCAGGGCGCGTGTTGCCCAGGCCTCCACACCCGGCACATCTGTCAGCGGCAAGCCAAGTGCAGAGACATGAACCTCCAAACTAGGTGGCTCCACGAACGACGTCTCTATCCGCGCCACGCCAGGTGCCTCATCGCACAGCGCGAAGCCAATCAGCAGGCGGCCGTGGAGCGAGAGGTCGCTGAGTGCGATTGGGCAGCGGAGGGAGGGCAGGAGTGGTACGGGGCGGACAACCGTCTCTATGAGCGCTTGGAAGCCGCTTGTGTCGAAGTCCATGTCGCATTCGAGCTGCAGGTACTGCTCCACTGGGTCGTACCGGCTGCATCGCAGGTAAAATGCAGGCGGCGCGGGCCTGGGCAGAGGTCGAAGAGGGAGAGTGTCAGCGGAGCGTCTTTTGACGAGAGACGCCGGTGTGGCGTGCGCACCCGAGTGTGAACTCATGCACGTATGCAGACTCCAAGAACTTGACCCGACGGCGCTGCATGCTCTGCGGTATGACGCGCCGTGAGTCAGTCAAAGTCTGCCTGCGACAGCGGTGTGTGACACACAGCTTCTCTCACACCTTGTCCAGCGCCTCCTGCAACCTCTCGGCTGAAATGTTGGAGACGAGCACCTCCAGTGCGGCTGGCCAGGCAGCCTGCAGCAGCGTGTTGAGCCACTGGAGGCCGGACACTTCAGCACTGTGTGCAAAGCACAAGGCGCTGTCAGTGGGCACCACTCCTGCGCCACAGCTATGCAACGCCCTCTTCTATGCCACGTGCAGACAGAGGCAGAGGCAGTGTGGGAAGGGCACGCACGTGGTGTACCGCTGCTCCGCCTGCTTCTGTAACTGAGCTCGAGCCTGTCACCGTGGTCCGGCAAGGAGGAGTGGAGTGGAAGACCAGCAGACCACGCGTCAGAAGATGGTGGCGACGCGACACGCGTGAGCCGTGGCTCAGTCGTGGAACAGGTACACCGGTGAGGCGACGCACCAGCGCTTTCCGTAGGCGACGGTTGGCGACGTTGCTTGTCCACTGAGGGCAGTGCGGGCAGGAGCCCCGGAGGGAGTGAGTGGTAGGCCCCACGTTGTGCGTGGGATGCACACACATTCTCGGGCAAGGCGCTATAGCGTTATGCACGACTGCCGTGCGTGTTGCCGTGCCTTCCAAGTGATGTAGACGACAAACAGGCTGAAGAGGAGCGTCTGAACGCCCGCCTGCGGAATCGCGGCGGGCCATGACCCCAGCCGGCCCCCACCCACATCCGATGGGCTCCCCGCCGCCGACGCTATGAGCGGAGGCCGCATGGGATGGCATCGGCTGGTAAGCTACTCTCTTGGCATCCCGTCGACGGGCGCGTGTCAGCCAGGTGTGTCACTCACGGACGCTTGTATTGACGGACTCCCCCGCGACGTGCGCTGCGTGTGCCAGGGGCCCCTCCTTCGCTGCCAAGCGTGGTCGCTACGCACCCTTTGGGTTCTGCGTGCCTCTGTGGGCCGGCTTCGGGCGAGGCGAGGCGCTTGCGAGCTTGGCAGCGCGGTCCGCGCCGTTGCGCCGACGCGCAAGCAGCGTGCAGCCGTGTAGCGTGCGCACAGAGCCCATTGATCTAGCGTCTCACACCCTAGGGTTCTTCCCCCCAGTGCCCGGCAGCCATGAAGCTGCTGTCGGCGACACGCACGCTGGACATCCCTGCTGGCGTGACAGTAGAGATCAAGGGCCGCCGCGTGCGCGTGAAGGGCCCCCGCGGGACGCTGGTGAAGGACTTCAAGCACCTCGACGTGGACGCCTACCTGACCAAGACAGAGGACGGCAAGACGCAGCTGAAGGTGGACGTCTGGTTCGGCAACCGCGCAACCCTGGCCTCCATCCGCACACTGTGCTCACACGTGCAGAACCTGATCAGTGCGTGCCACTGCTGCTTGTGCAAGGAGCGTTCTCCGCAGCCGCCCTGACGCCCTGTGGCCCCTCCTCTCCGCGCTTATTTCTCCCTCTCCAGCTGGCGTGACCAAGGGCTTCCGCTACAAGGTCCGCCTTGTGTACGCCCACTTCCCGGTGAACGTGAACATCGAGCAGGGCGACAAGGTTGTTGAGATCCGCAACTTCCTGGGCGAGAAGCGCGTGCGCCGAGTGGCCATGCTTGAGGGTGTCAAGGTTACTCGCAGCGCCGCCATCAAGGACGAGCTCGTCATTGAGGGCAACGACCTGGAGCTGGTGTCCCGCTCGGCCGCCCTCTGCTCACAAGCCTGCCTGGTCAAGAACAAGGACATCCGCAAGTTCCTTGACGGCTGCTACACGTCTGGAAAGGAGACGATCGTGCCGGCGGACGCATGAGCTGCCACATAGCGTGCAGTGCCAATCACACAACACTTATTGCTCTCTTCGTCCCATCATTGAAGCAGCGACAGGTCGATGAAGCTTAGGCAGTGATCGAACAGGCCCAGCTGGCTTACACCTTGCGCCGCCTTGCCAGCAGCAGCCTTGGCACCGGCATCCTCGTCTGGGGTGCTGCTGTCCAGGAGCGCAAGGACCCACTTGTGCGGCTCCTCTGCTGCGCTGGTGAGGCCCTTGATGAGCCACTCCTCTGGATAATCGAGGGCTGCTGCTTGGGCAATCAGCAGATCATCCAAGTGAACCACGAATGCGCGTTGACTCTCTGCATGACCAGGAGGCAGGCTTTTCATACTCTCCAGATGCAATGGAGCCCCAGAGTCAGTTTTCCACAGATCAGCGTGCACCAGGAAGTTGTCGTACACCCTTGGCTCGGTGCCTTTGGCCACTGACAGCAGGTTCGTGCGCAGAAAGTTTGCAGCATGAAAACCGCTTTTGCTGAGCTCCTCAAATGCGGACTTGCCCTCTGCTGTCTGCGGGCTCGGCTTCAATTCTGGCGTGGGCGCTAGATTGAAATCGCCGGCAAAAATGCTGCGCATCTTTTCAGCAGGCGACAAATTGCGCGCAAGCAGTCCTAGATGGCGAACGTCCTCTTGCGCGCTCTTCATCACGGGTGCAAAATGCAGGCTAGACACAGGTACAGTAAAAGCGTTAGAATATGCAAGCATGCCATGCCGCGCAGCGCGCGCACCCGTACAGCCGAAGCAGTGTGCTGCCGGTTTTGTTGTCAGCATTGCCAGCGGGCACCCCAGTGGGCCAGAGCCGCAGCTCAAGATACGTCGGCATGCGTGTCGATGGCACCTGCGATTAAAGCAGGTGTGAGCGAATGATTGCAAAGCGTGTTGCGGTAGCAAAATAAAGGGCACGCACCCAATCCGAAACGCACACCGGTTCGCCCTCGGCAGACGCATTGCTTGTGTTGTAGAGCCAGACCACGCGCTCCTCGAATCGCGCTCCCTCCTGTGAGATGGGCCCCGACACTTTGAACGCCCACTTCTGGCCTGGGGGTAGAAGTTCTTGCAACACTTGCTCTGAGCTGGCGGGCATCTCACTGAGCACCATGATCTCCAATTTCCAATAAACCATCAGAACCAGTAGGTACAGGATCTTCTGTGGAAGAAGAGCAGCGCCGCCTCCAATACCGTAAACAGAGCCCATATTTTCATGGCCCACGCGGATGAAGCCGGCTCGTTTGGTGGGCCGCGCGATTTCGTACGAAACCGTGGGCACACTGCGACTCAGCGTGGTGGCGCCTTTCTTAAGTGTGTCCATGAGCGCAGCAACCACAGCCTTGGCATGGTCACGCGCTGCCACTTGGCTCGCTGCATCGCGAAACTTGAGCGCTTCTTGAAAGACAAGCGACTGCTTCACCTCTTCCAGCGCAGCTTGGAGATCCTGCTCTGCTTTCTGGCTATCTGATTCCAGCTTTGCGTTGCGTTCCCGCCAGTGCGCTTTGCGATAGAACTCCTCACCGCTTTCTCCCGGCGGAGGCCTTGAGCTGCCAGCCTGCGGCATCACAGGCACTCCTGCGGGCCGCTGCAGGTCTTTGCGGCCATGTGACATTTGGAATTCGTAGTAGGCAGGAGCGAGCCGAAACTTCCGCTTGTTGTTGTCCTTCGTTTCCTTCAAGTTGGTGCACATCAACATATCAAGTTTGATAAGCTGCTCACACACCTGCCGTGGGAGGAGGATAGCGATCAATTGAGGGGCTTTGCAAGCGCACAGTTGTGAGGCGTACCGGTCGGAATTGATTCAGTGGCAGCGCTTTGCCTCCAACGAAGTACTTTCTGTGCACAGCCTGAAGAGTTGTTTGCAGCTCGCCATCAGGCACCGTCTCTGCAGATTTCTCCAGCACCTCAAGCACATGAGTGAATATCGCCTCATTGAAGATTGAAGACTTCTTCAGCTCGTCTGGGCACACAGGTCGCAACAAGTGCGATGAACCAACTGCCTCTGCGCTGCCGACTGCACCTTCTATGGCTGCTGGAGTATGCGCCGCAGGCACAGACGGGCCTCCCCCAGCAGCAGCCTCATCAATCAGCATTGGCTCATCCTCTGCGTCGGGCAGCCCTTCCTGCTTCTGCTTCTTCGCTGTTGGCTGCTCACCATCCTCGTCATCGATGATGATAACATCATCGTCATCGCCATCAGGGTCGCCTCCTCCTGAAGGGACCTTCACAGCCTTTTTGTCAACCGCTGGCGGCGGCGCGCCAGCGCCACCTTCCGTACTCTTCTTTCGCTTCGCGAGGACTGTGTTCTGGCGCTGCCTCAGCTGCTGCCACTCGACTTGGAACGGCGTCGGCCAGTGTGCTATCTCGTCTGCCATTTCCTCAAAGTACTGCTGCTGCTTCTTTCCAGACGCTTTCGACCAGTGATTCTTGTCCACATGGTCTGCAACCGGCTTCGGCAACCGGGCTGGGGTGCAAGCAAAGACGCAGACGCAGATAGGTGGCAGAACACATCCTCAGAGGTCAGAGAGACGTAACAAGTGGGCCCTGCGCAGAGACGCACGTCGTTGTTTAACCGCATCGTTCGGGGCGGGGCCAGATGCGGCACCACCCGCGCCCTCCTCGCCGCCGGCAGCACCGTTGCCGGTGTCACCCTCCATGCAGGCTCGCGTGGGCTGCTCACCGTGAAGCCGCAAGTCACCCGAAGCTACGCACAGCGCCGCACCCGCTGCTTAATGCACTGACGACTTTGCGCTGGCTCCGCCTTTCACAGCTCGAAAATGGCACTGGCAAGCGTGACTTCCCTTTGCCCTCATTGCCACGCTGGCCATTCCAATCTCACTTCGCCATTCCACTCCCATGTTGTAACATAAAGCTCTCCGATGATGATGTTGCTAAGCGGATGGCTGCCGCTTTGAGGCCCTGAAAGCAAGGGCACATGTCAGGCATCGCGCCTGTAGCCCGTTGCGCGCTGTATGACGCCGCGTCCGAGGTTGTCGTCCTTCTGGCGCAGCAAGCTGCGCGCTCCTCAGCCCCGGGAGCAGCAGCAGCGCCGACTACTGCCCACCCAGATCTCACTACTTCGCCCACCCTCCTCGCACGGGTGCGCACACGCGCCCCATCTGAACTGCGCCGCTTGCCTGTACTCTCTTGCACCACCTCGAGAGAGACACTGAACTGCTGCTCATGCACTCCACCTCTCTGTTCCGCACACAGGTCGCAGCACTCTCTGCAGTTGAGGTGGGTACAGAACTGACCCGGCTGCGTCGCGTCCTCGTCTGTCTCTGCGCCTCGGAGACTGTGCCATGGGGCGACCTTGCAGGTGCGTATCTCCGCCGACCGTGTCGTGCTCGCAGGAAGGCTCAGTCCTCTCCTCTCCTCCACAGACGCCTTGCTCGTCGTCGTTTCCGCCTTCCCTGACCGAGGCAGACGAGACCCGGCTGCTCTGTATGCGCTGGAAGTGCTCCTTGACGCAGCGCTGGAACTCGAGACGAGACTAATCACTGAAGACGCTCTCCCAGATGCCCCTGCAGCTGCGAAGCGCGCCTGCCCCAGAGTTACACACGTGAACTTCCTTTTCGACGCCGTACGTGATGGAGGACAGCGTGGTGAGCGCGCAGCTGCATGCTGTGCTGTCCTGACCCGCATCTGCCACGACGCCCTCTGTGTCTGTGTCGAGGTCGCATTGCCGAGACTCGCAGCTGCTGCGGGATCCTCGAGTGAGGCTCAGGGCTGGGAGGCTGCAGCCCCGATAGTGCGATGCGCTGCTGGATGGAGGTGGTGTCTGAGAGACAGCCACCCAGGCGCATGTGCAGCCACCAGTCAATTCCTGTCTGCCGTTGCCACGCGCACGCTGCCGAGCTTGCATCACGGCGCCGCGCAGCGTCCTGCTGCCTCATGCATGACTGCACTAGCGCTGGGCGTGCGAGCGGCGGCGTTGGAGGCGCCGACTGCCTGGTATAGCACCCAGACCTCGGCGACTTGTGAGGCTACCGCTCGCGCGTGCAATGACGTCTACACGTGCCTGAAAACATGGTCCAAGAAACCGCACGGCAAGGCGGCATGCTTAGCTGCCATGGGCGCCTTCATGGCGGCAGCTCCACCACTTCTGTTCACATCCCCAAGGCGCCACAAGCTAGTGCAGGCTCTATGCCAAGACATGGCCAGCAAAGATGATGAGAGCCGCCTTGCAGCGATGGGCCTGGCTGCTGACCTGCTTCGTGCTGTCCCTCATGCAGCAGTCTCCAGGCCAGGGGCAAATGCCTCGGAATGGAGCGAAGACGTTTCCGCGCTCATTACAGCAGCTTGCGGCTTCACCGGCACCGCGAAACGCTCCCTAGTACCAACAGCCCCACATGCAGGTGCTGGAGCAACAGCCGCATTGCCACACCGCTTGCAACGCCAAGCTGCAGTCTCGCTCCTCTGCGCTGTTGCGCGCTTCGATGTCTCCGCCTGCTGTGACGCCATCCAACGCCTCGCGCTATCGCCCGCGCATGGACCGCGAGCAACTGGCCTCGGCGCAGCTGCTGCCGTGCTGAATGCCCCGGCAGCAGCATCAGCGGGTGGCCTCGAAGAAGCGCAGCGTGCCAAAGCAGAAAGCCTGCTCCTTGCAGCTGCTCCACTTCTTGTGCCTGCCATCAAGGCCGCACTGGCGCCACACACAGTAGTCGGCTCTCTCCCAGACGAAGCTGCGCTCGATGCCGTCGCAGCTGCCATGGGCTGCATGCCTCTCATCATCCCGCGTGGTTCATCCATGGCCGCTGCCGCTGCGGCTACTACGCCATCACCTGCAGGCGTGGCACTTGGCCAGCATGTGGATGAGACGGTTGCGTTGTTGCATGGCATCTCGTGTGGTGATCATCCAGGCATGGCATCTGCTGCGAGGTCCACGCTGCGCTGGTGCGTCACCCGGGTGCCGACGTCTACCTTGGTGACACTTCTCCGGCAGTCGGTGCGATGCTGCTCCTGCTCCGCGCACCGCGGTAATGTACCCCAGCTTTTGAGCATTCAGAATACCGCTGTCGCCGGCAGCGGCGCCGGTGCGGCTGCACTGTCCACTACAACAGCTGCATGGATGGACGCGTTGACGCTGATGCTAGCTGCCCTGGACGAGTGCGCAGCGCGCGCCTCGGGGACATCCGCATGGTCGGGCCAGGCATCGAGTGCTGGCAGCGGCTCCGGGACACCGGCATCGCCGTCATCCCCAGCACCTAGTCCGGGCACTTTTACTCCAGCGGGCTTACCCACAGGCCCGGCATGGACACGCATCCGAATCGCATGCGAGGGTGTTGCCCTTCTTGCACTCTCACATCCAGCCCCTAGTGCGTGGCCACTCGCTCGCGCCGTCGCGATTGCGTGTGCGGTGCCAGCACTGAGAGATCTTGAAACTGGAGGCCGGTCATCGCAGTTGTTGCCGGCATCAAGGGAACGACAGACCCGCTTTTCAGCTGGCAGTGGGCCGCCTTCGCCTGGAGGCCCAGGCGCAAACGGAATTCCAAACCCGCTTGAAACCATGTCATCTCGCAGTTTCCTAGCCGACGGTCTAGATGGCGCTGCGGCGTCGCTGTTCTCGCACAACCACAGTGACAAGAACGCTGGACAGGGCTGCTCGCCGGAAGTGGGCTCGCTGCTCCGCCTCATGGTGAACAGGCCAACAGTTGCTATGACATGGGCGTGGCGGAAAGTGCACGCGTGCGAGCCGTGGAAGCGAACATCACTGCCACCCGACGCAACGACTTGGGCATGCCAGCTCTGGTTTCTCTGCGCGGCTGTGCGACCCACAGGGGAGAATAGCATCCGCAGTGGCGGCGGCGGCGGCGGTGGCAGTAGCTTCAGCATGGGGCGGTCATCTCTGGACATCGCTACGCCGGCGGGGGCGACCGCCTTCAGTCCATTGTCAGTGGGCACTGGTTCAGTCCGCGGTGCCAACGCTGCGGCCGCTGTCCAAGCAGAAATGGCTGCCACTGAAGGTACAACGTGGCTTGCGAAAGACCGCATGGCAGCTGAGCTGGTGGAGCGCCTCTTTGGCGGCCTATGGCAGACGTTAACGCAGTGCGGTGCAGAGAGTGCACCTGGGCGCAGCATTCTCGCCGCTGTGACTCACATCCAGGCGTCATGCCATGATGTGTTCCTTAAAATGGCGGCGGCCAAGCCGGCAGCGACGCGGGCGACGTATTTGTACTTGCTCGCGGCACTCTGTGGGCCGCCGACCTCTGGCGATGCGCACGTGCCTTCGCCGAGTGTTGTGTCTGCCTTGGATGCAGCTCTCGAGGACTTCCTGAAAACGGAGTCACAAGCTTGTGACTCCGCCTACGAGCAGGCCTGCGCGACCGCCATAGCTGCACGCTTGCGCACCTCAACCTCGTCTGCGCCATCCGACGCCACTGGCCTCGCATCACCGGCTCGGCGATGCACCCTTGTGACTCGCTTGCTCGCGGCACGACAGCCGTCGTGTGAGGCCCTGGCGGCGCTGCTTGGTTGTGGGCCGTTGGAGGAGCAGGAGCTGATGAGCACGGTGTTAGCTCATCTAGAGTCTGTGCTTCGCGCTCGTGGTGCGGAGGAGCCAGGCGCTGTGGATGCACTTGTGGCGCTTGTGAAACACGCCCCATGGGCGGCTGCTGGCGTTGCGGCGCTTTCTGTCAGCCCTGGAGCCGGTCAGGCGATTCAGCCTGCATGGCTGGCGCTCGTCACCGCCGTCACGAGCAGGCCCCACGCATGGGTTGCTCATGCCGTGATTATGAACAACACGACGCAAGTGGCACCATCAGGACAAGGCATCCGAGCCGCCATCTCTCCAGCCACAGGTCGAGGTGCAATTACTGCAAACGGCGGCCGAAGCGGCGCAAACACCACCGCTGTGCTTGTGCCTTCTGGCGCACTTGTAGCAGCCGCACTGGTGCATTGCGCCCGAGACGATGCCGTGTGTCGTGCGGCTGCACTGGACATGCTTCGCGCGTTGTGTTCCGCGTTCCCTCAAACGGAACCTGGCGGCACTCAATTGGTGGTACCACCGCCAGTGTCAAGCATGCCACAAGCATATGTGGAAGGTGGTGCACCTGCGCGCGTCGTGGAGGCTGTCCATCTGTGTAGATCTTTGGCTGCCGTTTATCCTCATTGGGGGCCCGCAGTCATGATGGCGTTCGTGCCTCTTGCTGCGACATGCTGTGCGCTACCGCCTGCCTCGTCGAAGAAAGCAGCTGCGCAAGGGCCGCCAGCATCGAGCGCCGCAACAGCATTCATGCCTGCCTCTGTGCTCGTGTCTCTGGCTGCGCCCTGGGCGGCGGCGCTGCCTCGCCTCCTTGCGCGACTCATCACCCCTGGTGGTGGAGGCGCAGCTGCTGCGGCTGACATGGCGGCAGCAGCAGCTGCGGCTTCAGGGTCAGGGGCAGGGGCAGCCCCGCCACCGCCGTTGCAGAAGGAGCTGACGCCCCGGACGATGCATTTAGATCGGTTCTTGGGCGACAGCTTGCAAGCAGTCGCCTCCCAAGTTCATTTCCCGCCAGCAGCATCGCTCAGCGCCGCATCGCTGGCCAAAAGCGGTGCTGCCAGGACAGGGCCGGCGTTGATGAGAGTGGACCCTGCTGCAAGCCAAGCTTCCGCGTGTGTGTGCGCCATCGCGGGTGCAGCCCTTGCGCTGAGTGACCTTGTCACTTGGCATGATGGCAGCGGCGCCGCTGAATTGAATCCTCTGTGGTCGGCCATGTTGACGGGAGCTCCTCCCGTCGTTGGCGGCGACTGCGCTGTTGCTCTCAATCGACCAGGCACAGCTTCTCAAACGTCACTACCTGCTACGACATGGCCGACACCGTGGGTTCAAGCCACACTTCGAGACTGTGATGACGCAGCATCTGCGGTAGGCACTTTTCTGCTCGACGCACACTGTGATTGCTCGGACGAAGCAGACGCTCAGTCCCGGATCGAAGCTGTTGTTCCACTCCTCGTGGACGCGCACTGCTCGGATGCACTGCTAGACATCTGGTGCATGGCTGTTCGAAGCAGAGACAGCTTCGAAGACGCGCGGCTGGATGATAATAGTGGAGACGCGGCTTCTGATCCAGCCGCACCTCGGTCGAGTACATCTCCAGTCGCTGACGATGTTGTTGCCGTCAGCCGCGCGAGACTAGACGCTCTCGAGCGCAGCGCGTTACGTTTGTGCTCTGCAGCAGCAGCTACATGTCGCGGATGTGATCGTATTGCTCCGCATGTTCCCCGTCTGCTGCATTCCAGCCTCGCACTGGCGCCACTGGTCAAGGCGTCATCATCAGAGCAGCAGCAGCCGTCACTGGCGTGGCTACTCCTCCGTGGCGCGGTCATGTCTGGCGCGGTGTCGCCCAATGCAGGCACTCAGGCTTTGCTTGCTCACCCTCAGCTGTACAGCGCGGCGAGTGCCTCACCGCTCTGGGCGACCTCACATGAGGCTGTGCCCGTGCTGCGTGCCCTTGGCGCGGCTTTAGCCACGTGGCGGCCGGGCGTGCGTGTCGCGTGGAGAAGGGAGGCATTTGCATGGCTCGATTTCGCATCGAGCGCTCTTTCATCAGCGTCCGGCGCCTTGGCAACACCGGCAGCGACGACTGCATCTGCCCAGACTCGAGGTCTGTCTTCAAATCTGCGATGCGGCCTGCTCGTATCTCTACGCGTGTGCGCAGCCCTCGCAAAGCAGCACTCCGCGCCACGAGACGTGCTGCGCTTAGCGCGCTGCGCCATGGCTGCCGGCGCATGCGGTGAGGGACATGTCGCAGGAGCAGCGTTGGATGCGTTGCCATCGGGAGTGGGCGCTCAAGGCGCAGGCAGTGCTCCTCCACCTCGCTCTGCTCTAAGCACCGGCGCCGGTGCGGATGCGCAGCATTATGCCGCCGCGACCGCACTAGCGGCATTAGCACTCCCTCCTGGACCCGCGTTACGGGCGGCCTTGCCGCTAGCGGAGAGCTTGCTCACCAGTATTGGCCGAGCTGAACTCGGGGCGGATAGTACCCCCGGCTCTAGTAGCGCCACTGCGGTCCATGCAGTCGCACGCTCAAGCGTTACAGCACCAGCGTCGCCGCTTCTACTCGCCGGATGCTCCGCGCTCAGTCGCTTCTGGTTCGCGTTGCCTGGGGTGCACACCGACACGGTTGCTGCAACGATGTTGCTGCGCGGCGCTACGCTTGACCCGGAATGCACGCCATGCGCCGTGCGTCTACTGGATGCATTGGCGGTTGCGCAAGCCGACACACTGCCGGCAGACAACTGGCTTCTCGTCCTTGCTTTGCTGTGTGCAGCCGTAGAGGCGCAAACCGATAGCGCTGGCCCAGTACCACGAGCACGACGCGCAGTTGCCTTGCTAGACAGCTGCGGATTCGCGCTAGATGAGGTCGCGGATGCTTTCCGTGCACTTCTTGCGCATGGCTCCACCACCTCCTCGCCGTGCCGTATGGCAGCTGGTCCAGCTACCGTATTCGCAGATGCGCTGTCCTCTGCTCTTGCGCTGGCTTGTCCGGCACCGCAGCTGTGGGCGTTTGCAGCACGCGCGTGTGGCCGCTTGGCGAGGTTGGGACCCACGGATTGGCGTCCAGCGGCGTTGCGTTTAGCAGCAGCGCTGTTACGTGCACGTGCGCGGTCGTGGAGTCAAGATGTGTTGACTGACCTTGCAGCTGCGTTACAACGGAAGCCGCCGCCTCAACAACAAGAGGAGTCGAGTGTGGAGCCTGCATGGCTGGGGCCAGCATGCGCTGGCGAGGAGGCTGCTCTAGCGGCGGCACTCGTCATGTGTGGCTCCTCACCTGCTGCGGGTGGCAATGCTGGCGCGGTCACATTAGCACACGGAATGGTAGCCTCTGGACTGACTTTGGATGGAGATGGCAGCAATTCAGACCACGACATGTCCTACGGCACAAATGCAGGCGAAAATGCACAGCTCAGCGGCTACGCCGCTGCGTGGCTGCGTGACTACATCACTGCCGGCCTGGCTGCACTGCCTGCTGGGCCCTCCGCCAGTGACGCTAGCGACGACAGCGCCTACTTCGTGGCGCCAGACGCAGTCAGCGACACTGGCATGGGTGTGGCCAATGTCGGTGCTGCAGCTGCAGGCATCCCGTTCTCTCTCCTCCTCGGCCAAACCTTTGGCAGCGGCAGCGGTCGAATGCGGGTGTCTGATGGCCCCGCTGGTGTGGCACCATCGCCCTTGGGGCCGCATCTGCATAGCCCGCAGCCTTCTATGGAGCGTCTAGCGCTGGATGTACGCGCCATGTTGGTATCTGCGCCGCCTGCAGGCAGCGATTGGCGGGCGTGGCATGCTTGGCAGCAGCACCACAATGCAGCCGCCGCGGCCGCTATTGCAGCAGCGGCACCCGTGTCGCAAGCTGCAGCTGCTGGCACGCCGCCTCGCGCGCAGCGACAATCGAGCGCGGATTTCGATGCGGCAGGTGGATGGCACTTGCCGCATGAGACCCTGGGTCCATCGACCAGCGGGGACCATCTCTGGTGGGGCGGTGCCGCCAGTCGACTCACGGTCAGCTCTGCAGGTGATGCGTATGAAGCGCTTCCCAGGTCGGTGAGTCACGCGAGCAGCGCGGCACTGGCAGCGCAATCGGCTGCCCCGGTTGATGTCCTGCCCCGGGGAGGATACCCTGGGCGTGCACACATCAGCGGCTTGCAGTTCCCGGCGGAAGAGGACGAGGACGCGCTGTTTCAACGGCAGCGCTACTTGCAACAGGCGCGCGGTTAGACGAGCCTTGCCAAAAATTCTTTTCGATCGATAGAGTGACGTGTCATCTCTTGTCCCGTTCCTTCGCCCGTCCACGTAAATGTTGCGGTGATCGCGCACAGCCGCGCGCCCGCGCCGCGGCATGGCGCCTGGCGTGGACGAGGCAATTGCAGGTGCCAGCGCTGGAGTGACTGGGACGCTGCTTGGTTACCCTCTGGACGCTCTCAAGGGTCGCATGCAGGCCTCACAGGGCGGCCTCCTGATAAATGCTCGCGCACTGGCCAATAGTGGCGTGTTCAGCACATACCGTGGCGTGACTGCACCTCTTATCAACATGGCGGTCCTGAACACGCTGAGCTTCTCAACATATGCCCAGACTCGCCAGCTTGTTGGCTTACCACCGCTGGGCAACTCCACAGAGCGCGACTCGGCTCTCTGGCGCGTGTGTATTGCTGGCTCGCTAGTGGCCGTGCCTATTACTGTTGTCTCCACGCCGTTCGAACTTGTGAAGCTACAGACGCAGCTCCACCCTGCCGGTGGAGCGCTGGCCACCGCAGCGGCTATATATCGGCGCCACGGGATTGGTGCACTGTACACTGGCTCGATTGTCAACGGAGCGCGTGAAGTGGTCTTCCTGGGCTGCTATTTCACTTGCTATGAGAAATTGAAGGCGACATTGCTCGCCGATGCGCACATCACGCATGCGGTGGCAGTGCCCGTGTCTGGCGGTACGCATTGCATGGTCTATGTCCGGCCATTCTGCCAGTCCACAATGACTTACCTGCGTCCTTGCCTCAGGGCTGAGTGGCGCATGCGCATGGCTGCTGAGCTTTCCCCTGGACACAGTCAAGACAGCGGTGCAGGGCAGGCCACTGGATGGAAACAGTCGACTGAGCGCTATCGATGCCGGGGCGCACTTGTTGCGCTCTCGCGGCGTGTCCGGGCTCTACCGCGGCGCTGTGCCTAGCGTCATGCGGGCATTCATCGTCAGCGGTACGCGCTTCTCCACCTACGAGGTGGTCATCGCAGCTTTGCAGAAAGCTCCCCCCTGAGACCGTTGCTGTTGGCGCGTAGCACGCACATCGCGCCGCATGTGTCTATTCATCTAATGCTTATCCAGGCTCTAGCGGTCCCCTGTCATGGCGTCTGTTCACGCATGCATCTGAGAAGGAGTTTCTTTTCCGCCAGCGCCTCGCGGTTTTCGATCGCGTTTCGAAGACTTCACCTTTGTGTTCCTTCGACGAAGCTATTGTCGACACACGCACCATGGCGGAAGCGACTGAGACGTTCGCGTTCCAGGCACGTCGCGCGCCGCTGATGCGCACAAGTCCCTCGCCCGCCGGCAACTGACTCACTTCCCACACCGCGCATCTGCCCTCGTCTCTGCCTCTTCTGCGCGCAGGCTGAGATCAACCAGGTCCGTTCACACTCGCCACGCTGACAAGCTCCTGTGTTTGTGCGCCCGGAAGCGTGGAGGAGGCGTACCTGTCGCTGTCCCCGGCGCACGAGCTTCCATCAGCGTCGTTTTGCGGCTCCAGCGCTAACGCGCCTCTTCCTCACAGCTGCTGTCGTTGATCATCAACACGTTCTACAGCAACAAGGTGTGTGCCTCGCGGCTGGGGGGCGAGGAAGGCGGCAGGAAGCTGGGCGCCGACAGGCCTTCCAGGGAAGTGGTGGAAGGCACCTCTGAGCGCATCACCCAGCGCCGCTGACGTCCCGTACTGACTCCCCATCCGCGGCGACGTGTGTCACCACCAGGAAATCTTCCTCCGCGAGCTCATCAGGTGCGCTGGCCGCCGCCCTCCGGCGTTCCGCCAAGCCTTCGGCAGCCTTCTGGAACAGACAGACGCGCCTCCTGCACCGCACACAGCCCCCGACACGCCGCTCAGCAGCTCGGCACGCGCAATATGAGGCTGGAAACCTCTGGCGGCGCCTGCATCGCGGCTAGCGACGCGCGTGCGCAGCTGGAAGGCCTCGCTTCTTGGCGCTTCTACAGTTACCGCCACCTCCCACTCCTCTGCTTCCGCCCTCGCCCACTGCAGCGCTTGGGTGTTGCATCGTCTTGTGTTCTCACACGTGCTGTTCCCCTCGCGCGCTCTTGTGCCGTCCAACAGCAACGCGTCTGATGCGCTGGACAAGATCCGCTTCGAGGGCCTGACGGACAAGGCAAAGCTGGAGACTCAGCCCGACCTGTTCATCCACATCATCCCCGACAAGACGAACAACACGCTGACGCTGATTGACAGCGGCATCGGCATGACCAAGGCTGATCTGGTGAACAACCTGGGCACCATTGCGCGCAGCGGCACCAAGCAGTTCATGGAGGCGCTCACTGCTGGCGCGGACATCAGCATGATTGGCCAGTTCGGCGTCGGCTTCTACTCCGCCTACCTGGTGGCTGAGAAGGTCGTCGTCTACTCAAAGCATAACGACGACGTGCAGTACCGCTGGGAGTCCCAGGCTGGCGGCAGCTTCACGGTGACCAAGGACGACACTGAGCCCCTGGGCCGCGGCACTCGCATTGTGCTGCACCTGAAGGAGGACCAGCTGGAGTACCTGGAGGAGCGGCGGCTGAAGGACCTGGTGAAGAAGCACAGCGAGTTCATCAGCTACCCGATCAGCCTGTGGACGGAGAAGACGACCGAGAAGGAGGTCGAGGACGAGGAGCCGGAGGAGGACGCTGCTGAGGCTGAGGAGGAGGGCAAGATCAAGGAGGTTGATGACGAGGAGAAGCCGAAGAAGACAAAGAAGGTGAAGGAGGTGTCTCACGAGTGGGCGCTGATGAACAAGCAGAAGCCCATCTGGATGCGCAACCCGGAGGAGATCACCAAGGACGAGTACGCAGCCTTCTACAAGTCCCTCTCCAACGACTGGGAGGAGCAGCTGGGCGTCAAGCACTTTGCCGTGGAGGGCCAGCTCGAGTTCAAGTCCATCCTCTTCGTGCCCAAGCGCGCGCCCTTCGACCTGTTCGACGGCAAGCGCAAGCTGAACAACATCAAGCTGTACGTGCGCCGCGTCTTCATCATGGACAACTGCGAGGAGCTAATCCCGGAGTACCTGTCCTTCGTCAAGGGTATCGTCGACAGCGAGGACCTGCCCCTGAACATCAGCCGCGAGATGCTGCAGCAGAACAAGATCCTGAAGGTGATCCGCAAGAACCTGGTGAAGAAGTGCCTGGAGATGTTCACCGAGCTTGCGGAGAACAAGGATGACTACGCCAAGTTCTACGACGCCTTCGGCAAGTCCCTCAAGCTGGGCATCCACGAGGACGCCCAGAACCGCGCCAAGCTGGCAGACCTGCTGCGGTACCACAGCACCAAGAGCGGCGAGGACCAGACGAGCCTCAAGGACTACGTCACCCGCATGAAGGAGGGCCAGAAGGACATCTTCTACATCACCGGCGAGTCGCGCAAGGCTGTGGAGAACTCGCCGTTCATCGAGAAGCTCAAGAAGAAGGGCTTCGAGGTGCTCTTCATGGTGGACCCCATCGACGAGTACGCGGTGCAGCAGCTGAAGGAGTACGATGGCCACAAGCTGGTGTGCGCCACCAAGGAGGGCCTCAAGCTGGAGGACAGCGAAGAGGAGAAGGCCAAGGCGGAGGAGATGAAGGCGCAGTTCGAGCCGCTGTGCCGCCTGATGAAGGACATCCTGGGCGACAAGGTCGAAAAGGTGCTCGTGTCCGACCGCATCGTGGACAGCCCCTGCGTGCTGGTCACCGGCGAGTACGGCTGGTCCGCAAACATGGAGCGCATCATGAAGGCGCAGGCGCTGCGTGATAACACGATGAGCAGCTACATGGTGTCCAAGAAGACTCTGGAGATCAACCCGAGCAACGCCATCATGAACGAGCTCCGCAAGCGCGGCGACGCTGACAAGTCCGACAAGACCGTGAAGGACCTCGTCCTGCTGCTGTTCGAGACCGCGCTGCTGGCCAGCGGGTTCAGCCTGGACGAGCCCAACACGTTCGCGGGCCGCATCCACCGCATGATCAAGCTCGGCCTGTCCATCGACGACGACAGCCCCCTGGGCGAGGAGGACCTGGGTGACATGCCCGCCCTGGAGGAGAACGCGGACGAGGGCAGCAAGATGGAGGAGGTTGATTGAGGAGCGCGTTTTGGGCGCTCGTTCACCTCGACTCTGTAGCGCGCACACCATACACACAGACACAGCAGAGATTCAATTGCATGCAAACATACGCGCACACACTTGCAGCGTCAGAGTCGAACAGGGAGCGCAGCGTTGGGGACCCCAACTTGGGGTAGGCACTCACACCGTCCACCCTCCGCAAAAGCGCAGATCGGCGCACCACCCCTGTCATGGAAATTGTGGATAGAGAAGCGTGGCTTAAGATGGCGAGCTACCCGCTGGTACGGCAGTGCGACATGAGCGAGGAGACCAGGTCAGAGGCCATAGACATCTGCACCACCGGTGCGCGCGCGCCCTGCCCTCCTCGCAGCGTAGGCAGACCGTAGACTGACACCCCGGGTGTGCGCGTACGCAGCTGTAGAGAAGTTTGTAGACAACACGGAGAAGGCAGCGCAGGCTGTGAAGGAGCACATGGACAAGAAGTTCGGCGCGCCTTGGAACGTCGTCATCGGCGAGTATTACGCGTTCGAGATCACCTACGAAGTGAAGAACCTGCTGTACGTGTTCCTAGCCGGCACCAAGGGAGTTCTACTGTGGAAATCGGCGTGAACGAAGATGGATGCCGTTGACCGGACCTCAGCGAAGCAGCGGAGACCTGACGACGAGCAAGACGCAGGCCTGTTCGCGCGCAACATGGATGCTGTACACGCTCTCGTGCAGGCCGTGCGCGGGCGAGTGCGGGGCGGCGCACCACAGCAGACCGCGCCGGCACTGGCCTTTGTTGGCCACTGGGGCCGCCTGAAGCTGCTGCTGGGCACGCCAGCAGCGAAGACGATACGCTCTATAGCTTTCATGTGCTGCTTTATCGCGGCGCTGGCTCGCGTGGCAGAGCAGCTGGGGTACTCTTCGAAGGTCATGCGCCCTCTGGTCCAAATCGTGGGCTTTCTCGCCTTAGGTCCGGTCTGTGCTGACCCCAAAGCCTTGCGCGCCATCTGGGTGATACTTGCGAACCGCACCGCGAGTGGGGACCCTGTCCTGGAACGCACACCTGCCCGCGTGCGCTTTGAGGTGCGGCCACTGGTCGAGGCTGCGCATTTTGCACGCGCTGCGGATTTGCTTTGTAGCGCATCCGTAGTCGGTGGTGCAACAGCGGCGGCATGGTTGCGTGCATTGCTTGTCACATGCGACGGATCCACAGGACTGCCTGCTGGATGTGTACTTGTCGAGGTGTTCGCTGCGGAGGCGCCACCACCTGCGGCATCACCGCGAGCGGCAGCCTCGCGCTGGGGCTCGACGCGTGCGACACCGACAGCACAGCCAGCACGGGGCGTGCAGCCGAACAGACTGCTTGGATTGCTCCTTGCGCGTGTCGTTCAGGGTGTTGACATTCACGCTTTGGGCACGCATCCCCTGCTCCCTGGCGACGCATCCATCGTCTTATGTGAGGTGCCGTTCCTCAGCATGCCGGGATGGTTCCCAACACAAGAGCAGCACCCATCCAAGTGGAGGCCCTCGTCTCTTGCTGTGGATGCATGCATGCACGTGACAAGACGTCTCGGTTGCGTAGCCGCGCTGATGCCTGCTCCCTGTGGAGGAATGCCGGCACCGTTTTCCAGTCTCGCGCTTTCACTTCGGGGCGGCCACGCAATCACACCAGCTCTGGGCGGACCACCAGATTCGCACCTGGTGTGCATTCCGCCTGCACTCATCGGATGCGGTAGCCTGGATACATTTTCGAAAACAATGCTGACTGCCTCGCAACGCAAAGCGCTGCGCTCTCGCAAGAATCGATTCGCCAGAGCTGGCGGCGTGGTCATGACCATTCGCCCGGACGCGCTTGCGGCGGATGAGCACGTGATGCGCTTGCTCGCTGAAGGATCGGGTGTATCTGACGAGCGCATTGCAGAGAAGTCCGCGGTACTGGTGACCACTGTTCAACAAGGCTCTGCAATCGCATTCGCCAACGTGCTTGTGCCGCCGCAAACTGATGCGCAAAGTTCTGGCAATCAGGGGTTGCCTGTTGGTGTTGTAACGCAGGCCATGACAGCGATGGCTACGGCAGTGGCATCATCGGATTCCACTGGCCAAGGTGAAGTCAAGGGCCACCCCCTTGCACTCATGTCTGGACGCCGCACCATGTTTGCTTTATCTGCTCGCGTACAAGGCCAGGTCGCCGGTGCCGCATTAGTGCTGCTGGACGCGTCCACGGGAGTGATGACTGTCGCCCACTCTTCCCTGGTGCAACCCCTCGCGCGCACTTCTGGCGCCTCTGCAGCACTCAGCCGAGGCGTCTTGGAACTAGCGCTAGTGCATGGCGCCGTAGCTGTTGATCTGGGCACTCATCCAAGCGCGCGCCGCCTAGGTGGCACACCAATGCCGCGGGTGCCCTTCCTTTTGTTCGCTGACGACCGCTTGGCGGCATGCAAGGCTGCATCATCTACGCTGTACACTGGCTTGGTGCGTTACGCAGGCCAGCTTAAAGGTGTTGCTGCCGCAGCGGGCAGCAAAACAACAAAGGCTGAAGACAAGGCTGGTGCACCTGAAGTGCTCAGTAACAAGCAGCGGAAGCGCATGACACGCAAAGCCCTCAGAGCTGGCTTGGCTGCGGAAGCTGCACGGCGCGATGCCACAGTGCAGGCGCCTGTTGAGACGGACGATGTTTCCAGCTTCAAAGATGCGGCGACTGCCGTCTCGAGCCATGGAACTGGCTGCACTCTCACCACACTTGCCGGGGTGGATGTCAATGTGGAGGGGGAAGGTGCTGCCCAGGAGGAACAATCGACAGACGCACTGACTTAGATAGCAGTGAGCTGATGTGGCACCAACCCTCACCTCCTCGCAATACCATGGCGTCTGGCTCCTGGGCCGACGATGAGCCTGACCCGATGCCGGTGGCCCCGTCCTACTCCAGGCAAGCGGCTCCTGTAGTCACAGTGGCACCTGTGGCAGCTGCCCCGCCCAGCGCGCCTCCACGGAACCACGGCCCCAGCAGCGGTGGTGCTGGTCGCGGCGGTGACAACAAGACCGTGCCAGAGAAAGGGCCCTGGATCCTGTTCGTGGGCAACCTGAGTTACGACGTTCAAGAGAGTGACTTACGCAACGAATTCAAGGACTGCAACCCCACCGACGTGCGCCTCCTACGCCACAAGGACAGCGACCGGCTGAAGGGCTGCTTCATCGAGCTTCCGTCCGCGGACGACTTGCGTCGTGGACTCGCCCATGAGGGTGCTCTTCTGCGTGGCCGCGCGCTGCATACTGACGTCGGCGAGGCGCCACGGCACAGTGGCGGTGACCGAGGTATGTAGCTTGCGATAAAGATCAAGCCCATCCGCCCCCGGGGCGGCGTGTCAAGACTCGAATCTGCACCTGACATGTCATTGCCTTGCTCACTCCCTCAGGTCGCTCCTCTGGCGGTGGTTTCAACAACAGTGATCGCGACCGTGGACGTACGGGCTACCAGGACGCGCCCGACGCTGGAGGCTTCTCAGACGTGCGTGCGGTTTCGCCTCCACACCACTGGTGACTCGGCCCTAGATCAACTGACTCACCCCGACTTGCACTTCTCACTCCACGTGATTATGCGCCAGCAGCGGGGTAGACGTGACCGGAAGGGCATGACTGGAAACGGGTACGAAGACAGTCGACGGGGTCCCACTGCTGGGTACAGCAACTTCAGCTCCACCAGCAAGGGCAGCGGGGCACAGCAACGGCCTCCTCCAGGCGGCTCTGGACATACGGTGGCGCCATCTATGCCTCTTGCAGTGGAGCGGCCAAAGCTGGCGCTTGCGCCGCGCGGCTCTGCATCTTCTGAGGCTGGCGAGGATGGGGGTGCGGCAAAGGCGCCAAAAGCCAATCCGTTTGGCGATGCAAAGGCCAATGACGCGGCCAAGCACTACGCTGAGATGGAGAAACGCAAGGCGGAGGATGCGGAGAAAGCGCGCGTGGCGCGCGTTGAGAAGAAGAAGTCTGATGATGCAGCAAAGGCGGCACATGAGGGCGGCGAGCAGAAGGAGCATGCGCCATCGGAGTCGCCGAGAGGCGGCGCGGCTCCAAGACCTGCAGCGGGGAAAGAAGAGCGGCCGCCGAAGGGGAAAGATGGCAAGCATGTGCCGTCTCCGCGGGAGCATGCGCCTGGCCAGGGCGCAGGCCGGGGTGCCGGTGGCCGAGGTGAGCGTGGTGAGAGGGGAGGCAACAACACTAGACGGGGTGGTGCCACTGGTGGTGGTGGTGGCGGCGGCGGGGGTGGTGGGAAGGAGCGCCAACGCAATACTGGTGAGGCATCTCCCGCAGCACCTGCAAAAGCACCTGCTCCCAAGGTTGTGCCTGCTCCGGCGCCAGCAGCTGTGAGGAACGCGTTCGCGTCGCTTGCAGTCGACGACGGCGATGAAGAGTAGGGAGCTGTGGCTGCTGAAATACGGCGTTGATGGAACACGCTCTGACGGACAATATATTGGCAGCTTTGTGTAGCTTTTGTGTGCAACAGAAAAGGATACGGTTGGTCTATGAAATGTCTGTCCTCATGGCTCCTTCTCTGCTGTCTCACTTGGACACGTCCTTGCCCATCCAGCGGGCCACGATGGGCGTCAAGGCCACCGTGGGCGGGAATCGGATGGGTGACGCCGCCTTGTGGACGGCGTAGGCTAGCGCGAAGACTCCCACCTGCTCGCTTGTGCTTGTCACACTGATTCCAATCTGAAGAGCGATGCGGTCACATGTCAGACTATCCAACACTCATATTCATGGCAATCGAGACATTAGGCCACTCCCGACGTTGAAATCGCTGGCTATGGGACGCGCCTTATCCAGCAGCGAGGCGACATCCACGCCAGCGGAAATGAGGACGTATGAGAGTGAAAAAGACACCAGCGAGAGGGAAATGCTGGTGATGAGGTACGCGCTTCCGTAGCGCTGCGTTGTGTTGACCGCGCCGTGTGGAGTCAGTCAGCACCGTTG
>Ga0164297_10001392_pt1 | contig 25760 bp, 22 predicted proteins | sample GEODES058metaG_FD_113539 | JGI IMG/M metagenome (GOLD analysis project Ga0164297, IMG submission 113539) | Dystrophic lake water microbial communities from Trout Bog Lake, Wisconsin, USA - GEODES058 metaG | ecosystem: Environmental > Aquatic > Freshwater > Lake | place: USA: Trout Bog Lake... | reverse complement strand
CTTGCCGGTGGTCTTGCCGGTGGTCTTGCCGGTAGCCTTGTGGGCACGGGTGGTGTGGCCAGCGGGGTGGCCAGCGGGGTGGCCAGCGGGGTGGCCAGCGGGGTGACCAGCGGGGTGGCCAGCGGGGTGACCAGTGGGGTGACCAGTGGGGTAGCCAGTGGGGTAGCAAGCGCCGGTCTGGCGCTGCTGCTGCTGCGCGGCTTCGGCGTCGGCCGCGTGGTGCTGCGCTACACCGAACGGATGGTGACCCATGCCGCGACCTTCCGCGCCCTGGCCGATTTGCGCATCTGGTTCTTCCAGCGTTTGGCGCGCACCGCCGCGGGCGGTCTGGGCTTTCGCCAGGCAGGGGACGCGCTGGCTCGTCTTGTGGGCGATGTCGAGGTGCTGGATGGGCTGTATTTGCGCATCATGCTGCCGCTGGCCGGCGCGGTTTTGCTGCTGCCGGCGCTGCTGCTGCTGATCGGCCATGTCGCGCCGCTGCTGGCGATCGAGGTTGCCGTGCTGTTCGTCGCCGCCGCCTTCGTGTTGCCCAGGCTTGCCGCTCGCGCGTCGTTGCGCACCGGCTCGGGCTTGGCGGTGGAGGCCGGGGCGCTGCGTGTTGCCGCGCTGGATGCGCTGACCGGGCTGCGGGAGGTGCGGGCATTTGCTGCCGAGGGGCGCATGCTGGCGGCCGTGCAAGCGCGGGAGGCGGCGTTGCTGGCCGCGCAGCGTGGCCTGGTGCGGCGTACGGCGCTAGCCGGCGCGGCGTCGGTGCTGTGCGCGCAGGCGGCGGTGCTGGCGGTGCTGCTATCGGCCGGGGCCAATCCGGCCGCGGCCGTTGCCGCCGCCTTCCTGGTGCTGGCGGCGTTCGAGGCGGTGGGCGGGCTGACCCGGGCGGGCGCGACGGCGGGCCATGCCTCGGCCGCGGCAAGCCGGGTGCTGGATGCGGCGGAGGCACCGGTGCCGGTGCCCGATCCGGCCGATCCGGCGCTGATGCCGACGGGCAATGGCTTGCGGTTCGAGGGGATCAGTTTCCGCTGGGCGCCCGATCGGCCGGCGGTATTCGATGGCCTGACGCTGGAGGTTCCGGCGGGCGCGCGGGTGGCGCTGCTGGGTCCGTCGGGCAGCGGCAAGTCGACACTGGCGGCGCTGGCGCTGAAGGTGGTCGCGCCGCGGTCGGGGCATATCCGCCTGGGCGGGGTGGATATCGCCACCTTGCCGGCGGATGCGGTGCGCGGGCGGATCGCCTGGCTGGGGCAGATGACCCATCTGTTCGACGATACGATCCGCAGGAATTTGCAACTGGCCGCGCCGGAGGCCGATGACGCGGCCTTGTGGGCGGCGCTGGACGCGGCGCGCATCGGCGATGTGGTGCGCGGCTTGCCCGATCAGTTGGACGCCTGGGTGGGCGAGGGCGGCAAAACCCTGTCCGGCGGTCAGGGGCGCCGGCTGGCCTTGGCGCGGGCCTTGCTGTCTCCGGCGCCGATCCTGATCCTGGACGAACCTTGCGCCGGGTTGGACGCGGAAACCGAGCGGTCTTTCCTGGAGACGCTGAACGAGACCGCCGGCGCGCGCACGGTGATCCTGATCACGCATCGCCTGGCCGGGGTGGAGCGGCTGGACCGGATTTTTCGTCTGTCCGGCGGCAAGGCCGTGGCCGCGGCGGGCTGATGCCCGCCTGCTCACGGCTTTTTCGCGCGGCTATTTCCCCGCTTCTTCGCCCGAGCCGTCGCCCCTTTGGGCCCCTGCGCGCTTGCCCCTGCGATTTGGGCGGTGGCACGCGGCGGGTTACGACCGGTGGCGCGTCACGCTTGCAACAGGCGCGTTACGCTTGCAACAACTGTGTCAGACGGCCGGCGTTCGGCGCCTTGGCGATGTTCATCAAGCAGTCGAACAGGTCGGGCAGGACGGTGACGGCAAGGCTGTATTGGCCGCAGTCCTGGAACTTGGTCCAGAGTTCCGCATGCGTCATCGGCTCCCCGGCCGGGCCGCGGCTGGGATAGTCATCCAGGCGGGAGGCGTAGCGGGCGCCGTCGGTGGTTTCGACGATGACCTCGGTGCCCCAGTCTTCCGACATGTCCGGGTGGGGCTTGGCCTCGATACGTTTCATCAGCTCGCGCACGGCGGGATCGAAGGGGGCGTCGCCCTCGAAATGCGCCAGCTTGATCGCGCGGTCGGTGATGGCGCGGGCGACGCAGTATTGCATGCTGAACTTGGCGGCCAGCGGCGTGCGCGGGTCGGGGTTGTTGGTGTGCGGCAGACGGCGGGCGTGCGGCATGACCTGGATGCGCTTGATCTTAGCGGCGGTCAGGTCGTGGGTGTGCGCCAGGTCGATCATGCGGCTGATGGACGGGTGAGTGCTGCCGCAGCACGGGTAGGGTTTCAGGCCGGGATCGCCGGCGCCGGCACACTCGAAGGGGGAATACCATTCGTTCAGCATGGCGGCGATGTTGTAGGTGCCGTGGCCGTTGAAGACTTCCAGGAAGCCTTGCTTGTGCTCGAAGGCGCCGGGATTGGCGGTGAAGCCTTGCTGCGCCATCAGGGCGGCGAAGACACCGTCGCGCACGCCGTGGCCGACATGCAGCGGCTTGGTCATGGTGCCGAAATTGGCCTTCACCCCGGCGGCGAAACTGGCTGCCATGCCTAGGGCGACGGCGATTTTCTCGGCATCGAGTTTCAGCAGCCGGCAAGCCGCCGCCACGGTGCCGAAAATGCCCAGCGTGGCGGTGGGGTGCCAGCCCTTTTCGTAGTGATGGTGATGCACGCCGCGGCCGATGCGGCAGGCGGTTTCGAAACCCACGACATAGGCCAGCACCATGTCCTGGCCGCTGCTGCCCAGCATTTCGGCCAGCGGAATGATGGCGGGGACCAGCATGGCGGAGGGATGGCCACCGAGGGAGCCGGCGACGTCGTCATAATCCAGCGCATGGCTGGCGGTGCCATTGACCAGCGCGGCATCCAGCACACTGGTGCGCTTGGCGGTGCCATGGATCAGCGCCGGGCCCGGCGCGGCGGCGATGCCGGGCACGCGCATCAGCGCCTTGGGCCCGTCATCCTGAATGCCGGCCAGCGTCACGCCCACCGTGTCGGCAAAGGCGCTGGTGGTCCAGTCCAGGGCCTCGGCGCTGATATCCTCAAAGCGCAGGGCGTGGATGCGATCGGCGATCTGTCTGGCAATCGGGGTCATGGCACGGTTCCAGTTTCGTTTTGTGGCGGAGTATCGCGTCTGCCTGGGCCGGGATGCAAATGATGTCGGTCAAAGCCTGTTCCGCCCAAGGGAGGGGAGGGGGAGGGTGAGGGGATGGTGGCGGTGCGCTTGGCGTTTTCCGCCGGGCCGGTATAACCGGCATGGCTCTAACGCGCGCCAGGGGGAACCATGACCGAGAATCCGCTACGCCCGGACCTGTTTCGTAAAACGGCAATCGCCGAAGACACGGCTAAGCTGAATGCGACGTTGATCGACTTGATGACGCCGATGCCAGAGTGGTGGAACCTGGGTCCCGAGGTGGTGCGCGAAGCGCGTCGCCAAGGCCGTGGGCCGTTCCCCGCGCCGGTTTTTTCGCCGCGCGCCCGCACGATCACGATCAAAGGCCGCGATGGCAATGACATCGCGCTGCGCGTGATCGCGCCGGAGACGGTGCGCGGTGTGTATTTGCACATCCATGGCGGCGGTTGGGTGCTAGGTGCGTCCGATCAGCAGGACCCGATGCTGGAGCGTCTGGCCGACAATACCGGCCTGGCTGTCGTCAGCGTGGAGTATCGCCTAGCACCCGAGCATCCGTATCCGGCCGGACCGGACGATTGCGAGGCTGCGGCGGCGTGGCTGGTGCAGAATGCCAAGGCGGAATTCGGCACCGATGTGCTGACGATCGGCGGCGAATCCGCCGGCGGGCATTTGTCGGCGCTGACGATCCTGCGCATGCGCGATCGTTACGGCTATACCGGTTTCAGCGGTGCCAATCTGGTCTATGGCGTCTTTGACCTGAGCATGACACCCAGCCAGCGAGCCTTCGGGAATACGCGGTTGGTGTTGCGCACGATCGACATGCAGCAATTCTACAATGCCTTCCTGCCGACGGTGACGGAGCGGCGGGTGCCGGATATTTCGCCGCTCTATGCCGATCTGTCCGGACTTTGCCCGGCGCTGTTCACCGTTGGCACCTGCGATGCGCTGCTGGACGATACGTTGTTCATGTATGGCCGCTGGATTGCCGCGGCGAATGCGGCGGAGTTGGAGATTTATCCCGGTGGGGCGCACGGGTTCACGCTGTTTCCGAACCGCCAAGCGGATGAGCAACGGTCTCGGGCCGAGGCGTTCCTGCGCTCGGTCACCGGCGGGTAGGCGGTTGGGCGTGCCGGTCCCGCTGCCGACGCGCGGGGCCGGCATTGCCGTGGTGTGGTTGATGGCTTGCCGGCAGCGGCGTTGGCGGCGAGCTTCTGGCCTGTCTGAACGACGGACCGAGGGGCGCTGCGGCACGCGCCGTGGCGTGTGACAGATTGGTTTTGTTGGTCAGCACAGCGTTGCTGAAGAAACGAGATAGATGCGAACGGAACAATAACGTCCGCTATCTTTGCTCCACGGTTTCTGCCGAGCGCATCGTGCATGTTGCAATCCTGCGCTCGGCATATATCGCTCGGCTAGACGGGTTCAACCATCCGATTGACGATCTGAAACGTCGAGGTCATCGGACTACGGGTGAGGGTTTTACGCAGTGTTCAGTCGTTTATTGAGGAGATCAGCCTGGATGTTCTGCAATTGGGCCCAAGAGTCTTCGCCCAGCACGACTTTTGTATCGGGCACCAGCATTCTGGTATACATGGCAACCGCCGAGGCTTGTTGATCTGTCTCGATCGCGTTGCCAACGCCACCAGTGTTACCCTGAACAGCTTCGCGAACCGCTTTCATCGCGTTCACCGACAATGTGGGGAGTTTTTGCGTGGATACGAGTTCGTCTACATCGCCGTCCGCTTCGAATTTCGTGCTAAAATCGCTTGGATTTGCCTCCAGATCTCTGAGCCCGAAGGATGGCTGATTTTGTAATTGGTTCTTCATCATATCACCGGCCACCAACGCGGCCAGCACCGTGCCGGTGCGCCCATTGCCAGCACCGCAATGGATGAACACTTTTCGTCCTTCGGCATTTTCGGACTGAATGAACTTTCTGATATCGTCAAAGAGCTTGTTGTCGCCGCTCGTCCAATCGGGGAAGTGATATTGAGCGCCCGTTTCATGCCTCAAACCTAGGGCCGCCAGCTTTGTTCCAAGCGCTTTGCTTTCATCGCTATGATCGATCGAAAGAACGGTCTGATAGGATCCTGCGATAGCCTCCAATACCTCTTGTTGCGGTCTGCCGCCGAGATAATTGCCGGCCGGGCGTGCGCCGCCGCCGACTTCCGTGCCGCAGATGTTCATTTTTCGGTAATTCACGAGGTTTGCAGCCAAGAACCGATCGTGCTCATTCTTAGGCGCGATGGAGCCTGGATCCGCAGACGCCTGATCGGCGAGGCCAGGTCGCTGCGCCAATGCGGTTTCTATCTCGCGGATTTTTCGCCCGGATATCGGATTGCCATCCCGCAAACGGTTGCCCAGCGATTGCTCGGCAAAGGTTGCGGCCGCGTCCCCCATCGTATCGCGGATGTGGGTTATAAAGCTGTGCGTCGCGGCTCTGTTGGCATCCCTGTCGGCGTCAGTGCGGGTTATGGCTGAAAACAATTGCCGTAACTTGCCGCGCTCCACCCCCGTGTGGTTGCCTTGGCCGTCGGAGCGGATCTGGGTGTTATCGCGCAGGTTGGGACGTGCGCCGGGCGCAAAGGTTTGGAAGTTGATTGCCATATCAGATCCTCATCCACGCGCCGGCGGCAGCCGGGCGATCGGTACTTTCGGTTGCTGCTTCGCCGGGTATTTCACTTGGTGCTTGGCAGCGGTCGACCCAGACCATGGCGGCGTCGATGAAGCGGCTGACGATCGGTTCCAGCAGGGATGCGGTGATCGCATCGCAGGGCATGGTGAGAAACAGCATCACCTCGCCGCTTTCCGGATGCAGGCCCAGCGCGCCGCCGCCGGTCATGGCGCCGTTGTAGTTAGCAATGGCGATCTCCATGGCTTTGGCCTGGCGCATCTCTGCCGGCACCGTCCCGACGGTGGCGCGAAGATGCAGGAACGCATCGTCCTCGGTCACGTGGATTTCCAGCTTCAGCGTTTCATCGACCAGGAACTGCGCCGTATCGTCGCTACCGTCGGGTGCGGTAAGGCCGAGCATGGTGAGTATTTGCGATAGGGACATGTGATACGGAACTTCCGGAGTGTTCGGGAAATACAGAGATTTGAAAGCAAGATTAGTCGCCAAATACCGTTTCGGGCAAGATAGCCATGCGCGAATAGTCGACATTCGCAGCAGAACCATGCCGCGTATCAGAAAAGCACATAAGCAACGAAACTGTCATGATCGTCGCCGGGTGCCGATCGGCCGGCTATCGCCGGTCTTGGCTGGTGTGTGGCCTAGCCCTCTTGCTTGCGCAGGTCTGCTACCGGTGTCTGCAGGAACACGGCAAAGCCGTAGACGGTTTCATCGGGCTGGTTCCAGCAGACATAGCCGCGGCAGTCTTTCGGCCGAGCCTCGTAGACCGAACAGCGGTGGTGCTCGTCGAGAAATTGGCAGGTTTTATAGCCGTCCTTGATGCGTTTTTCGCCTTTGCGGGTCACTTTGGTGATGTGCTGGCTCTCGAACGCCGGCACCGTCATCGCCAGGAATTTCGCCAGGCGGCGGATATCGGTTCGGCTGACGCGCACATAGCCCGCCATGCGGCAGCACAGCGCTTTGCATTGCAGGCAATCGAGGGGTTCATGAGACATGCCTGTCCATGATTGACCGGCGCGCCAGTGGGGGCAAGCCAGTGGGGGCAAGCCAGTGGGGGCAAGCGGCGGGGGCAAGCGGCGGGGGCAAGCGGGCGTTTTCGGCGCCGATGCCGAGCGGTGGCGTCAGCCAACGTCCAGGGCGGCACCCAGCGTTTCCCCGATCGGTCGGTGCAGCACCAGGTCGGCGACGCCATCCAGGCCTGTGTCCTGCAGATTGATGATCACCAGCGCCGCGCCGTTCCGTTTGGCCAAGGCCGGAAAGCCCGCGGCGGGGTAAACCACCAGTGACGATCCGATCGCGATGAACAAATCCGCCATCAGCGTTTCCCGCTCTGCTCGGCGCATCGCCTCGACGGGCATGGACTGGCCGAAGGACACGGTGGCGGTCTTCACCCAACCGCCGCAGGCGCAGTGCGGCACGATGTTGTCAGCCTCAAAATCCACGCGCAGCGCGTCGATCTCATAGCGTGTGTGGCAATCCAGGCAGGTGGCATAGGTGGTGTTGCCGTGCAGTTCGATCACCCTGTCGTCGGGGATGCCGCTGTCTTGGTGCAAGCCGTCGATGTTTTGCGTGATCACGGCGGGGCATTTGCCGCTGCGCACCAGTTCGGCCACGGCGCGATGGCCGCGATTGGGGGCGGCGAGGCGGAACTGGTCGTCCATCTCGAAGCGGCGGCGCCAGAATTCCCGCCGAGCCGCGTCCGAGCGCAGGAAGTCGGAAAAAGCGATCGGGCGTAGCTTGGTCCAGGTGCCGCCGGGGCTGCGGAAATCGGGGATGCCGGATTCGGTGCTGATGCCGGCGCCGGTGAACACGGCGATGCGGTCGGCCGCGTTGATCATGCTGGCGAGTTGCTGCTGGTCTGGGTCCATGGGCGTTTCATTCCCTGGCGTGGTGTCCGGTGGCGGCGACCGGCGTGATGGCGCCAGATTGCCCGCCGCCGCCGGGGATCGCAATGCCGGGGCGTTGCTGGGGGGCGTTGCTGGGGGGCGCCGCTGGGGGGGCGTTGCTGGGGTGGGGCGCCGCTTTGCTGCTGTGCGGCGCGGGGTGGCGACGTGGGGTGGCGACGTGGGGTGGCGACGTGGGGTGGGGGCGTTGCGTGCGACAGGCGGCCTCGGCATGCTGGCGTGATGCCTGATGCCAGCTTGTTTTTTGCCTTTGTCGCCGCCGTGACGCTGCTGATGCTGACGCCGGGGCCGAATGTGGCGCTGATCGTGGCCAACAGTGTCGCCTATGGGCCGCGCTATGGGTTTTTCACCGTTGCCGGCACCAGTTCGGCGCAGGTGGTGCAGCTTGTGTTGACCAGCCTGGGATTGGCGCAGCTTTTGGGCGGCATGGGGTGGTGGTTCGCGTGGCTGCGCTGGGTCGGTGTGGCCTATCTGCTCTGGCTGGGGATTGCGCAGTGGCGGGCGCCGGCGACCGCACTGCCGAGCGTTGTCGACGTGCCGGCGCCGCTGAGCAGGCTTTATACGCGGGCGCTGTTCGTTTCGCTGACCAACCCGAAGACATTGTTCTTTTATGCGGCGTTTTTCCCGCAATTCGTCTCCCCGCAAGGGCCGGTTGGCCGACAGATGCTGCTGCTATCGGTCACGTTTATGCTGATTGCGCTGACCATCGACACCGGCTGGGTGCTGGTGGCGTATCGGGCGCGCGGCATTCTGGGCTCGTCGGGGCGGTTGCGTAACCGGGTCTCGGGCGGCTGCCTGATCGGTGCGGGGGCGATTTTGGCGCTGGCTGGACGACGATAAGGGGGCGGTGATAGCGGCGGGGTGCCGGCGGGACGCCGTTGGGGTGCGGGCGGGGTGCGCGGGCAGGTCTTGCCGGTTGCCGCCATTGCGCCCACTTAGCCCCAGGATAAGCCGGGTTGAGGGGATCGATGGATCAGACGCTGCAGGTCGATGTTGCGATCATGGGGGCGGGGCCGGTTGGCGGCACCTTGGCCTGCCGGTTGGCGCAGGCGGGATTGCAGGTTGCGGTGATCGACCGTGCGCCGCTGCCGCCGATGGAAAACCCGGCTTTCGACGGCCGAGCCTACGCGATCAGCGCGCCGATGCGGGGGCTGCTGGAACAGGCGGGGGTGTGGCAGAATCTGCCGGACCCGACCTGTCCGATCATGGATATTCGCGTCAGCGATGGCCGCGTCGGGCGGCCTCCATCGCGGTTGTTTCTGCATTTCGATAGCCGGGAGGCAGGCTCGGGGCCGTTCGGTTGGATGGTGGAGGCGCGGTCGCTGCGGCGTGCGCTGAACGCGCATTTGCATGCGGCGGCCAATTTGCATGTGTTCGCCCCGGCGACGACCACGGTGACACGGTCGGCTGATGTTGCCGAGGTGCGGATCGCGGGTGGGCCGACGGTGCGGGCCGGGGTGCTGATCGGCGCCGAGGGGCGGCAATCGCCGCTGCGGGAGGCGGCCGGTATTCCGGTGCTGCGTGTGCCTTATGGCCAGACGGGCATCGTCTGTGCGATCGCGCACGAAAAGCCGCACAACAATGTCGCGCTGGAGCATTTCCTGCCCGGCGGGCCCTTCGCCGTGCTGCCGATGCCTGCCAGTCCGGATGCCGTGGCGGGCGGTGTGCCGCATGTCTCGGCGATCGTCTGGTCGGATCGGGCTGGTGTGGCCGAACGGGTCGTGGCGTTGGACGATGCGCGGTTCGGGCGGGAGATCAGCCGGCGGATGGGCGATTATCTGGGCGCAGTGCGGCCGATCGGGCGGCGCTGGGCCTATCCGCTGTCGGCCATGGTGGTGGAGCGTTACATCGACACGCGCCTGGCCTTGGCGGGCGATGCGGCGCACGGCATTCATCCGATTGCCGGGCAGGGGCTGAATTTGGGGTTTCGCGATGCGATTGCCTTGGCCGATCTGCTGATCGCGGCGGCGGCGGCGGGGCAGGATTTGGGGTCGGCGGATCTGCTGCAGCGGTATCAGGCGCTGCGGCGGCCGGATAATCTGGCGATGCTGGCCGCGACCGATGGTCTGGACCGGTTGTTCAGCAGCGATCGCCGGATCCTGCGTCTGGCGCGTGATAGCGGCATTGCGGCGGTGCATCGCGTGCCGGCGTTGAAGCGGTTTTTCATGCGCAGCGCCATGGGCCAGCACGCGGCGGGGGCGGTGTAGCGCGGTTTGGCTGGTTAGGACGCGCTGTCCGCCAGCCGGGATCGGGGGGCGGTTCTTCCCCCCGCTGTTCGAACCGGTGATGCGGGCGCAGGGACCGGGCGCAGGGGCCGGGCTCTGGATCGGGGCTGGCGATTGGGGTGCGCGGTTATGCAGCCTGCTGTTCCACCTGTTATAGGGTGCAGAGACAGCTTGGATTGCCAGCATGACCGGTCGACGCCAACTCCATCTCGGTGCGTTTATGCGCCCTGTCAGTATCCACACCGCCTGGTGGCGCTATCCTGGCAGTTGGCCGGATGCGAATTTCAACATCCGCCACATCGTGCGCCTGGCGCAGAAGTTGGAAGCGGGCAAGTTCGATGCCTTCTTCATGGCGGATCATCTGGCGCTGCTGAACATGCCGATGAATGCGTTGATGCGCAGCGCGACCACCACCTCCTTCGATCCGCTGACGCTGCTACCGGCGCTGGCGATGGTGACGGAGCGGTTGGGGCTGATCGCCACGGCGTCCACCACGTTCAATGATCCGTATCATATCGCCCGCAAGTTTGCCTCTTTGGATCACATCAGCAACGGCCGCGCGGGATGGAATCTGGTGACGACGTCGAACCCCGACGCGGCGCTGAATTTCGGGCTGGAGCAGCATATGGAGCACGCCGAGCGCTACCGGCGCGGGCGGGAGTTTTTCGATGTGGTGACCGGGCTGTGGGATTCCTGGGCGGATGACGCTTTTGTCCGCGATGTGGCGAGCAATATGTATTTCGATCCCGCGCGGATGCATGTGCTGAACCATGTGGGAGAGCATTTCCGGGTGCGCGGGCCGTTGAACATCGCCCGTCCGGTGCAGGGCTGGCCGGTGATCGTGCAGGCCGGCGCGTCGGAGGCGGGGAAGCAGGTCGCCGCCGAAACGGCCGAGATGGTGTTTGCCGCCGGCGGCTCGATCGAGGCGGCGCGCGCCTATTACGCCGATGTCAAGGCGCGCACCGCGGCGGCGGGGCGCGATCCTGACCACATCAAGATCCTGCCGGGTGCGCTGGTGGTGGTGGGCGACACGCTGGCCGAGGCGCAGGCGAAGCGCGCGCGGTTGGATGGGTTGGTGCATCCTGATTCGGGCATCGGCTCGCTATCGATCGCCTTGGGCTGCGATGCCACGCAGTTCGATCTGGACGCGCCGCTGCCCGAGGTGATCCCGGAGACCAACCAGTCTAAATCCGGCCGCGAACGCGTCATCGATCGGGCGCGCCGGGAGAACCTGACGGTGCGGCAATTGGCGCAGATCGCCGGCGGTTATGGTGGCCAATCCTTCACCGGCACGCCGGACTCGATCGCCGATGAGATGGAGCTATGGCTGGAAACCGGTGCCTGTGACGGTTTTAATGTGATGTTTCCGTATGTTCCCGGCGGGCTCGACGATTTCGTCGATCGCGTGGTGCCGGTGTTGCAGCGCCGGGGCTTGTTCCGAACGGCGTATGCGGGCACGACATTGCGCGATCACCTGGGTCTGCCGCGACCGAAGAACCGTTTTTTTCCGGAGTCCTGATGTCTGCCACTCCTTTATCCGGCCTGCGCGTCCTGGAATTCAGCCACACTGTCATGGGGCCGACGGCGGGGCTGGTGCTGGCCGAGTTGGGGGCGGATGTCATCAAGGTGGAGCCGGCGCCGAAGGGCGATCACACGCGCGGCCTGGGCGGTTTCGCGGCGGGGTTCTTCGCCGCGTTCAGCCGCAACAAGCGCAGCCTGTGCGTCGATCTGAAGCGGCCGGAAGGCCAGGCGATCATCCACCGGCTGATCCCGTCCATCGATGTCGTGCTGGAAAATTACGGACCCGGCACGATGGAGCGGCTTGGCTGCGGGTGGGAGCATCTGGCGCCGCTGAACGAGCGGCTGATCTATCTGGCGCTGAAAGGCTACCTCGCCGGCCCGTATGAGCATCGGCCGGCGCTGGATGAGGTGGTGCAGTTTCAAACCGGGCTGGCGTTCATGACCGGTCCGATCGGCCAGCCGTTGCGGGCGGGTGCGTCGGTGATCGATATCATGGGCGCGGTGTTCGGCGTCATCGCCGTGCAGGCCGCGTTGCGGGAGCGCGATCAGACCGGCAAGGGCCAGCGCGTCGGCAGCGCGTTGTTCGAAAGCGCGGCGTTTCTGATGAGCACCCATATGGCCGGCATGGCTGCCACGGGGCTGGAGGCGCGTCCGATGCCCGCCCGCCGTGGTGCCTGGGCGATCTATGAGGTGTTCAACACCGCCGGCGGCGGGCAGTTGTTCATCGGCGTGACCTCTGATCAGCAGTGGTCGCGCTTCGTTGAGGAGTTCGGCTTGCAGGACCTTGCCGCCGATCCGCGACTGGCGACCAACATCATGCGTCTGGCGGAGCGCGCGTGGCTGATCCCGGCGCTGCAACAGGTGATCGCGCAGGTGCCGCAGAAGGATGTGGAGGCCCGGTGCGAGCGGGCCAATGTGTCCTGGGCGCCGGTGGCGCAGCCGGGCGATTTGTTTACCGATCCGCATCTTTTGGCCACGGGCGGGCTGCTGGATGTGTTCATCTCCCGCACCGGCGGGGAAGAGGGCAAGAAGGTCGGTCTGCCGGCGCTGCCGATCGAGTTCGGCCCGTCGCGTGACCGTCCCGCGGTGCGCCGGCAATCGCCGCGGATGGGGGAACATTCGCGTGCCGTGCTGATCGAGGCGGGTTATGCTGCGCCGGAGATCGACGCTTTGCTGGCGGCGGGCGTGGTGGTGGGCTGAGCGGCCCCCAGTTCCGCTCGGCCCATCTTCGCTCGGCCCATATTGGCGCGTGCCGGCTCACAGCGGGCGGGGTTGGTGCCTGTCGGTGCTTTGGTTCTTTTGGATTTTGCCCGGTATGCGCTATGAGATTGCGGTATGAACAACGGTGTCGGGCCGTCGGCCGAGGCCGAGGGCGGTTCCAAGCAGCGGCTTATTCTGGCCGTGGCCAATCAGAAGGGTGGGGTCGGCAAGACCACCACGGCGGTGAACCTGGCGGCGGCATTGGCCGATGCCGGGCATTCGGTGTTGCTGATCGACATGGACCCGCAGGGCAACGCCTCTACCGGCTTGGGCGTCTCGCGGGCGGAGCGGCATCGCGGCACCTATCGGATGTTGCTGCAAGGGCGGCTGGATCCGGTGGCGATCCGTGCCACGCCGGTTGCCAATCTGTCGTTGATTGCCTCGGACATGGATCTGGCGGGCGCGGAAATCGAACTGGTTGATCAGGATCGGCGGGAGTTTCGCTTGCAGACGGCGTTGCAGACCGTGCCGATCCTGCAACATTATCAGGTTGTGCTGCTGGATTGTCCGCCGGGTCTGCAATTATTGACGCTGAATGCGCTGGTTGCCGCCGATGGTGTGATCGTGCCCTTGCAATGCGAGTTTTTCGCCTTGGAAGGCATCAGTGGCCTGATGCGCACGATCGAGGCTGTGCGGCGCAAATTCAACGCCAAGCTGCGTCTGTCGGGGATTTTGCTGACCATGTTCGACCGGCGCAACAGCTTGTCCGGGCTGGTGGAAAAAGATGCGCGTGCGCATTTTGGTGACTGGGTGTTCGATGCGATGATCCCGCGCAATGTCCGCGTGTCGGAGGCGCCGAGCCACGGACTGCCGGTGACGCGGTATGATCCGCGCTCCCCGGGGGCGGCGGCTTATCTTGCATTGGCGACGGAAATTGCGCGAAAAGAAAACCTTTCCTTAGCATAGCAGGTCCGTATCGATGGCTAGCAAAAATTCGCCACCGCGCCTGGGGCGTGGCCTCGCCGCCCTGCTGGGGGATTCGGTCGGCGGTTCCGAGGCGGGGAACCAGATGGTCGTTGCCCGGATTCCGATCGATCAGATCGACGGGAATCCGTTCCAGCCGCGCATGGAGTTTGATCCGGTGGAGTTGGAAAGCCTGTCCGACTCGATCAAGGTGCAGGGCGTTCTGCAGCCGATCTTGGTGCGCAAGCACCCGACCGAGCCCGAGCGTTACCAGATCATCGCCGGCGAGCGTCGTTTCCGTGCCGCGACCATGGCCGGGTTGACGGAAATCCCGACCCTTGTGCGGGAGATGGATGACAGCGATGCCGCGGTTGTCGCGCTGGTGGAAAATCTGCAACGCCAGGACCTGAATCCGTTGGAGGAGGCGGAGGGTTACCAGCGTCTGCTCGATGATTTCGGTTTGACCCATGATGCCTTGGGGTATGCGGTAAGCAAGTCGCGCAGCCATGTCAGCAACACCATTCGCTTGCTGCGGCTGCCGGACGCGATAAAGCGGGAAGTGCGCAGCGGCACACTGAGTTCGGGCCATGCGCGCGCCTTGTTGAATGCGCCCAACCCGGAAATGCTGGCCGAACAGGTTGCGCGGCGGGGGATGTCGGTGCGTCAAACGGAAATGCTGGTGGCGAAATCCGTTGCCGCGCGCGGCAAACCGCGCAAAGAGGCATCCGACCGTATCGCCGTTGCGGACCTGGAGAAGCGTGCGACGGAGGAGATCGGCTGTCGCGTCAGTATCAGCCTCAATCGTAAAGGCGGCGGCGAGATCAGTGTGCAATTCCAGGATGCGCGCCAGCTTGATGATCTGATCGAGCGCCTGACGGTGCGCGGCCGCTATGCGTCCGAGGACGACGCGAAGGGCGACTGAGCGGCGTGTCGCCACTTGTATCCGGGCGGCTAGCCGCCCTTCGCCAGTCTGGCATCCTCCGCCAGATACGTCGCGGTGCGAATGGCAACTGCCAGATCCGGCGCCGAGGCCATCGGCGCACGCTGCTGGGTCTTCAACCCCGTCAGCGCCGCGCGCACGGCCAATACCGTCGAGGCCAGGATCTCTTGCGGGTAGATCACCATCTTGATGCCGATCTGCTGCAGCACGTCATCGGTCGGCTTGAAGTGTTTGCCGCCGGGATTGGTCACGGCAATGGCCGGGCTGCCGTTGCAGGCCTCGACCGACGCCCGCATCTCCGCCTCACTGGCGGGGGAATCGAGGAAGAAGATGTCGGCCCCTTCCTCGACGAAGTCCTTCAATCGCGCCAAGGCCTCGTCGAACCCGCGTGAGGTGCGGGCATCGGTCCTGGCCAGCAGCAGCACACCCTCTTCCCGCGCCGCCTGAACCGCTGCTCTGCAGCGCAGGCGGGCTTCGTCGCGGTCAACGACCAGCTTGGCGCCGTTGTGCCCCAACGCGCGCGGCCATTGCTTGTCTTCGATCAGCACGGCGGCGGCGCCGGCGCGGGCATAGGCACGCACCGTCTTCTGCACCGCGATGGCATTGCCGTAGCCGGTGTCGCCATCCGCGAGCCAGAGCACGTTGGGGGCGGCGGTGACCATGGTTTCCACCGCATCGCGCATTTCGGGGAAGGTCAGCAGGTCCATGTCCGGCATCGCAAGGCGCATGGCGGAAATCGAGGAACCCGAGGCGAAGCCGATGGCAAATCCGGCTTCTTCGACCAGGCGTGCCGCCAGTCCGTCGCCGCAACCCGGCACGACTTGAATGCCCGGCTGGCTCAACAATGCCTTCATCGCGGCGGCTTGTGGACGCATGGTGATTCCCCTCTGGCGTTTGGTTGCGGTCACCTTACCCCGCAACGCCGCTGTGGCAACCCGTCGGGGCGGACGGGTGGGGCAGGCCGGGGCGCAAACCGGTCGGATAGACCGATGCGGAAAACCAGCGGAGGGCGTGGCCAGGGCCTGAACTGGCCGGACCGTCGTGTCGTCAAAGGGCGCGCGAGGGCGGCCGGCCACCGATCGGGGCCGGCCGCGTGCGAACAGGCGTTAGTCGCCAGGGTCGATCCAGCCAATGTGGCCGTCGGGCCGACGGTAGACGACGTTCAGCACGCCGGAGGCGCTGTTGCGGAACATCATCACCGGCTGATCGGCAAGGTCCATACGCATCACCGCCTCGCCGACGGACAGGCTGACGATCTGCGTCCGCGTTTCGGCGACGACGGTGGCATAAGCCTCATCAACCGTCCGCTCGGCGCTGTCGGCGTGCGGTCCTTTGGCGTCACGGCCATGGCTGTCCCGATCCGGCGTTTCCTCGGCCAGGATATATTGGCGTGCGGCCTCGGGCTTGGCGCGGTTGATCAAATCGCGATGGTGGTCATTCACCCGGCGGCGGTAGCGGCGCAGGCGCTTGGCGATGTGTTCGGCGGCATCGTCGAAGGCGGCATGGGCGTCAGCTGCTTCGCCCTCCCCGCGCAACTGCAAGCCGCGCCCGGCATGCATATTGATATCACAGGTAAAAAAGCTGCGTGCTCGGCTGAACGTCACATGGGCGTCAAGGGCATGATCAAAATACTTGCCGGTAATGGTTCCAAGCTGGCTGGAGACGCGTTCCCGCAATGCATCGGACAGATCGACTTGTTTACCGGAAACCGTGATTTGCATGGCACTCTCCCAAGCGTTTCCACCGCTGGCATGGGTTGCCGCGCGGCGGCGTACTCACGTGCGCAATCGGCAGTTGGGCATGTTCCGGGCGGCCTTGTCCACTACGGAGTATTACGCAGACATCGCCTTGTCGCGACGGCGTTGCACGGAGTTGGGGATGTGCATCGCCTCCCGGTATTTCGCCACCGTCCGGCGGGCGATATCGATCCCGTCCTTGCGCAGCATGGCAACCAGCGTGTCATCGGACAGGATATCGGCCGGTGCCTCGGCGGCGATCAGGGCGCGGATGCGATGGCGGACGGCTTCGGCGCTGTGCGCCTCGGCGCCGGTGGTGCTGTGGATGGCGGTGGTGAAGAAGTATTTCAGCTCGAACGTGCCGCGCGGGGTGGCGATATATTTGTTCGCGGTGACCCGGCTGACGGTGCTTTCATGCAGTTCCACCGCGTCGGCGATGTCACGCAGGATCAGCGGGCGCAGATGCGCGACGCCCTGGCGCAGGAAAGCCTCCTGCTGGAGGAAGATTTCGGTCGCCACCTTCAGAATGGTTTGTGCGCGCTGCTGTAGGGAGCGGACCAGCCAGTTGGCATTGGCCAGACGCTCGCTCAGGAAGGGTTTATCGGCCTTTTTCGCCTGCGGGGCGATTTTGGCGTAGAAACGCTCGTTCACCAGCACACGCGGCATGGTGTCGGGATTGAGTTCGATCATCCAGGTGCCGTCGGGTAATTGCCGCATCAGCAGGTCGGGCACCACGACGGTGGCCGGCGTGATCTCGAAAGACGCGCCGGGTTTGGGATCCAAAGCGCGGATTTCCGCGATCATATCGGTCAGGTCGGCGGCATCGACCCCGCACAGCGCCATCAGCCGCTTGATGTCGCGCTTGGCCAAGAGAGCCAAATTGTCCAGCAGGGTCTGCATCGCCGGGTCCAGCCGGTTGCGTTCGGCCAGTTGCGCCATCAAGCACTCGCGCAGATCGCGGGCGAACAAGCCCACCGGATCGAAGCGCATCATGGTCTGGCGCACCTGCTCGATACGCACCAGCGGCAGGTTCATGGCCTGGGCGATCGCTGCCGGATCGGCCGTCAGCCGGCCGGCGGGGCATAGCAGGGCGATCAGATGGGCGCCGATCATCCGGTCCACATGATCGCCGAAACTCAGCCGCAACTGCTCCCCCAGATGCTCCCGCAGAGATTTGTCTTCCCCGGCGAGGTCGTCGATGCTGCGATCGTCGCTGTCAAAACTATGGCTGCCGCCGGTGTTGGACATGCGCCCGGCCAGGGGGGCGCCGTCGCTGACGCTGCCGGCATCGAAGCTGTTGGAGGTATCGGCATCGAGCGGGGCGAGGTGTTCGGCGGGCAGCATATCGCCGGCCACGGCGGCGACGGTGTCGGCGGGTTCGCTGTAGGCGGGGACGAGCTGGTCAAGGGCGGCACGCTCCCCGATCGGGGCGTCGCCGGTGTCGCGTTCCAGCAGCGGATTACGCTCCAACTCCTCCTCGACGAAGGCGTTGACCTCGATATTGGAGAATTGCAGCAGCTTGATCGCCTGACGCAGCTGGGGCGTCATGATCAAGGTCTGAGTCTGCCGTAGGTCCAAACGGGGTCCGAGCGCCATCAGGCGATTATCGACCCATTCAGGATGGGGTCAACGGCTTTCCGGCACTTGACATGCAAAATATGTGCTAGTTTGTGCCGCGCCTCATGAAAAAAAATGCTCACAGGCTAAAATTATCGCCCAGATAGACCCGCCGGACGTCTTCGTTCGCCACCACTTCGGCCGGCGTGCCCTGCATCAGAACCTGGCCGTCGTGCATGATGTAGGCGCGATCGATGATATCGAGCGTTTCGCGCACATTGTGATCGGTGATCAGCACGCCGATTCCGCGATCCTTCAGGTGCTTGACTAGGTCGCGGATTTCGCCGACGGCGATCGGATCGATGCCGGCGAGCGGTTCGTCCAACAGGATGTAGAAGGGTTGCGTGGCCAGGGCGCGGGCGATTTCGCAGCGTCGCCGTTCGCCGCCCGACAATGCCAGGGCGGACGTGCGGCGCAGATGGCCGATACCGAATTCGGCCAGCAACTCATCCAGCATCATGCGTCGCGTGGCGGCGTCGGGTTCGACGACTTCCAGCGCTGCCATGATGTTCTGTTCCACCGTCAGGCCGCGGAACACGCTGGCTTCTTGCGGCAGGTAGCCGATCCCCAGACGGGCTCTGCGATACATCGGCAGGCGGGTGATATCGGCGCCGTCCAGGGTGATCTGGCCGGTATCGGGCCGCACCAGGCCGACGATCATATAGAAGGTCGTCGTCTTGCCGGCGCCGTTGGGGCCGAGCAGGCCGACTGCCTCGCCGCGCTGGAGGGTGACGGAGACGTTTTTCACCACGGCGCGGCCTTTGTAGGTCTTGCCGACGCCATGCGCCGTCAACCCGTCCATGGTGTGGTCTGCCTGGGTCTTGTGGGCTGAGGGGGGGGCGCCGATGACGTTCATGGCGCTGTCGTGCCCGGTTGGGCGGCCGGCGGCGGCGCTTTGCCTGTTTTGTTGCCACTGGGCGCGCCGGTGCCGGCACCGACGGCTGGGCTATTGGCCAGATCCTTGTTGGAGTCATCGTTCGGCACCACCAGGCCATGAACGCGGCTGGCGGGCGCCGAGATCAGCTTGGCGATGCCCGTCTTCATGTTCACGTCCGCCTCGGCTCCGGTCAGTTGGTTTTGGCCACGGTTGATTTGCACATTGCCGGCGAGCCTGGCCATACCGGTTTCGGCGACGTAGACGCCGCGATCGCCGGTGACGGTGTCGGTTGGCGTGCGGATCGATACGTGGCCGAACGCCTCGACGCGTTGCAACTTGCCCGATGCGGCCAGCGGGTCGCCGTTCGGATCGGCCGCTGGGGTGCCAGCGGCGGGGGTGCCAGCGGGGGTTTTAGCGGCGGGGGTTTTGGCAGCGGAGCCTTTGGGAGCGGAGTCTTTTGGAGCCGAGTCTGGGGCCGATTCCGTGGTGTAGGCCACCAGCGTATCGGCGCCGACCCGTTTGGCATCCGAGGTCACCACAACCGCGTTGCCACGGGCGACGGCCATGCGCTTCTGCGGCCAATATTCCAGGTCGTCGCGTGCGGTGATCACGTCATTGGGCGTCGTCAGCTTCAGATTGCGCCCGGTCATCACCATCACCGCCTGATCCAGGTCGTAGACGGCTTTATCGCCCTGCGCCTGATCGGTCTGGGTGAAGATATGGACATTGCCGTCCGCCTGCAGGCGATAGATCTCGCTCCCCTCGGTCGAGGTATCGCCGCCTATGGCGCTTGCCTGGGTGCTTCCCTGGGAGCTTGTGGGGCTCGTTGTGGGGGATGTTGCCGCCGCTGTCCCGGCCGGACGCGGTTGCGCGGTTTGGGCCGATGCCGATTGCGCGGCGGATGCCGTCTCGGGCTTCTTCTTGCGATACCACGCGGTCAGCCGGTCCGCCGTGACGGTCACGTTGCCGCGGATGGCTTTGGCGTCGCCACGGGCGATGACCTGCTGTTCCGCCTGACGCCACTCGATCCCCTCGCTGGCGGTGATGTCGATCGGTCCGCCATGCGTCAGGTCGAGTTGCTGTGCGAAGACCGGCCGCGGCGTCAGCACCGCGGCTGGCAGGCCAGCAAAAAGGGTGGCGCCGATCAGGGCGCGACGCCAGAACCGCCGCGGCTGCATCATTTCTCCGATCCGTTCAGCACCACATGAGCCGGGCCAGGAAAGTCGATCGCCGCGCCTTTGTCCATCACGGCAAATCCCTTGGCATCGAGCGTGCCGAACGGGCCTTCGACATGCACATCCTCACTGCCCGCGGCGGCGCCCGCCTTCATGTCGATGGCGGCACTATGGGTGCGCATCGTCGTGCCATCATCGCGATACAAGGTCACGTCATTGACCAGGTCGAGTTGGTTGAGATGCTGCATGAAAGTGCCATTTTTCGCCGAGATCATCAGCCAGGTGCCGTTTTCCAGCGTGATGTCGCCCTTGGGCATGGTCAGGCCGATCCGGTTGCCGTCGATCTGCCAAGCGGTGGCGGCGGTCACGGTATAGGGTCGGCCATGTTCATCGACGCCGTTATAGCGCGGCTCGATCAGCTTCCCACCCTCGACCTCGCCGGCGATTCGCGACAGGCCGGTGCGCGCGGCGGATGTCAGGTGTTTCAGTTCCGGCCAGACTGCCACGGCGGCGAGCAGCACGACGGCGATGCCGGGCAGCACCCATTTCGCCATGCCGATGGCGAATTGCCGGCGCGCGATGCTGTCGGGCGGCGGCAGGCGATCGCGTCCGCTGCCGGCATTTTGCAGATAAGCACCCGTCTTGCCCAACGCCTGGCCGACGGGGCGCGGTGTGCCGCGGTCGCCATTGGGTTGGACCCCGGCTGCGACGCCGGTGGGTGCGGTCATGCGGCTCATGACAAACCGGCCCGCAGCAGGTCGTGGACGTGCAGGATGCCGACCGGGCGCTGCGCCGCGTCGACGACGAACAGGGCCGTGACTTGGCGCTGGTGGGCGTTCATCGCATGCAGCGCCTCGGCCGCCAGCGCCTCCGCCCCGATCGTGCGCGGGTTCCCCGTCATCACATCGCCTGCTCTGCGCGACAGCAGATCGCCACCCATCGAGCGGCGCAGGTCGCCATCGGTGATGATGCCGATCAGCACGCCGGCGGCATCGACGATCCCCAGGCAGCCGAAGCGCTTGGCGGTCATTTGCACCAGGGCGGCATCCATCAGCGTGTCGGGCGTCACCACTGGGATGTTATCGCCGGTGTGCATCAGGTCCTTCACCCGGCGTAGGCGCGCGCCCAGGCGCCCACCCGGGTGGATGCGCCGGAAGTCGGAGGCGGTAAAGCCGCGGCGCGTCAGCAGCGCCACCGCGATGGCATCGCCCAACGCGATCTGCATGGTGGTGGAGGTGGTCGGGGCCAGGCCCATCGGGCAGGCCTCGGGCGCTTTGGGCAGCACCAGCGCGATATCGGCGGCGCGCGCCAGGGTGGAATCCGGGCGGCCGGTCACCGCCACCAGCGGCAGGCCGAAGCGGCGCGCGTGATCGACCAGGTCGGCCATTTCGGCCGTTTCGCCGGAGTTGGACAACGCCAGGACCGCGTCGCCCGGTACGATCATGCCAAGGTCGCCGTGCGATGCCTCGGCCGGGTGGACGAACAGGGCCGGGGCACCGGTGGATGCCAGCGTGGCGGCGATCTTGCGCCCGACGAGGCCGGATTTGCCCATGCCTGAGACGACGATGCGGCCGGTGACGGCGGCCAGGCAGGCGATCGCGGCGCTGAAATCGGCGCCCAGGCTGGCGGCAAGCGACAGCAGCCCCGCCGATTCCGTGCTTAGGACATCGCGGGCGACTTGCAGGTCGGAGACCGCCGCGGGGGCGGCGTCATGCTGGCTGGACGTGGCGCTCAAGCTCGCTGCATCTTCGGCTCACTCAACGGCTCTCTATGAGCCGTCCGGTCCGGCGGGGTCAACCGGTTGACATTATCGAAACGTTACATGCGGCCCGAAAGGGGGAATTTGGCCTCGGGCTGGTCCTTGGCCGATTCGCTGGGTCCCGGTCCTTGCTTCCCGGTCCTTGGCACCCGGTCCTTGGCACTCGGTCCTCGGCCCACTCCATGACCCGGTCCGCCAAATGCTGACGGCGCTAGTGGGAGAAGATGTCGGGGTCTTCGTAGCCCAGCAGATCCAGCCGAGCGCGGGTTGGCAGGAAGGTGTAGCAGTCTTCGGCAAGGCCGAGACGGCCTTCGCGGATCAGCAATGCTTCCAGGCGCGCCCAAAGCCCATGCAGGTGCAGCACGTCGGAAGCGGCATAGGCCAACTGCTCCGCCGACAGGTCCATGGCACCCCAGTCCGAGCTTTGTTGCTGCTTGGACAACTCGACGCCCAGCAGTTCCCTGCAGAGATCTTTCAGCCCGTGCCGGTCGGTGAAGGTGCGCACCAGGCGCGCGGCGATCTTGGTGCAGCGGACCGGGGAGACGGTGATGCCGAGATAGTGCTGCAGCACGGCGACATCGAAGCGGGCGAAGTGCATCAGCTTGACGACGTTGGTATCGGCCATCAGCCGCTTGAGGTTCGGGCAATCATAGCCGCGCCCGCCGCGCTGTGGCGGGATCAACTGCACCAGATGCGCATGGCCGTCGCCGGCCGACATCTGCACCAAGCATAGCCGATCACGATGCGGATTGAGACCCATCGTCTCGGTATCGACGGCGACGACGGGGCCCAGATCGAGATCGGGCGGCAAGTCATCGCGATACAGGTGGATGGTGCCGTTCGGCATGAACTGTGTGATACTCATTGAAGTGATGGTGCCCAGAAGAAGACTCGAACTTCCACGACCTTGCGGCCACAGGTACCTGAAACCTGCGCGTCTACCAATTCCGCCATCTGGGCAACCGGATGATCCGCTTGGGGCAGTTCATCGTCAGGGCGGGCGATGTAGCCCCCCGTTGCGCGCACGTCAACCGCCGTTGCGCCGGTCCGGCCGATTTCTTTTCCGCCACGCGACGATGCGGCGTGATTTCTTGGCCGGCGGCCTGTCGCGCGCCACGCGAGCGCTTGAGACGCCGGCCGTGCGGGCGTATCAGACGTCCATCGTTCGGGCGGGTAGGACGTCTTGCAGCCGAGCGAAGCGGAGAGGGCTGAAATTATGGCAACGCGGCGCGTAGCGACAGTGTTCGGCGGTTCGGGTTTCATCGGCCGGTATGTGGTCAAGCGGTTGGCGCAGCAGGGCTATATCGTCCGCGTTGCGGTGCGCGACCCCGAGGGGGCGATGTTCCTGCGGCCGATGGGTGGCGTGGGGCAGATCGTGCCTTTGGCCGCGCCGGTGACGGACGAGGCTGCCGTGCGGCGCGCGGTTGACGGTGCGGACATCGTTGTGAACGCCGTCGGCATTCTGGCGGAATCGGGCGCTGCCACATTCCAGCGCGTGCATGTCGATGGGGCGGGGCTGATCGCGCGCGTCGCCGCCGCGTGCGGCGTGAAGCAGTTGGTGCATCTCTCGGCCATTGGCGCTGATCCGGCCAGCCCGAGCCGGTATGGCGCCAGCAAGGGCGCGGGCGAGAAGGCCGTGTTGGCGGCCTTCCCGGCGGCGACGGTTCTGCGCCCGTCGGTGGTGTTCGGGCTAGAGGACCAGTTCTTCAACCGTTTCGGCGCCATGGCTCGCTTGTTGCCGTTCATGCCGGTGATCGCGGGTGATACGAAGCTGCAACCGGTCTTCGTCGGCGATGTGGCGGATGCGGTGATGGCGGCTTTGACGCGCGCTGAGGCGCGTGGCCGGGTTTACGAACTGGGCGGGCCGCGCGCGTGGAGTTTCCGCGAACTGCTGGGCTTTATCCTGGCGCAGACGCGCCGTCCGCGCCGGTTGATCGAGATCCCGATGTGCATCGCGCGGATGCAGGCGCGTGTGTTGCAGCATGTGCCGGGCAAGCCGCTGACGCCGGATCAATTGTTGATGCTGGCGCGGGACAATGTGGTGGCCGCCGGGGCTGCCGGGCTGGTTGAACTGGGGATCACGCCGACGCCGGTTGAACTGATCGTGCCGCCTTATCTGGTGCGCTTTCAGCCCGGCGGCGGCAAGCTGCCGGTGGCGCCGCCGTCGGCCTAAGGGGGGCTGACCGGGGGGCTTCTCGCGACCGATCTGACGGTTCATCGCCGCTGCCGAGCTATTGGCTAAGCGGGGCGGCCGACCAGGAGGCTGACCAGGAGGCTGACCGGGGGGCTGACCGGGGGTCTGAGCGCGCGGCGGGACGGCCTATGCCAGGGCCGACAAAACGGCGCGCGCGGCGCTTTGGCCGCTGAGCCACGATCCGGCAACGGTGCCGGCATAGGGGACGTTGCACGCCTCCCCCGCGAACATCAGATGACCACCAGCCAGCGGTTCGGCCAGTTTGTCGCGCGCCATGGCACCGCCCGGTACAGCGTAGCTATAGGCGCCGCGCACCCAGGGGTTGGCATGCCAGCGCGTCACGAAACTGGGCCCACCCCGGAACAAGCGGTCGGCGCGGGCGCCGAATAAGCTCCGCAGATGCGACATGACATGATCGACCGACGCCGCATCGGATTGCCCCGCCAGCGCATGCGCGATCGCACCGCCGACCCAGGCCTGGATATAGTCGCGCCCGAAGGGCCAGCATTGCAGCGGCACCAGGATCGGATGGTCGTCCGTTACCATCCAGTCAACCGAGCAGTGGTCCGGCACATCCAGCCGGTCGGTGCCGATGGCGCGGATGGCGATCTTGTTGGCCAGGCCCATCGGCAATGCGGCAATCGCCTCGGACACCGCGGCCGGTAGCACCGGGTCGAAGGCGAGGATGCCGCTGCCCAGAACACCGGTGGAGACGGTGACGATGCAGGCCGCCGCGGTCAGCGTGCCGGCGTCCGTTGCCACGCTTGCCATGCCGTTCGCCCCCCCCCAGCGGATCATCCGCACCGGGGTGTTGCAGCGAATATCCAGCCCCGCGGTCAGGCGGCGGCGCACGAAATGGCCGATGCCACCGTCCGGCACCAGATTGCTGCCGCCCAGGGCGTTGCGCCGCCAGTCCTGGGCGCTGAAGAGGCTGGGATCGACGGCGCAGATGACACTGCTTTCCCACGCCTCGACGCTGCGGGCCCAGGGATCGCCCTGTAACTGCCGTGTCACCGCGGCCATCGCGATGTCGCCCTGGGCGCGCAACATGTCGTCCGTCTTGCGCTCGAACCGGCCCCAGGCTGCGCCTTGATCGGCCATCTCCGCCTCAGTCGCTCGTCTGTTGCCGACGAAGGTTCCCTCGGTCCGGATCTCATCCGATGGCAGCAGCGTGTCGCCGTGGCGGCGCGCGATCTCGACCAGGGGATTGTTCTCGGCGTCGTGAAACCAGACCGCGCCCATGTCGAACCAGACATGGCCCAACGCTTCGGGGTAGGCGGTCCATGCCCGCCCACCGATGCGGGCGGATGCTTCCAGAACCAGCGCCCGCCGCCCGGCATCGCGCAAGGCTGCCGCGGCGGCCAGGCCGGCAACGCCGGCGCCGACGATGATGCAATCGAGGTCGGCCACGGATCCGGTCCTTTGCTGGTTAGTTCACGATCGAGGCCACAGCCTCGGGGCTCTGGCGCACCAGATCGTCGTAGTCACGCATCAGTGTTTCCGTGATCAGGCTCGGCGTAAAGCGGTGCGGGCCGATTTCGCGCACGGCGGTGACCTCGGCGGCGGTGCCGGCCAGGAAGACCTCGGTGGCGCGCGACAGGTCGGACGGGTCGATCTGCCGCTCGATCACCGTCATCTGCTTGCGGCGCGCGAGGCTGATGACCGAGCGGCGGGTGATGCCATCCAGGAAGCAGTCCGGCACCGGCGTGTGCAGCGCACCGTCGATCACCAGGAAGATGTTGGCGCCGGTGGTCTCGGCGATCAGGCCGCGCCAGTCCAGCATCAGCGCATCGGCAAAGCCTTCCTCCTCCG
>Ga0164297_10001390_pt1 | contig 25770 bp, 24 predicted proteins | sample GEODES058metaG_FD_113539 | JGI IMG/M metagenome (GOLD analysis project Ga0164297, IMG submission 113539) | Dystrophic lake water microbial communities from Trout Bog Lake, Wisconsin, USA - GEODES058 metaG | ecosystem: Environmental > Aquatic > Freshwater > Lake | place: USA: Trout Bog Lake... | reverse complement strand
GCCAATCATGATCACATCTGGGTCTTGTCTCAGGATCGCCCTAAGAGCTTTTGCAAAGGTGAGGTCGATTTTTGCATTTACCTGCGTTTGGCCCACACCGGCCAGTTCGTATTCAATGGGGTCCTCCACTGTCATGATGTTTGAGCTTGATGCATCAAGACCTTGTAGGGCTGCGTAAAGGGTGGTTGTTTTGCCCGAGCCCGTTGGACCTGTGACCAGAACTATCCCGTGGGGTTGTTGGGCCATGTGAACCAAACGCTCCAACGTCTTGCCCTGCATCCCCAAGGACTCCAGTGTGAGTTTGGTCTCGGTTTTATCTAGCAACCTGAGCACTGCTCTTTCCCCGTGAGCACCCGGTAGAGTTGAGACTCGCACGTCCAGTGCTCGTTGCCCCATTCGAAGTGAGATTCTGCCGTCTTGGGGGAGTCTTTTCTCTGCAATGTCTAGCTCCGCCATGATTTTGAGCCTCGATATCAACGCAGCGTGAAGGGCTCGGTGGGGTTGCACCACTTCGCGCAGCGAGCCGTCAATGCGAAAACGCACACTCGAGTGGCGCTCGTAGGGCTCAATGTGTATATCACTTGCCCCGTCTCTTGCAGCTTGTGTTAAAAGCGCGTTGAGCATTCTGATAATAGGTGCGTCGTTAGAGGACTCCAAAAGATCTTCAACCGCGGGCATGTCTTGCATCATTTTGGCAAGATCTGCGTCGCTTTCGACTTCGTTGATCACGGTTGCAGCGCTTGACTCTGCGCCTGCATAAACGGAGCTGATTTTTTGTGTGAGCTCAGCACTGCTCAAATACTCAAACTCAGCAACTTCGTATTTGCGCAGCACCTCTGCCCAAGCGCCAGGGTCGGGCTGATCGGTATGCCACAAACGCTTGTGCTCTCCTTGCACTTCTAGAAGGAGTTTGTGAGCACGCGCAAATGCGTAGGGAAGGGGGTGGCGCATCTGAGGGATGAAGTTTTAAAAAAGTGTCTGGACTGTTGATGTAATTTATTTATTTGAAGCTGGAGCTGGAGCTGGGGCTGCGTTTACAGCCGGGCCCGTATTAACCTTAGGCAAAGAGGCCTCAGGCGCACCCAAGGGCCTTAGGAAAGAGGGTTGCCCAGCGCTAGGTCCAGCGCTTAGAGCTTTGGGATCTGGTAAGCTGGGTCCCGCATTCGCGGGTAAAACAAAAGATTCAGCATTGAGCGGTTTTGCATCAAGAGACCTCTCCTCATTCATCATCCCCAAGTAGCGACCGTTTGAGAGTATTTCAGTGCTCTTTGCATCTCTAAGAACAACAGGCCTTAGGAAAACAACCAAATTGGTTTTGGTTCTGTTTCTAGACTCATTTTTAAAGAGGTTGCCAATCAAAGGCAAGTCCGACAAGCCCGGTACTTGTCCCCTTGTGTTTGAATAAGTGTCTGAGAGCAAACCTCCTAACACCACGATGGAGCCGTCTTCAACGATCACACTCGACTCGATGGATCTTTTGTTGGTCACAAGCCCAGCCGCAGAAGTAGTGGCATCAATGCTGGAGACTTCTTGGAATATCACAAGTTTGACAGAGCCGGTCTCACTGATTTGGGGCTTTACGCGCAGAGTGATACCCACATCTTTCCTGTCAAAAGTTGTAAACGGCGTCACAGAGCCATTGGTGGTATTGTTGTTCGTGTATTGGCCTGTTGCAAATGGCACGTTTTGTCCCACAACAATCTTAGCTTCCTCGTTGTCAAGCGTTAAAAGAGTTGGAGTAGAGAGAACGTTAGTGAGTCCGTCTTGTTGAAGGAAATTGGCAAGAGAGCTCAGTACGTACTGTCCGTTCACATTTGCAGCACTCGCAATGTTCAAACCTGCCCCGGGAAGACTGGGGCCTGAAGTCGTAGTAGAGGGATTCAGTGCAGAGGTAGACAAGGTTAAAAGGTTTGAGCCTCCAGAGCCAAAATTGGTACCAATCACACCTACATTGCCACCTACTTTGCCCATCACGTTTTGCCATTGAATACCAAATTGTGCAATTTTGCTAGTGTCGATCTCTGCAATCAAACTCTCCACCATCACCTGCGCGCGTCGTGAGTCCAAACGTGCAATCACCTCTTGCAACTGTCTAAACTGCGGCTCGGGCGCAGTAATGATCAGTGAATTGGTGGCCGCATCGGCTTGAATTTGACCTCCTGTGCTGGATGCATTGCTGGTGTTAAAGCCACCCAGTGTGGGTCCCGCAGCTGCGCTGGACCCCTGTTGTCCAGGCATAGGATTGGTTGAGGCGGGCGAGGACCCGACTCCCCCACCTGACTGGGTGACAGAGACGCCCCCTAGGCCCGTGATGGAGGAGCTTCTAACGTCCGCCGCGAGGGCTGCTCTTAGGGTGACAGCTAATTTGGTCGCTTCAGCGTTTTTCAGGTAAACCACATGAACGTTGCCACTTGCAAGTTCACTGCTAGGGCGGTCTAGCTTTTCTATAAGCAAGCGGGCCTGTAGCAGTCGAGCTGGGTTGGCTGCTCTCAAAATAAGAGAGTTACTTCTAGGCTCAGGCAGCACGGTTGTTTTATAGGCTGAGTCACCCGTTTGTCCAGGAGCGGTTGCACCGCCCACGCTGGAGGGAGTAACTTCAATTAATTTAGATACCAAAACGGCCATATCTGCTGCGATGGCGTGGTTGAGCTGGACGATCTCAACATCACTCGCGTTCGAGACGTCAAGGGTCTGAATAATTTTGGCGATTCTTTGTAAGTTCTCGCCGTAATCGGTGACGATAAGTGAGTTGGTTGAAGTGTTTACATTGATGATGTTGTTGGGACTAATTAAAGGCCTCAACACACTGACCAAGTTATTTGCATTCTCATGTTGAATGTTAAATATTTGGGTCATCACCTGCCCGCCGTTGGCACCCATGGTTGAGGGGACGATGGTCGTGACCCCGCCTTGCAGTTTGGCCTCAGATTCGGGTACTATTTTGTAGAGCCCATTGGATTCCATGACGCTGAAGCTTTGTAGCCTTAGGGCGGCTAAAAATTGATTCCACGCAGCGCTTGCGGAAACGGGATTTTCTGCGCTAAGGGAGATCACACCCTTGACCCTTGGGTCGACCACTAAATTTCGACCGCTCATCGTTGAAAGAGTTCTCGCCACCGCCTCAATGTCTGCGTTTACGAAGTTTAGTGTGACCAGCTCCTCTTTATTACCCTTGTTGCCCTTGGAGCCCTTATTAACGTTGTTAGGGCTATTACCGCTATTAGCGCTATTACCCTTAGCCCCACTATTTTCCTTGTTCTCAATGCTCGCCGCAGATCCCTTTGGAGCCGATGCGTAAGAGGGGCTTGAGCTTGAACTTGTGTTTTGGTTGGGGTCAGCAGCAAAGGCCTGACTGCTAAGAGAGACCACACTTAACAAACACATACTCGCCACTAAAAGTGTTGAGTAAACATTTGCCTGATGAAGCTCAAATCTTAGCTTTATTCCCAAAGTATTTGAAGCATTAACGCTTTGAATGGGTGAGGCTAGCTTATGGAGTAAGCGCCGTTTAAGTAATTCTGTGGATAGGTACATAGATGTCTAGCCAATTTTAAGAGTTGCCGTATTATCGGTCCTGGTTCCCAAGACACCCAATAAATTTGCCAAAGCGGCCTCAAAACCTGATTGAGCTTTGGCTAAACCATTGAAGTAGAGATGTTTATTTGACCATTTACCTTCTCCACTGAGTTCCAAACGGCCCTCCGTGGTCTCTAAACTTATGTACAAATCTGGCAACGTGCTGGCCATGTCAGGGTTTAAAGAGGTCACATTACTGACTGGGTTTTGATTATAAAGTTTTACTTTGTAGGTCCCCAGAGGTGAAAGAGGAGACAACCTTGAGGATAAATCCTTTAGCGTGAGCTCTGCAACCCCCTGGAAAACCGGTGCCTTGTCACGGAAAAGATTAACCTTAACGCTTGCACCTCGAATCTCAAAATTTAAAACCCCTCTTGGGTCCACGGTATTCCAGGGTACGCCCAAAGCGCTGAGCCACTGGGCTGGGAAACTGATTTGAGAGTCAGAAAGCTCTGTGGTGAACCAGCCATCTTGGATGTCTGTCCATGCGGGTCGATACATCAAAACCCAGGGTGACTGAGTGCAACAAAGATTCTCTACCCTAAGAGCCAGCCCTGAGTGGGCTGGCCAGGTGGATGGGGTTGCTTGGATGGTTTGTGGTGATTGCGCTGATGGTTGCGATGGTTGCGATGGTTGCGATCGATTAGGGTCAAGCGCACGATCTAAGGTTGAGTCCGACCAAACCCATCCGATCTGCCAATTAAAGGGGGAAGCAATGTACAGATGGGCACCTTTGGAGACTAAGTCAGGGCCGTTTTCACCCAGACTTTTTGTGTTGCCCAAGCCCTTTTGCGCCGAAGAGCTGCTGAAGCTCGTTTCACCGGACTTGATAAGCAAGACCCCTGAGCCGCGCCATAAGGTTCCCCTTGCCTGGGCTAAAGACAAATGATTCTGGCTTACGCTTTCAAGAACCATTCCAAGCCAAGCTGCAGGGGCAAAATAAATCATCCCCAGAAAAACCCCAACCAACGTACCCATTTTTGCCAATTTTGCTATGCTCCGAGCAGCCTTAGCACTCACAAGAGCTGGATCAACCCTCTTGAATGTATGTGCATGACGCGATAGGAAAGAGGTTTTCATGGGAGTGGCTGAGCTTTTTATCCGTTTATCAGTTGGTCCGTTTTATGAGTAAAACCATGAGGATATTTTTAAATTAGTGAAACAAGTTCTCTAGTGCTTGGCTCTACCGGCAGTTCTATGTGCTGAGTTTAGGGTCGTGTTGATGGGGGCGAAGACGTAGAAGAGACAGAGGATGAGGGTAATGCGGGCTCGGCCAAAGAGCCCGCAAGTCCAAGGGTGAGCGTTCCCTCCCACAGCTTTGTTTGTGGGTCCAGTTTTAAACTCGCAGCCGTGACCTGTGCCTGCGCTGAGGCGCGAAGTGCGGGTAGCAACTGTGCCAACCCATCGGGACTGAGCCCTTTTAACTGAAGCTTGGCGCTGGAGTCTTGAAACGTAATTTTATTGAGCGGACCAAGTTGAGTGGTTAAGGTCTTTAGTTTCTCTACGGCTTGCGCAGAGTCTATGATGCCTATCTCTTTAATGGACTTGAGTTGAGACTGCAAACCGTTCAGCTCAGACCACTGACGGTTAAGTATCTGAGCCCGGGAGGCGCTTTTACTTAGGGATTCAATAGACGGCGAAACGCCCACATGCCAAATAGCGTACACACCCAATACGAGGAGCAACGTTTTAATGAGGAGTTGTTCACGCAGACTGCGACTGGAAATAAAGGTTTGAGCGGGCCTTAGGTAGAGCATGGCTGTCTTGAACGCTTTGTCCAAGGAATTATGTCTATTAGTGGAGGCTTGAGTCATAAATTAAATTTAGTTGATCTTCAAATTATCACTATAGGTAAGGATCAAGACGGGGACGCTTTGCCCAGCAATTTGAGTAGATTCAGCCCGGATTTGGTAACCGCTTTTTTGCATCAAAGCTTTATCAGAAGGAGAAATTAAGTCCTGAGAGACTGCATTTAAGCGGAGTTCGCCGGGTGAATAATCAAAGGACTGAAGTTTAAAATTCGCAGGCAAATAGGTCGCCGCAGCGCTTAGCATGAACTCTAAATCGCCCTCGGCGCTTTGTCCGTGGGTGTGTTTGAGTTTTTTCATCTCGCGCTGCATCTGTGTGCTGGGGTCTACCACCAAACCAATTGAGGGAAAAGACTCTTTGATGAGTTTTGATAAATCAGCTTCGCGGTGTTGCAGCGATGCTCGCTCTATCCAAGCCCATGCATTAAGGCCTATTAAATTAACCACCAAACATACGACCAAAGCTTGCCTAGACCAAGACCACTGGGGCGAATGCACAAAAAGGGCGTATGCGTGTTGGGCTCGTCTAGCCAGTCTGTGCGAGCCGGACTGGGCCCATTCCCCAGTCGCCGCGTCCCACTCAGTTTGAGTGGCTTGTATCATTCTTTGAGCCACTGTGTTTAGCGTCGGCTCACGCCCAATCATCTGAGTTGTACTCTGAGTCCACTGGGGCTCGCAAAGCACTCTGAGTTGTGTGTCCCCAAGCTCTTTAAATGCAGACCACTGCGGATTGGGGAGCGGCAACATCTGAACGCCAAAGGCCGTGCAAAGTACGGCTGATACAGGCTCGGATGCGGGTCCAAGAAAGTAAAGTGTGGACGCCTGGGGGGACACCGGGGTGAGCTCACACACAATGCGCTGAACCGTTAAGCCCGACAACTGAAGGGGCGTCAACGACTCGCCAAGCCAAGCTTTACTACAAGCACCCACCATGACATCTGAATCATTTTGAATGAGTGAGTGAACGTTACTGGGCAAAATCAGGTGCGTTGCGCTTAGCTCCTCAAGCAGCTGATCCTCTAATAGTCCTGCCAAGACGGCCTGTATTTGAGAGGCCCCTTTTTTGGGCAGCTTTACTTTGTGCCAAGAAACGGTTTGCCATGGGATCACTGCAACAACTTCGCCTGGATTTTTGGAGGCAATGCGTGAGATCTCGGACAACTCGGCGTGCCCGCTCAAAGAAACGGACAGACCGTTCTCGCTCAGCCAGTAGTGATACTGAGAGGAGGACTGTGGCCGACGGGGCAGTGCAATGATTAACATGGTGGCTCTATTGTAGAAAAACAACCCGGCTCAGATCCAGAGGCTCTTTTCTCGCGCCAAAGGATGTTGATTTGTTGATTGTTTCTTTGTAAAACACTTCGCTCCGTAAAAATCAGGGAGTCATACCTTATCCGGCCGATGACTAAAAAGTAATTTGAGTTCAGTACGAATTGTGTACTATTTATATTCACCTCGGGTGAGTTTGGACCCGAGCCTGAGCCTTTTAAGACCGAATTAATGCTGGTTGCGGCTGCATCTAAGGTTTTCCAGGGTTGGGCATCGCGGAGTTGAACTATTTTTTCTGCATTATCCAGGCTTAAGCCCGGTAAATTAGCAGCCATTACCAGAGCAGGTGCAGTGTTCAAGTTAATGAGTGTTCGAGCCGGTAGCCAAGTAACGTAGGGCGCAAGGGCTGACAGAGTTTGGGGAGCAACGCCCAGCCAACTCAGTTGTTCGATGCGCTGGGGAGCGGCGTAAATAAAAACGGGAGCCACGTTTGCAGATTGTTGGGTGTTGGGTCCAGGGCTAGAGCTAGAGCTAGAGCTAGAGCTAGAGCTAGAGCTAGAGCTAGAAGCCTTTCCCCCTGAGAGCCCTTGCACAATTAATTGCAACTGCTCCTGGGGTAGCCCAAGAAGTGTAAAGAGCTGAGTAAAGGCCTTTAAGTCAGAATTGGATACTTGGGCGGTATTGACTAAATTAAACAAATTTAGCTTTGATTGCAAATCAGTAATTCGTCCTGAGAGGTAAATTCGTTTGGTTTGGTCCTCCAAATCGCTTGTATCCCCTTGTGTCACCTCGCCGTTAGCGCCTGCAGCTAAAAAGTCAGATAGTTGTGTCTCTTTAAGGGGAATGGACCAAGGCTCAGCGTTGGTGTCAGTCGTACTGGCCTTGGCGTCCTCAGATAAGATGATTCTTGCCCAGTCAAGCGCCGCTCCCAACAACAAGCCCCCCTGTTGTTCAAAGCGGCTTGTGGCCTCTTTCTCCTGAGCTCGCCACTGTTGCCACAGTACCCCAGCGGTGAGGGTGGCTACTAAAGCAAGTGTCATCATGGCCATTAAGATGGCCATACCGCTTTGAGAGCCAATGGTACGAAACGCTCCAACAGGGAAAAGGGGATGGGATGAGTCTTCTTTTGTAGCTTTGGTTTGAACAAAAGAAAACACTTGAAAGCTAAACTTTAAGGGCTGCCCATTTCTTTTTTGAATCATCTTTACCCCTTAGCTCAAGATCGATTAGCGCTATAAGAGGGGCGAACCCAGTCTTTCACCAAGCTTCCCCCAAGCGAAGGCGAGAGCTCAATCTCCATGCGAATTGCATCGGGTAGGAGCGTACCAGCAAGGTAGGCATTTGTACCCCCCACTCCCTGCAGGCTTGAGGGTTGCGCGTTAAATCCATTGGGGCTAGTTCCTGCGCTGGACAGGGCATTGCTCCAAGCGTTTTCTCTAAAGTAATAAATGTGCCAACCATTTGAGCGCATTAAAGAGGTTTCAAATTGCGCTGAATCTGAACCCGGATTTTGGGCCCATAAAGTGACTTGCTCCCAAGCATTTAGTAAGTCCGTTGTGCGGATCAAATCGGGCGACTGCCAACGTACCCACATGTTCTCCCTTACGGTCCAACCCACCACATTTAGGCCCCCATCAGAGCCGCTCGAGGTGGGGGTACTGGAGCGTCTAAGAATTTTTAGAACTCGTCCGTCCCAGTCCACGCTCATCACCTGCGCACTCGCGGTGGGTGCAGCTGAGTTTACTGAGGGATTTGGGTTTAGGGTCGCATTAAAAGTGGGCACAGGGGAATTATTAAAGGGGTTAAGAACGATGGCCGCACCTCCGTTGATTGCAACAGGGTGCATCGCATCTAAATCCGCATTCCACTGCCTCACTGCTGTTTGTAGGGCGGAGATTTCGTCCACGCGAGTCCGTGTGAGCTCTCTGGACTTGAGCATAACGTCCATGCCTTGCCAACTCAGTCCTGTCATGATCACCATCACCACTAATGCCACCAGCAACTCAACCAAAGTAAATCCCTGTTGACCGACTGGCAGATTTGATGGCGTTGTTTGATCAAAAGCTGCAGTCTGACTTGTTTTAACATTAAAGCTGTTTACTGCTTTGATTGTTGCTTTAGTTTTTGCTTTACTTTGAAGCATTCTGTAGCCCATAAACCCAGATCTCATATTCTGCCAATCACGGTTGTGACCCTGAGTTGAGGTAGACCGTCTTCGAACACCTGCGCGTCAACGCGTCTAAAAGTAGGGTTGGGAGTGGTGCTGATGCTGAGTCGCACGGTGAAAGATTTTGCGGCTTGGGTGCAGCCCACGGATTGTTCCCCAACAGGGGGAAATTGAGCAGAGAGTTTGAGGGCGTTCAACGCATTGTTTGCACATTGCTCTGCTAAAAATATGCTCCATTGCCTTTGCGCATTTTGGGTCATAGCTCCCATTGCCTGAAGTCCGGCAATTAAAGTAATTGCAACGATTCCGAGAGCAACAAGGACTTCTACGAGAGTGAAACCCAATTCGTGTTGCAGTGGAGGCCGCGGCATAAGCTTTTTTCGGTCCTTCAAAATAAGTCCATTTCGCATTAAGACTAGTTGAGAACCAACTTAAATGGACCTAATCCGTTGGTCGTTATGACTAGCGCGTTATCCGCACTAGCGCCCTCCAAAGGCTTTGTGTAAACGGTGATGCTTTGCGCCCGAGTGATCGGTTCTGGCCCAATTACGCCTTGATGCGGCTCACAAGAGGAACTTGAATTTTGCCAAGAGTAGTGCTTGGTTTGAAGGGTATAAGGCAAGGCCCCTTGAATAGTCACGCCTGAAGCATCACACTGCCAAATAATAGAAGATGTTTGGGCTCGAGCCAAATCACGCACTGAATCCAAGATAGCAGCAAACTGCTCAGCATTTTGAGCAGATTGTCGGCTTTGGCTAGGCCGAATGCTCAAAACGGCAACCGCACTCCCGATACAAACAATGGTGATGACGACCAATAATTCAACAAGCGTGAAGCCACACTGAGAAACACGGGGTGAAGCTCTTTGAGGAGTAACTCTTTGATCTATCCAATTTGGTTTCTTCATTGAGCGGAGTCAACAGGGTTTAGCTTATTGCCAACTACCGATGTCAGCATTTTTACCCTCGCCTCCTATTTGACCATCTGCCCCTAAAGACATCACATCCACCTCCCCCTTGACGCCGGGGGAGACGTATTGGTAAGGATTACCCCAGGGATCATTGGGCAGTTTATCCAAGTAAGGTTTCCAGTTAATTGTTGCTGGACCAGAGGAGGGCCTATTCACCAACGCGGTAAGGCCCTGGTCGCTTGAGGGGTAGCGTTGATTGTCAAGCTTATAAAGCCTTAAGGCTTGCATTAAATTGTTGACGTCCGTTCTAGCAGCGCTGACCCTTGCATCATCAGCACGGTCTAGAACGTTGGGCACAATCAATGCAGCGAGTACCCCAATGATGACCAACACCACCATCAACTCTATCAAAGTAAAACCACTTTGACGTTTTTGAGATCGCTTTGAAGTGCAGCTAAGCTTTTGATGGTGTAATATTTTGTTCATATCTTTTTGCATAGGCCGTTGAGTTGGGGCCCTAAATAAGGAGATCAGATGAATCGATTTTAAACTCTTCTTTCCAGTCTGAACTGCTAAAATGAAAAGAGAACAAAAAGAGATTAAAAATATAGAAATCTTGTCCGTAAAGTTTACGAGGAAAGAGATCTTTTTAGATCATAATACACAAAGCAATTTGAATTATATGTTTAAGGCTTTAATATGCTTTAACAAAAATTCCCCCTCTTATGCCCCCTATTTTTTTAAAACTTATTCCAGCTCTAAATGAACGATCAAGGCTCTAAATTAGTCGCGCATAAGATCCTTACCTTTGCGCTTTGCCTTTGCGCTGGGTTCAGCTTAGTCGGTTGGGGTTTTAAGTTATGGCCTTACGCGCAGGCATCACAGCCCGGTCTTTCAGATATTCCAATGCCTACGGCGGACTCCTCTGCAAACTTAAAGTCCTCCCAAATTGCCAGCATACTGGGCGTAGAGCTCAAAAGTCAACAAAAAGCACCCGATATGGCGCTTGCGCGCCTGACACTTTTAGGCTTAATCCACAGGGACCTGAGCAACGGAGTTGCGCTGATCTCCATTGATTCCCAGCCTCCTAGGCCCTACAGAGTTGACTCTCCAGTTGGAGATACATTGGTTCTCTCAAGCGTGAATGATAAAGGGGTTGGCTTTAGACTGAACACGTCCCCTAAAAATGCTGGAGATGAGCTAAGGCTAGAGTTGCCTAAATCAACGGCCCTATCTCTTTCTCTTTCTGTTACGCATAAATAACTTTTGACCCTTCTGGGGGGCGGCAGAGCGAGGCATACCAGGGCTATTTGCTGGCTTCGACACCCCTAAAATCTCCTGAGGAACAACCTCAAAGACAAAAATTTCCGTTCGGTCGCTGTGCTCAAAGGGGTTGCCAGGTGTGAATTTATCAGATTATTCTAACAATCTTACAAAATTGGAGGGGTTTTCACTCATACCTTAGGCATTTGGGGTGAAACACAATCGACAACACTTGGGTTTAGTTTTAAAAATGATCTTTTGTTGCAAGCGGTCATATTATTTTTTATCTTTCTAATGCGTAAGCATTTTTACACATCGTCATTAGTTCGGAGATTCTTATGTCTAATCATTCATTCGCCTTGAGTCCACTTCGTCCATCCTTTAAAAGTTTGCTCGCTTTCGTTGTTTTGGGCCTTGGCTTAATTGCATGTGTTCAAGCTCAGGAAACCTTTAAAGTCGGAATTGTAAGTTTTCTATCCGGTCAGGCCGCAGATAGCTTTGGCATTCCCGCAGTCAACGGCGCTAAGGTTGTCATCGATGCTTTCAACCGAGGGGCAGCCCCCGCTCCTTACAACAAAGCAGGTTTTGGAGGAATGAAGATTGAACCCATCTATGTTGATGAAAACGGAGGGGCTACAAAACAAGTGCAAGAACTTCGTAATCTCTATGATAGAGATAAAGTTGATGTGGTAGTGGGTTACGTTGGTTCAGGCGACTGCTTGGCCGTTGCGCCGGCTGCTGAGGAGTTGAAAAAGTTCCTAATTCTCTACGACTGCGGCTCTCCGCGTATCTTTGAGGATAACAAGTTCAACTACGTTTTCCGTACTGCTGCGCACGCAACAATGGACAACGTTGCACTCGTTAGGTATATGAAGGCACGAAATGTAAAGGCCGAGAGCTTTAACATGATCAACCAAGACTACGCCTGGGGTCAAGATTCCAAGAAAGACTTCATCTGGTCCATGGAAAAACTCTACCCCAACGCTAAGCCAGGTGAAGATCAATTGCCTAAATTCGGTGCGGGACAATACGGTACCGAGATTTCTGCACTCATGGCTAAGCCTGCCGATGTGACACACAGTAGCCTTTGGGGAGGCGACTTACAGGCCTTCATTTTGCAAGCCGCACCCCGAGGTCTTTTCAAACGCTCACAAGTCGTTCTCTCAGCCGCCGACCATGTGATGCCTGGTCTGGGTGACAAAATGCCAGACGGCGTGATAATCGGCGCGCGTGGAGCTTACGGCCTTTTATCGCCTAAATCTGCTTTGAATGACTGGTGGTGGGATCTGTACAGTAAGGCCTATAACGTTTATCCCGTTCAAGCTCCTTACAGAATGGTGCAGTCCCTCATGGGCCTTAAATTGGCAGTGGAAAAAGCCATGGCCGCCAATGGTGGAAAAAAACCTAGTGCCGAACAACTTGCAGCCGCTTTGGCCAATTCAGAGTGGGATTCACCGGCTGGCAAAATTCGAATGACACTGGGGAATGGTCACCAAGCTATACAGGAAACAGCAATTGGGAAAACTCGTTATGACACGGCGCAAAAGATGGTTGTTCTTGATGACATTATGCGGTTTCCAGCAGAGTGCGTGAATCCTCCTGCAAATATGAAAGCTGAGGATTGGATCAAGTCCGGCTTTACAGGTGCCAAGGGTTGCCCTTAACTGGACAATGTTGAATGGTCACAATATTAATTGATGGGTTGACCTACGCGTCTTGGCTTTTTATCGTAGCCCTTGGTTTGACTTTGGTCTTTGGAGTTTTGAAGATTCTCAATATCGCGCACGGCAGTTTCTATGCTCTGGGTGCGTACGCAGCAGCAAGTTTTGTCAGTTGGGCTGCCGCCATGAAACTAGCTCCGGGCATGACTTTGGTGGCCATGTTACTTGCTGCAGTGGTGGTTGCAGCCCTCATTGCCCCGCTAACCGAGCGTGGATTGCTTCGTTTCTTTTATGGTCGCGATGAAGTGCTACTGGTCTTAGTGACCTATGCCATGTTTTTGATACTTGAGGATGTGACTAAACTCGTTTGGGGTGCGACTCCTTATTATGTCTCTGAACCTTACAGCTTATTTGGTAGCGTAGATATAGGAACCCAAACCTATGTCGTTTACGACTTTGTTTTGGTGATCATGGCGCTTTTGGTGGGTGGCTTGGTCTGGTGGTGGCTTAACCGCACTCGGCAAGGAAAGATTACCCTAGCAGTCATTCATAACGCTGAAATAGCTTCTAGTATGGGCGTTAACGTCTCCAAGATTTATATGTTGGCTTTCTCCATCGGTGTTTTTTTGGCTGCCATCGGCGGAGCTTTGACTGCACCGATGATTTCAGTTCAACCAGGAATCTCGGTGGGCGTCATCATTGTCTCCTTTGCAGTTGTGATCATTGGTGGACTTGGGAGTATTGAGGGGGCAGCAGCAGGGGCGTTGATTGTTGGAATGGCACGTTCAATGGCTGTGCACTTAGCCCCAGTTGCCGAGCTATTTTCTGTCTATATGGTCATGGCTGTGATCTTAATGTTCCGACCTGAAGGACTTTTTCAACCTAATAAGGCACGGAAAATCTAAACTTGCTATGGCCCTAGTCTCTTTTGTAACAAGCCCGGGGCATTCCGGTACTACTTTTCAATCTCACGGTAAAGCCGTTCTAAGTGCAACTCTAATCGGCACGCTCTTAGTGCTTGCTGGGCTTGGAATGCCGAAATGGCTGACCTTTTTGCTCACTGTTGCTGCTGCCAACGGCCTAGTCTCGCTAGGTATCGTAGTCTTGATGCGCAGTGGGGTGGTCTCGTTTGGACAAGGATTGGTCTTTGCAGCTGGGGGTTACGCGGCAGCGTTGGTGTTTAATAAAGTAGGGTTTCACGATCTAATCGGCCTAGCTTTTTTGGGCGGCTTGATTGCTTGCTTGATAGCTGTGCCATTTGCACCTCTTTTATCACGCTACAGAGGAATTTTCTTTGCCATGTTGACCTTAGCTCTTTCTATGGTGGCATACGGTTTATTGATGAAGCTTGAGATGTTGGGTGGGTCAGATGGTTTTAATCTTGGACGCCCGACATTGCTGGGCTGGAACTTGCCTGACCAACAGGTCGGTTATATCGTTTACACCGTAACGATTTTGATTGCTACTTTGATGGCTCTTGGGGTGCATATCTATTTCCAGAGCTCACGAGGACTGCTGATGTTAGCCGTTCGAGAAAACGAATTGAGGGTAGAGTATTTGGGTGGCTCAGTTCGAAGCGTTGTAATATTTAATTTTGCAATTGCAGCGTTTTGTGGTGGCCTAGGCGGCGCTCTGGCGGCGCTGGCGCTCGGACATATTGAACCCAACTTTAGTTACTGGACAACTTCGGGGGAGTTTGTTTTTGTAGCCATTTTAGGGGGTTGGCAAAGTGTCATCTCTGTGTTTTTAGCAAGTACGATTGTTGAGCTAGTACGCTCCTTCTCGAGCTCTTATTTCCCAAATTCATGGCAATTAGCTCTTGGAATTTTCCTACTTGTCGTGATTCGCTTTTTGCCCCGAGGCATTGGCGCTCTGTGGGTTAAGGAGGGCACTCGGTGAAGCCAATGTTACAAGCTACTGGAGTGTGTAAGAAGTTTGATGCTGTGGTTGCCGCTGAGGACATCAACATTGAAATCCTCACCGGTGAACGTGTTAGTTTGATTGGTAGTAACGGCGCCGGTAAAACCACATTCGTCAATATGATCACGGGCTACTTAAAACCTGATAAAGGGAAAATTCAACTCCAAGGATTGGATATCACGCCCCTTAATCCGCGTTTGATCACGCGATTGGGTGTAGCCCGGTCCTTTCAAATTCCTCAGTTGTTTGGTGAATTAACGGTCCTCGACAACATCATTGCAGCACATGTTTGTTTGTCTGCTAGTCTGAGTTTTTGGCGACCCGCGCGTGAGTCAAATACAACTCAGCGGGCGCACGCATTACTTGAGCGATTTAGTTTACAAGAACACCGCAATCGCCGGGTGTCTGAGTTACCGGGTGGCGTACGCAAGTTACTCGACATCGCCATGGCTTTGACGGTTTCACCGAAATTATTGTTGCTCGACGAGCCAACTAGTGGTGTATCTGCAGATGAGAAATTTCCGATGATGAAAACAATCATGGACGCGCTCGGGCAGGAGCAGTCAACCACCGTGCTTTTTGTTGAACATGATATGGAAATTGTGGCCGCTCACGCAAGCCGTGTCATTGCTTTTTATAGTGGCCGAATTATTGCCGATGCAGCCCCAGAAGTCGCCTTGGCCAATGAGGATGTGAGGCGCTACGTCACGGGTGAGCTCTTGATTTGACGAAATATACATAATCATGCTTGAAATTGAAAGCCTTCACGTCTCTATCCAATCCGTGGTTGCACTGCGAGGTTTGTCTTTAACCGTTGCAGATGGCACGATGGTCGGTTTAGTCGGGCGCAATGGTGCCGGTAAAACTACTTTGCTCCGCTCGGTTATGGGGCATCTAAGCCCTAGAGGAGGAAGTATTTTGTTTGATGGACAAGATATTTTGACTCTGCCTAGTTATGCACGTGCTGGCCTTGGCATCGGTTATATGCCCGAAGACAGAGGCTTAGTACCTGAATTAACCGTTGAGGAGAACATACTGCTACCTGTTTGGGTCAATCATCAACTTGTCCAAAAAGATCGTTTGGAATTGGTTTACCAAGTCTTACCAGAGCTTTTAGAGATGAGGCGTCGAAGGGCATTGTTACTCTCAGGTGGACAACAAAAATTAGTGGCTCTTGGTAGAGCGTTGGCCGTTGGAACTCGGTTGTTGTTGCTTGATGAGCCCTTTGAGGGTGTCGCACCTGCTTTGTCCAAACGGCTTAGTGAGGTGATCGCTGGGTTAAAGGGAACCTCTGTTTCGGTGCTAATCGCACAAAGCGATATTAACCATTCGCGACAATTAATTGATGTTGAATTCGTTATAGAGCGTGGTGCTAACCTAGCTTAACCCAAGCTAAGCTTAGGTTACGATTTAGCTCAAGCTTGGTTGAGTTAGAGAAACCATAGATACAAACCTACATCCTTTATTGATGCAGCACCGTGAACAAGTTAACGTGACCGGTGAATCGATCAGAGCTGACTTTTTGGCAGTCAGTTAAATCACTTCCAAGGGGTGACGTCCGGAATTACGCAATCTGGGCCGTCCACAGAGATAGATCCAAAATCTGCTGGGCCTACGATTTCAAGATACTCCATGTCGGAAGAATAATCGTATAAATAATGAACTATGCCTGGTCTTTGGTGCACGCAGTCTCCGGCTGATACAAGTGTGGGCTTGTCTTCATACATAAACCTCGCCCAACCTTTGAGCATGTACACGATCTGGAATTCGGCAACGTGGTAGTGCCAGCCGGTTCCATTTTCAGGGGGCATATTGGCTTTAGTAATATGCGCAATCACCTTTCCATGCGTGGCTTTGGCAACGCCCAAGTCTTTGTATAAAAAGAAGTCGCGCAAACCACCAGGGAGAAACTGGGTATCTGCTGATTTGGTATGCAAGAAATCTGTTGTGTTGGGGGTTTGGGTTACTTTGCTCATATTAAAACTCCACTTCAAGTTCTTCAATGTCATCGGGCTCTGCCATTGCGTCGGCAATCCATTGCTTCATCTGCGGCATCTCCAAGATGTGCTTGCAATATGACTGACAAGGTTTGTCGAGCGCAATGGCGTAGGTCGTAAAACGCAGCACAACTGGGGCAAACATGGCGTCTGCGAGGCTGGGTTTCTTACCAAATAAATAGGGGCCTTTGTAAGTCATTAAGCACTCACGCCAGATCGCGATCACACGGTCTATATCAAGTTGGGCCTTGGACCATACTTTGAAGGATTTAATATGTGCCTTGATGTTCATCGGAAGGGAAGCGCGCATGGCAGCAAAGCCCGAATGCATCTCACCGCAAATCGCACGACAGTGCGCGCGGTGCACTACATTGGTTGGAAGAAGTTGTGCTTTTGGTGCAATTTCATTGAGATACTCACCAATTGCGAGCGTGTCCCAGACCTTGACTTTGCCGTGTGATAGGCAGGGAACCAAAATAGATGGGGTTAGCAAAAGTAGCTCCGCACGAGCATCTGCGTTGTCAGTACCTAGCATAACCTCTGTGAAAGCAATTCCTGATAGCTTGAGCATCAGCCATCCGCGCAATGACCACGATGAGTAGTTCTTGCTACTAAGTGTGAGCGTGGTGGTCGCCATGGTGTATAGACAAGGAGTGGATAACGCTCGAAACCATGCAACAAATATGCCATATTTGGCACGGCTCTTGCAGGACAAAAGAACGATTTCCTTTAGGCAACAAGAGGCGGTGATGATTTACCAAAAATACCAAATGATGTCGGATTTGTCGGACCCCGTTCGCCAGTTTGCCCAACACGCGCAAGTCATTAGTAAAGCTTGGTTTGACAAGCAAGGCTTCACGCCTTTGCAACGCATGGCAGCGTATTACGAACAAATCAGCATGATGGGTTTAACCCACTCTCGTCCTGACTTTGCTATCGCACCCATTCAAAGCAAAGGGGGTGCAATTGTTGCCATCGAAGAGTCCAATGTATACGCCACATCATTTTGTCAATTGGTTCGGTTCAAGCGCGAAGATGCAGTCAACCTACCCAAGGTGCTTTTGGTCGCACCTATGTCTGGTCACTTTGCAACTTTGCTGCGCGGGACAGTGCAAACCATGGTGCGTGAACATGATGTGTATTTGACCGATTGGCTCAATATTCGCGATATACCTTTGAGTGAAGGTGAATTTGGTTTAGATGAATATATAGAGCACATCATTGGGTTCATGCAGCACTTGGGGCCGAGCACGCACTTAATGGGTGTATGCCAGCCCACAGTCGCGTGTTTGGCTGCTACTGCAGTCATGTCGCAAAACAGACATGACTGCGTGCCTGCAAGCCTGACCTTGATGGCGGGCCCGATTGATGCACGAATCAATCCCACCCAGGTTAATGAATTAGCAATGAGCAAGCCCTTTGAATGGTTTGAGTCCAATTTGGTTGGTATTGTGCCGATGCATTTTAAGGGAGTAGGGCGTCGTGTCTATCCAGGTTTCATGCAGTTGATGGCTTTTTTGAATATGAACCTAGACCGCCATCGCCAGTCATTTGCTACGCTTTTTCAACACCGCGTTAACGGTGAAGACGAAAAAGCCGATGCCATCAAAGATTTCTACAAAGAGTATTTCGCCATCATGGATTTGTCGGCGCCTTTTTATTTGGAAACTATTAAAAATGTATTTCAGCAACACCTTTTGCCCAAAGGAGAGTTGACTTACCGAGGTAGTAAGGTGGACCTGAGAGCTGTTCGCGGAACCTTTCTTTTAACAGTTGAGGGCGAGCGCGATGACATTTGCGGTATCGGCCAAACACTCGCAGCGCAAGACCTGTGCACGCTTTTACCGGGTTATAAAAAAACACACCACTTACAAGCTGGTGTTGGGCATTACGGGGTGTTCAATGGCAAGCGTTGGGATGGTCTTATTTACCCAGTGGTTCGCAATATCATTCAGTCGGCACAGGGCTAGAGCGCGTAAGTAAAAGAATTTTTTTAGTTTTTTTTCAAAAAAAGTTTAAAGACCGGATTGTCGGTTTCATCTACAAACGTATATCCCAATTTATTTAAAAAGTGCCCCAACGCTTTTTTGTCTTTATCGGGAACTTGAAGACCCATCAAAATCTGTCCGTAATCTGCACCTTGGTTTCTGTAGTGAAAAAGACTGATGTTCCACTCGGGTGGCAGACTTGATAGAAATTTCATCAATGCGCCGGGTCTTTCTGGAAATACAAAGCGCAGTAAGCGCTCTTCTATTGCCAGCTCGCTTGGGCCCCCAACCATGTGGCGAACGTGTTCTTTTGCAAGCTCATCATGTGTTAGGTCGATCGCTTTAAAACCGCTCTTGATGAATGACTTTGTTATCTTTATGCTCTCACCTTTGCTTGATGTGCTAAGTCCCAAGAAAATATGAGCTGCGTCCTTGTCGTTCATTCTGTAGTTGAACTCGGTGACTTGTCTCGGTGCTTTGTTACCTGAAAACGAGGGGAGGTCCCCAATTAATTCGCAAAACTTTTTAAAACTTCCCCTTTGCTCGGGAATGGTGACTGCAAATAAAGCTTCACGCTCTTCCCCCACACTTGCTCGCTCGGCAACAAATCGCAGTCGCTCAAAGTTCATATTTGCACCGCACAAAATGGCCGCATAAGTCTCGCCCTTGGTTTTGTGGTGAGAAATATATTTCTTGATACCCGCAACTGCCATCGCCCCTGCAGGCTCCACAATACTTCTGGTGTCAATGAATACGTCCTTGATTGCAGCGCATACGCTATCCGTATCTACACAAATATACTCGTCAACTAACTCCTTTGTGATGCGGTAGGTCTCAACCCCGACCTCCTTTACAGCTGTGCCGTCACTAAAGAGGCCTACGTCTGTTAATTTAACCCGTTTGCCCTGCTCAATCGACTGGAGCATGGCGGATGAATCGTTCATTTGAACGCCAATCACCCGAATCTCAGGACGAACGGCTTTGATGTAACTTGCAACACCAGCCACAAGACCACCTCCCCCTATCGCCACAAAAACCGCGTCTAAGGGGCCTTGATGCTGTCTGAGCATCTCAGCGGCGATAGTTCCTTGACCCGCAATCACATCAGGGTCGTCAAAAGGGTGAACGAAGGTCAACCCTTTTGCGTGGGAGAGCGCTAAAGCATGGGAATACGCGTCTGAGTAGCTGTCTCCAAACAAAACCACCTCACCGCCAAGCTCTTGAACGGCCTCTATTTTGAGGGAGGGCGTCGTCACGGGCATCACGATAATGGCCTTGGATTTGAGTCTGCTGGCGCTCAGAGCTACCCCTTGAGCATGGTTACCAGCGGAGGCGCAGATCACTCCTTTGCGCAGCTCTGTGGGGCTTAGATGCGCCATTTTGTTGTATGCGCCGCGTAGCTTAAAACTAAACACAGATTGCTGATCTTCTCGCTTTAAAAGGACTGTATTTCCAAGCCGAGCGCTTAGAGTTTTCGCAACATCTAGGGCAGACTCTTTGGCAACGTCGTATACAACAGCATTTAAGATCTTTTGTAAGTAATCAATCTTCTTGGTAGATGTTTTCTTTGCGGGAGTGGTTTTTTTTGCATAAATTCAAAAATAGGATCAATCTAATATTTGATGGTTGTGGATGCGGGCAAAGGTATTTAATGAGGCCATTGAACAAAACTCTTAAACAATACTGTTTAACGAGGCGGTTTAAAACCCTGGCATGCTAAATTAATTTGGTCTGGTTGGGTAGGTTGGGCTAATTTGGTGCAAGTTAAGTTGAATTGGAGTTGAGCCAGAGTGGGGAGCCATTCCCTTTAAAAAATCACATCAGCGAGGTAAAGACCGACGAAAGCCAGTAACCATAATTTAGTATAGTACTTTCTATCGTTTAGACTCAGACTATCCAATTTATGGTGATAGAGCCTCAAAAACGCAGTCTTTGTGTCGATCATAAGAGGTTGATTGCTTTTAACCCTGTTGTAACGTTTAGCTTTTTATAATTTTTTTATCTGTCTTCCACTCCCCCTATGTCCTCCTACGCATTTGAACCCTTGAAAAAGTCAAAGCTTATGCAAGAGAGTGACTCATTACAGCCGCAGACCACTTCGCAGGAAATCCCAATGGGTGCGATAACTTCATCAATGAACGATCCAGTTTCAAGCCCCGATCTTAGAGATAACCTTGACGGATCCATCCAAGCCAATCAGGCTGATGATTTGATTGTCCTTTTGTTACACGGCTTATGCAGCTCCTCTCAGGAGTTGTTGCCTGTTGAGGAGGCCCTTAAAAAAGTGGGTGTTCGTGCCAAGCCGCTCATCATTCCTGGCTACTCATTTGAGATGAAGCAGAGCAAACAAGTAGCTAAATCCTTTGAGGGGTGGATAGATTTTGTGGAAGCCGAGGTTAAGAGACTTAAAAAGACTTTTAAAAGAGTTGTCTTAATCGGTATTTCTGCTGGCTCCAATGTGGCGCTGGGTGTAGCAGTTAAAAATGTGGCTATCGTTGACGGACTGGTTTTAATGTCTACCCCCCTTATCTTGGACGGATGGAATATACCTTTTTATCATTTTCTGTTCCCACTTGCTTTGTACACCCCTATCGGCAGAATTTGGAGTTACGAAGAAAAGCCTCCCTACGGGCTTAAAAACGAGCGCATCAGGGCCTGGGTCGCAAAGGATTTAAAGGCCAGGCGCTTATCAAGCGCTGGGGCCAGTGTTTTAGAGGTGACTCACTTGCGTGAACATGACAAACTGCAAAAACATCTGCTTAAATCTATGGCAAATGTATCCGCGCCTCCCACTTTGGTATTGCACGCAAGCGAAGACGAGGTCGCAAGCTTAGAGAATGTGCGGTTTTTACAGCTGAACTGGAAGACGCCTTTGCTGCACTGTCACGTATTGGAAAATAGTTATCACATGATCAGTTGGGACAATGACAGGGCGGAGGTTTGTCAAAAAATTATTGAATTTTTAGATAATCTTTGAACACGTTGGTCCATAAATTCCCAATAATTTGTTTTGATTTAAAGCTTACAAATTTACACCAGGTTAGGCGTTAAGGTAATAGATCTGAGTTTACAATTAAGACTTAAACTCTATTCTTTGCATGACCCAAACCAACCCCAGTGCTGAGTCTCTTGGAACGTTCCAAACGATCTCTGACATACTAACTTCTAAGTTTCAGGTGGATCCCTCTTTGGTAACTCCTGAGACTTTACTCACTGAGCTGGGCATAGACTCCTTGTCTTTAATGGAGTTTGTATTTGCGGTCGAGGACGCATTTAATCTTCGAATCCCTGAGGAACGTCTCAATCCAAGAGAAGCCGGTATTGACTTACAAAAGCTTTCAGATGTCATCGATGAGTTTGTTTTAAAGTCTAAAGGTTTACTTTAGTAGTAACTAATAAGGTGCAGGCTAGGGTTACAGCGCTGCAGCTTAATCTAAGTTATTCGAAGTTTGCATCTTATTTGCATTAACAATTTTGACAGATCAGTGGGATCCCTCCCAAAAGTCTTTAATTTTAGCTCTTTTGTATTAAATCCGAGGATTTCGAAGTCTTCGGTTAACTTTGCTGTGCGGTTTGCAAAAACCGTTTAAGATTGCTTCATGAATGATTCCGTGTTGATTACTGGTTACGGATGGGTATCCCCTTTAGGAGACGATAAATCGTCTTTTGATTCCCAACTCTTTGGGGGGCACTGCGCGGTCACTGCGCAAGCGGTCGAGTTGCCTGGACAAGAGGCTTACAGTGTCCCAGTTTGCGCATGCGAAATGGATACCTCCAAAATAAAATCACTCTCCAAAATTCCCCTTGACCGGGGGACAGCCCTAGCGCTCAAGGCCGCTCGCTCTGCTTTACTCGAGGCTGGACTTGCCCGTTTAACTGAGCCAAACTTGGGTGAAGAGAGCGCAATTGACTTGAGGGCGTCAAGACTTGACTCTACTCGAGTTGGGGTGTTTTGGGGTTGCGGGATGGGGGGAGCATTTAGTTTTGATCAATCTGCTGCCCAGATCTATCATCAGGGCAAGCGACCACGCCCCACCACAGTGCTCACCACAATGCCCAACTCCGCAGCGGCGGAACTCTCTTTGTTAATCAAAGCCCAAGGGGCGAGCATGACTTATTCCTGTGCTTGCGCTTCATCTGCAGTTGCAATGGGTGAGGCCATGAGGGCGTTACGCTACGGGTGGTTAGACATTGCTTTGGTTGGGGGAAGCGAGGCAATGATTACTCCTGGAGTTTTGGCAAGTTGGAACGCACTTCGCGTGCTGGCTCCACTGCAGGGCGGGTCCAACCGAATTTGTCGACCTTTTAGCAAAGACAGAAATGGTTTCGCAATAGGAGAGGGGGCCGCAGCCTTTGTGCTTGAAACCAGAGCCCATGCCCAGAGCAGGGGGGCCAAGTCCGAACTCCAGCTTTCAGGATTTGCAACCAATTGTGATGCAATCCACATGACTCAGCCCGATACAGACGGCCAAACTCGTGCGATGCAAGCCGCGCTAAAGGATGCAGGCCTCAAAGCACAGGATATCGATTACATCAATGCTCATGCCACTGCTACGACTGCTGGAGACTCGGCCGAGGTCAGCTCAGTTAGCAAAGTTTTTGGAAATCTAACTCCGATTAGTTCCACCAAAGCTCAGTTTGGACACATGCTCGGTGCGGCCGGAGCGCTTGAAATGGTGGCTTGTCTAAGGGCACTTGAGAACAACGCCTTGCCCCCTAATGCCAACCTAACCCCTGAGGAAACTGAGTTCGATCTCAATTTCGTGGAACGCGAGAACCCCCTAACCGGATCACACAACAGAACTTTTAAAGATCCAATGCAAATCTCCAAAAGCAAAGCACTCAAGCACGCATTGTCCAATTCATTTGCTTTTGGAGGCACCAATGCGGTTTTGATCGCCAGTAAAGTTTGAGCCTTGGCTTGGCGGGCAAATAAGGGGTTAAGGGGTACAAAAAAGCCCCGAGCGTTTCCGCTCGGGGTTAAATCCACCTTTTCAAAGGGTGGAGGAGACAACAGGTAAAGATGCCTAATCCAGCGGAATCTTAAAAAATAGATACCGCCTTGAGCAACGGTGTGTCTAAGTTTAATATTAAATATGCTGCGGCGCAACAAAATTCGTTCAAAACCTCACCTTACACAGCATGTAAATTTGCAGATTTGGATTTATTCAAGGAGGGGGTCGTCCTTGGTGGGCGCGATAAACCGTTATTTGCGTAACGATAAAATGATCTAGCGACTTTTTTAAAGACGTGGATTCAGATTAATGCAGATGCAAATCTAAAAAATTTATCCTATATCCTTCAAGAATTTAAAAAATCTGAGATGAAAGTCTGATTTTTTAGATTCTTGATTCCCTTTCAAATTACTCACCTTAAGAAAAAATACCATGGAATGTAAAGTCAGTTGGAGCGGTAACACGGGATCCCAATCCAATATGGGATTTATAGCTGAGACCGGCAGCGGTCATGTGCTTGTGATGGACGGTGCACCCGACCCAGCTAAACCCGAGAACGGTGGGCAAAACCTTGCGCCTCGCCCCATGGAGACAGTTCTTGCGGGAACGGGGGGATGTACTGCTTATGATGTTGTGCTCATCTTAAAGCGGGGTCGCCAAGATGTTCACGGCTGCACGGTTTCACTGAAAGCGGAGCGGGCTGATGCCGATCCAAAGGTCTTTACTAAGATACATATGCACTTTACAGTCACTGGTAAATCCATTTCAAGCCAAGTGGTCGAAAGAGCCATTCAGCTCAGCCACGAAAAGTACTGCTCAGCGAGTATCATGTTGTCAAAGACAGCAGAGATAACGACCAGTTTTGAGATTGTTGAGTTGTAACTCGGGCCAGGCTTACTGGCCTTCTAAGCGCGGAGTATGAAGGCTTTTAATGCCAATCCATGCCGTGTAGCAGACACAAAGAGCCTAGATGAAACGACAGTATTGGTGGCACGTAGAAACTAATCTGCCCCCCTAACATTCGTGGAAGTAGCCACTCTAGATGTAAATATTAAATGTAGTGTGCAGTGCGGGTCATTACCTTGGCTACACCGCGCATAAGGAACTTCAGTGGCATTGGAAGCTCTTTGGCCCCTTTTGCAACCGCTTCTTTGGAGTGGGATTCCTCGTCTAACTTCATTTGTTTGACGATAGCTCTTGATTCAAGATCTCCCTTTGGGAGCCTTTTTAAATGGCTTTCTAAATGCTTGACCACTTGGCGCTCTGTCTCAGCTACAAAGCCAAGACTGAGCTTATCACCGCCGGCCTTGGCAATCAAAAAACCGATCCCAAATGCTCCAGCGTACCAAAGAGGATTTAAATAACTGTTGTGTGTGCCAAGCTCTTCAACTCTGCGATCGGTCCATGCCAAGTGATTAAGCTCATCGTGTCCTGAATGTTTGAAATACGACTTGAGAGAGGTGCTTTGAGTGGCTAAGCTTTGAGAAGCATAAAGGGCCTGGGCACAAACCTCACCCACGTGGTTAACACGCATTAACGCGCCCGCAAGTTTTCTCTCTCGTGTAGTTAAAAACGTAGACTCTGCAAAGGAACTTTCAATGACGTTTATGGGTGCTGGGCCTTCAGTTTGTGGATCAGCAGAGACAGCTCTGTTCGCAACAGGCTTGGCCAGTAATGTGCGAAGCGCATTATCAAAAGCGATGAGTATGTTTTCCATAGTCCATATTTAATCATAACCATCAAGATGATCGCTAAATTGAGGTCTTTAAAAATATCAGACCATTTAAAGGACGTAAGAACTTAAGAACTTCATGAATTCATATAGAGCAAAAAAAATCAATTTTTACTAGAAAATTTAAGTTCGGTTCAACTTATGTTTACTAAAGTTGATCGCCGGCCGTTTAAAGACCAATTTTTAAATCAGATCGCAAGGGATTGCTTTGAGTTTTTCTTGGGCGCAAAACTCCTGGGACAACGCGCCGCGATGCTTAATCAGCGATCCGTGAAGTGCTCAATAGTTGGAATTTCGCTACAAGAGCGTCAGGGGAGTTAAATATGTTGCGCTCTAACAACGTAAAAGGCACAAATTAGGTTGGATGAAGTGAATATTCGCCTGAGCTCTGGTCAAATACACACAGCTTCCCTGAATAGGGGGGTTGGCCCGGGGAGCCGGTGGTTCGGCTCAAATCAAATTGAGTGGTGACCACTTACCGGAGCCCTTTGTTTAACCTTGGAGATTAATAAATGAAAAAAACG
>Ga0164297_10001389_pt1 | contig 25771 bp, 19 predicted proteins | sample GEODES058metaG_FD_113539 | JGI IMG/M metagenome (GOLD analysis project Ga0164297, IMG submission 113539) | Dystrophic lake water microbial communities from Trout Bog Lake, Wisconsin, USA - GEODES058 metaG | ecosystem: Environmental > Aquatic > Freshwater > Lake | place: USA: Trout Bog Lake... | reverse complement strand
TTCCCAGTCTTATGCAGCGTGACCCCTCGATTTGAGTGCGCTTCGTGATATGAGGGATTCAGGTCTATGGCTCTATCGAAATCTCTTAAAGCCTGTGTGTATTGCTTTAGATTATGACGTGTTACGCCACGATTCGAATAGGCTTCATGATAGGTGTTTCTGAGGGAGATCGCTTTTGTATAGTGTTTAATGGCTTCTTGAGGTCTATCAAGACTATTCAGCGAGTTCGCCATATTGTAATGAGCTTCTGGGTACTCTTTTTTGTACTCCAAAGCCATTCGGTAGCTATCAATTGCTTGCTCATACTCCCCTAGATCATGAAGCACAACGCCTCTATTTGAGTAGGCCGCAGGATTACTTGGCTGTACTTTTATGGACGCATCATAACAGTGTAGGGCTTTACTTGGCTCTTTGTTCATATGATAGATGAACCCAAGATTAGAATAAGCCTCTACATATAGAACATTTAATTCGATCGTCTTTTTATAACAGGCTATCGCATTTTCATAGTCTTTGAGTTCTTCATAGACGTTGCCAAGATTGTAGAAGGCGTTTGCATTGTTTTGCCTAATGGATAGAGTGGACTCAAACGCTACGATGGCTTCTTCATGCCTTTTCATGGCCTGCAAAGTGACCCCTAAATTGCAATATGCATCGTAGTTCTTGGAATCGATCATTAGGGCTGATCTGAAGCTTGTCTCAGCTTCATGAACGCGACCCAATTCATAAAGTACGACACCCTTATTGGAATGAGCTTCTGTGTAGCTTGGGTTGATTTCAATGGCTCTATTGTATAAATCTAACGCTTCTTGAAGTAACCCCTGATACCGCTTTACATTACCTAAATTAGAATACGCCTCAGCATACTGATTGTTAATGCCTAAGGCCAACTCGTAATGTTTAATGGCGCTTTCATAGTTTTCTAGTTCATAAAAAGCTAAACCACAATTTAAGTGAGCCTCTGCGTGTTCTGGATCAATATCTATGGCCTTCTCATAGACGTTAATTGAATCTTCATATCGTGTTTCATGGGCGTATAACAAACCAAGGTTGGTCAAAGCCATCGCTTGTTGGGGGTTTATGACTAATGATCTCTCCAGATGTTGACCGGCGGATTGAAATCGACCTAGCTGATATTCTACTGTTCCAAGGTAGGTCAGTAATGTACAGCTGTTTTCATGTTTTTTTAATAATGACTCATATATGTCTAATGCTTCTTGATAGTTACCCAATAAATGTAATCGAATCCCTTCATTAAACAGATGATCTTCGGTGTTCTGATGACTTATGTCCATATTCTTGATAGCGGTTATTTTGTTCGATCATTCGGGCGTATTCAGGCGTTCTAGGAGAATCCTTGTTCCATTAGGGTACACATTATGAGTTTTATTGCGTGTATCGGAACATCTTCGTTGATGGTGTGGTGTCGTTCTGTGTCCACAAAAAGGGTATTTATTATTTCTGGACTGTGCGGAAGCCCTAATGCCCTTGCTCGCCTTGCTTGAGTCCGACAACTATACGGTTTCAAATGCTATGATGACCCTATCTGACCTATAGTCGTTATGTATCAAGATCTCTCTTACCCACTTTGATTCGAGTGTGATATGACTATGATTTCATCTTATTTAACGGGTATCACAATAGGTACATTATTGGGATGTTTGTTTACCTTGCTTTTACGGCCGCGTACATTAGTTTCTGTGTCAGCGCCGCAATTTGAGCTAGGTCCTCCAGAAGAAGCGGTTTTAATGTCCGACACAGACGCTACAGTCTCAACAGATATAAATTATGCTACCGCAGAAGAGTGGCTTGAAGGGATCCACGTCGCATCAGATTCTATCGAGCACGCACGTAATAGACTATCTCACCTCCGTAACGTAGGTGAAGTTCAAATCGGTTTTGAACATGAGTCTGGTCCGAATGCCAGCCATCAGTCAAAAAATGAATCGGATGATTGGCTTGAAGGCCTCCGTAAAACGCATGAAAAGGTCAGTGAAGATTTAGCGCAACCAAACACTCAACTCCCCTTGATTTTTAGAGGCAATCTATCCGAATCGTCACCTTCTTCGGGCCGTGAAACTAAGTCATGACGCTATTGGTCGCTATTTAGCGAACGGGCATCGGTTTCAGAGACAAGCACTGGAAGTTTTTCAGTGATTAGATCTTTATCAAATGTACCCGCCAAATGTGCAATCGCTACCAAGATTGATGCATCAAGCGGATGACTTAGCACCAACTTGCCGTTCTCGTCACTGATTTCTAGTCCTCGTAATTTATTCCAAGCGAAACAGATAGATCCAATGAGGTCACGGTCATGTTCTTTCAAAACATCAATGATGGTCTGGGACTCATCCTGAACTTGTTTCCTAAAAGCTCTTTCCAGTAAAGCGTCAATTTCATGCATATTCAGTCCTGATCTTGGTTTAATAGTAATGATGCATCTTCTTCTTCAGTCACGGAGGATGCAAGTTATTTTGATATGAATGTTTAATGGTCAGGAGATGATTCAGTGCCCATCGTGTATGCTAGGGAAACAGATGCGGGGCAGGGGTTCACAATCAACTCGAGTAGGATGCAATCTATAATCTGATGATGAAGAGAGTGACAGTTCTTTTTTCTATTTCGTTCTTGTGCCAGGACGCGGTGGCGTTCAGTCTTTTTTCTGCTGACCCTACTAGTGCGTCATCATCCTCATTCTTTAGTGACTTATCTGCAGTGGGTGATGCTGGCTATACGCCATCCGTTCCTGTGACTTCGGTCCCTGTTCCAGAATCCCCTAATATCGCTCTGTTATATCCGTCCACTCCCTCGAATCCAATGTTATTTCCAACGATGCCCTCCACGGATTTTCTGAACCCAACACCGCCTTCATTCGATTTCCTGAGTCCGTCAGCCCCCAATGTTTTGCTTCCTACAGAAAGTCCCACTAATTTACTCTATACGGTTCCAAGTACGAACCTTGATTCTGCTTTACCGGATGCGCCCAGCCTGAGTCTACCAACCGATGCGATTTCAAGCGCTCTCATGCCTACTGCACCGAGTGTTGATAGTAGTTCATTGATCCCTTCGTTACCCACCTTTAGCTCGCCCATCAGTGCTGCACCCAATCCTGTGTTTCCTACAATACCAGCACCAAATCCTATCTATCCAAGCGCTACACCCAGTCTGCCGATTGATACGCTTTATTAAGCAGGTCCTATCGGATTGACGCTGATAAAACCAATGACTTTAGCTTGATCGTAAGTAAACCAATTGGTGGTTCATTTACCTTTTCTGAAGTCCCAGGGCGGAGTTGGATTTTTTTGAGACCAAAGAGCGAGCCCCGCTGATTTTGAATAATATTCAGCGTTTACGAAGGCGGGGTCATGACAAAAGTGTCTACTCTCCCATGCGTAGCCAGCCTTGACTTGTTCAAGATTTACGTTGGTTGTACCAAGGAATAGATACCCCAATGTAATGCCGTATCGATCGATAGACTCGGAACGAAATTTGACGAGTTTTTGGAGTACACGTTCTGATAAATCATGTTTTGCTCGTTCTCCGAAGTCCTGAAGAAGTTCTGGAGCATCAATGCACGATAATCTGATTTTTACTTGAGTACCATTAGCCAACAAAAGCGTCAATGAATCACCGTCTGACACATCGATAACGCGTGCGTTCACCGTTGTTCTTAATGGAATGATCACCTTTGGACTCGGCTGTTCTGGTTTGACAGGCGCTGAACAGGCGGAACACCAAGCGATGAAGGCCGCTAAACATACAAAACGATACATTTTAGGACCTCACTGTTAACAACCCATAGATAAGCGGTTATGGGTCTGGTCTGAAGCTAAGCTAAGAATCAAACTAGACGACGATCCGTTCTATACCGCCATGATTTGCCGCTTTGATGTAATCCTGTAGCCAACTGTCACCCAACTGGTGTTTTGCGATCTCTACCACAATATAGTCAGCATCCAATTGAGGTACATCATCCTTGAACCTTTGTATGCCTTGTAAACAGGAAGGACAGGAGGTTAAGACTTTTAGTTTGCCATCAAATCCATCATCTCGAGCTTGGGCATCATTCTTCTTGAGCTCCTCTTCCTTTCTGAAGCGCACTTGAGTCGAAATGTCCGGTCTTGCGATTGCTAATGTGCCTGACTCTCCGCAGCATCGTTCTGTTTTCGATACCGACGATCCATCTGCGGTGCTGATCAATTCATTGACTGTTTTCATGGGGTCGCGCAACTTCATGGGACTGTGGCAGGGGTCGTGATAGAGATAACGAGTTCCTGTAACACCCTCGAGCTTCACGCCTTTCTCAAGGAGATATTCGTGTATATCGATCAATCGACACCCTGGGAATATTTTTTCGAAATGATAGTCCATCAATTGATCGAGACAGGTTCCACAACTCACCACAACTGTTTTAATGTCGAGATAGTTCAGCGTGTTGGCAACTCGATGGAAGAGTACACGGTTATCAGTAGTGATCTTATCGGCTTTATCAAACTGACCGCCCGCTCGTTGAGGGTATCCACAACAGAGATAGCCTGGGGGTAACACGGTTTGAACACCAATCTCATAAAGCATGGCTTGCGTTGCAAGCCCCACCTGAGAGAAGAGGCGTTCTGAGCCGCACCCTGGAAAATAAAATACCGCTTCTGAATCGACACGGGTTTTTTTGGGATCACGAATCACAGGGACGATTTGGTCATCTTCGATGTCTAGAAGGGCTCGTGCCGTCTTGCTCGGAAGCTTGCCAGGCATCTTTTTATTCACAAAGTGAATGACTTCCTCACGAATCTTGGGCGATCCTAGACTAGCCGGTGGTTTTTTGGTCTGTAATCGTCCTAAAGGCGCTAACAGTCGGTTACCTAGACGTTGGCCTCTGTAACCGATATCGATCATTAGCAGCCTTAAGGCCTTGATGGTGTTAGGTCTTGATGCATTGAGAAAGAGCATAGCTAAGCGCTTCGCGGGATTGAAGCTTTGTTTTCCCATTTTTCTCAAGAGGTTTCTCATGGTCATCGACACATCGCCAAAGTCGATATCGACCGGGCATGGATTGAAGCACTTGTGGCAGACCGTACAGTGGTCCGCTACATCTTCGAATTCGTTCCAATGAGTGATTGAAATTCCTCGGCGAGTTTGTTCCTCGTACAAGAAGGCTTCAATCAGAAGCGAAGTCGCTAAAATTTTATTCCTGGGCGAGTAGGGGAGATTCGCTCGTGGAACATGGGTGGCACAAACGGGTTTACATTTCCCACAACGAAGGCAGGATTTAACCGAATCTGCAATCGCACCGATATCGCTTTGCTGCATGATGATCGACTCAAACCCCATCAAGCTAAACGACGGTGTATAAGCACGCTGTAGATTAGAGCCCGGCATCAATTTACCTGCATTGAAACGGTTCTCTGGATCGACTTTAGCCTTATAGGCATGAAAAGGTGCGAGTTCCTCTTCGGTCAGGTAGTCGTATTTGGTAATCCCGATACCATGTTCACCCGAGATCACTCCATCTAATGAGCGAGCGAGCAGCATGATGCGGTCTACCGCTGCATTGGCCTCCTGGAGCATGTCGTAGTGATCTGAATTCACCGGTATATTGGTGTGAACATTGCCATCGCCCGCATGCATGTGTAAGGCAACGAATACACGGCCCCTGAGCGTCTCCTTGTGCAGGGTATCAATCTTCTCCATCACAGGACGGAAATGGTCGCCTTCAAAAAGGGCTTGAAATGGCTGACGAAGTGCCTCCTTCCATGAGACGCGCACAGAGTGGTCTTGGAGCCGGTGAAATAACGTGGGTTCATGTGTCCGGTTGGTCAGATCCGATGCGATGATCCCAAAATGTGTAAAAGAGGTTTCAGCCTCACTCAGTGGCAGATCCAAATGATCATAGATCCACTGCCAACGGTTTTGAACTGCTACCAGCGTCTCAATAGCCCGGCTGCGTCGCTCCCCTAGCAGTGAGTCTTGATCAAAGTGCTCGTCATAAGCGCGTAAAGGCAGGGTCGAGTTAAAAAGTTCAGCTAAACGATTGCACAGTTGTAGCTTGTTTTTAAGCGAAAGCTCTATATTGATCCGTTCAATTCCATCACAGTATTCACCCATTTTGGGCAGTGGAATGACTACGTCCTCATTGATTTTGAAAGCATTGGTATGACGTGCAATCGCAGCGGTTCGAGCTCTATCCAGCCAAAAGGCTTTACGTGATGCTTCACTGACCGCGATGAATCCTTCACCGTTTCGATCGTTACAGATTCGGATCACTTCGCTGGTCGCTAGCGCGACTGCGGCCTCATTGTCTCCAACAATATCTCCAATGAGAACCATTTTAGGTCGGCCGTGTCTTTTAGCTTTTGTCGCATAACCAACCGCTTTGACGTACCGTTCGTCCAAGTGCTCGAGTCCTGCGAGCATGATTCTGTCAGGACCTTCTTTGGGAAGGTCGTCCAGGAAATCTCTAATTTCTACAATCGCAGGTACGGCTTCACGGACTTGCCCAAAAAATTCAAGACAGACCGAACGGGTAAAGGCGGGCATTTCATGGAGTATCCATCGAGCGGATGTGATGATTCCGTCGGTCCCTTCTTTTTGGATTCCAGGTAGGCCACCCAAGAATTTATCCGTGACGTCTTTCCCTAAGCCGACTTTACGAAAACAGGCACCCGGAAGTTCAAGAATCTCTTCACCGAGTGGATCTTTACCATTAGGTCCATAGCGTTTTAGGAGGAAGCGAACAGTGGCTTGGAGATGGATTTTTCCAAGGTTATGATCTAGCCGTTCAACTTCGAGCCAGTTTCCATCCGGTGTGACCATGCGCCATGAGGCGAGATTATCGAGCGCGGTTCCCCAAAGCACGGCTTTTTTCCCACCCGCGTTCATCGCTACATTGCCACCAATGCAGGATGCATCCGCAGATGTGGGGTCGCAGGCGAATACATAACCTGCAGCTTCTGCAGTTTCCATCGCTCGACGTGTCACAACGCCCGCACCTGTGTACAGCGTAGCGTATGGTTGTGCTACCCCGGGGAGATTGGTGTATTTGTTAACAGGATGCATGTCAAGGAGCTTTTCTGTGTTAATGACCACAGATAAAGGATTGAGCGGAACGGCACCCCCGGTGTAGCCTGTTCCGCCGCCCCTAGGTATGATCGTTAATCCCAGTTCGATACAGTCGCGAACTAAATGACCAATTTCTTGTTCGTTATCCGGGTACAACACGACAAAAGGGTATTCGACTCGCCAGTCCGTAGCATCTGTGACATGAGACACACGTGCAAACCCATCGAAACAGACATTGTCCTTGCGGGTATGTTTCGAAAGGGTCATTAAGGCTTTCTTCCTGAGTGACCGTGTTCTTTCAAGATCCCGTTCAAAGTCGTCAACGGCTTGATGAGCCGCCGTGAGGAGTTGTGAGACCTTGAATGATCGATGCTCATTTTCAGTGTGTAGGGCTAGTCGACGCTCGTTCATCTGCTGTAATCGGTGTCGAAGTGCCGCAAGGAGCGCTTTTTTTCTTCCGTGATTGCTGATGAGATCGTCTTCTAAGTATGGGTTTCTCTGAACGACCCAAATATCACCCAAGACTTCATAAAGCATTCTCGCCGAACGCCCCGTCACTTGTTCCGCCTTGAGATCACACAAGATCGCCCATTGTTCTTCACCTAACAGTCGGATGATGATCTCTCGATCTGAAAAGGAAGTGTAGTTATAAGGGATTTCCCTTAAACGATCCAAGGTATGTGGATGGCCTGATTGAAGCTGAGGTGGGTTAGGCTGAGATCCTTGTGGGCCACCTGTAATGAAGTGCGTACGAATGTCCAAAATGTTGCTTAAGGTGTTTGTAGCGTCACTTGAGATCAGATGACGCTTTCAGATTGGTTACGTTATTTTCGGCAAACAAATTCATAGAAATCGATGTCTATAGTACACCGGAGATCCTGGTTTTTGCATGACGAATTGGTTGAAGTCTCTGGCCAACTCGAGCCTTTGTGGATGTTACTCGGCTTTGAGTTTTTAAATCTCAATTTTCATATGCAGTTCGACGAGATCGTCAGCAGGAATATGGAAGAAATCGGGCACAAAAGCTGTATTTTTGAGCATCCATACAAATAACTTTTCACGCCAGATAGCCATGCCCGGTAATTGAGTAGGCACAGGAAATACGCGACTCACAAAATACGTTGTGTCTTCACGCTCATAATGAAGTAATCCGCGTTCATGGCAAAACTCTAAGACATAGGGCATATCTGGAAACTCCATGAACCCGAAGTGCGCGACCAATTTATAAAAACCGGGAGATCGTTCAAAAACCTTAAATCTATCGGGATCTTGTTCTGTTGGACGATCCGTTACGACGATACTCATAATAACGGTCCTTGTATGCAGTGCTTTATAGTGTTTCAAGTTTTGCATTAATCCACTTGGGACACCTTCATGGGGCGCTGCTAAATAAATAGCCGTTCCTGGGACACGCAGGATATTGTTTTTAACGGCATTATCTATGAAGGATTCCAGATCTAGTTCAAAAGGATGGAGTCGTTTATGCACGATCATTCTTCCCCGAATCCAGGTGAACATAAGAATGAGAATGCCAGCACCTAGCATGAGTGGTAACCAACCTCCAGCCATGACTTTGATGAGATTTGATAATAAAAAACCAGCATCTAGCATGATGAAGCTACCGACAAGGATGGACAACAAGATCCGATTCCATCGCCACACATCACGGGCTAGCATATAGAACAAAAGACTCGTAGCCAGCATGGTTATGGTTACGGCTATACCATAGGCTGACGCGAGATTACTCGATGTTTCGAAGCCTAAAATCAATAAAGCCGTTGCGAACATCATGATGTAATTAGGGCCGGGTAGATAGATTTGTCCTTTTTGAAAGGATGAGGTCTGAGCTACACGTACCCTCGGTAGGTATCCGAGTTGGAACGCTTGTTGAGTCAGAGAAAAGGTACCCGAGATGACCGCTTGAGAAGCTATGATCGTTGCGAGCGTCGCTAGAACAACTATCGCAAGTTGCATCCAGTCTGGAAACATCAAGAAAAAAGGATTACTTGCGAATTCTGGATGTGCTAATACGGTTGCCCCTTGTCCGAAATAATTAAGAATCAGTGCTGGAAAAACCAAATAAAACCAGCAGGCTCTGATCGGTTTGAGACCAAAATGTCCCATGTCAGCATACAGCGCCTCTCCTCCTGTGACAGCTAACACCACAGCGCCCAATACCAGCAAAGATTGGGAGCCGTGTTGGTAAAGATAGTGGACACCATATAGAGGATTGAGTGCTTGCAACACATTAGGATATTCGAAGACACGGATCGCACCGATCCAAGCCAGTGTCAAGAACCAGACTAAGATAATTGGGCCAAAATATTTCCCAATACCAGCAGTACCGTGACGTTGAATCAGAAACAGTCCAATGAGTACAGTAATAGAAATATGCAATACGTAATCCTTAAGAGAAGGGACTGAGATTTCTAGACCCTCAACTGCACTAAGGACCGACAAGGCGGGAGTGATGACGCTATCACCATAGAAAGCTGCGGCCCCGATGAGACCGATGGTCAGTAAGACGTTACGCCGATTTCCAGGACTATCTTCTGCAGGGAGCGCGAGTGCTAATAAGGCCATGATGCCCCCTTCACCCTGGTTGCTCGCTCTCATTATGAAAAATACATATTTTAGACTGATTACGACAAACACAGACCAAAAGATCAGTGATAACAACCCTAAAATGGTTGCTTCGACAGGCATCTCACCGGTTGCATTGATGCATTCTCTTAAGGTGTAGAGCGGACTGGTTCCGATATCCCCAAAGACCACGCCTAGAGCAGGCAGTGCGAGCTGTTTTACCCAATGGGCTTGATCTGTCGTGCTATCGACGTGCTGTTGTGCCATATCTGTTGTACTGTGTCCTTAAGGAAAAAAAACAAGAAATAGATAAGTGAAGAACAGCATCATATGAACAATGCCTTGTAGCAAATTGGCGCTTCCACTGATAAAGGTAATGATTGAAATCAGCAATGTTGAAAACAGTAAAGGTATCTCAGCACCGGTCAGACCGATAATGATTTCATGCGAGGTGAGTGCGCTGAAAAGGAGTACCAGCGGAACTGTGAGTGCGATTGTGGCCAGTGCCGATCCTAGGCTTATGTTGACAGCGCGCTGCATTTGCCTTCGAGTTGCAGCCTTAAAAGACGCCATGAATTCTGGTGTTAACACAAGACAGTTTACTAAGAGTCCGCCTAAAGCGATGGGGAGCCCCATGACTTCAATGCCATAGTTGATCGATTCTCCCAGGGTTTCTGAGAGCAACACAATAGGTACTAGCGCGGCTAATAGACCGAGGGTGCTCATTAGGAGGGTACGAAAACTTGCGCTTGTGTTTTTAGGGCCGGCTCTCTCCGCTCGACTCGCCCGATGAGGCTCAGGTTCAATGAAATGAATTCTATACCGCCCGGTTTGGAGCAAAAGAAACAGCAAATAGACACTGACACACATGGTCCCAATGAAGGCTTCTTGAGTGAGGCTAAGTATCGGACCTTTTGCACTGACAGTGTAGTTAGGAAGAATCAACAGTAAGAGTGCAAGCGGGGTGATCATGTGTAGAAACGAGAGCGCGCCTTGCAGATTGAACGACTGTTGAAGATGGCGGATGCTCCCTGCGATTAGGCAGAGACCAACCATACCATTGAGTACCAACATGATGGTGGCAAAGACGGTGTCTCTGAGGAGCGTTGGGTTTTGATCGCCATGCTGCATCACCATGACAAGGATGGTAGCTTCAATGACGGTGGCTGATAAGGTCAAAACCAATGTTCCATAGGGTTCGCCGAGTGCATGCGCCAACTTTTCTGCAAAATGCACGACCCGGAAGACGAGTGCCATCACAATCAAGAAAGTGGCAACACTCAGGACGATAAGGAACGGTTGACCAACGTTCGTATACCAGGTTTCATGTTCTGCCCACGTTACCAAAAACCAGAATAACCATCCAAATACTTGTACGGCATTTCGCTGTAGTTTCAACATCTATAGAAACGCACTGAATGGATTACTCATGGATCTTATCGAAAATAGTGGTTTAGTTCATATTGTTGGTGGTATTGACCATAGAACTCTGAAGTGGCGTTATGTTCGTAGGAAACTAAGGATAGTTCAGTCGAAACTAGGTAGAGGCCTACACGTGCTGTATTACTGAAATAGACACTTAACATACCTTGAAAGCTTACAGGGTGGCCATATCAATTACGAATCGATACTTCACATTGCTTTTCAGAAGACGGTCGTATGCTGTATTGATGTCCCTAATGTCAATTATTTCAATTTCGGCTGTAATCCCATGTTCAGAGCAAAAATTCAGCATTTCCTGAGTTTCTTTGATGCCCCCAATCAGCGAGCCAGCCAGATTGTGTCGTCCAAAAATAAGGCTGAACGGAGCAACCGACAGTCCTTCTGGTGGCACACCCACCAGGGTTAATGTCCCATTTCGTCTTAATAAGCCGAGATAGGCATTGATGTCATGGGGCGCCGATACCGTATCGAGGATGAAGTCGAAACTGAATGCATGCTGAGCCATATCGTCTAGGTTAGACGACACGACAACTTCCTTGGCCCCTAATCTTAAGGCATCGTCCTTTTTGTCTGGGGAGGTCGTAAATAAGACCACATGGGCGCCCATTGCGTTTGCAAGCTTGACACCCATATGGCCGAGACCCCCCAACCCGATGATTCCAACTTTTTGACCCGGCCCAACCTGCCAATGACGAAGCGGTGAATAGGTTGTTATACCTGCGCATAGTAACGGGGCGGTAGCAGCGAGATCGAGGTTATCAGGTACTTTCAACACAAAAGAGGCTTTGGCAACGATCTTATTGGCGTAACCACCGTAGGTCATGAGACCGTTACGAGCATCTGGGCTGTTATACGTGAAGACGGGGCCTTTTTGGCAGAATTGCTCTTCATGATCATGGCAACTCGCACAGTGACCACAGGCATCCACCATGCAGCCGATGGCAGCGTGATCGCCAGGTTTGAATTGGGTGACTGATTCACCGACCTGAGTGATGATTCCTACTATTTCATGGCCCGGTACGCAGGGGTATACGGTACTGTTCCATTCATTACGAGCCTGATGAAGATCAGAATGGCAGACGCCACAATAGAGAATTTCAAGTTCTACATCATCAGATTCAGGTGCTCTCCGGTCAAAACTATAGGGTACTAGAGGTGTCGTTGCGGAAAGGGCTGCGTATGATTTGGTGGTTGTCATGGTCAAATCCTTGGGAGATGTCGCCCTTTAGACTCATCGGGCTATAGAGGAGGGACCCATATGCGGAGGCGCACAAACGGTCCAATTGATGAGACTTATGGTAACGTAAGTTCATCGTGATTTGAGACAATACTATGAAGATTCATCATCTATTCATTTTTTATTTACTCCTGAGTGCTTGTACAACAACGCCACCCATTGAACACCAGGCGGATGGTAGTTACCGGATCGATAAGAAAGCAGAATCAAGTAAGGTCAGTGTCGATGACTTAAAAGCCGAAGCACTTAAAAATGCGCACGACCTCGCCACAAAAGAAGGTAAAGAGGTAGTGGTCGTTAAAGATGGGGCCGTTCCTGACCAAAAGCCTCATTACAATCTCATTTTCAGACTAAGAGACCCCTGGGCTGAAGAAGTGATGAAGTCCTGTCTTGAAAACATGGAACGGGACCCTGCACTCGCTGTGATTTCAAAAAAAGTATCGCTGGGTGGCGCGAGTGATCAACCACCATCGATGCTGAATAACCCAAAGTTTCCAACAAAAACTGAAAAGAAAGCTATTGCACGTTTTATTGAGTTGAGAAGAGATTGTGTCATTAAAGCGGATCGACATTTCGAACGATCCGGGTATCCCAAAACCATCATCGCACTTAATGACCTTACGGCAGGTTCCATTGACAGCTTGTTGATGTCTTTACAGAAAGCTGATCTCAATTATGGACGATTCGCTAAGCTACGTAAAAAAATTACCGATATAAGAGCCGCGGCGCTGGTTAATATCGATGAAGCACTTAGGGCGAATAACAGTGACTCTGAATCTCGAGCTCAATCCTTTGTGGAAAAGGCCCAGAGTGAAATGTCAGCTAGTCTTCCTGCGAAAGAGTAGTCTGTTTAGAATGGATTAGGCCATCCCTTAGATCAGATGGCCTAGTCTTAATCCTTAGATCAGAACGTACTTAGAGCTTCAGGGCTCACATCGGCCTCATAGTCGACGCCATCAAGACCAAAACCGAACAATTTTAAAAAATCTGCGTGATAAGAAGCGTAATCGGTTAGTTCATTGAGCGTTTCTTCTGTGACCTCATCCCAAATCGCTTCTACTTTTCTCTGGATTACAGGATCGAGTTCGAGTTCATCGACGCGATAACGGTTATCAGAATCAAGTCGCGGTTGGTCGGTATAGAGACATTCTTTGAAAAGCCTCTGGATTTGCTCAATGCAATGTTCATTGGTATCTGTTTCTTTCATCACCTTGATCAGGATTGAAAGATACAGTGACATTAAGGGGATCGCAGAACTTGCTTGGGTTACCAGTGCTTTGAGGACGGCGACATGGGCCTGCCCTTTGATGGCCTTCAAAGAAGCGCCTATGGATTTTGACGCCCGATCCAGATCCTCTTTGGCTTTACCGATGGTCGCTTGACCGTAGATGGGCCAAGTCAACTTATCACCGAGGTAAGTATAGGCCACGGTATGCGCGCCTTCAGCCAAGAGATTCTCGGCTTTCAACGCTTCAATCCAAAGTTCCCAATCTTCCCCTCCCATGACCTTAACCGTGTTAGCAATTTCCTCATCGGTAGCCGGTTCAATACTGATGTCAGTGATCTTGAGTGTATCGGTATTTAAGTTTTTGGAGAGGAGGGGCTTACCGATGGGTTTTAATACGGAGTTATAGACTTCACCGGTCTTTGGGTCAGTTCTTCTTGGAGAGGCAAGGCTATAGACCACTAGATCTACAGGGCCAAAATGTTCTTTTAGTGACGCAATCACAGAATCTTTCAATTCAGTGGAGAAAGCATCACCATTAATGGTTTGAGCCTTGAGCCCTTTAGCTTGGGCAGCGACTTGAAAGGCGGCCGTATTGTAATACCCTGCTGAGCCCAACTTTTCGGTGGGCGCTTTTTCAAAGCAAACGCCTAAAGTGTGAGCGCCGTAACCAAAGGCGGCCGTAATACGTGACGCTAGCCCGTACCCTGTTGAACTGCCGATGACCAATACGTTTTTAGGTCCCGATTGACCGCCGTTCCCTAAGGCAACCGTATAGTCAATCTGCTCTTGAACATTGAGAGCGCACCCTGTTGGGTGAGCATTGGTACAGATAAAGCCACGGACTTTGGGTTTAATGATCATGGAAAAGGCACCTAATTGTTATTGGAGGTCTGACATACACATTGAAGTATCTAATTATCCTCGAATTACCCGGGTTTGTGAGAATAAGGCTATTTATTTTTATCATGATGATCATCGTTAATGATCTGTAGCATGGGTTCGCAAGTGAACGAGACTCGTTGGATTGGGCGCCATAATGGTGCAGCTTAGGAGCCATCTTCACTTGGTCAGGTTCGTTTTTGTTCTTTATGAACCATAAATGACTATCAGATTGCTTATTTGATCAAGGCATGAGAATTGCTCCGATCTTTCTATCATTACATCCGATAGTTGCACGGATTGACCCGCAGCCCTTGATCTAACGAACTTCTCTATGCCTGAACGCGCCCCGATGGACACTCTGGATCATTATTTTCTTGAGGTTCGAGACATCATTTTGAAACGCCAAGACTGGATCACCGGATTGTTGCCGGCCAGTACGGCTATTACTTCCCATGGCAACTACACGGATGCCTGGGTGCGAGATAATGTCTACAGCATCCTCTCAGCATGGGGTTTAGGGCTTGCTTATCGAAAACAACTGGGTGGCAGCGATAAAGCCTACGAATTGGAACAAAGTGTCGTAAAACTGATGCGCGGCCTTCTGGTGGCCATGATGCATCAGGCGGACAAGGTCGAGAAGTTCAAGCACACGCAGGATCCACTAGATGCTTTGCATGCCAAATACGGCACTCACACTGGGAAAGCAGTTGTCGGCGATCGAGACTGGGGGCATCTGCAGCTAGATGCCACGTCACTGTATCTATTGATGCTGGCACAAATGACCTCTTCTGGTCTGCGAATCATTTTCAGTCTAGATGAAGTGAACTTCGTCCAGAATCTGGTGCACTACATCAGTAGAGCTTACAGAACACCGGATTATGGTATCTGGGAACGGGGTAATAAATTAAATCACGGCCAACCTGAGCTTAATGCTAGTTCGATTGGGATGGCTAAGGCGGCCCTAGAAGCCATGGCGGGCTGTAATCTCTTTGGTAAGGAAGGCGGGCAGGCTTCCATCATTCATGTCATCAGTGATGATATTGCGAGAACACGCATCACTCTTGGTGCCTTGTTGCCACGTGAGTCTATATCGAAGGAAGTTGATGCTGCGGTGCTCAGTATCACAGGATTTCCGGCGTTTGCCGTGGATTCCATAGAATTACGCGCAAAAACTAATCATTCAATTGTTTCGAAGCTCGAGGGTTATTACGGACTCAAACGATTCCTCTTGGATGGCCACCAAACAGTGATTGAAGATCCAACACGACTTCACTACGAGCCCCACGAACTTAAACAGTTCCAAGATATAGAATGTGAATGGCCGCTATTTTTTACCTATCTCTTATTGAATAATCTTTTCGCTGGGGACCATGAAAAGGCGGCCTACTATCGGGGCCGTTTAGATTCTATCTGCGTTCAGGAAGACGATCATAAGTTACTACCCGAACTTTATATTGTCCCCGAATCCGCCATACCCGATGAAAGGCTTGCTCCACACAGTCAAGGTCGCTTACCCAATGAAAATGTACCCCTGGTCTGGGCGCAGAGTCTCTATATTCTTGGATGTCTCATACAAGAAGGCCATCTTGAGCTTGACGATATCGACCCATTAGGTCGACATAAGGTCAATAAATCTTATGCTGATGCGACCGTACAAGTTGCCTTTCTGGCCGAAGATGCAAGCGTTCGCGCTCGCCTGAATCAAGTGGGTCTTCCCTCAGAGCTCATCAGTGATTTAAGTCCACTACAGATCCGTCAGGTGAGTGAACTAGAGGCAGCCTATGCCCATGTGGGCCGGAATGATCGCATGGAACTCACTGGGCGTCCGCCACATGAACTCAGAACCTTATCGACCTCAAGAATCTATTCTCTCGCTGGAAATCCATTATTGTTCCTGCCTGAATTCATGGATCAGAAAGGCTTTTATCTGGCTATGGATAATCAACTCTTCATCAGCCGCCTTAAAGCTCAGTTAATCTACATCAGTAATAACTGGGATACACCTAAGTGGCCCCTCTTGGTGATCAAGATTCAGGGCAACATGCTGAATGATCGGGACGCTGATTCACTAATTACTTTCCTTAAAGATTTAAGCTCACCCAAATACAAAGAAGCGAGCGTTAAAGTCGGGTATTTGTCGCATTTCTTGTTTACAACAGCCCAGGAAAAGATTGGTTACCTGCATGATTTTAAATTTTCAGAACCGTCCTGGGCGCCGATCATGCGTTATACAGGAGATGTGTTACCCATAGGTGATGGACCCCACTTTGCCTTGGAGTCCAACGAAATTACACAGTGGGAATTTCTAGACGATTCAGGCCTTCTCTACCAGTTACAGTCCACGACTAATCTTTACGCCCAACTTGAACTGCTTTCTCTGCTCGTTCAGCGCCAGGGTAAACACTCTATTATAAGTACCGATTTCAGTGGGCCTGAAGTCATTGAATACACCCTGTCAGATCTCCTAGAAGAGTTGTATCTCCGTGCGGGTGATATTCATCTTTGGTATGTGGTAAGAAAAACAGCAGGTCTACTCGGTAAGCATGATGTTGCACTGGAGCAGGCGGCCACCGATATCATCGTTCGACAACACGGGTTATCCGTCGGCAGTGCTTACAGTGGTAAAGCCACCCTACGAAGGCCGGTGGAGTATCAAATTATTCTCGAAGCCATTCAAACCTATAATGCCGATGACACGAGTCAACAGGTCATCATTCAGGAGTTGATTCTCTATTTGGGTCTATTGATTAAGCAGAAGCCCGAACTCCTGAGAGATATGGATACGATTCGAGTAGGCCACATACTTCACCTCATTATTGCAAGACATAAACGCAAGACTAATTTGCCGTTTGATCAGTCCTATAACGAAATTCTGTCGATGCCGCCGCATGAAGTGGCCATGCGACTTAGGGAAGCGCTGGAAGCTCTGGATGCGAGTGAGCGTTTAGTGGATCAGGTGGAAACCCTGCACATCGATGGTGATGGCAGCCGATTGGAGTCTGTTGGCTTCACTGAACGTATGGATCCCATCAACTTTGGTGGAGCCGATGATTGGTACGACTGGCGTGAGCAGCAAGGGAGTATCGGTCGTGAAAATGATGCATTCTATAATGGTGTCTGGAAGATCCTTCATCATTGTAAGGGGTTGATGGTTGGTGTGCGATACAACAGTAATCGTCACATTGATAGTAATACTCTATTGTCACAGATGACGGCTGGTGAACATACCTTCCGCCTCCATATCAGTCATATTCTCAATAAGATCCAGGCGCCAGTTTATCGACAACTTTGTGTCGAAGCTTTAAATGCCTTGACTCAAATTTTCACGGATAATGAAACATTGCATATTGATGATACGTTGGTCACCGATATACTCATCGGTCATGCGGTCCGTATCAGTTGGTTAAAGCAGCATCCTCATCTGGTTAACCATTATGAGGAGTCGGTTTCACTGGCGTGGCAATCTTTTTACCAACAAGCACCGCATGTGGTTGCGAGTAGCATTCAAGATGCCTTAAATCATTTGCTAAACTCAGAAGACACCCTAGATTTGGAGCGCGTATGAAATTAGCTGGTGATATTGGCGGAACCAAGACCAATCTGGCATTGGTGGATACCCTGCCTGGTGGGGCACTTAGATTGATTCGGGAAATGACGTTCGACAGTGGCGCATATCTGACTTTCGAATCCTTACTTGATGCCTTTCTCGTGTCAGATGATGTCATCGATTCTGCGTGTTTTGGTATTGCAGGCCCGATCATCAATCAAACTTGTCAAACCACCAATCTCCCTTGGTTTATTGATGGCGAGCAACTTAAAACCAAATTCGGCACTCCAAAAGTTAGACTACTCAATGACCTTGAAGCCATGGCCATTGGGATGCGGGCTTTGGATGATGATGACCTTGTGGCTCTCAATCCAGGGGTCATGGGTCAATCTGGAAACATTGCTGTCATTGCGGCTGGAACAGGTCTAGGTGAAGCGATTCTCTATTGGGACGGTGAACAATATCATCCAATTGCGACGGAAGGTGGGCACGGAGACCTAGCAGCACAGACGCCCTTGCAGGACCAATTGGTTCAATATCTTCGACATCGGTTCAAAGAGCACGTCAGTTATGAACGCATTCTCTCGGGAGATGGCTTTGGACATCTTTATGATTTTCTAGTATCTACTCAGTACGGGCCACCTTGCGAGGCTGTACCCATTAAAGGCGAGGGCGATCGTGACCGAAACGCTGTGATTTCACGCCTTGGACTTCATGATGAAGATCCCGTATGTCGTGAAGTTCTGAGGTTGTTTGTTGAGATTTATGGAGCAGAGGCCGGCAATCTAGCACTTAAGGCACTATCCATCGGTGGTCTCTATATCGGTGGTGGTATCGGTCCCAAGATATTACCGTTTCTCAAAAATGGTGATTTCATGAGATCGTTCACAGCAAAGGGCCGTTTTGGTGAGTTATTAGCTAAGATCCCTGTTCGTGTTTCACTGAACCCTAAAACCCCGTTGCTAGGAGCCATGCATTATTTCCCCTAATGTCTTTCTACTCGATTGTTGTCTCTACGCTTTGTTAAACTCATTGGAGTACCGTCCATTTTGGACGAATTAATCAGCTGAAACTGGCTCATTCATGGACTTTTTCTACAGAATCTACGATCTTTCGAATTGGCAAATGGCGGGCCTATTCATTTCAATATTTGTTATCTTCGGTAATTTGGGTCTATGGTATTTCCGCTTTCATCTTCACCAAAGGATGCATATTGATTCGGATTCTAATGAGGCCGTTAATTATTTCGGCCAGATGATTGGCCTAATTTACGGAATCTTGACCGGTCTCATTATCGTGACGGCGTGGCAGAATTTTGATTCTGTCAACGACTATGTTGAAAATGAAGCCTCAGCGATCCTGATCTTTGAGCGCTCTGTAGGCTATATCAAAAGCCCTCAGACGGAACGTATCCATACCATGACGTTGTCTTATTTGAGGAACATTATCGAGGTTGAATGGCCCACTTATGCAAAAGGCGGTGAACCATTGAGGTTCGACCCACTAATCCGAAACATTCGAGATGCCCTTTATTCCATAAGGCCTGTTGATGAGGAACAAAAAAGTATCGTTGAAAAAGCTTTTGTAGCTTTCGAAAGAGTCATTATAGCGAGACAAAGTCGCATTGAAACCTATATCAACACCGGTATTCCCTCGGTCTTCTGGATTATTCTTACGGCCGGAGCGTTGATTACGCTTACTTTAACGTTTTTTGTTCATTTTAAGTCTTACAGCGCACAAGTCTGTTTAACGACTCTTTTTGCAATCTCAATTGGGCTTGTCTTTTTTCTTATGGCTGCTATTGATAACCCTTACCGAGGGCAGGTTCATGTTAGCCACGAACCCTATGAGGCGCTCTATAAAAACCTAGTGGCTCATCTGTATTAAGTTCTGGCGCGTCAGTTGATTCATGATCACGTGGCTATCTGGGTCTCTAATAGTTTATAAGGCAGACACTTCTCTTTCAGATAATTCAGAAAATCGATGGGAACACTCGAACAAATACGACCACACTGGATTGTCTTTTTGATCGAGATATCCATAGACGCTGGTTTATTTGGAAAATAGCGAAGTTCTCTTTCTACAAACATCCATTCGTAATAGGCTGCTTGAAATTGATTGAGGTCTTCACCGCGAATTGAGATCTTAGCTTTCATTTCATCCACACATCATTAACACGATTGGAAATTCCGATCCAAAGTCATCGGGGGTTTATGGATGTGGATTTTAGGACTCAATCAACTAATGATTCCAATGAATGATTGTTAAATCATATATGCAGCTCATGCATATCACGGTCAGCGAACGCTCCGATGGTTGGCAGGAATATCCCTTCTTGCAGCTCCGGTATAGAGTTGTCTGGGTCGGCCGATCCGTTGCTCTGGATCCGAAATCATTTCTGCCCAATGAGCTACCCAGCCAACGGTGCGTCCCATAGCAAAGAGTGCTGTGAACATGTTGGTAGGAATGCCTAGTGCGTGGAGCACAATACCCGAATAAAAGTCGACATTTGGGTAGAGTTTCTTGCTGATGAAGTATTCGTCTTCAAGCGCAATGCGTTCAAGTTCAAGCGCGAGTTTGAATAACTTATCATCTTCAAGATTGAGTTCAGTGAGCACTTCATGGCAGGTGATTCGCATTAAGCTCGCTCTTGGGTCCATATTTTTATAGACTCTGTGACCAAAACCCATCAAACGGAACGGATCATTACGGTCTTTGGCTTTGGCAATGAATTCTGGAATTCTTGAGACATCACCGATTTGTTCGAGCATGTGAAGGACGGATTCATTGGCTCCACCATGCGCCGCACCCCATAGACATGCAATCCCAGCCGCCACACAGGCGTATGGGTTCGCGCCACTTGAACCTGCAAGGCGGACAGTTGAGGTAGATGCATTTTGCTCATGATCCGCATGCAAGATAAGAATACGATCAAGAGCACGTACCAAGACAGGATTGGCAACGTACTCATCGCAAGGCGTTGCATGCATCATGCGAAGGAAGTTCTCAACATACCCCAGCTTATTCTGCGGATACATGAACGGCATCCCGGTACTGTACTTGTGACACATGGCGACAATCGTCGGCACTTTGGCGAGCAAGCGGATACCGAATAATTCACGGTCGCTTTTGGAGCGGATATCTAAGGCTTCATGGTAAAAAGCGGATAGGGCGCCCACAACACCCACCATGATGGCCATTGGATGAGCGTCACGGCGGAAGCCTTTGAAGAAATTCGTCAACTGATCGTGCACCATCGTGTGCATTGTCACTTCATGGCGGAAGTGGCTAAGTGCATCTTCAGAAGGTAATTCACCGTTCAGAATCAGGTGACAAACTTCTAAAAAGTTGCAATGTTCCGCTAGTTGTTCAATGGGGTAACCGCGGTAGAGTAGGATCCCTGCATCGCCATCGATGTAGGTGATTTGTGATCGGCAACTCGCAGTCGAGTTGAATCCTGGATCATAAGTAAACATGCCGGTATTTTTATAGAGCGCCTGGACGTCCGTAACGTCAGGGCCAATCGTTCCGGAAATAACCGGAAGTTCGCATAGTTTGGTCTCTTGGTCGATTAGACTGATGGAGCGGTCTGTCATGGCATATCTCGTAAATAGGTTTCCGGACTTGATGGAATTAGATTAAGGTATTAGCTTTGACAATCGCCTCCTTGGCTAGATCCGTGATGCGTTGCCAATCTTTGTTTTTTAGGGCTTCGGCTGGTGCAAGCCAGGAACCCCCGACGCAAGCAACATTATCAAGCGCAAGATAGTTCAGGTAATTATCAGGTGAGATACCGCCTGTAGGACAAAATGTCGCTTGTGGAATGGGTCCTTGAATTGCTTTAAGCATGGGAACACCGCCTGCATTTTCTGCGGGGAAGAACTTGAAGTGGTCAAGCCCATATTCAAGGCCCAACATCAATTCCGAGAGGCTCGAGATGCCGGGAATTAGCGCGATGTTCCCGTCGATTGCTGCTTGTAACAACGTAGGTGTGAGACCTGGGCTGATCGCAAAAACAGCGCCAGCCTCTTCAGCTGCGTTTAATTGTGTTGGGTTTAGAATCGTCCCTGCACCCACAATTGCGCCTTCTACCTCATACGTTATTTGACGAATAGCCTCAAGAGCGACCGGAGTTCTTAAGGTGATCTCGAGCACGCGAATCCCCCCAGCAACTAAGGCTTTGGCAAGGGGCACTGCGGTGGATAGATCTTTGATGACCATGACGGGCATTACGGGCCCTTGGGTGAGTACTGTTTTAGGCGCTACCTTCCAATGTGAAACAGACATAATTCGTTTATTTTCCTAGAAAGTTAATCGATAACAAATAAATTGCTGGCCCCTGTCTCTGCAGTAGTAGCCCCTAATCTGAAGCCTGCAAAGAGCTCGCGTCCCATCCCAACATGATGAGCCTTGACGCTATTTTCTTCAGGCAGACGACCTTGGAACTCTGTCGAATCGACCAGTACATTCAGATCACCTGTTTTAAGGTTCAGGGAGAGGATGTCGCCATTTCTCACCTTAGCGAGTGGCCCGCCGTTGATGCATTCTGGGTACATGTGAATGGCCGAAGGAACTTTTCCAGACGCTCCGGACATACGTCCATCCGTCACGAGCGCCACTTTAAATCCGCGATCTTGTAAAAGACCCAAAGACGGAGTGAGTTTATGTAATTCAGGCATACCGTTGGCTCTGGGGCCTTGGAAACGGATGACGGCCACGAAATCGCGTTCCAGCTCGCCGCGCTTAAAGGCAGCCATCATTTCTTCTTGATCATCGAATACAACCGCAGGTGCCTCGACCACTTGATGCTCTTCAGACACTGCCGACACTTTGCAGATGCCTCGGCCTAAATTGCCACGAATCAGATGGATGCCGCCGCCTGCGGAAAACGGTTTTTCTACGCTGCTAATTACAGAAGTATCAAGAGATTTACTAGGACCTTCACGCCAGAGTAATTGGTCATGATCAAGATAGGGCTCTTGCGTGTATTGGCGCATGCCCTTGTCTTTACCTATGGTGAGCGTATCTTCATGGAGGAGGCCATGATCCAAGAGTTCACGAATCAGGACACCGAGTCCACCCGCCGCGTGAAAGTGATTAACGTCAGCAGGACCATTTGGATAAATCCGAGTTAACTGTGGAATGGCGTGTGACAAATTGTCGAAATCATTCCAGTTGATAATGATCCCCGCCGCACGAGCGATCGCAACAAGATGCATCGTATGATTGGTCGATCCACCTGTTGCAAGCAGACCGATCAAAGCATTGATGATAGCTTTTTCATCGATAACCTTACCAATGGGTCTGAAATCATGGCCTTGTTCGGTAAAATTCAGTACCTGAAGTGCAGCTTGTTCAGTTAGCGCATCGCGTAATGGCGTATAAGGATTTACAAATGAGCTACCGGGTAAATGCAGACCCATGAGCTCAACCATCATTTGGTTGCTATTGGCTGTGCCATAGAATGTACAAGTCCCTGGGCTGTGATAAGACTTTGATTCAGAGTCTAATAATTCTTCACGCGTTAGTTTGCCTTCAGCATATTTTTGGCGCGCACGCGCTTTTTCTTTATTCGTAAGTCCAGATGGCATGGGACCTGCGGGTACAAATACGCCAGGAATGTGACCAAAGCTTAAGGCTCCAATCAAAAGCCCTGGAACGATTTTGTCACATACACCCAGATAGAGTGCACCATCAAACATATTATGGCTGAGACCAATTGCTGCCGACATGGCCACGACATCGCGACTGAAGAGTGAGAGTTCCATGCCAGGTTCACCTTGGGTGATCCCATCACACATGGCAGGTACACCACCAGCAAACTGGCACAACCCACCAGCATTTTCGATGGTTTTCTTAATGAGGTCCGGTGCGTCCTTATAGGGCTCATGGGCGCTCAACATGTCGTTATAAGATGAAATGATGGCAATGTTGGACTTTTTGCCCGCAGCCATATCGGCTTTTTCGGGTGAGCTACAAGCCGCAAAGCCATGAGCGAGATTACCGCAACCCAGTACCATCCGATGCGGACCACGTCCAATTGCTGCATCAATCCGCTCTAAATAGGCTTCTCGAGTTTTATGGCTCCGCTCGATGACTTCACGCGTCACCTTTTCTAGTAATGGGTTCATACCGTATTAGGCTCTTTGTCTGAGGGTTATTAGGATCAAGTTAAGAAACAGATCGTAGCTACGGGTTTATGGTGCAGCATCTAATTGATTTTCTTGCACTCATTGTGCCAGCAGCACCTGGAGTGCATTTTACGTGACTTTTAGCTTCTAATAACTCGAAGCCTATCCATTTGAGAGCAAATTACTGACGAACTGCCCACTTTGTGACCACCTCTATAGAGGGGCGAGGGGAGGGCTGTTGAGTTATGCCCCAGCTTCTGTTCGAGTCTTTAGCATTAAGTAGGGATAGATAATCACAGAGAGTGTGCCAGCGCCAATGAGCCCAGCGGCTGTTTCACTTCGCATAATCCCGGAATTGAGTCCGACATCAGTTAGAGCGATGAGGACAGGTAGCGTCGTCGCACTTGAATAGGCCAGTGCGATTCGATCTTCCTTGTTAAGGATATCTTTGTATAGATAGGTGGGAACGCCGCGCACGATGAGAAAGAGAATCAGAAAGAGGGGCACTCTCGATAGAGCGGTCGTAGAAGCAAGCAAACCTGATAAATCGAAATGAACTCCCGTGGTAATGAAAAAGATCGGGATGAATAGTCCAAATCCAATCGACTCAAATCGCTTACGGACTTCATGTCCTGTGTCGTTATTGCTCAAAAGACCCACTACCAACCCGGCGGCTAATGCGCCCAAAATGGCATCAAGTCCAAATTCTGCGGATATGAAGAATAGAGCTGCTAGAAAAAGGGCAGCGATGCGGATAGGGAGCTGTGCGGTGGTTTCAAGCTGTTCCTTCAGCATGTCCAGCATTGCTGGTGTGGATATTCGGGTAGCAAGATAAGTGACGCCAGCAATAGCCGCCAAGAAAACAATCAGTAAACTGATATCCAGTGGATTTGGATTGCCTTGAGAAATAGCCAAAATAGACACAAGCACGATAGGCCCAAGCTCGCCAACAGCAGCCATAGCGACGGCACTATCTCCGAAGGCCGTGTCAAGATCGTGATTATCACGAAGTATAGGGATCAAAATGCCTAGGGCGCTCGTAGTTAAGGCGATGCCCACCATTAAGCTCGAAGCCACCATGTCTAACCGGACCAATATTAAACCCACCCCAACACCAATGGCCAAGGAAATCAACCAGGCTTTGAAGGCGCGTTGTAAGGTTTCCCCCCAAATCCGTTTTAGATCGAGTTCATAGCCGATCCAGAAAAATAGGAAAGCAATGCCGAATCGGGAGAGACTCATCAGTGCTGGTGATGGCTCCACCCACTTCAAAACATGGGGACCCGCCAGAATGCCGAGTAAAACTTCTACGGCAACAATGGGTAATTTAGGCTTTCGCGTGTAGTTGGCAATGACAGGCGCCAGAACAGCAAGGCATAACACCAATAAGAGCGGGGTGGCTTCACTTAGATTGGACATGTTCTATACACTTAATTTGATAAGGGATCGTCTATACGAGACCTTCTGCGCCGCCACGAAGAACTTCGATAGCGCCTTCAAGGGTCTGTCGGTGCAGTTTGTCCTTGATATCAATTTCAATATTGGCACTATCACGATGCATGGCTAAAAAATGAAGGAAAACCCTGAGGCCCTCTATGGCTTTATCGGGTTTTCCTATAAGCCCCATGTTGTAATGGAATCCATGGTAATTTTCATTTGGGTGT
>Ga0164297_10001387_pt1 | contig 25788 bp, 33 predicted proteins | sample GEODES058metaG_FD_113539 | JGI IMG/M metagenome (GOLD analysis project Ga0164297, IMG submission 113539) | Dystrophic lake water microbial communities from Trout Bog Lake, Wisconsin, USA - GEODES058 metaG | ecosystem: Environmental > Aquatic > Freshwater > Lake | place: USA: Trout Bog Lake... | reverse complement strand
AGTCTTTTCTTTCTGATGACGTTGTCAAGGGCAATGGCTTGAAGACTTTTGCCTTTAGGCGGATTTTTCTCAACTTCTTTAGCATGAGCGATAGCCTTTTCTTGATGTTCAAAGAAAGAACCCAAACCATCAGCGATTTCTGTGATAACCCCAACTGCTTCCTTACCGACACTTTTAGCCTCTTTGTAGAGTGCTACTCCCGACTTTACCGCCCCCAATGCCATCATTGCTAGGGTAAACGGGTCCATTATTTAAACGTGACGTAATGTGATATGAACCCAACAAAGCTAGACATTCCTGAAATTACCATCATGCCAACCCAAAAACCACCTCTAGACTTGTCAGCCATAGAAATAAGTTTCTCAATAGAAGACTCAAGTTTGTCGATCTTCTTTTCCATCGAATCAAACTTTTTCTCATAGTCCTCAACTTTCTGCCAAAGAACACCGTATTTGACAAGATCAATTTCACTCATGATTTCATTATGTAGCAAAGTGCGTAATAGTTTGGAGCGCTAGATCCTGAACCAAAAACTGTACCCGTAGCGTTTACGCTATAAGAGTTACCAGCGCCAATGATGAACGTATCTTCCAAATTAGGCGTTCCGTTTTGGCCATTACATAAATAATAACCTGATGGAACAGAACCGATTGAGCCTGACCAAAGAATAATTGATCCGCTTGGAACGACAGTTCCTGAAGATGTCGAAGTCGGGATTCCGTACAAGTTGTCTAAAGTAAACAGTACGTTACTTGATGAATCAGCAACAACAAACTTATAAGAATACCCGCTATTGAGCCAAATCTCATTAGAAGAACGACCGCTCGTACCCAAGACAATAGGGTTTGAGTTAGCGACTGTTCCTGTGGAATCTGTGTAGGTAACTAAAGGAGTTGTCGATCCAGCTTGGTAAGTTGTGATCTGACCACCCGATAACGGAAGCCCGATGTTAGTAAAGAACTGTTGTCCGTTACCGATTGGTGATAGTAAGTAACTCATTTTTATTTTCCTAAGTCAGATAAGTTTCTAATTCCGGCAGTTGGAGACAATCTTCTTTGCGATAACTCATTTAGAGCTTTTTGTTGTGCTTCAAGTGCTTGTTTTTCAGCCCTTCCTTTAAGCACATTTCTTAAAATAGTTCCACCAACACCAGTTTTGGCATTAATTGCTTGTTCAGCTGCGCTTGCACCCAAGTTGGAAATTGTTTTTTTTGCAGCATTGAGAGCGTTTTTTTCACGCAACAATTCAGTATTTGAAGTGTTAACGTGATGAACGCCTTTGGTATGTTCACTTAAATTAGCCACATCTGCCAAGTCTTGCAAATCTCTAGTCACTTCGTTACCAAACATTGTTGGTAAATTAGAAGCGTGTTGGTGATAAATTTGTTTATTAAGATTAGCCTGACTAACTGTTCCTTTTTCATTTCTGATTCCTGAATTTAATTTAAACTCGTCAATTTTTAATTTATTGAGAGCTTGATGTTCAGCAGAATCACGACCAACAATGTTCAACATTCTTTCAATGTTTAATGCCGGTGTCTTTGCAGAATAATGTGTCGCTACAAAATTATTAGCAGCTGGGTGCGGTATTCCAGCCAAAACTTCGTCAGGTGTTCTTGTGTCAGCAATAGCAGCAGCATAAGCGGGTATTTTTTCTTTTGCTTTTAAATCTACTACTTCTTTTCGAGCAGCATCGTACAAAGGCTTATATTGAGCAAATTCATCTTTAATAGGTACTTGCTCTAACTTTTCTCTAATAATTGATGCTGCCTGTCTTTTTAACGGATCAGGATTTGTTCTGGCAATAGTTGCTGTATCAGTCCTTAGATTTTCGTATTCTTGAGGAGTTAAATTACCTTTTCCAAGCAATTCATCCAAGTCTGATTGCAACTCAGCGGGTACATATTTAAGTTTACCCTTTTCTTTTAAACCATTTTGAATGTTTAATTGTAAAGCGCCCACATCAATCGGAGACTGTGATTCACCAGCAGCCTTATTTGCAATATCATAAGCCTGTGCAATTCTTGCTTGATGAGCGTCATAATCCACTTTCATCTTATCAAGAGGCATTGATGCTAATCTTACAGGATCATTTTCAAACACATCAGGAGAAATCTTTTCTTTGATTTGATTGAATCCCTCAATTAATTTAGGATCACGTTCTTCAAATCTTGCTTGTAAATTTGGGTCTTTTAAACGATCATTTTTTTCTTGTGACAATAATGTAGGATCACCTAATACTTCAGCTTCAGTTGGCAACATACCAAACTTAGCAAACTTAGTGTGTACTTTTATTGCTTCAACGTCTTTTGGTGATAATTGTGCAGGGTCAACATTAGACAATGCTTCTTGAATGTGTGGAGGAGCTTCAGCTAAAACCGTTCTGGCTTCAACTGGTGTTGTTGTAGCAGCTGCCCCAGCACTTTGCAAAGTAGGTGTGATGCTTGGAATTTCTGTTGTTTTCCCAACTTTTTCAATTTTTACTTTAGGAATACCGCCTTTTAATTGACCTATTGCTGGTTGAGCCAACGGGGCAAATGCTTGCAACTCAGGGACAGGGCCAACGCTACTTGCTAAGTTTCCAATAGCTTCATTTACGGCTTTGCCGGGTTCTGATTTAGGCTGATAAGTGAGCGCTTGTTGAATGTTAGATGCAACATTTTTACCCTTTTCAATAGCTTCTTGACTACCAAATTTAGGGCTTATCATGGTGTTTAAAACACCAAACGCAGCACCTACTGGAGCAGCTATGCTTCCGCTTATTGCACTTAAGACTGGTTCTACGACACCGCCAATCTTGCTCATTACATAATCTTCAGCCTTCTTGCGATCTTCAAGATGTTTCATTATCAAGTTATGAACTGGACTTGATTCACTCTTAGATTCTTCAGAAGTTTTAGTGGGTTCTTCAACCCTAATTGATTCAATATTAGGATGACTTTCGTAATCTGTGTATTGCAGATTAGGATTTTTACCGTACATTGAACTTTTTTTAGTTCCAATATCGGGGATTGCATTAACATTTGCCGATGGCAAGCTAATAGCAGTTATGTTGGGATCATTTTCATAATCTCTCATTTATAGTCACCATTTTCTAGGCGCATTAAATTAGCTTGCTTTTTACGCAAGGTCACAACATCATCTTTAGTTAATCCTGCGTTTATTTCACGAATCATCTCATCTTTTTGCTTTTGAGGCAAATTAGATTCATTAATGTTTTGATACATTAATAATCTTGGATCGTAATTGTTAATCCAAGCATCTCTAAATTTAGTAGCATTGATGTTACCGTTGTAATCACCACGCTTACCAATGTAATTCTTTAGCCCTTGCTCAAATTTAATTGCGCCTGTTGCATCTGCTTTTGCTCTGTTGATAATGTCTCTTAATGCTTTTTCAGTAATATCTGCGCTACCTGAAGCGACTTCGGTTGTATGTCTTGATGCGTCAGTAGAAGTGCCCATTGTCATTGCGTTATCTAATTGCATACGAGCAATATTTTTAAGCAATTCATCGTAATCAGCATCGCCTTTAATCCATTTCCCAGCACTTCTAAGAGCCTGACCGGGGGCGCTTCCAGCTGCTTTGTCAGCATATTGCTCAACTTTTCGAATGGTTTGCAAAGATTCCTGAGATTGCTTTGCAGCTCCAGCGCTTAAATCTTTTAACGCTTGCCCTTTTGTATAAGATGCTTTTTGCTGCTCATTAAGTTGAGGAATCTGAACACCCGGTGGAATAGACATTTGTGGGTCTTCTTGAACCAATATAGGCAATTGACCTTGGGCTTGACCTTGCATTTGTCCTTGTGGTTGCGCCTGTGGTTGCAACTGTGGTTGTACTTGAGGCTGTCCTTGTGGCTGACCTTGTGGCTGACCTTGCTGTTGGCCTCCAACAGGAGTAATTTGCATGGTAGTTGGGTTAACAAAGTAACTAACACCGTTAATCTGCTGAACAGATGGTGTCATTAGATTTTGTCTATTAGCTGCGCCCAACTGAGCTTTTTGCGTGTTCTCAAGAGTTTGTCTAACGTAATCCAAACCTTTATCATGGGCTGCTGTAATTACTTTCCCAAATTGAGATTCAGCAATATGCCTTGGCATACCTTGGTCAATTAGTCTGTCTCTTTGATCTGCAACGTGATTAATAAAACCTTCAAGATCATTTTTTTGCATGGATTTGCTTTGCAACATACCGCTCATTGCATCATTTAATTCGTTAGCGTATTTCTGTTTGGTTTCGTAAACATCACGACCAGCTTTAGCAATTCCAGCTTCAATTTCGGGTTGTTGAAGTTCTCTTTGTTTTTGTAACGCAAGATTACTTGTCTCAACTTTATTTTGCGCTTCTTGTAGAGCCAATGGGTTGATTTGTTGAGCTTGCTGATAATTCTGAATTCCAGACGCAGTATTAATCAAGTCTCCCAAGTTCTGAGTCTTTGGGGCTGGTTGATTTAAAAATGAAGTGTCTACTGTGTAATTTGGCATATTAAATCCTAGAATCCAAAGAAACTGGCAACTGCGCTACCCACAGAGCCTAAAGTATCAAGTATTCCACCACTTGAACTGGCTGTAGTCAACGCATTATTTGCAGTATTTGCTTGACCTAATGCGCTTGCAGCTTGTCCGATTGCGCTATTTGTGCTACCCGTTGCAGAACCTGAAGAAGTACCGCCACTTCCCACGTTCACTGTGACTGGGGCAGTAGATGATTTGTTTAACAGGGAAGCTAAAACATTGTTATTGGCCACCTGATTCAAAGCATTTGAGTACACATTCGCAGCGTTTGTAGTACCAGCTCCGGCAGCCTGAGCAGCCGTGAGACCGAGTTGAGCGCCTTGCTGGGCAGCGCCTGTGCTGATATTTGCTGTGTTTGTTCCAAGATTAGAAACAAGCCCTGATTGGCCAGTCAACGCATTTTGTCCTATTCCTGCTATTCCAGACAAAGTGTTGTAAATGTTTGTCTTTTGCGCTTGAGCGTTATTAAAAGCGTTCTGATAAGCGTTTCCTGCGTAATTCTGAGCGTAATTCTGTAAGCCTTGAAGTGCGTTACCACCAACCAAACCACCCAAAGCGTTTTGCTGATTTTGAACCTGACCAAGACCTTGCTGAAGCTGGAACTGATAATTAGGCGCTAACTGTGAATTTAGGTCGGCATTTGTAAACTGGCTAGACAAATAAGGAAGGTTTTGTTGCAGCGCAGCATTTCCTTGTTGACCAGTTTGTATATACGGGGAATACTGAGATTCTTGTAATCCGTAGAGATTTTGTAGATTACCAATATTTTGCTGGGCATTTGTACCAATATTTTGAGCAACATTTGTAGCAGCGTTTGCTATGTTATTAGCAGACCCTGTGATTGCGTTACCCAGATAAGCAGCGCCACCCACGTTTGCCAAGCTCTGAGTGCCCAAAGAACCGCCCAAAGCGCTATTGATACTGTTGACACTTGAACCTAAACCGCTTGCCAATCCAGCCAAAGTGGTCAAAGGGTTAGCGCCTGTACCGCCAAGACTTGAGCTGATTCCGCTTAAATCAACAGGATTAGACGTTCCAACTGTGGAAGACGTAGTTCCGTCACCAAAGTTTAGATTTCCAGATTGATCGACTGAAAAGCCCTGACTGACGTTACCTATCAATGATCCGTCTGTTGTGTCGTAAATATCGCCATTAGCGTCTGTTTGATATGCCATTTTTACCTCATTGATTGTAGTAAGGCACTTTAAAAGGCTTACCGTTCACAGTCACATTGATAAAGCCCACAGGAGAAGCTGGAAGTTTCCCCGACCCCTGAGTGGCTGTAGTCGAACTGCTGAAATTTAACAAGTTTATAAAGAACTGTTGCCATGCCCGTGTCGGTCTTTTAGTGGTTGAGTCTAAAAACTCCGATTGCGGATACGGGTTATTCTGAGTTGAGCCAAAAATGTTGTTCATTAATTATCCCCCGAACTTGCTTTTAAATTCGCAGAAATAATCACAGCATTGACAGGATCGGTCACAACGACCTCAAACACTCTGTCTCTACCCCAACCCAAACGTCTCCAACGAGCTCTGTTGTAATACTTACCAATCGCACCAATTCCAGTCCAATGCTCGTTTGACCAAGTTGCGCCACCGTCATTTGACCATCTAAGCATCGCTTGTGGATTTACCCCTGCAGGAGCGACATACGAGCCTCCAGCGACCGCATACCCTGCTATGGCAATTCCTGCCGTTGCGTTTGTGTTTTGTCTTGTCAAAACCCCGGGAACACCGACACCCGGTTGAAACTGAATCTGAAGCTCATCAAAAAACTGTCTTTGTAGATCAGTCGTGATGTGAGGAGTCCTTCTGACCCTTCTAATTTCTTGTCCGTCATCCGTGTAATTAGATGGGTCTAACTCGTAGATTTTACCGTTTTGCCAGTCTCCGACAAGCACTATTCCTTGGAATTGTGTAGCGCAATTGCCTCTGTGCCTGTGATAGACGTTTTGATTGTCAACCCAAAGCCATTTATGCCACAAACCAGTTGCAGCATCAAAAGACCAAGTTAAATCTAAAGTCGGGAAAGATACAACATAACACTCGTGACCTTCTAATTGATAAGTCCAAGCGACCGCATCCCCGATGTATTTATTGACTAAAGTCTGCTCAACAGCGTGAGTAGAGATTCTCTGAGGGGTATACCCGTTCATCATGACGATTTCGCCCTGACCCCGTTGATTTCTAGCCACATAAGCAAAAGAATCGCCTAGTCTAGAAACTGAGAATTTGGCCACGATACCATGCTGAGTATTAGTCCCGGGTATTCTTTGGAAAGGAAAAGGGAACGTACCCACATCCACCCAAACCTCAGAAGAAGCCTCACCGAGCAAATAAATCTCTCTATGGTCAACAATAATCGAGACTAAATTATCAGGCGCACCGTCTTTTGAAGCGAATGATAAATAAGTCGAGATAGGAGATAAAGCGTTTGTAGCCCCAAATTCCTGACTGTCGGGATTGTTATAGACAAAGTAGTTGTCCACAATATCCACCACATCCGCCCCCGGGAAAGCACCGTCTGAGCTTGGGATTACCGAGAAATCAAGAGCGTATAAAGTTTCTGAGCTAACAGTCTGTGAGCCTGAAACTGTATAAGTTCCCGTTCCTCCTGTACCCGATCCGAAAGTTAAATCTAAGACAAGTCCCGTTCCAGCTCCGCTAGTCGTTGTCGTAACTGGGCTTACAGGAGTCGAAGTATATGATCCGCCTGAAGTCTGCGTAATAGTCGTTACAGCGCCCGAAGACACCCCGGTCACTAAATAGGTCGCTGGTTGAGAATAAACGCCTCCTACGACCGTTACCGTGTCATTTACAGCGTATCCTGTACCGCCTGAACCTGAGTGAACTGCGCCAGAGAGGACAATCCCTGAACCGAGAGCAGTTATCACCGTGTTTGAAGTAACTGTCGAACCCTGAACAGTCTGCCCAACGTAAAGCGTACCAGAGCTCACCGCAGTTACCGTTAGAGTTCCTGACCCTAAAGAACCCGTCACAATCGCACCTGAATTGGCTGTGTTCATTTTCTCAAACGATACAGTCTGAGAGATATTGACAGTCCAAGTCGTACCGCTTCCGCTAACAATCACAGTCTCGGGCGTAACACCGATTCCAAATACTTGCTGACCAATAGCCACCGCCCCTGTTGTCAGATTAGAAACAGATAGCGTTGTGCCGGAGATTGAACCTGAAAACGTAGCCGTACTAGGATTAGAAATGCGCCATGTGTAACGATGCGATCCATCCACAATATAAACGTTTACACCGTTATCAGAAATGCCGACCCGTCCTGTGGTGGTTAAGAGTTGACCAACGAGTGAGGGCGTGAAATTAGAAGATAAAACGTAAACGTAAGGCCCAACAACGGCCATACATTGAGAACCACCTGAGAGCGTTCTAAGCCCTCTAACTTCTTGTTGATTTTGAGAAACGATCTTTGTCGTAAGTCCGGGAGTCGGATAGAGCGCAACTACACCTCGCTCACCTTGTGCTTTAGTCGGATCAACTTCAGGTCTCCAGTTGATACATTCTTGAGCATCTTGGTAGATTGATGGTGCTTGATAAGCAGCTCCGACAAAGCCAAAATCGGCCATTTAGACGCCTTCCAAAAATTTAAGAAGAACTACGACAACTGAAATAGTCACACCAGCAATCATTTGATGGACTGGGGTTAGTGGGAATTCCATTACAAAACCTTGGAGTACGGATAAAACCGCAACTACCAAAGCCCATTGAACAGACTTTGTTTTTAGGAGTGTGATTATTTTATTCATGCTATGTTCGCTGCTTTAAGTCTTGCACGGAGGGATTGAAGTTCGGCAATGATAATAGCCATCTTTGCAGAAGTTGAGAAATCACCTTGTTGATAAACAGCAACTGTTCTTGTACCCATTACCGCAGGAGTTGTGATGTTTCCTTGCTCATCTTTTACCGCAGGAGTTATTTCATATTCTTCTTCTTTAGTTGCGTTAGCTTCACCACTAATTGCTGATGGCAATGTTTGTTGATATTCGTCAGTAATAAAACCTATATCTTGAGAATTATCTGCTATCCAAGTAAATGATCTTGGTTTAAAAGAATCTATATATTTACCACTATCCGTAAAATCAACAATGTTGGCTTTTAAACGTCTGTCTGAGGTAATATTGTAAAGAACTCCCGATGTTCCTGATTGAGTAATAGACCCAATTAGTGAAGCGTTATAAGCAAAATAAACATAATTACTTCCACTTGAGGAACCGGAAACATGGTTTACACCAACTGCACCATTTTGTAAAGATAAAGAATTTGAATTTGATGTGCCAACAGTAGTTTGTCCAACCAACAAATTACCACTACTATCAAAACGTCCTGCTTCTGCGCTATTAGTAAAAAACTTGATATTAGTTGCAGTATTTGTATATAAATCTAAATCGTTATTACCAGTAGCTAAACCCCTACCAACATAACAATATGTTGTACCCGCATTTTGAAACTGAAGACCCGCTGAATAAGTATTTGCTCCATTTATTCCAATATAAGTTGTAGCTGATGAACTTACAGTCAATGGAAAACTAGGACTTGTTGTTCCAATACCAAAATATCCGTTATTAGTCCCAGCACCTAATATAGTTGCGTAAGTTGTTCCGTTTGCTCTCAAACTAAGTGAAGCGCCTGAAGCTGCTCCAACAATAGGAGAAGTCACAGAAGTTGAACCGCTTAAAGTGGTAAACGATCCAGCAGCTGCGGTAGTGCCTCCAATCGCAGGAGGACTTGCTAAGTAGGTGCTAAACCCTGAACCTGAAATAGTCCCGTTAGCAGTAATAGCACCGCTGACCGTGATATTGGTAGGACTCAGAGTAGTCGCTTGGAATGTACCGCTATAAACCGCTGAGTTGACATCGTTGAGCCATCCAGCGTCTATAACGGTTTGATAATTGACGAATGTAGTTGATGCCATGTTTTACCTTATCTAAAGAAGCCACCCGACAAAATCCAACCAGCGTCACGAGAACGACTGGACGTGATAACTTCATCGTAGCGAGAAACTGGTGGAGGACGCATATTTGTACGCTTGAGTTCAGACTTTGCTTGAGCTGCGTAAGCACCGATCATTTGAAGCTGAGTGCCGTTAACTTTACCGAACATTGGCATTAGTCTCTCAGCAAGCAACCATCTGAGTGCGTTTGAAAAACCTTGTGGCAGATACATTGGGTCGGTCAGATTTGTGTATCTTGTGAACAAAGTGTCTGCAAATAAGTGCATTTCACCCTGAGATGGGTTTGGCCAAACAAAAATATTTCCAAGTTCTTCGCTTGGCTGATAATAAAACGCTTTAGGCCACGGACCACTCAGAGTCTTCAGTCCGATCATTTGATATTGACCGTAATCAAGAACGGACAACGGATAATCCAGTCCACCCTGATAAACAGGCACACCATTTGAATTAGTGTTTACCCTTACAAACCCTGAATTAATTGCTAAAGGTCTTTGGTAATAAAGCTGAATCGTGATCGGTGTAACTGTTGCAGTCATTGATTCGCTACCGACCGTCTGACTGACACTCACCTGATAAGTTCCTGTGCCACCCGTTCCGCTAATCAGCCCTGAAATCGTAGTGCCTGTGGTCACGCCCGTTCCTGTAATCACCGCCCCAAGACCGATATAGCCTTGAGACACCGCAGTTACAGTCAAAGTCGTGCCAGAGATAGACCCTGTAAACGCAGGAGCAAGCGTGTTTTGATTGATGTTAACCTGATACGTCCCTGCCTCGTTAACTTGACCCCCAGCACCCGTCAGAAAGCCTGTAATGGTCGTTCCTGTCGTAATTCCCGGGCCTGATAGCATTTGACCGATTGCCACGCCACCTGAATTAATGGTGTTGATCGTTAAAACATTCCCCGTAATTGTGCCAGTCACTTGAGCACCGATTTGACCAGTTGGGCCAATCGTGTATTGAGTTTGACCGGGTACGATAGGGAAGATGATTTCAGTCTTGTAAAACGTCATCATTGACTCATTGGACAACTGATCCAATAAATCGTTAAGCATATCAAAAGCATCTTGCGCTTCGTCTGGGGTCGGTGTTTCTCCCGAGGCAATAGCCCCTATGTCTTTCATCGCCCTCGTAATAACATCTATTGGCACGGTCATAGGGACACCTTAAAAGTTTCAGCAGGAAGCCACGGCATCTTTACTTTTTCTTTTTTCAAGTTTGCCAATTGTTCTGCTAGACGAGATTTTATCGGATTTACTCCGTCTTGTGTACTATCTTCTTCGACCCAAGCACAAACTTGTTCTTCAGTAATATCTTTAAATACGGGCATTGGAATTCGAGGTTTTAAAGGCCACCAGCCCTCAGTTTCTACAGAATTTGTGTCATCAGAAAGAATACAGGAATAATGAGCGCCCAAAATAACGTCATTTTCCACTTCCATATCTTTAATTTTCCATGTATAGGTCATCCGATATTCCCTATATTTGTCGTGCCAAAGTCTGTAAATACAAAATTAGACCCAAGTAATGAAGTTACAGTCCCTGCGGAATCTGTCACTAAAAGCTGAAGTCTCATGTTTGCCGATGGAATGATGTCACCCTCAATATTGGCCACATAAGTTGTCGCATCCAAAAGCGAGAACGAGGCTTGGAATGTTGCGGTGGTTGCAGCAGCTGCGTAAGCGTTATAGTTCGCAGTAGTACCATTATTTACCTGTATAAGCTGCATATTTGCATCAAATACGGTGAAATTGGACGTAGCGGAGTTAGAAAACGATACTGTAACCGTCCCAGCAGTTGACTTTGTAAAGATCAATTTGTACTGAAATTTATACAAATGCCCTGAAATCAACTCAGGTCTGACGGTAGAAGTGAAGAATTGTCCACCCGAGGCCACACTTGCGCTGGTCGCTAACTGAGCCACCTGAGAAGCATTAATTATCTGTCTGCCAGAGCCTGTGCTTGTGTTTCCAGTAATGTAAAGCGATGCCCCGTCAAACTCATAAGCTCCCTGAATCGGGGTTGTTAAATTTGTGCCCGATGCAAACGTCAGGGGCGCTAGAGTTGTTGTCCCGGTCGCTAGATTTATAGCGTTGTTAAACGTCCAAATTCCTGTTGAGGCAATCGTTGCGTTATCGGTTGTCGTGCCACTCGTAACAAAGTGAACAGCGTTTCCTGTGGTCGTTCCAATCGCTAAATCAGCAGTCGTAGCCGTTAAATACACCATATTAGGCGCATTAAATGACCCTGAACCGCTGAAATTAGAGCTGTTCATACCGAAATCACCGTAATAAGTGGAGTCGGTAGAAAGATTATTGTTGACGATTACATCAGAGGAAGCCGTGCCTCCTGTGTTTGTGTTCTGAATAATAAACTGGTTATATGTGCTAACCGAGTTTTGCAGATAAGCCAAAGCATTAGCCGGGGTGTAATTTAAAGTCCCAACCGCAAACTGCAAGGCACTAAAAGAACCCGTGCTTGGGTTATACTTTAAATTAGTCGAGCTTGTGTATTCTGTACTTAGATTTCCGCTTGTCTGATTTGCAAATAACGGATATCGAGTTGCGTTGGTGGTCGTGTCATCCGTCACCGTTGCGTAGGCAGTCGGTGTAGTCCAAGTCAGCGCACCACCCGAAATACCTAAAACTTGCCCGTTTGAGCCAATTCCTAGAAAAGTCGTTGCGTTTGTTGCGGACTGATAGGGAAGCGATCCAGTCGCTCCACCCAGTAAATTAGTCGCACTCGCCACACTTAAAGAGTTCGCATTGACCCAAGTTGGGGCGCTTGTGCCGTTAGATTGAAGCAGTTGGCCAGTTGTTCCGGCAACGGTGAAGCTCGTTGCACCAATAGCGGTTTGATAAGGAATCTGCCCAGCAGCACCCCCGACTATATTAGAAGCCGAGCCTACCGATAGTGAAGACTGACTTACCCATTGTGGCGCAGACCCTGAACCCAGCGTTTGAAAGAGTTGGCCTGAAGTGCCCGAGCTAACGAACGAAGTCGTGCCAGAGCCCGTTTGGTACGGTATTGCATAAGCAAAGCCTCCAGCAAGATTGGTAGATGTAGTAGCAGTCGCAGCGTTTCCACCGATACTTAAAGCAGAAGCTGTGCCAGAAATGTTTGTTCCTACAAATGTAGGAGTTGTTGTAAAACTCGGAGTCGATCCACCAACAAAAACCCCTGTTCCTGTCGCAAAAGACGTAGCCCCAGAGCCCGTTTGATAGGGAACTGCCCCAGCAGACCCGCCACCCAAATTTGTAGCCGTTGTAGCCGTAGTCGCAGTCGTTGCGGTAGTCGCAGTTGTAGCCGTTGTAGCAGTCGCAGCGTTACCCGAAATAGACCCTGTAATCGTGTTTGTAACGCTTAAATTCGTGAATGATGCACTTGTAGCACCTAGAGTCGTAAAAGCGCCTGTAGAGGGCGTTATATTGCCCACAGGAGTGTTATTTAGCGCAGTAATCGCTATGCTAACGCCTGAAATTGATCCGCCCGTAATGTTTACATTTGAGCTAGATAGACTGGTAAACGCACCCGTTGAGGGAGTTGTCGCACCAATTGGAGAACTATCAATCGTGCTATTTGTGATCGTAGCAAAATTAATAATATCAGAAGAAAGAGGAGGAGAGAAGAACTCTCCCCCCGGGCCTACTAAACCAACGCAAACGCCATTGACATCAAATATTGCCTGAACTGGGACAATATTTGTCGTTACGGTTTTTGCAGTTTGATTAGTCATTAGTAGGGAATACAGTTAAACAATACTACGTCTCCAGCTGTCATTGGGGAAGCTGAACCGCTTGTATTTGAGTAACTTGTAACAGTAATAGATGTTGTTGAAGATGCTGTTTGCAGAATATAAACACCGGTTGAGGTATTTAAATCATTAGCAAAAGCAATCCATCCATTTGGTGCTGGTGGTAATGTCAAGACTCCGTTATTAGCTCCACCGCTTCCAATAGTTATTGCAAAAGCGTTTGGTGTTGCGCCCACGATTTTGGGTGCAGTACCGAATCCACTAGCAATAATTGGTTGAGCAGCGAAAGTGTTAACAGGAGTCGTGTTGGGAGTGCTTGTATATGCAACTTGGTTGGTCATGATTGATCTGCCATAGGAGTTACATAAACAGTCGCTGTGTTAGCCCCACAAATAGCGCTTACCGCAAACCCGTTGGGGGGTACGGCAATAACCATAGGACTAGACATGGAAACTCCAAGCATTACGACTTGTTGGGGCGTACCCGAAACAGGCATAACTGGAGTTGCTGGGGTTACGGAATTCAAAGCGTTAGCTTCGGAAATCGTAATAGCCACAGGATTTGTCGAAGTGTTCAAAAAACCACAAAAGTTGATCTGATCGTTACCCGTTGGGGTCACGGTCAAAGCGCTTGATGCGGTTGTAGACACCGATATAGCGTAGGACGGGCCAACTGGCCTAAAGACGCTTGTATTAGCCATTATGCTGCGTTCGTAGACTGTGGAGCGCCTTCAATGCGTACCACTTGGAACTGATAAACACCAGCAGCCGGAGTGATAGCAGTAGCAGCGCCTGAAGTGTTCTGGAACTGAACTGTTAAAACATTGGCAGTTGCAACATCTACGTTACTTACGATTACGTTGGAAGTTTGATTTCCTTGGTATTGTTGTAAAGAAACGATGTCAGTTGTCTGCAAACCAGAAATTGCAAATGTTTGTAAAGACTGAGTTGCTGATGTTGTTAGCGCAGCGGGAGTGATGCTGGGCGCAATGTAAAAGGTTTCGTGAGCATTGCCACGAGCGATTGTGGTAGAGGGCATGATGTTTCCTTTGAATTAATTGTAGCGATAAAAACAGAAAAAGCCACCCCTTTTGGAGGTGACTTTCCCCGGTTTTAACTGCGATTAGCTGAAATCGTAGCCATAAACGTATACGTCACCAGTTCCAGTAGCGCCAGAAGCGACTGTTACGTCAACGTACAAAGTTTGGTTAGCTAAAGACAGGCTTGTTGAACTAGAGTCCAAGTAAGCTGTGCCTAAAGTTGATGTTGACAAAGCTGCGATTTGAGCAGTTGACAACGCACCAAACAAGCTAGATGGTGATCCAGCGTTTGTGGTTGTGATACCTAAAGCTGTCGTTGTAGACAGAGATACAACTGAACCAGCGTTATTCACGTTGGTAACAATCAATTCTTTAGGTAAATAAGCTGTGGAGTTGTTAACTTGCACAGGAGTGAAAGCAACGGCATTTAAGTTTACGCCTTTAGCCACAGCGATCAAGCGGAGAGCTTGATTTGTGGTGACGTTACTTGGGTGTGCCGATACTGTGGTTGCTGGTCCGGGATTACTCATTTTTTGTTTCCTTTAAATGATTAAGCTGCGATACGGCAAGCGAGTTCAGGGTACAAAGGTGCCCAGCCATACAACACATCTAGACGAGTCGGGATTGAATCGTTGTTAATGGTGTACTGCCTCACAACACGCATGGAAAGACCGATTTCTTTGTCGCTTGCACGACCGGCAAAATGGACTCCCTCTGGCAGCTCCAAATCCGCAACGGCTAAGGTAAAAGCGTTCCTGTGCATCATGATATTTTGTGGAGACAAAGTACCAGTGTTGTTGAAAGGAGTTACTGTTGCAGTTGTGGATGTAGCACCAATCACGATTGTGTTTTGGAACTGACCGCCTGTGATGATTGCAGGAGAAACTTGGATGTTTGTTGCGCCTGTAGTTACTGTAGTAGTAGCTTGAACAACAAAGTTACGGAGTTTGCCTGAACCATAAGCCTGACGGTTTTGTGGGTTAGTTGCGTACAAACCAGCGATCTGAATAACGTCACCAGCGTTCAGCGTAGCTGTGCTAGATGCGGTATTCAATTGGATCGTTGAGTATTGTGCCCAACCGCTTGTCAAGTAACCAACAGCAGCTGTTGTGTTAGCTTGCAAAGTTACACCAGAGTATGAACCAAATGTTTGGCTCACAACGTTTTGGTCCAAACGCCAATTTACCCCAGCGGAATCCCGGCCCATCAGGCCTTTGCGATACTGCTCACCGATGGCTTCTTGAGGAACAAAAAGTCCTTTCAAAGAGTCAACGATTGTTGCAGTTGTAAAAGGCTCAACGATACATGAACGACGGCCATCTCTTGGTGCGCCTTCAGAATCAAGATAAGCACCAGCTGTTAAGAAAGTGATTAGTCCTGTTGGAGGTGTACCAGCAACGCCAACGATGTTAGCAGTTTGCAGAGCAGCCATGTTTAAACCATCACGGTCAATCTTGTTAGCGATTGCTGCAACAGCGGGTTTCAGCACACGGTCAGAGAACATATCAAGGCTTAATGCTAAGTCTTGGGTAGTAAATTGTGTGTCGACATGGAACTGCGTGCTTAGAGTTACTGGCACACTTGATTCGTTGAAGTCTTCAACGTTCAAAGCTGGGCCTGTAGTACCGATGAACCTACCGGGTCTGCGGACGTTCACAGTATTTCCTATCTTCGCACCAATGACCGCAAACTGATCATCATAATTGCGATCCACCTCGCTCGTAAATGTGAGTTCGTTCTCTAGAACCATCAACGCTTCGTTGGTGATTTTCGATATCGTCAAAAAATTATTCGACATGATATTTCCTTAAAGTTAAAAATTTATCTGATCTTTCCTGCTTTGCGTGCTTCTTTCCATTGTTGATAAGTACCGTGAAACTGTCCATCAGATCCAATCGGTGTATCAGCAGCGGATGAAGTCGCTTTAAGCGGAGAAATCGGCTTCGGTGCATTACTTTTTGTAACGACAGGCTTTTCTTCGGGCTTGGATTCAAACTGCGCCTCAATCTTACCGAGTTCTTTCAATGCTTTAGTAAGTGGCATCTCCACGATCTTTTTTGCTAGATCAGGATTCTTGCCCAAGTGATACAAAACTTCCGCTCCGAAATCACTTGTAAGAATTGCATCCTGTACTTCTTGCGAAGCAGGGAACTGCAACTGCTTAACTTTTTCTTCGTAATCAGGATTTTCAGACTTGAACTTGTTTTGCTTTTCATTCCAAGAGCTCATAACTCTGGCTTTCTCAGCATCCATTCTTGCCTGTAATTCTCGCTGGTCACGCTCTCGCATCGCTTTGTCGGTATTCCACTCACTCAAGGCTTTATAGTATTCAACCATATCGCCAAATTGTGAGGGTTGAGGCTCTGGATCGACTTCTGCACCCTTTTTAGACTGCTCAGTACGAGTTTGAATCTCTTTAAGCTGGTTCTCTAACTCAATCCTTGCCTGACGCTCCCTATCAGCTTCCTGACGGGCCAATTCACGCTCTGAAGTAAGTTCTTTGAATCGCTTGTCAATACCCTTTTTCTTGCCTGTCGTTTTCGCTTCTTCTTCCGCACTAGGCTCGTCCTCAACTACTTCTTCTGTCGGCTCTGCGGGAGTTTCCTCGACCACAGCCTCAACAGGCGTTTCATTAGTTAAACCAAGTTTTTGCGAATAGAAATCCGCTGAATTTTCGCTTGTAACTACGTTACTTGCTTCTTTGTCGCTCATGAGTTACCTCAAGGATTTTCCCCGTCTACCTGACGGGTAAGGTTTTGGGCTTTTGCCCTAAATTGCTCTCTCGATTGTCTGTTGCGTTGAAGCCTTCTCGCTCATTTTGTCCACCTGAGCCAACAATAAAGCCACCTGAGCTTTAATGTGCTCGACTTCCAACTGAGTCTGAGACTTCAAATCAGCATCTTGTGCTTTTCCGTGAACATTGAGCTCTGCAACGTACTTACGCTCAGAATCTCTCATCTCAATGTCGTGCGCTTTCGCAGTCTGACGCATGAGTTCACGCTTGGTTTCTTCGGTTTCTTGCATTTGCTTGACAGACATTCCGTATTTCTGCTCAAGTTGCATTTGTTGGATTTGTTGCTGGAGCTGTTTAATAACCGCCTGAGACTGCGCCAATTGCATTTGAACTTGGGGCGGTACGTCAGATTTATCGTTAACCTGAGCCAACGGGTTCGCAGCAGCCATTCTGTCGGCAATAACGTCCGAACCGGGGAAATCCATGTTTCTAAAGATCAAATCCCCAGCGGTTTGCATCAGTCCGGGATCTGCGCTCAGTAAAGTCATCATCGAGTCTACGGCTTCCTGACGCTTAGAGTTGTAACCCGGGCCTGTATCCATGACCACATCGTATTCACCGACTGTGACGTTGTTTAAGACTTCCTCAACGCCCATCTCATTAATCTTGCGCTCATTTAGAGTCACTAGGTCAGGCTTTCCGTCATCTCCGATAATTCTGAGAGTTCTTTGCGTGTCGTAAACCTTCGGAATCAGATCGAGAATGATCTTTCCAGTCCAGCGCAGGGAACGGGTAAAGTTGTCGTAATAGTGATAATTTGTCAGATCAATCTGTTGCTGCTGACCATTTAATGCTTTACCTGAGATATTTCCGGTCGGTACTTGATTTGGATCAAAGACACCAAGCACAGACTTTAAATCTTGGTCAATAACGCCCATCGCACCCATCACCCCAGCTGGAGGAGGCTCAGGCTGAATCCTAGACGGTACTGGCGCAGGGATTCCCTCGATATCTTTTTGTTTATAGCGCAAAACAGGGAAAGCCTTTGTGTTGGCCTGTGCCCATTCCTGCTCGTGTCCTTCGTCTTGACCCTCGGCAATCAACCACTTAGCCTTTGGAGCTAGAGCGATAGACTCGGTCATTGATGTAGACCAATAATTGTACATTCTCTGAGGGTCTTTGGCCTGACGAATCAAACCAAACCGCTTACGCTTAGAGTCAACGATTAATTGTTGTCCGTAAACAGGAACGATTGGGATATATTTACCAGCCCAAACGCCTTCTTCTAAGATTTCCATAGCGGTGAGCTTGCACCAATGAATATCTTTGCGGACGGTCTCACGTTCTTCCATGATTGTCAGACCTGAATCTTTGTCGTAATCTTCTTTGAAGACTTTAGACCCGTCTGAGAGCAAATAAAGAGTTGTCTGACTGCGAACGGTGTAGAAGTATTCGGCAATCCGAACGTCCTCTTTCATCACCCACATCGCATCAGAATCCCCAGTTCCCCGAAGTGTGAAGTTTCCACCGTCATCAGCACCGGGATACATCGATCTAAACTGAGCTTTCGGGATAACCTCAGTGACCATACATTCTTCAGCATCTGAGCCATCAGGCATAACAGAGTTTGGATCGAAATATACGGTGAAAGGGTTTGTAATCTGCTTGATAAAGATTTCTTGATCGAAAGAATCGTCAGAAATATAGTCTGTCGTAACTCTCCAATAGCCCCAGCCCATGCGAACTTGAAAGTCATTTGCGTTATCGTAAGCTTGGTCTGCGTCTGATTGAACTTCGATGTGCCTAAATATTCCGGTAATTATCTCAGCGAGTTTTTTATCACTTTGAGAGTTCATCCCGTGACATTTCATTCTTGGGCGCTGCTGACGGATTTGATTTGTGATCTGACGTACAGACGGGTCAATCTTATTAATAGTCAGACAAGGACGAGCTTCTAAAGTACGACTGTTCTGAATCTCGACTGGCCATTGATCCCCTGCGCCAAAACGTAAGTCTTCTAAGGCTTCAGAGCGATTTGTAGTGTCAGCCTCGTTCGCAAGCTGTAAGAATTTCTTAGCCTGTTCAATGCGTGAGTCAAAATCTGCGCTCTGAGTATCTTCAGCCATATTACCTCGCTTCGCCCGATTCTATCCCATCCAATTAGAAACTGGCAACTGTATTTGTTTTTTCACTATCTTTTTCGGTTCTTGGATCATCAAACCAATGTAGCGGAAAGCATCAGCCCCGTGCGACCAAATATCGTGCAAAGGGTTTTTAGAGAATTGCTTGGTGTCTGGATCGACCTCGTAACGATAGTGCCTGAGACATTGGAGTCCTTGGTGGCAGTTTTCCCGGTCAAAATAACAATTAGAAAATATTGTCCGGGCAGCGTTGATGGAGTCCACGATTGGCACTTTAGGGATGATTCGAGTCTTAAACCCTGCGTTACGCACAATTTCCTCAATCGAGCGCCCATTCCCTGCGAGAGTCTTATTCTCAGCATCATGAGGCAGCCAAAGCGTATCAAAGACGTACCCAAAGGTCTGGCATTTAGCGAGAATATCCGTCATTTTGGTCTGATTGACCTCAAAGTAACGGATTAGCCTGTTTTCCATACCCACAAACTGTAGAAACCAGACTGCCGTCATGTCGGACCAGCCAAGGTCGAATATCATGTGTACGGGCTTCGTAGCATCGTAAGGAACTCGAGTAATCCTTTCCTCTAGGTCTGCCATGTTGATCTCTTTCTGGAAGATCGCACCGTCCACGGTCTTACGGCATAAACCTTCCCAGACTGTGTTGTAGGCTTCTATGTCTCTAGCCCTGAGCTGGTCTTTTTCCTCTTTTAGAGTCTGCGGAAACCATGGGTTATCGGACCAGTTTATCTTTTGAACGATAGAGTTTTGTGGTGGATTTAACACAAAGCGAACGTAAGTCTCGTCCGTCTCAAGCTCAGGGTTAAACGTGATCCATATCTCAGACTTTTCTTTTCGAATAGTTGGGATTAATACGTCCCAGCTCATTCGGCTCACCGTTTGGCTTTCCTCTACCCAGCAGACATCAGCGCCTTCGTGCGACTTCACATTGGCAACATTGTTCTTCAGACCGACAAACGAGAATTCTGTGCCGTTTTTGCCACGAATAGAATTTTGCGTAATCTCATAAAACCCGTCTAGCCCAAGCGCTAAAATTTGATCGCAAAGCAGCTTATGAACCGAGTCTTTCATGGAAATCATATATTCCCGGGCGCATAATATTCTCAGCGTTTTTTGAGCGCCTTTAATTAATAGAGCTCTAGCAACTCCCCAAGACTTTGCCCCGCCTCGACCCCCGTACAGTATTCGGTAACGAGAATACTCAGGCTGGAACAAGCATTGCAGCTTTTGAGGAAATTCAACTTCCGCTAGATTCAGCATTTTTAAACACTATTTGGAAACCTTCAATTGCAGAGCCATCTGGGTTTGCTATCTTAGTCGTGTTGGTCTCTCCCCAACCCATCTGCGCTTTTGTCCACCAAATCATAGCGGTCGTGTCACCCTTCTCAGCTTTGTTAAACAGCGTCTGAGCAATACGAGCCGATGCTTGCGCTTTACCCAAAGCCAGTTCGGGAGCGTAATACTTGCGTAATGTCTTATCACTAATGCCAATCAGCGCCCCGATCTGCTCGTGCGGAAGACCCAGACCAGCAGCTCTTTTTGCCGTTTTTCTTAGTTCATCGTTTGGTTCATGTTCAAGCATATTTTTATAGGGGGTAAATGTTTAGGACTATTTTATTACGTTTTGTACTCAAATGTTGCCGTTAGTCTATCTACTGAATGTGATTTGCTGATAGCTAGACCATTGTTGGATTGTGGAACTCTGCTTGGTTTTCGTGTCATTACCCAGTTTTTACTGTGTTTCAGACCATGAATAAACGCTGGAGAACTTGTCACAAGGGAAATACGCATTTTCTGTCTTTTGTATTTCTTTGCGATCTCGCTCATAAACATCGTCCCGAGCCCAATTCCCTGATAATCTGGCTTCACCACGATTCTGTGAATCTTTTTCATATTTTTAACAGAAGGGTGCGGAAAATGCAATACTGAACACCAAGCAACTGGATGATTCTCAATCTCACAGATATATTTATGGGCTGCTTTGTTGTGTTCATGACTCAGATAGTGAAAGTCCATGAATTGACCCCATTCTGACTGGCTTGCTTCTCTGATCTTACATTCAATGGGTGGTCGACAAAGTGACCTCCGAGAAAATTGCATCGTATTACAGTCAAATACCCAATCTGGCTCTAACCATTCTTCTATATCATAGTGACAGGAAAGCGCTATAAACTGCTTATTTTGCTTCCTAATGAACTTTTGAATAGCAGCTGACCCTATACACGCTACTTGTCTGTCAACGACTGAGGTGAACTCGTCATAAATGAATGGCTCTTTGCAGTTTAAGATCAATCTGGCCAACTCAGCCCTCATTTTCTGACCGTTTGAAAGCACAAAAAAGGGCTTTAACCAGTCAGGGGGAGACGCAAACCCTACTTTTGACAGTATTTCTGTTATATCTTTAGCTGAATGATCGCCAAAATCATCAATGATTGACTGCCCAACCCATTCAAAACCCTCAAAAAACTCATAATTCTTGAATATTTGCTTGGCAATCGTAGTTTTTCCAGTTCCTGACGCTCCGACAATCAATTCTATATTCCATTTAATATCTTCAATTGGAATATTTACATCAAAAGTTTTAGAAACAACATTCATTTCACAGTCAAACATTGATTTGACTTTGTTTGCTTTAAATGAATCTGAGGTTTTAGACTCAATTACAAACTTTGCACTCGGCATTTATAACCCTCAGTATTGAGTCGATTAAATATCTTCTCTTGCTCTGCCTCGTCTTCACATTCAACAATAATATTAAATACTTCGTTGTAATTTTGAGATTTTATATCGTCTTCTTCGTCCATTTCGTCAAACATCTTACCAAGCTCGATTTCGTCAAACCCTAGCAAAGTAATATCAAAATCATCGTCAGATAACGCTTGAATCTCAATTTTTAGTAATTCTTGTTCCCAATCAGCATTTAATGCCAATTTATTGTCTGCAATGATTAATGCTTTCTTTTGTGTAGGCGTTAAATGATTGAGCTCAATGACCGGAACTTCTGACATTTCTAGCTTACGAGCTGCCATCAAACGCCCGTGTCCAGCAATAATCCCTTTTTCCCCGTCAATTAAGATGGGGTTTGTCCACCCAAACTCTTTAATAGAAGCAGCAATCTGCGCCACTTGCTCGTCTGAGTGCTTCCTAGAGTTGTTGACGTAAGGAATTAAGTCTTCAACTTTAAGCTGCTGGACTTGCATCTGCTTCGGGCTTTTGATTTGCTGGGTTCTCAGGATGAGCGTCAAATTGAGCTTTTCCTTCTACGTTGAGTCTGTGATGTAAATCTGCAACAAGCTCAAATGGTAGTTTTCTGAGTCCAGCGAGGATCAGGTCTAGTTCTTCTACTGTGTGTGATAAATCAATCTTAATCATTTATGTTCCTTGTTAAAAAAAGTTGGCAGTTTCGGGGATAACGACTCTTGAGTACTATTGTTATCGGTTCAGCCACCAACAAGAATGAGGACTGCACTTAAAGACGGAACGCGTCCGACAGCTACGCATCGCTTCAATCCTCATACTTGTTAGCCCTGCTTGTGTCTTCTACCCGGTCCTTTTTTGGTTGAGTGAAAGTTCTTTCCTGATCGCCATTTCATGAATAAATGCTCATCCACGCCCATAGCGACCAATAAATGTACGGCTAAAGTGCTCATTTCTTCTTTTTGGCCTTTTCAGCCTCACGTTTTTCGGAATAAGCTATTGCCACGGCTTGTTTAACAGGCTTTCCTGCTTTAACTTCTGTTGCGATGTTCTTTTTAAACGCTTCTTTTTTGGTAGATTTAACTAATGGCATTTTTTTCCTCAAAGTAATTTTTATATCCAAATGCGTAATTTTTTTTATCAATAATTGGTTCTTTTTCTTTTAAAAACTCACCAAACGTAATATTTGGCTTAGTTAATAAAGCAATTCTTAAATTAGGGTCTTCAAGTTGCTGAATATCTTTTAAATCCATTATTCAACCTCCTCAACGAAACAGACATCCTGCCAAGACATAACGAGAAATTTCTCGTCCCCGTCCTTAAAATTGTGATATTTCAGGTATTCGTCTTTGTAGTCCTTGGCTAAAGTCCCAAACCAGACCTTATCCCCAACCTTTAAACCCTCCTCAGCAGCCTCGTCCCCAACTGCAGTTACATAACCACAAGTATCTACCTCAGCAGTCTGAATGTAAAGAACTGATTGAATTCTAGGTACGGGTTTGACTATTATTTTGTCTTTTATGGGCTTCATGGGATCTGTCTCCCACTAAGTTTAGGTCTTCCGGGCTTTCTTTTGGCCAAAATGTCCACAGGCTTGGCAATGTCCAAACCCTCTCTTTTCTCTGCTTCTGCGACCAAATTCTCTATCGTATCGGGTAGATCAGAAAAGACCGTAGGCAGATTACCCACGGTCAAAGTTGTCTTCTCAACAACTGCAAATTCTCCGCACCACTCCGTAGCGTGACGGTTCTGATACGTTGGATAACGCCTACATTGGCCTAAATCCTGATTCGGTTGTAGATCAAAATGTCTACATAACCTACAATTACTATTAGCCACATCAACTCCTTGGTAGTTGTTTTGGTTAGTAGAGGCCCGTGTGCTCCCACGGGTTCTCTACGCTTTACATTTCTTGGGCGTGACCTACACGAACGTGAGAATATACTTCACGCTCTTTAGAACCATCGTTCATCTCGCCCATACGGCCATCATGATGACCAGCGTGAGCAGCTGGGCGCATACCCATTCCGTCAGCCTTACCCATTCCAACTCCACCCATGATCGGGGCTTTACGCTCTCCGCTGGTGTCGCTAGATGTTGCGCCTTTAGGAGATTTTGCGCCTGTTGTAGATGGAACGCCACCGTACTCTTTGTCAGCTTTAGGCACACGAACTTTCTTTTCGCCAGTCATGTCACTAGAAGTTGCACGCTTTGGGAGTTTTTCCCCTGATTCTGCACGAGTTGAATACATAATAATCCTTAAAAATAAGTTTTCTTGCAAGAAAAGCTCTTTCGAGCACAGTCATTTTATCTGATTATTCTTTATTTTCAACAAATATTTTAAACAGAATGACCGAGGAAAATCCCAAAAAAGCCACGCTTGCACCCAAAACCAACAAAAAATAAATGAGTAAGATGTTCATTGGAAGTACGACTGCCTCTTAGGTAAGCATTGGATATCTATCACAATATCGCTATACATCCCACTAATAATGCGTTTAGACATGACCGGAACAGCTCTCAGCCCGTCTTGTTCGCATTGGATAGTGGCAGAAACGACCTCAGAGCGACTCATTTGCTGCGCTTGTGGCTCAACCCTCACAGGCACAATTGGCACGCCTAAAGGCTCTACACGGGTCTGAGCGCACCCAACTAACAGGGCAATAAGCAGTAAATATCTCATTCTTTGATTCTCCTCAAAGCCTTGAGCTTCTGAGTTGTGCCGTCAAAGACAAACTCTACGTTGTGGTTTCCTATCTTAGAAAACTCCAAATAATCACCCTGAACGCCAAGTTTGAACTTTACGCAAGCGCTGACTGCAAAGTCTTTTTTTTCCTCAGCCATGACTTCTACGCTAATTAGTTTGGTCTTGTCTTTATTCCAAACGGCTTTTACTTTGTTTTTCTCGTCAATTTTCCATTCTTCTGTGATATTCATGTGTTCTTTTCCTTTAATTTAGCTTCTATTGCTTTTGCTAATTTAGTTGGAAAACCTGCGTTTTTTATTACCAAATCAACAAGTTGATTATCAGTCAACTCTACCCATTCTTTAGTTTGTGGTTTGATGTAAAGAGGTATTTTTGGCAAATTAACTACTGTTGGAGTTTCCCAAGATGTGTATTTAGACCATTCAAGTTTACGTTGTTCAACATTAATATATGCTACAGGTTCATCCTGATCTGGAGGATCCCAAAACTCACATTCACATACATATCTATCTTCACTATGACTAGCATTACGGACAAATCCATGAGGGGCATCTGGGTGTGTTTTGCATTTAGGCTCATTCTGCTCTTGCTTTAGTGCCTCACGCAATCCATACCTAGCATTTTTAGCAATTGTTGTAGCTGAATCAATGTCACGAGCCATCATGATTGCTTCAAACGCATCAAGCGCTTGTTTCATTACTTCTTTAGTCATAATTTTTTTCCTTCAGCTTTGCTTCTATTGCTTGATAAAGTTTGTATGACATTCCGAAAGGCAACACCCCGCATTTAATAAGTTCCATTCTTGTCAGACCTACCCATTCTGATTTAGCTTGATGGTATCCCTTGCTAAATCCTTCCATATAACTTAATGCTTTATCAATTTGGGTACTAGCATATCCTTTTAAGTTGTCTTCAATCATACAGCCCTCATCACTCGTTGGTTACGACCTGAAAAACCCGGGCGTTTCTCTCCTGTGTCCACTATTAAACCTTTCTTCATCAAAGGTCTGTAGCGGGGGGTGATAGAGCTTGCCCGGTACTGCGCCAAAGCAGACTCTACGTCTTGGCTAATACACCCATCAGGAAAGCTCTTAATCACGTCTAGAACGAGTTGTTCCATCTTGTTGACATCTACTGTCTTTGCTGCCTCCTTTGACGTTTGTGGGTCTGTTTTACGGGCAAACGCCATCAAATCGTCAGGGAAGTAGGCT
>Ga0164297_10001385_pt1 | contig 25810 bp, 26 predicted proteins | sample GEODES058metaG_FD_113539 | JGI IMG/M metagenome (GOLD analysis project Ga0164297, IMG submission 113539) | Dystrophic lake water microbial communities from Trout Bog Lake, Wisconsin, USA - GEODES058 metaG | ecosystem: Environmental > Aquatic > Freshwater > Lake | place: USA: Trout Bog Lake... | reverse complement strand
TTTTGCAACAAGTGAAACTTTTTTAGTTGTATTAGCACCACTTAAAAACTCAATCATGGGGCGCACAAATTGTAAAAAAGTAATCATGACTGCTACAGGGTTGCCAGGTAAGCCAAATAAAACAGATTCACTTTTGGGTTGGACTATTTTGCCAAATGCCATGGGACGTCCCGGCTTAATCGCTAGAGTCCAAAAAGCCACATCCCCTAACTCTCGCATTACTTGTTTTGTGAAGTCTGCTTCTCCAACAGAAACACCCCCTGAGGTAATAATGATATCCGCTTGATCTGCGGCCTTTGAGAAGGCAATCTTGAGAGCCTCTGCATCATCTTTGACGATACCAAAATCTAGTAATTGGATATTTAGGTCATGTAATAGGCCAATTAAGGTAAATCGATTACTATCATAAACTCGCCCTGGCAATAAGGGTTCCCCTAGAGGAGTTACCTCGTTTCCAGTAGAAAAGATGGCAACCTTTAATTGGTCGTAAACCTCAACTTCACTCAAACCCATGGATGCAAGCATGCCCAGATCGCTTGCCTTTAGACGCCGACCTTTGGATAAGACAATTTCTCCAATCTTTAAATCTTCGCCCATCATTCGACAATTTTCATGTCCACGAATCTTATTTTTGGGGAAGGTAATGACAGCATTTTCGTGCTGAACCCACTCTTGAGGAATGACCGTATCACAAACAGGTGGCAGAAGAGCGCCGGTCGTGATTTGGATTGCTTGGCTTGCGGGCTGAAAGTTCGAAAAATCCTGCAACATATCGCCGGCAAATTGTTTGCCAATCACATTTAATTGAATTTCTGACAAATCACCCTGAAGCACCTGGCTGTGAAAGGCATAGCCGTCCATGGCCGAGTTATTAGCAACTGGTACATTCATTGAGGCTTTTATATCTACCGCTAAGACTCTACCAAAAGCTTCTTCGATGGGAATTTTCTTAACCTTTAACTGACTCAAGCGGGTTTGTGTGTAGCCACGCATGAAGTCTAACGCGGCATCTAGACCTAATGACTTCGGGTTAAATAAATCAGATCCAAGCTTACTTTGCCACTCGTCTTGAAAAGTATCTAAGGAGGGAAGTTTACTGGGCATCATAGCAAGCTTTGTTCAATTTGCAATAACTCTTCAGGAGTATTGATATTCAGAAAGGCCTTAGGATCGTCAAATAGTACTTTTTGATGTGATAAGGAAGCAAACCATCGATCAATTTTTCGTTGTCCAGTTTGTAAAAAAAGATTCAAGCTTTCTAAAGTCGTTTTTTTTAATAAACAAAAGACGGGATGAACTTGTTCCTTACCATTCTCAATAGTCATCGCATAAGTGCAGTCAACTTCGGATTGAGTCATTGCTTGTGAGAGTCTTTCGACTAAATCAACTGGAAGTAAGGGGGTATCGCAGGGAAGGATGAGCACGTAGGGCGTTGAGGCTTTGGTTAAACCCACCTGAAATCCAGCCAGAGGTCCAGGGTAGTCAGGGGTTATATCACTTGTGACAGGCCAGCCAAAAATTTGATATTGGTCAATATGTCGGTTCGCATTCAGTAATATAGAGCCCACTTGATCTTTGCAACGATCAATTGCCCAGGCAACGAGTGCTTTATTTTGAAGTCGGATCAGTCCTTTATCTTGCCCGCCCATCCGTTGAGCTTGCCCACCACACAAGATTAATGCAGTAATCTCTTTTGCATCAATTTTTTTCACTAGCCACCTATATAAGACATTTCAACTTTTGCATGAGAAATTTCTCCTGCATGAATTTTGCCTCTCAGTTCAGAATAGCGATCTTGCCTTCCCTGCCAAATATTTGCAATCGCATTACTAATTTCAAGATCGCTTACATTGGTTCTTAACAATTGCTTTAAATCAAAACCAGTGTTAGCAAATAAACAGAGAAATAATTTACCTTCCATCGAAATCCGTGCTCTAGTACAAGTGCTACAAAAGGCCTGAGTAACGCTAGAAATAACGCCGATTTCACCAGACCCATCTACAAATTGCCACTTTTGCGCAACTTCCCCAGAGTATCCTTGCTCAACTGGGACAATTGGGTATTTTTCGTTAATTAAATCTATCACTGATTGGGATGGGACTACTTCAGACATTTGCCAACCATTTGTATTTCCTACGTCCATATATTCGATAAAACGTAAAATTACGCCACTATTTCGAAAATGCTCGACCATGGGCAAAATCTCATGTTCATTGACCCCTTTTTTAACCACCATATTGACTTTAATATTCTTAAAGCCTACTAGGGAAGCAGTTTCAATACTGTCTAATACATCTTGGACTGGGAAATCAACATCATTCATTTGACGAAATACTGCATCATTGATACCGTCTAAACTCACTGTTACTCGACTGAGGCCAGCGTCAAATAGGGCCTTTGCTTTTTTCTGTAGAAGACTTCCATTGGTCGTAAGTGTCAGGTCAATAGGTTTTCCCGAGGGAGTCTTCATGACACTGAGCATACTTACGAGATCTTCAATGCCTTTTCTTAACAGAGGCTCACCACCTGTCAGACGAATCTTTTCAACCCCATGACCAATAAATATTCCCGCAAGGCGGATAATTTCCTCAAAGCTGAGTAACTCTGACTGGCCTAAATAGTTATATTGTTTTGTGAAAATTTCCTTTGGCATGCAATAGGAACAGCGAAAATTGCATCGATCAGTGACAGATATTCTTAAGTCATGTAATAGTCGACCATGGGCATCTTGCAATAATCCTACCGGAGCTTTTAGCTCCTTTGGAATGATGGGTAGGGTGGTAAAACTACTCTTTAAATCATCGAGTGATGTAATCGGAATAGTTTTACTCATTTTCAAATTACCTAGTTAAGTGCAATCAATTACTGTAATTCAATAGCGCGCTCTTGACCGCCAGTTTCAACCAAAATCATTGGCCCTGAGGGGAGTTCTGCTGAGGGTTTGATCACTCTTGGGACATGAATGGGCTTTGGTTCAGCAGCAATTTGCGCCAAAACTTCTTCGTGTTTGACAGGATTTGTATCTACCCAAATGAGACCAACTTGATTTAACACTTCATCTAAGCTAGAGCGATCTAAGATGGTTGGGACGACTTGCGGTAAGGCTTTCACTTTTAATGCTACTGGCTCAGGTTTAGGAGTGTTAATCACCGTTGAGCTAGGTGGAGTCTGGATAGTTGCCACTTGCTGAATTACAGGAGTAGCCTCTTGACTTATTACAGCCTTATTTTCTTCAGCTATGGAAGTCTCAGAGATTACTGAGGCCGTTGATGATGGATTGGTTAATCCAGACTCGAACTCTCTAGCCTTTATTTCTTGGACCACAGGTGCAGAATCACTTACTGCTTGAGTATCACTAGTGGTACTTGCTTGAACCGACTCAGGACTTGTTTCTTGATTTGTGCGATCTGCTTTATCTCGTCCGCGGTTTCTATTGCGACGGTTACGGCTCTTACGTTTTTCTTCACCAGTCTCATTCGTAGATAAATCCGTGGTTTGAGCAGTTCCAGTATCACTAGTATCGGTATTCGTTTCATCAGCACCTGACTCGCGTGGCTGGTTTTTACGGCCCTCATTACGTGGATTTGCATTACGACGTCCATTACCCCGATTTGTTTCCGCTTTATCGGATGTAGCTTCAGTTGTTGATGGATCTATGACTGCATCTTCATCAGTGGTTTTATTGACACGATTACCAGAGTTACGTCCCTTGCCTTTTCCTCTTCTAGGATTGGGATACTTAGGTTTAGGAGCCTCTACAACTACTACTGGGGTTGGTGCTACTGGCTTACTACCACCAAATAATTTTTTGATAAAGCCAATGATGCCAATACTCGGAGTATCTGCCGTAACTTGTTGCGCATTTACTTTTGGAGTTGATGCAGGAGCCGGTTGACTTGGCGTGATTCCCTTTACAGCAGCTACAGGACTTGGTTTGATATCTTGTGCGCGACGACTAACAATCGTATCTTCTTCCATTGCTTTTGATACTTCTTCAGCAATCGCATAACTTGCTTGTAGGTTGTCTAAACGTGGATCGTCGTGTTTTAAGCGCTCTAGTTTGTAATGGGGAGTTTCTAAATACTTGTTCGGAATTAACAAGACATTGACTTTCGAGCGAGACTCAATCTTGATTACTTCAGAACGCTTTTCATTTAATAAGAAAGCTGCTACATCAACGGGGACTTGACAATGAATAGCCGCCGTATTCTCTTTCATACTTTCTTCTTGAATAATACGCAGGACTTGAAGAGCTGAGGATTCTGTATCGCGAATATGACCTGTCCCTGTACATCTTGGACATGTTACATGGGTTCCTTCCGATAAAGCAGGTCGGAGTCGTTGACGAGAAATTTCCATTAAACCAAATTTGGAGATTTTTCCAGTTTGAACCCTAGCACGGTCATGTTTGAGGGCATCTTTAATTCGATTCTCTACGTCCTTTTGACTTTTTGGCGATTCCATATCAATGAAATCGATCACAATTAAGCCACCCAAATCACGTAATCGCATTTGTCTTGCAATCTCGTCCGCTGCTTCTAAATTGGTTCTAGTAGCTGTTTCTTCAATATCAGAGCCACGAGTCGCACGGGCTGAGTTCACATCAACTGAAACTAGCGCTTCAGTATGGTCAATCACAATTGCCCCGCCAGATGGTAAATTGACAGTTCTGGAATAGGCAGTTTCAATTTGATGTTCTATTTGAAAGCGAGAAAAGAGGGGAACGTCTTCTTGGTAACGTTTGACCCGGTTCATGTTGTCAGGCATTACCACTGACATAAATGACTGAGCTTGCTCGAAAATATCTTCCGTATCGATCAAAATTTCGCCGATATCGGGTTGGTAATAATCACGAATTGCTCGAATCACCAAACTTGATTCTAAATAGATAAGTAATGGAGCTGAATTAGATTGTGCTGCAGAATCAATAGCAGTCCACAACTGCATCAAATAACTCAAATCCCACTGTAATTCTTGCGCATCACGGCCAATACCAGCAGTTCTAGCAATAATGCTCATGCCATTCGGGATTTCGAGTTGGGCCATTGCTTCGCGTAACTCTTGACGATCTTCGCCTTCAATACGACGAGAAACTCCACCACCTCTAGGATTGTTCGGCATTAATACCAAATAACGACCTGCTAGGGAGATAAAACTAGTGAGGGCTGCCCCTTTATTGCCACGTTCTTCTTTTTCTACTTGGACAATAATTTCTTGACCTTCTTTTAAAGCTTCCTTGATAGTTACTTTTTTAAGGTCGACACCTTCAGCAAAATAACTACGAGCAACTTCTTTGAATGGCAAGAAGCCGTGACGCTCTTCTCCGTAATTAACAAAGCAAGCTTCGAGGGAAGGTTCAATTCGAGTAATTACACCTTTATATATATTTCCTTTACGTTGTTCACGGCCGGCTGATTCAATATCTAAATCTACTAGTTTTTGACCATCTACAATCGCTACGCGTAACTCTTCCTGTTGAGTTGCATTAAATAACATTCTTTTCATATCTATTCCTTAGTAGAAAGGGCATGTGTCTAGAAGAATGTTCAACAGATACATCATCGCAGATTGCGAAATTTAACAAGGTAGTGATGTATTTATCTCTTGCCTTGCATGTGCTAATAAATATTCTTGAATCTATTAGCGAAAGGATGCTCGCCCAGTTAGCTTAATTTGAGTAACTTATGGCGTTCAATTAAAATCTGTTAACAACTCTTTGCTGGCAACACGCTAGCTTTCATTTCTTCTCCTCATTTCAACAAGGGGGGAGTTACCTTGGGGAATTATTTGCCTTCCCTAGCTATAATGTTATTCTTTGGTCTAATGTAGCAAGAACACAATGATCAGAAATTTAATTGATCCTGTTAGTTCTCTATCGCACACATTGTCTTGACAATAACCCTCTGATTATATGTCAAAGTTGCGCTGAAAAGTAAATCAATTCCGATTACCATATTAATAACTGTTTAAAAAGTTCAACCATGTCCGAAAATTCTGTCCAATTTATTACCATTTCCCCGGAAGAGGAAGGGCAGAGACTAGATAATTTTCTGATGAAATGGGGTAAAGGGGTACCTAAAAGCCATATTTATCGCATTATTCGCTCCGGAGAAATCCGAATCAATAAAAAAAGAGCCGATGTGACTAGTCGAATTGTGGCGGGGGACATCATCCGAATTCCACCAATTCGGGTAGCTAGTCCAGAAAGTCCAGCAGTTGTATCAGCGGTTAGTATTCAAAATGCTGACAAAATGGTACAAAATCTGCCAATCCTTTATGAAGATGACGCCTTATTAATTGTTAATAAACCCTCTGGTATTGCAGTTCATGGGGGTTCTGGAATTTCTTTGGGTTTAATCGAGGCCTTGCGAATGGCTAAACCTGAATTGAAATTCTTAGAGCTAGTGCATCGTTTAGATCGAGATACCTCCGGAATTTTGATGCTAGCCAAAAAAAGAAGTGCTTTAACGATCTTGCACGAGGATATTCGTAACGGAAATATGGATAAACGCTATATTTTTGTGGCCCATGGATCTTTTTCTGAAGGACTTGGCCATATTCCCTTGAAATATCCACTTCATAAATATATTTTGGCAAATGGCGAAAGACGCGTTAGAGTGGAAGATTTTGGTCAAGCTAGTCATACAGTGATAAAATTTCTCAGCCAGGCTCACGGAGGCAAGTGTTTTGTCGGAGAAGCCCAATTACGAACTGGTAGAACACATCAAATTCGAGTTCATTTACAACATCATGGATACCCTATTTTAGGTGATGATAAATATGGTGTTTTGGAGTTGGACAAAGCAGTAAAGGCAAAGAGACTTATGCTACATGCCTATAAGTTAGCCATTACGCACCCACTTACAAAAGAAAAACTCAATATTTCTGCCCCTGCCCCGGAGGGCTTTGAAATTCACCATGGAAAATAATTGCATTATCCAGTTACTTGGAAAGGGTCATTGATGACACAAAATACTAAAAAATTTGAAATGGTGATTTGGGATTGGGATGGCACTATCATGAATTCCACCCCAACTATTGTGGAATGTATGCAACAGTCCTGCCGTGATTTAGGTATGCCTGTACCTTCAGACCAAATGGCAAGTCATGTTATTGGCCTTGGAATTATCGAATCGATTCGTATTGCCATGCCAACAGTTCCTGAAGCAGACTACCCTCTCGTTTTAGAGCGTTTCAGACATTATTATCTTGGGAAAGACCACGAACTCATCTTATTTGAAGGAATACGAGAGTTATTAAGTGATTTAAAGGCAAATGGACACATATTGGCAGTGGCAACTGGCAAGCCGAGGGTCGGATTAAATCGATCCCTAGATAATCATCAATTGAATGATTTATTCCATGACTCTAGAACCGCCGATGAAACCCGTTCAAAGCCACACCCCCAAATGCTTCTAGAATTAATGGAAAAATGGGCTATACCTGCTCATAAAATTGTCATGATTGGTGATACCACCCATGATCTAAAAATGGCGAAAAGTGCTGGTGTGAGAGCGATCGGAATGACCTATGGTGCTCATTCTACTGAAGAACTGATGGCGCATGAACCCCTAGCTTGTTTTGATAATGTAGACGATCTTCGCCGTTTTTTAATGGAATAACGATTGAAAATTCACTCTAATCGTGCAAAATTTACTGGATTACTTAAAATAGTTGAATTAACTAGGGATAGATATGACTACAAATGACGCTAATTGGGAAAAAACAGCGCTAGAAAACTTATTGAAAGAAAATTTAAAAGAACGTCAGAGTAATCGTCGTTGGCGTACTTTTTGGCGTTTGTTGGGGTTGGCAATTACGATTGCGCTGGTTTATTCCTACTTTGCCCCTTTTAAAAAAAGTGCCTCTGTACTAAGTCACCATACTGCTTTGATTAAATTAGATGGTGAAATTTCTAGTGGAACTTCGGCTAATGCCTCCGATATTATGATGGCGTTACAAAATGCCTTTGAAACTCCAGAAGTTGGCGGTGTCATATTAAAAATTAATAGCCCTGGTGGTTCTCCCGTCCAATCTGGCATGATTTATGACGAGATGATGCGCTTACGAAAAGCAAATCCCGAAAAACACCTATATGTTGTCATAGAAGATATTTGTGCTTCAGGTGGGTACTATATTGCTGCAGCTGGTGAAAAGATTTTTGTGGATAAAGCTAGTTTGGTTGGTTCTATCGGGGTTATTATGGCTGGATTTGGGTTTACTGGTCTGATGGACAAGGTTGGAGTGGAACGCAGAGTCCAAACAGCTGGAGAAAATAAAGCCATGTTAGACCCCTTTATGAAACAGAATCCGAAAAATACCCAATCGATACAAGCTATGTTGGATGAAATCCATCAGCAGTTTATTAAGGCTGTCAAAGATGGTCGTGGTACGCGCTTGAAAGAGACACCTGATATGTTTAGTGGCATGGTTTGGAATGGATCAAAGGCAGTCGAGCTGGGTCTAGCTGATGATTTTGGCACGGTTGAATCAGTCGCCAGAGATGTAATTAAATATACTGATGTGGTTGATTACACGCAAACAGAAAATGTTGCTGAGCGTTTAGCAAAAAGATTTGGGGCGACTTTAGGCAATTCTTTTGCTAGTGCATTACAAAAAGTTGACCTAAAGTAACTTCGTCTTAAAAATCCAATCAAAACAGAAGTCAAGCCTGCATTAGAAATACTGCAGGCTTTTTTTCTAAATATTTAATTTGTGGTGATTGGTTAGACCAAGCTTTACGCCATTCACCAATTGTTTGACTCACAATCGACTCATCCGCCAATGTCAAATGGGTAGCGATACATAATTGCGTATTGGAATGTAGTGTTTCGATGCAACTTTCTAGCATCCCTAAATTTCGATAAGGGGTTTCAATCCAAAGTTGTGTGGCATGATTTTTTTTCGATTGTGATTCGAGTGCCTTTAACTCTTGGGTTCTGTCAAAAGGTTTGATCGCTAAATAGCCATGAAACATAAAGCCTTGACCATTCATGCCGCTTGCCATTAAAGCTAGCATTAGAGAGCTGGGTCCAGTAAGTGGTTTGACTGGAATCTTTAAACGATGAGCTAAGGCGACGATTTCAGTACCAGGGTCTGCTACTGCTGGAAGTCCAGCCTCCGAAAGTAGTCCAAGATGGTGACCTGATAGAAGAGGTTGTAATAGATGATTGACATCAATTTTAGAGCTAGGGCCTGACCACTCGACCATCTTCATTTCTTGTATGGGCTTAATCAAAGGGTAAACAGAGTTAACCGCTTTTAAAAAAGATCTAGCCGTTTTGGCATTTTCCACAATCCAATATTCAAGCTGACTCGCCTGTTTTGTTACTTCGTCAGGCAGTACATAGGGAAGCTGTTCTTCTCGAGCTTCATCGCCTAAGGTATTTGGAATTAAAAATAAGGTACCTTTGTTCATTTAGAGCTCGCCGGGGGAGGAAATAATTGAAAGCCAACTGACATTAATAGGCCAGTTAACTGAATAAGGGGAAGACCAATAATGGCAGTTGGGTCAGTAGATTTCATTTCTGAAAGTAATCCAATGCCTAAACCTTCTGCTTTAGCACTACCAGCACAATCATAAGGCTTTTCAGTCAAAAGATAATTCTCAAGCGTTGCTTCATCGAAATCTCGAAAAGATACTTCAGTGTCAACACAGGTATACAGGGTTGTATTCGACTTGAGTTGCATGAGGCACATCCCTGTTCTAAAAATGACCGTTTCTCCTTGCATCATTTGGAGTTGTGCCAAAGCCCGATCATGTGTCAGCGGTTTACCAATTGCTGCGCCATGAAAGTCGGCAACTTGATCCGATCCGATAACCCAAGCATCTGGGTACTGCTCGCTAATACAGCGAGCCTTGAGATGGGATAATCTTTCAACCAATTGGGTCGGAGATTCACCAATTTTGGGGGTTTCATCGACATTCGGAGAGTAAACTAAAAAGGAAACGTTCAAACGTTCTAACAATTCTCTCCTATACTTAGAAGATGAAGCCAATATCAGAGTCTGTTCTTTCATATAAAAGGACTTAATTTTATGAACCAAAAACAAATTATCGCTCAAGAGTTGCATTCTACTCAGAGCGCATTATCCAATATCGATTTTAAAAGTGGCCAAACCTTTAAAGGTCAGGGAGAGTTTCCCCTTGAAAGTTTTCCTCGACTACTTCTGGAAATGCCGCTAGCGCAACGCCAGAATTCTTACAAAGTCGAGTGGGAATGTTTATCTTGGATTGATGTTTTGCCTACTGGACAAGAACAATATCGCTTAAAAATTAAAGCGCTGACAACAATACCTCTAACTTGCCAGCGTTGTCTTGATGATTCTTTACAAAATATTGAAGTCAATTCTCAGTTTGTTCTTTTGAATACGCAAGCTGAGGTAGATGATTTTCCGCTAGAAAATGATGATGAAGATGCCCTGTTGAATGCATACGAATTCAATCTTTTTGAATTAATTGAAGATGAATTACTTCTTGCTCTTCCTTTAGTACCGAAGCATGCAGATCAACATTGTCAGAAGTATCTTATAAATATCTCGGAGCCAAGTGAAGCGCAATTAGATGAAGTTGAGGACTTAATAGACCCAAAGACAGGCAAGTTGAACCCTTTTTTACAACTCAAAAAGCTTAAATTGAACTAATCATTGAAAAAAATCTCGCGAAATGTATCAAGTAATGCTAAAATATCGGATTGTTTAGGAGTTAAATATGGCCGTTCAACAGAATAAAAAATCCCCATCCAAGCGTGGCATGCACCGTGCACATGACTTTTTAGAAAGCCCTTCTTTGGCTGTAGAGCCAACAACTGGCGAAGCCCACTTACGTCATCACGTTAGCCCAAATGGCTATTATCGTGGTCGTAAAGTTGTCAAAACTAAAAACGATTAATTTCGCGCAATCTCCGATTTCATTTCCGGTGATAATGAATTAATGAATTCTCTAACAGGATTCATAACAGCTAAACAACAGGAGCAATCTTCGTTGGGTGTTCATTTTTTAATACGATGACAGTTACTATCGCCGTTGATGCAATGGGTGGTGACCATGGTATATCTACCACTGTACCCGCTGCGATTGATCTACTAAAAGAACATCCTAATTGTCGGATTCTTTTGGTCGGTCAATTAGAGGACATTCATCATGCCCTTAAAAAAATCCCTAATGATTTAAGAGATCATGTCACCGTAGTAGAAGCTGCCGAAATAGTGGCTATGGATGACTCGGTTGAAGTTGCCCTTCGTAAGAAGAAAAACTCTTCAATGAGGATTGCTATCGAGTTGGTGAAGGACGGTCAGGCAGATGCCATTGTCTCTGCCGGAAATACCGGAGCACTGATGGCTATTTCACGTTATCTTTTGAAAACATTAGAAGGTATTGATCGTCCCGCAATCTCTACGCGTATGCCCAATCAAAAGGGTACCGGAACAACTGTGCTTGATTTAGGTGCCAATAGTGATTGTGAAGCCTTTCATTTATTGCAGTTCGCTCAAATGGCAGATGTGATGGTGCGTGTAATTGATGGTAAGGAAAGACCTTTAATTGGACTACTTAATATTGGCGAAGAGGTTATCAAGGGAAATGAAGTTGTTAAACAAGCAGGGGTTTTACTGCGTAATAGCACTTTAAATTTCCACGGTAATGTCGAAGGAAACGATATTTTCAAAGGTACCACTGATGTGGTGGTCTGTGATGGGTTTGTTGGCAATGTCGCACTCAAAACTAGCGAAGGTTTAGCTAGTATGATTTCACAGATGATTAAAGAAGAATTTGGACGATCTTTATTGACCAAGTTTTTATCTTTTTTAGCACTTCCAATCTTACTGCGCTTTAGAAAAAGGGTAGATCATCGGCGATATAATGGCGCAATGTTACTTGGCTTGAGGGGACTTGTCATCAAGAGTCATGGTTCAGCAGATCGTTATGCTTTTTACATGGCTTTGACAAGAGCCTATGAGGCGGCCAATAATCATATGGTTGAAAAAATTGCTAAAGCATTTGATCAAATTGAAAAACAGAAGGTGGATGAAGCTTCTAGCACACCACCCATCTCCTCCACTAACGCTATTAGCTAATCCTTAGATAATTTATTTATGGCTACTTTTGCAAAAATCGCTGGAACCGGAAGTTATTTGCCCGAGCAAAGAATTGATAATGAAGAGTTAGCTCTAATGCTCCTGAAGGATGGGATATTAACGAGTGATGAATGGATTTTTTCGCGAAGCGGGATTAAGGCGAGACATTTTGCACAAAAGAACCAAATGGCCAGTGATTTAGCTGTCCTCGCAGCAAAAAACGCTTTGAGTGCAGCGAGTCTTGAAGCAAGTCAAATTGATTTAATTATTTTAGCGACATCAACGCCAGATAATTTGGGTGGTTTTCCTAGTACGGCTAGTTCAGTTCAACATAAACTAGGTATTACTTCAGGTTGCGGCGCGTTCGATGTTCAGGCAGTCTGTTCAGGTTTTATTTACGGTACTCATTTAGCCAACGCTCTGATTAAAAGCGGTGATCATCAACGTGTGATGGTCATTGGTACAGAAGTCTTTTCTAGAATTCTTGATATGAAAGATCGCACTACCTGTGTTTTATTTGGAGATGGTGCTGGTGCTGTAATTTATGAAGCTTCCTCTGAGCAAGGGATTATGAGTTCAGCAATCCATTCTGACGGTTCCCATCAGCAAATATTATGCGTTCCTGGATACATTGGTCACGGTGGAATCCAAGGTTCTGCTTATTTAACGATGGATGGACAAGCAGTCTTCAAGTTGGCAGTAAAAATGTTGGAAAAAGTTGCCACTGAGGTGTTGGAAAAGGCACATTTAAGTACCAATCAGATTGATTGGTTAATTCCCCATCAAGCGAATATTCGCATTATGGAGGGAACTGCTAAGAAATTGGGTATTCCACTTGAGCAGGTGATTGTGACCGTAAATGAACATGGCAATACCTCAGCCGCCTCCATTCCATTAGCGCTAGATACTGGTATTCGTGATGGTAAAATTACGCGAGGTCAGAATTTACTATTAGAGGGTGTTGGTGGTGGATTTACTTGGGGTGCAGCTTGCATCCGATACTAAGCGGCCTTTTATAAAAACAGTGATGCAATCGGAAAATTAAACTTAGGGTTTTACTTCTACAAAAAATGGTTTTTAATAAATGACTCAAAAATTAGCATTCGTTTTCCCAGGACAAGGTTCCCAATCAGTTGGGATGTTAAATGGTTTTGCTGACAACGCTTTGGTGCAGCAGATTATTAGTCAGGCGAGCCAAGTATTAGGTCAAGACTTAGGCCAATTAATCCAGGATGGGCCTGCTGAAGCTTTAGCTTTGACAGAAAATACTCAGCCAGTCATGTTAATTGCTGGAGTTGCTATTTACCGCGCATGGATTGAGGCTGGTGGTCAAATACCCGATTTTATGGCAGGTCACAGTTTAGGTGAGTACACCTCTTTAGTGTGTGCTAATAGTTTAGACTTCACGCAAGCAGTTCCACTTGTCAGATACAGGGCGCAAGCAATGCAAGAGGCTGTTCCCGTTGGGTCTGGTGGTATGGCAGCAATTATCGGCTTGAGTGACGAAATCATCGTGAATTTATGCCTAGAAGTTTCTCAAGAAACAGGCTTTGTCGTGGAACCAGTAAACTTTAATGCCCCGAATCAAGTCGTTGTTGCTGGACATATTCAAGCCATTAATCGAATCATCGAAATAGCCAAACCTGCTGGCGCAAAACTAGCGACAAAGTTGCCCGTTTCTGCACCATTTCATTCTAGCTTGCTATTACCAGCTGCTGCGAAATTAGAAAAACACCTCACCGCTATTCAATTTCATCAACCGTCTGTTCAGGTGATTAATAATGTGGACGTAATGATCGAAAATGACCCATTGAAAATGAAAGATGCCTTAATTCGCCAGTCTTACTCCCCGGTGAGATGGGTTGAAACCATCGAAAAAATGGCTGATTTAGGTGTGACTCACATTGTTGAGTGTGGCCCCGGTCGAGTTTTAGCCGGTCTTGTTAAGCGCATTGCTCCACAAATAAAGATGCACGGTATTTCAGATCCACAAACAATTCAAACTGTTTTAGCCGAGTTAAAAAATTAATTGTTAAAATTCAAAACTAAACGATGAATAATCTATTCGAAGGTCAAATTGCAGTAGTAACGGGTGCCTCTAGAGGTATCGGTAAATCTATTGCACAAAATTTAGCCAGTCAGGGTGCCCTTGTCATTGGCACCGCGACAACTGCAAATGGCGCTCAAAATATTTCTGACTATTTAAAAAATAGTGAGACTATTGCAGTTAGTGGCCTCGGTGAGGTACTCAATGTAACTGAACCTCAAGCGTGCGAAAATTTTATTGATAAAGTGGTCAAACAATTTGGCGGTATTAATATACTTGTTAATAACGCAGGAATTACGCAAGATCAATTAGCGATGAGAATGAAAGATGATGAGTGGAACTCTGTCATTGATACAAATTTAAATGCAGTGTTTCGACTGTCAAAAGCGGTTTTAAGACCAATGATGAAAGCCAAGGCTGGGCGAATTATCCACATCACTTCAATAGTTGGTCACAGTGGTAACCCTGGTCAAGCAAATTATGCCGCTGCCAAAGCTGGCGTTGCTGGAATGAGTCGTGCACTGGCAAGAGAGATTGGTAGTCGAGGTATTACGGTGAATTGTGTCGCACCTGGCTTTATCGACACAGATATGACTAGAAGTTTGTCTGAAGATCAGCAAAATGCATTAAAGATAAACATCCCATTAGGAAGACTTGGAAGCCCTGAAGACATTGCTCACGCAGTCTCTTTTTTGGCCTCTGAAAACGCTGGATATATCACTGGTACGACTTTACACGTCAACGGTGGTTTATATTTAGCCTAATGACTTTTGAAAATGATAAAATAATTTTAATTTAACAACATCCCCGGAGGGAAAGCATGGATAACATTGAACAACGAGTAAAGAAAATCGTAGCTGAGCAACTTGGCGTAACAGAAGCTGAAGTTAAAAACGAATCATCATTCGTTAATGACTTAGGTGCGGATTCACTTGATACCGTTGAATTAGTGATGGCTTTAGAAGATGAGTTTGGAATTGAGATTCCTGACGAAGAAGCTGAGAAGATTACTACAGTTCAGTTAGCAATTGATTTTGCATCTTCGAAAGCTCAAGGCTAATCCGTGTCTTATCCAAACAACCGACGACGTGTCGTTGTCACCGGTTTAGGTCTTATTAGTCCCGTTGGAAATGATGTAGATTCTGCCTGGAACAATTTACTGCAAGGTAAATCTGGTATTGCCACGATTTCAAAGTTTGATTCCAGTGGCTTGTCAGTCCATTTTGCAGGCGAAGTAAAAAACTTCAATATTGAAGACTATCTTTCAGCAAAAGAAGCCAGACATATGGATACCTTTATTCATTTCGGTATCGCAGCTGGGACGCAGGCATTTAAGGATAGTGGGATTGAAGTGACTGAAGCCAATTCTGAACGAATTGGTGTTTTAGTTGGTTCAGGTATTGGTGGTTTGCCAATGATTGAACAAACGCATCAAGAGTTAATTACTCGTGGTGCAAGACGTATTTCTCCCTTTTTCGTGCCTGGTTCCATCATTAATATGATTTCAGGTCATCTCAGTATTAACTTGAATCTTAAAGGTCCCAACCTCTCTGCTGTGACTGCCTGTACCACAGGTCTTCATAGTATTGGGTTAGCCGCTAGATTAATTCAATATGGAGATGCCGATGTAATGATTGCTGGCGGAGCTGAGTCAACTGTTTCGCCGCTCGGTATTGGTGGTTTTGCTGCAGCTAGAGCTCTATCATTACGTAATGACGATCCAGCAACCGCTTCAAGGCCATGGGATGTCGATCGTGATGGCTTTGTTTTAGGTGAAGGCGGTGGGGTTGTCGTACTTGAAGAGTACGAACATGCCAAAGCACGTGGAGCTAGGATTTATGCTGAAGTAGCTGGATTTGGTATGAGTGGTGATGCTTACCATATGACAGCGCCGAATATGGATGGTCCAAGAAGATGTATGCTTAATGCAATCAAGGATGCTGGCGTCAATTCGGAAGAAATTGGCTATATCAATGCTCACGGTACATCGACACCATTGGGTGATAAAAATGAAACTCAAGCAATTAAAGCAGCATTAGGTGATCATGCCAAAAAGCTCATCGTCAATTCTACAAAATCGATGACGGGTCATTTGCTTGGTGGGGCTGGTGGTCTTGAATCCGTATTTACGATCTTGGCCTTGTATCATCAAAAATCTCCCCCAACGATTAATATTTTTAACCAAGATCCAGAATGCGATTTAGACTACTGTGCAAATACAGCTCGAGATATCAAATTAGATGTTGCGGTTAAAAATAACTTTGGATTTGGTGGTACTAACGGTACGCTAGTTTTCAAAAGAATTTAAAATAGTTGAATGTAAACAACTATTTCTTGATAAAACCAAAGTTCTATGAATAAAGTTAGTAAATTCAACAAGTTATCTCATTTTTTCTTTGCCTTAGTGATGGCGTCAAGTTTGCTTGGCGTTGTCAAAGCTCAAAGTGACTCTACAAATAACCTTAATAATTTAAGTTCAAATCCAAAAAGATTCCTTGACTTCGCCGATTTAGTAGAAAAAGCGAGTCCTGCTGTTGTCAATATTCGTACAACCGAAAAGGTGATGGTTTATCAGATGCCATCTAATATTACGCCACAGGATCAAGCAGAGTTTTTCCGCCGTTTTTTTGGTATTCCACTCCCTGTACAACCTCAACCAACACCTCAACAACGTCCACAGCAACAACAAGCACCGCAGGCGCAAGAACAAAATCGCGGTACGGGTTCAGGCTTTATCTTGGATTCTAGTGGATATATCCTAACAAATGCTCATGTGATAGAAGGTGCAACAAATATCTATGTAACCTTGACCGACAAAAGAGAGTTTAAGGCAAAATTAATTGGGTCTGACCCAAGAACAGATGTAGCGCTTGTTAAAATTGAAGCAAAAGATTTACCGAAATTACCCATTGGCGACTCTTCCAAGGTAAGGGTAGGTGAGTGGGTTTTAGCAATTGGATCTCCTTTTGGTTTAGACAATACTGTTACTGCCGGTATTATTTCTGCCAAAGGGCGTGAGACAAACGATAGTATCACCCCATTCATTCAGACGGATGTTGCGATTAACCCCGGAAACTCCGGCGGTCCACTGATTAATACCAAGGGAGAGGTAATCGGTATTAACTCCCAAATTTATAGCAAATCAGGTGGTTACATGGGAATCTCATTTGCGATTCCAATTGATGAAGCGATTCGTATTTCGGAACAGTTAAAGTCTAATGGTCGAATTGTTAGGGGTAGGATTGGTATTACTATTACAGAACTGACAAAAGAATTAGCAGAATCGATGGGCTTTAACCTTAAATCAAAGGGCCTTTTAGTTCGAGGAATCGAGGCTGGTGCCCCTGCTGCCATGTCAGGAATTGAAGTTGGTGACGTAATTGTGAAGATTAACGATCGTGAAATCGAAAAAACAATTGACCTAACCAGGACTATTAGTGACATCAAACCAGGAAATCGGGTAAAAATTCAAGTTTGGCGTAAAGGCAATATTCGAGAAATCAATGTGATGGTCGTTGAGGTAGATGTGCCTCGCCGTCCTTAAAGCATTACAATAACGTAGACGTCTTATTGCAGCGCGACATGTTGTTGCGCTACAGCAAGACGTTCTAAGGAATCCATGAAACATATAAGAAATTTTTCTATCATTGCCCATATTGATCATGGGAAGTCTACTTTAGCCGATCGAATTATCCAGCTCTGTGGAGGTCTTTCTGAGCGGGAAATGGAAGCCCAAGTTCTTGATTCAATGGATATCGAAAAAGAACGAGGTATTACGATTAAGGCACAGACCGCTGCATTGAGCTATCGAGCTCGGGACGGTCAAGTCTATAATTTAAATCTGATTGATACGCCAGGTCATGTGGACTTTTCGTATGAAGTCAGTCGCTCACTGTCAGCCTGTGAAGGAGCCCTTTTAGTCGTTGATGCTAGTCAAGGGGTTGAAGCTCAAACGGTTGCAAACTGCTATACCGCGATCGAACTTGGTGTTGAGGTAGTTCCTGTTTTGAATAAAATAGACTTACCTTCGGCGGATCCTGAAAAAGCCAAGCAGGAGATTGAAGATATCATTGGTATCGATGCTACAGATGCAGTAACTTGTTCAGCTAAAACCGGTCTTGGCATTGAAGATGTAATTGAACGCCTGATTGTTGAAGTTCCAGCACCTGAGGGAGATCCTGCCGCACCACTTCAAGCTTTAATTGTAGACTCATGGTTTGATAACTACGTTGGCGTAGTGATGCTCGTGAGAATTAAGAATGGCACTATCAAGCCCAAAGAGCGCATCTCTCTCATGTCTAACAAGTCGATCCATTTAGTTGATCATGTTGGGGTATTTACTCCCAAATCAATTGATAAAACTGAACTAGCCGCAGGTCAAGTAGGTTTTATCATCGCAGGTATCAAAGAATTAAAAGTGGCGAAAGTGGGTGATACCATCACTCACGCACCTGGTCAACCTGGCAGAGTTCCAGCAATGGAGCCATTACCCGGCTTTAAAGATGTTAAATCGCAAGTTTTTGCTGGTTTGTATCCAGTAGAGGCTAATCAATACGAGGCTCTAAGAGAGTCTTTAGAGAAGTTAAAACTCAATGACGCTGCGCTTCAATATGAACCAGAAGTATCTCAAGCTTTAGGTTTTGGCTTTAGGTGTGGCTTTTTAGGCTTACTGCATATGGAAATTGTGCAAGAGCGCCTAGAGCGTGAGTTCGATATGGACTTAATCACCACGGCTCCTACCGTAGTCTATGAGGTCGAATTGAGTGATCATTCAAAGGTGATTGTCGATAATCCTTCAAAGATGCCAGAGCCTAGTAAGATAGAAACAATTTTTGAACCGATGGTAGTGGTCAACCTCTATATGCCTCAAGAATACGTTGGCGCCGTCATTACCTTGTGTACTGGTAAGCGTGGTATTCAAACGAATATGCAGTACTTAGGGCGTCAAGTACAGTTGACCTATGATTTGCCAATGGCTGAAATTGTCATGGACTTTTTTGATCGTCTGAAATCGATTTCAAGAGGCTATGCTTCGATGGATTACGAGTTTAAAGAGTACCGTGCATCGGATGTGGTCAAGGTTGATATTTTAATTAATGGCGATAAAGTCGATGCCTTATCGATTATTGTGCACCGCAGTAATAGCCAGTATCGTGGGCGTGAAGTGGTGGCAAAAATGCGAGAAATTATTCCGCGTCAAATGTTTGATGTAGCGATACAAGCTGCGATTGGTAGCGGGATTATTGCTCGTGAAAACGTCAAGGCATTACGTAAGAACGTTTTAGCGAAGTGTTATGGCGGTGATATTTCTCGTAAGAGAAAACTCTTAGAGAAACAAAAAGCAGGTAAAAAACGAATGAAACAAGTGGGCAATGTGGAGATTCCACAAGAGGCCTTTTTAGCAATTTTACAGGTGCAAGATAAATGAGTATATGGGCTTTGATTGGTCAGCAATTCGCAAAGATTCTTTTGGCTTTATTTGTGGTCTTTGGTATTTTATGGACACTCGATAAACTGGTATTAAGCAAGCAGAGAAAAGCCCTAGGTATACAAAAGCGGCCAATTTGGTTAGAGTTCACTGCCGATTTATTTCCTGTCATTGCCTTTATTTTTGTTTTGCGTTCATTCTTGTTTGAGCCTTTTAAAATTCCTTCAGGATCGATGATTCCGACTTTGCAAATTGGGGATTTTATTTTGGTGAATAAATTTACCTACGGAATTCGCTTTCCAGTAATTAATAAAAAAATCATTGAAGTCGGTGAGCCTCAGCGTGGTGATGTCGTTGTCTTTCGATATCCAGTAGATGAAACAGTCGACTATATCAAGCGTGTGGTTGGGGTGCCAGGTGATGTTATACAGTACACAGATAAACGTTTAACTGTGAATGGTAAAGTCTTTAATTACGAACAAATTAGTAAAATTCCTCAGGTCGGTGATGAAGATAATCAGGTTTTATTTGGTGCAGTTCCCGACTTTTTAAAAACCAGGCATTTTAAAGAAACCTATCCAGCGGAGTTAGGTGGAGTTTCTCACTTTATCGAAAATGATCCACAGCGCCCAAGCGGTTTTGCGAGTACTTTCATTCGGGAAAACGCTTTTCCACAAATGGAAAACTGTGAGTACAATGCCTCCGGTTTTACTTGTAAAGTACCAGCCGGTTCTTACTTTATGATGGGCGATAACCGTGATAATAGTTTAGATTCGCGTTACTGGGGTTTTGTGCCTGAGAAAAACTTGGTTGGAAAAGCAGTGTTCATTTGGTTGAATATTAGCGCTTTTAGTCGGATAGGAAGCTTTAACTGACATGAATGCTAGAGCCACAATTGATACGAAGCAACTGGAAGATCGCTTAGGTTATCAATTTCAAAAGCATGAATTGTTGGTTCAAGCATTAACCCATCGTAGTCATGGTAAAAAAAATAATGAACGCTTAGAATTTTTGGGCGACTCGGTCTTAAATTGTATTGTGGCAGAAATCCTCTTTGATAAATTTAATCACCTTGACGAAGGTGATCTCTCCAGAGTTCGTGCTAACTTAGTGAAGCAACAGGCTCTATACGAAATTTCTCAGAGTTTAGCTCTATCTGATTACCTTCGATTAGGTGAGGGGGAGTTAAAAAGTGGGGGATTTAAAAGACCATCGATTTTGGCAGATACTTTGGAAGCAATTATTGCTGCCATATTTGTGGAAGCTGGATTTGAAAAAGTAAGAGAAATTCTTAGAAAGCTCTACAGCCTCATTTTAGATAACGTCGATCCTAAAACCTTAGGTAAAGACGATAAAACCTTGCTGCAAGAATATTTACAAGGACATCAATTACCATTGCCTGTTTATCAAGTAATTGCTACAACTGGAGTTGCGCATAATCAAAACTTTGAAGTGGAATGTTGTGTTGAACCTCTTGATATTAGGGTGTCTGGAACAGGCACCAGTCGACGAGCTGCTGAACAATCTGCAGCCAAGTTAGCCCTCATAAAAACGCAAAAAGCATTGCCACAAATTTTAAAGCCGTCAAAAAAAATGACGACTAAAAAGAAAAAGAGCCTTCTTGAACCAAGTCAAGGTGATGAACAACTGAACTTAACCCTAAAAGGCTGAAATGACATTTAAATGTGGATCCATTGCTCTTGTTGGTCGACCTAACGTGGGTAAGTCAACTTTATTAAATGCGCTGGTTGGCCAAAAGATCAGTATTACCTCAAGAAAAGCGCAAACGACTCGTCATCGGATTGCCGGAATTAATACCACTGAAAGTGCACAATTTATCTTTTTGGATACACCAGGTTTTCAAACGCATTTTGTGAGTGCTTTAAATAAATCACTCAATCGAACCGTCACAAATACTCTCGGTGATGTCGACGTCATCTGCCTTGTTGTGGAGGCCGGTAACTTTTCAAAAGATGATGCACAAGTTTTAGACATGCTGTCTGGGGATATTCCAGTCATCCTAATCGCAAATAAGCTGGATGTGTTTGCCAGCCGTGCAGAGACTCCTTCTGACCGTGATTTCTATTTGTTGGAATTTTTAAAAGAGATGGCAGGTAAGTTTGAGTTTGCTGAAATTGTGCCAATGACAGCAAAACATCCTGGGGATATTGTTCGGCTAATGTCGACCATTGAATCGTACTTACCAGAGCGTGAGGCAATTTATGATCCAGATACCTTGACGGATCGAAGTGAGCGATTTTTGGCTGCTGAAATATTGCGGGAAAAAGTTTTTCGTCATACTGGCGCAGAGTTACCCTATGCTAGTTCTGTAGTAATTGATAAATTTGAACTAGAGGGTAAGATGCGCCGTATTGCAGCGACGATCCTTGTGGACCGTGATAGCCATAAGCCAATGATTATTGGTGAGAAGGGTGAACGCCTGAAAAGAATTTCGACCGAGGCGAGGGTGGATATGGAAAAACTATTTGACGCTAAAGTTTTTCTAGAGACTTGGGTCAAGGTTAAAAGAGGTTGGGCAGATGACCGTGTGGCTTTAAGAGAGCAAGGATTGGAATAAGTTATGCGGGTGTTAGAAGAGCCTGCCTTTGTGTTGCACTCCATTGCTTATAAAGAGACTAGTTTAATTTTAGACGTCTTTACACGGCATTACGGCAGGATTGCTTTAGTTGCTAAAGGCGCTAAAAGACCACATTCAGCCTTGCGTCCGGTATTACAACAGTTTCAGCCACTCCACATTCACTTTTCAGGCAAGCTTGAACTCAAAACATTGACTAAGTCCGAATGGACCGGTGGTGTTGTACCCCTAGTTGGTGATGCTTTGCTGTGCGGTTTTTACATGAATGAGTTAATTGTTAAGTTTTTAGCAAGAGAAGATGAGCACGAATCGCTTTTTGATGATTATCATCAAACGATTGCCCAGTTGTCAGTTGCTAAGGATCAATTTGAGAAAATCTTACGCCCATTTGAAATACGCCTCTTACAAGAAACAGGGTATTGTGCACCCCTTGATATCTGTCAGGAAACAGGTGCAGACTTGGATCCAGACTTAGATTATGTCTATCAACCAGAGGTAGGAGTGCGCCCACATGGATTGAGCGATCCAGTCTTTTGGCCAATTCTAAAAGGTAAGCATTTTTCGGCTCTGGCTAAATTCTATTTAGAAGATCCTGAAACCTTACAATTAAGTAAACCTTTAATGCGCTTTTTATTAGGATTGCATTTACAAGACCAAGTATTAACCACCCGTCAGATATTAATAGATTTAAAAAAACTTTAGGAATCTCCATGATCCAAACGATTGATCTGGGCGTCAATATTGACCATATCGCAACACTTCGAAATGTCCGAGGGGTTAGTTACCCTGATCCAATTCGAGCAGCATTAGAGGCTGAAGAAGCTGGCGCAGATCTAATCACATTGCATTTACGAGAGGATCGAAGACATATTAAGGACCAAGATTTATTTGCGCTGCGCCCTCTTCTGAAGACGCGTATGAATCTAGAATGTGCGATTACCCAAGAGATGTTAGACATTGCCTGTCGAGTTCACCCTCAAGATGTTTGCCTAGTTCCTGAAAAAAGAACCGAAGTTACTACCGAAGGTGGTTTGGATGTAATCGGTAAAATTCAAGAAGTTCAGTTGGCGACTCAAACCTTGGTAAAAGAGGGGATTAAAGTATCACTTTTTATTGACCCAGAGATTGAAGTGATACAAGCGTGTCGGGATATTGGCGTTGGGATTGTTGAATTACACACTGGCGCTTATGCTAACGCAACTGGCGAATCCAAAGGCCGTGAGTTATTAAGAATCCAAAAAGCTGCAGAATTCGCTTGCCAAATTGGTATAAAAGTCAATGCAGGCCACGGTCTTCATGAAGGTAATGTGTGGGACATTGCCCAAATTTTACCAATTGTTGAGTTAAATATTGGCCATGCTTTAGTTGCACAAGCGGTCTTCAAAGGCTGGAAAATGGCAATCAAGGACATGAAAGCATTAATGCAAGCAGCGCGAAACCAATCTTCAGAAAGACTTGCATGATCTACGGCATTGGTAATGATTTGCTAGTCATTGCACGGATGGAAAAAACTTTCGAGAGGACAGGTGGGCGAATCGTTCAGCGTATTTTAGGACCGAATGAAACACGGGTTTACGAATCGCGCTTAAAAAGAAATGAGCGTCGCGGTTTAGCGTATTTATGTACCCGGTTTGCTGCTAAAGAGGCTTTTTCTAAAGCAATCGGGCTAGGGATGCACTTTCCGATGACTTGGCGATCGGTAGAGATTTTGAATGATGTGTCAGGAAGACCTTATTTGGTCTACCATGGCGAACTTGCCAAGATGATGAAAGAGAAAAACTTACAAGGTCAAGTAACGTTGACGGATGAAGAAAATATGGTGAGTGCAGTCGTCATTGTGACATTGACTTCATGAGGATTTTAAAAAGGAATTTGCTTGATGAAAAGAAAAAATTTTGCACCAGGACCTGTAGTTTTAGATGTAACAGCTGATGAGTTAACCATCGAAGATGCAGAGAGGATTGCGCATCCCTTAACGGGTGGCGTCATTCTATTTGGTAGAAATTTTCAAAGTAAAGCACAACTAACTGAGCTTACGAAATCAATTAAAAAAGTTCGTGATGATGTACTCATTGCAATTGATCATGAAGGCGGTAGAGTGCAACGCGCTAAGACGGATGGGTTTACCCATTTGCCGGCGATGCAACGCTTAGGTAATATTTGGTCAGGTAAACAACTCCCCGCTGGACGATATACGCCCGCTGAGACAGCCCTTATGGCCATGAAAGCGGCTACGGCAGTTGGTTATGTATTAGCTAGTGAGCTCCGCGCCTGTGGCGTTGATTTTAGTTTTACCCCAGTACTTGATTTAGATTATGGCAATAGCCAAGTGATTGGTGATCGTGCTTTTCATCAAGAATCCAGCATAGTGACGATGCTAGCGCGTAGTCTAAATCATGGTCTTTTGCTGGCAGGGATGAAAAATTGTGGCAAGCATTTTCCTGGCCACGGTTTTGCTAGTGCAGACTCTCATGTAGAGATTCCGACTGATGATCGAAGTCTTGAGCAAATTTTGGGTAAGGATGCCAGACCTTATCTTGATCTGGGTTTAACCCTTGACTCAGTGATGCCGGCCCACGTTATTTACTCAGCCGTTGATAAGATGCCTGCGGGATTTTCGAAGATTTGGCTGCAAGATATTTTGCGTCGCAAACTTGCATTTAACGGAGTCATTTTTAGCGATGATTTATCTATGGAGGGGGCCTCAGTAGCCGGAAATGTAGTGCAAGGTGCTCAGGCTGCTTTAAGTGCTGGGTGCGACGCCGTATTAATTTGTAATCGCCCGGATTTGGCAGACCAACTTCTGAGTGAATTAAAAATTAATGAAAAATTATTTGCTGTTTCAAGACAACGCTTGATTCGACTATTTCCAGTAGGTTCAGCCCTTAATTGGAAAGAAATGCAAATGGAGCAGCAGTATGCTGAAGCCAAAATGTTGTTACAAACTTTTGGATTAGTTGCCTAAAAATTGATCAAAATTCATAAAAATTGATAAGCAAAATAGCTAGATTTTTAGTAATCGATTTTAAAGAATCTGTTAAAGAAGGATCAATAAATTAACGTATCTGTTGGAATCTATTAATGGTGTATGAATTAATGAGTATCGAAAATATCGTAGCTGATATTGGGCAAAACATTCGGCTAGCTCGCGCATCTCTGAGCTTACGACAAGAAGACTTGGCAAAGTTGAGTGGAGTAAGTTTGCAGGCAATAAAAAATCTCGAAGGAGGCGGAAAAGTGAAATTAATTACTTTTTTACGTGTTGCCAAGGCCCTAAATTTAGATAAAGAAATATGGCAAGTCTGTCAGCCTAAGCCTAATACTTTGGATGAGTTGCAACGAATTGAGACTGCTCGGGCAGGTTCTTCACGAGTTAGGGTTTTGTCTTGACTTCAAAGCTCAGCTTGATTGTTTAGTTAAGGAGATAGCCTTGAGCGACTGAAGTTGTCATGTTAGAAAAGATTATTTTTGACATCCCACTCTACTAAAAGAACAAGCCTCTAAATGGAGTATCCAAAAAGAGGCTTGAAATCTAATCAAAGAATACAAGTTAAAAGTTATCTTTTAACTTGTATTAAAACGAATTTGAAGAAAAAACTTAGTTAGCGCGGCTACGATATTCGCCGGTACGCGTATCAATTTCGATTTTGTCACCAGTAGCGCA
>Ga0164297_10001382_pt1 | contig 25847 bp, 25 predicted proteins | sample GEODES058metaG_FD_113539 | JGI IMG/M metagenome (GOLD analysis project Ga0164297, IMG submission 113539) | Dystrophic lake water microbial communities from Trout Bog Lake, Wisconsin, USA - GEODES058 metaG | ecosystem: Environmental > Aquatic > Freshwater > Lake | place: USA: Trout Bog Lake... | reverse complement strand
GGCGCCGCGACCGACGCCGACCATGATCGACATCGGCGTCGCGAGACCGAGCGCGCACGGGCAGGCGATGATCAGCACCGCCACCGCGGCGAGGAGCGCGAAGGTGAAGCGCGGCTCCGGCCCAAACGCCATCCAGGCGGCGAAGGCCAGCACCGCCACGCCGATGACCGCCGGCACGAACCAGCCGGCGACCTGGTCGGCGAGGCGCTGGATCGGCGCCCGCGAACGCTGCGCCTCGGCCACCATTTGGACGATGCGCGCCAGCATAGTGTCGCGCCCGACCCTGGTCGCCTCGACCACGAGCGAGCCGGACTGGTTGAGGCTGCCGCCGATCACCGCGCCGCCGACCTCCTTGGTGACGGGCATCGATTCCCCCGTCACGAGGCTCTCGTCGATGGCGCTGCGGCCCTCCACAACCGCGCCGTCGACCGGGACCTTCTCGCCGGGGCGCACGCGCAGCCGGTCGCCGATGGCGATGGCATCCAGCTGCACCTCCTCGTCCTCGCCGTCGGGCCGGGTGCGGCGGGCGGTTTTCGGCGCAAGGTCGAGGAGCGCCCGCAGCGCGCCGCCGGTGCTCTCGCGGGCGCGGAGCTCCAGGACCTGTCCGAGCAGCACGAGCACGGTGATCACCGCCGCCGCCTCGAAGTAGGCCGGCACCGCCCCGCCGTGCCCGCGCAGCGCTTCCGGGAACAGCCCCGGGGCCAGGGTCGCCACCACGCTGTAGAGGTAGGCCGTGCCCGTCCCGAGGGCGACCAGGGTGAACATGTTCAGGTTCCGGGACAGGACGGAGTGCCAGGCCCGAACGAAGAAGGGCCAGCCGGCCCAGAGCACCACCGGGGTGGCGAGCGCGAACTGGATCCAATTCGAGGTCTGCTGCCCGAGCCGTTCGGTCAGGCCGAAGAGGTGCCCGCCCATCTCCAGCACGAACACCGGCAGGGTCAGGACCAGCCCGACCCGGAACCGGCGGGTCATATCGACGAGCTCCTCGCTGGGGCCGTCGTCGGCGCCGACCAGCGCCGGCTCAAGCCCCATGCCGCAGATCGGGCATGCCCCGGGGCCGACCTGCCTGATCTCCGGGTGCATCGGACAGGTGTAGATCGAGCCTTCCGGCACCGGGTCGGACTTGGCTGCGGACTGGCCGGGGTCGAGGTAGCGGACCGGCTCGGCCACGAACTTCGTCCGGCAGCCGTTCGAGCAGAAGTAGTAGGGATGCCCGTCGTGCTCGGCCCGGTGCTTGGCCGCGTGCGGGTCGACCATCATCCCGCAGACCGGGTCCTTCACGCGGTACGCACCCGCGTCATCCGCGGCCATGCCGGCATGGTCGTGCGCATGGGAAGCGACGGAGTGGTCATGCCCGTGTCCTTCGGCGCAGGCGTGGGCCGCCGGGGCGGGATGCGTTTTCGACAAATTGCTCATGACCGGTCCCTCCGCGCGACTTCGATGTCCGCGGCCCGCGAGAGCGGACGCGATTTGGGCCGCGGACAAGTGGTTCTCTCAGGCTTACTGCTTGCCTTCCTTACGGGCGTTCTTGTCGAGCCAGGCGGTGAGCTCCTTGATGCTCTTCTCCTGTTCCTGGATGCTCTTCTCGGCGATCTTCTTAGCCTCGGGATTGTCGCCGTTCCTCAGGCCGACCTGGGCCATGGCGATGGCGCCCATGTGATGCGGGATCATCGCGCAGATCCAGGCGACGTCGGGGTCGCCGGCCATCATGCCTTCCATCATCGGGCCGTTCATCTGCATCATGGCGTGCTGCAGGCCCTTCTGGGTGTCGCTCGCCTGACCGGACATGCCCTGCATCGCCATCGACATGTTGCCCTGCATGTCCTTCATCGAGGACTCCTTGCCGGCCGACGCCGCCTTGCAGGCTGCGGGCAGCTCGAACGACGGGGCCTGCATGGAGCCGTGGTCGTGGGAGCCATGGTCGTTGTCCGCGGCGAGGGCCGCGCCGATGCCGGTCAGCGCCAGGGTCATCGCGAGTGTCAGGGTACGAACGTTCATGATCATCTCCTCCGATTGATCAATCGGGACGGCCGGCTCGGCCGCCCCGTCAGGGTTCAGGCGGTCATTTTCCGGCAGGTCTCGGCACACCGGCGGCACTGCGCGACGCAGTCCTGCATGTCGCCGACCGCCTCACAGCTCCGCGCGCAGGCCTCGCAGACCTCGGCGCAGGCTCGACAGGTGTGCGTGTGCTCGGGCAGGCCGATCAGCATGAAGTGCGCCGAGGTTCGGCATATTTCCGCGCAGGCCATCATCAGGCGAAAATGCTCCGGCTCGACGTGCTTGCCGCCGGCGGGGAGACAGTGGTTAGAGGCCATGCCAAGGCAGCTTTGATAGCAGCGCAGGCATTCGTCGATGCAAGATTGCATTTCGCCAGACATGTTGTGCATCCTTGTCCTCTTTCAGTTGATGTTTGATGCTATAAATTCAGCAAATACATAGAATTAATTCGGGTTTTGCTGTAGTGAGATTAGATCTATAACCATATTCGTCGTATTAAGTTTAATTTATTGTCTATAATATTTCTGTATGTCTGGGCGCGGGCCTGCGATGAGGGCACGCTGCGGCGAGGCCCGTCGAGGCGTTTCAGACCTTGCGCTGAGCGTGGGTGAGCATCCCGCTGAGACAGCGGCAGAGGGCCCCTACGTCAGCGGCGCCGGATCAACGCGAGATGAAAGATGGGCCTCGCCACGGGATAGTCGGCGCACGCCACGACTGCGGTCGCACCTCGGGCGTCGCGCGCCTCGGGCGCGCCTCATCTCACGCGAGGGTTCGTGGGGGCTTGCGCAGCGCCTCGGGAGCGATACCCGCGCGTCCGGCGACATCATCCGGGATTAACACGGCCGCCCGGAACATGGGCATGGCGGGTGATGCGGGTCCGGCAAAAATACCGAATGTACCGCCCACCGTCGTCTCACAGCAGCGTCGCTTGCAGGGGCCGGGGCAACAGCATCGGTCGGCATCGACCGCCCGAACGGATGCGGTCGACTTGCCGGTGGTCACGCGTAGGCGAGGCGCGGTCAACAGCGTCACCGCCAACTCGGCGATGCCCGACGCCTTGTCGAGACCCGGGTTCGCCGCGGGAAGGGACGCCGTGGCGGCCTCCGAGACCATCCGACTGCGGTGGCCGCAGTGGACGTGCCCCTCGTGAGCCTGGACGGCGGACGGCGCGACATGGGCGATGATCGCGAGGATCATCACCGCCATCAGACGCACGATATGCCGGTCGAAGCCCATGCCGGTCGCCAACCTCGGCCCAAACGTAGGGACGGCGTCGTCCCTGGGACGTGAATGCGCGCATTCGGGTTTGGTTGCGGCCCGTCCCCCCGACTCACGCAGTCGGGCTCAGCGGCTCTGCGGGGAAGCCTGCGGCGACTATGGTCTCGGCAATGCGGTCCGCAGGGCCGGTCGCGCCGGACACGGTCACGAGCTTGGCCCCGAGGTCCACCTCGACCCGGGCGCCCGGCTCGATGCCGGCGATGGCCCGGGTCACGGACTTGGCGCAGCCTCCGCAACCCATCCTGTCGACCTTGTAGCGGTACATGACGCTCTCCCTGTGGTGGCGTCCCGCACAGATGGGGCTTCCCATGGTGGGAAGGTCAAGGGTCGCGGAATGCCTCCCGCCAGATGGGAATGGCGTCTATTCGGGCGGGCGCCCAGGTCGGGGCCGACGTGTTAGGACATCGTGCGGATGATCGCGGCGAACTTGCCGACGGTCATTTGCGTGCGGTCGCCCTCGGTCACGTCCCGGAGAGGATGAGGGTTATCCGACCAAGCTTCCGGGCTTGCGCCGCGTTCGAGGGCGGCGAACCGTTCGGCCTTCACCTCGGCGACGTGGCAGTCGCGTTGGATCGTCCGCCTGGCGTGACTGAACACCCATGGGCGTCTCCGGCTGCGTATCGCAGGCAGCGAGCAGGGCACCCAGCGGTATGTCGCTGGCGGCGGCCGGTGCCATCGTGTGCGGGCGTTCAAGGGTCAGCATCGGCATGCTCCTCGGGTTGTTTCTCGGGACTGGTCTCAGCGCTTCACAAAGCCCATGTCGGCGGCCACCGCGCTCAGCCGCTCCGGCGCGCGCTCCTTCCGCTCGCTGTAGCGGTCCACCAGGTAGTCGGCCCGCTCGCGGGTCAGGAGCGTGAACTTCACCAGCTCCTCGCACACGTCCACGACCCGCTCGTAGAGCGGCCCCGGCTCCATCCGGCCGGCGTCGTCAAACTCCTTGTAGGCCATCGGCACGGACGACTGGTTCGGGATGGTGATCATCCGCATCCAGCGGCCGAGCACGCGCAAGGCGTTCACGGCGTTGAAGCTCTGCGAGCCGCCGGAGACCTGCATCACGGCGAGGGTGCGCCCCTGGGTCGGCCGCACGCTGCCCTCGCTCAAGGGCAGCCAGTCGATCTGACTTTTCATCACGCCGGACAGGGTGCCGTGCCGCTCCGGTGCGACCCACACCTGGCCCTCGGACCAGATCGCGAGAAATTGCGCAGCTCCTGCACCTTTGTGTGGTCGGCGGTCGCATCGTCCGGCAGAGGCAGGCCGTACGCGCGGAAGATCCGCACCTCGCCGCCCATGGCTCCGAGCAGCCGGGCGGCCTCGTAGGCGAGGCAGGGGATGAACGAGCGCTCCCGGAGCGAGCCGTAGAGGATCAGGAAGCGGAGCGCATGGGTGAACGGCGCCGCCGCGTCTAGGCTGTCGCGGGTCGGCACCTCAAAACGCGCTTGGCTGAGGTTCGGCAGGCCATCGTTGAAGGGCTGGCTGAGCTTGTCCAAGGATCGTCTTCGGGACCGTCAGCATGGCGGTCGTGAGAGGATAGGTGACCTGATCCTCGACCACCTGCGGGGCCTGGCGAGAACAATTTCCTGACCGCCGGCCTTTCCGGCTCGCCAAGAGACCGTTCGGATGCCGGCGCAGCGTGAATTCCGGCACCGTCCGGAGCGCGCGTCGGGGCCGCCGTCGGTCGGCGAGACCGCGCGGAGCGACGATGGACCCAGTTCCGGTCTGTCGTGATCCCGGACGTCCGCCCGCGCGATTCCTTGGGACATGACCTTCCATCCGCGGCGGTCGCGGTGCAGGCTGGGGGAATGGTCTCGGGAGAAACGCCTGGACGAGGTCGACGAGCGACGGCTCGCCGCCATCCTGGTCGCCGATGTCGTCGGCTATAGCCGCCTCATGGGCGCCGACGAAGCGGGCACGCTGCGCCGGCTCAGGGGCCTGCGCCGGGAACTGCTCGATCCGCGCATCGAGGCGGCCCGGGGCCGCGTCGTGAAGTCGACCGGCGACGGCCTGATCGCCGAGTTCCCCAGCCCGGTCCGAGCCGTGTTCTGTGCCGTCGCAATCCAGCGGGCGATGCTGACGCGTGAAGCCGGCGTGTCCGACGACCACGCGTTCAGGCTGCGCATCGGCATCAACGTCGGCGACGTCGTCGCCGAGCCGGAATGCGACCTCTATGGCGACGGCGTCAACGTGGCGGCTCGGCTCGAACCCTTCGCGGAGCCGGGCGGGATCTGCATCTCGCACACGGTCCACGATCAGGTACGGGACAAGCTCGGCTACCCCTTCGAGGATCGGGGCGAGCAGGCGTTGAAGAACATCGCCCGGCCGGTCGGCATGTTCGCGCTACCCGCCGCGGCCATACTGGCGATGCCGGCCGAGGATGACGGCGAGATCGAAGCTGCGGTCCGGGTCCGGCCCGCGGCGCGCCGGTTGTCGGGACGTCCCGCGCTCGCCGGCGGGCTGGTCATCCTCGCCGCCCTCGGCGGCCTCGGGCTTTGGTCCTGGATGACACCGCGCGAGACGGGACAGGTCCCGCCGACGGCCCTTGCCGACGGTCGTGTCGGCGCGGACTGGATGCCGGCCGCGGAAATCCGCCAAAGGCTTTTGGACACGGGCTACACGTCGGTCACGGAGCTCAAACCCGATGACGGGCTGTGGGACGGCAAGGGGATCAAAAACGGCATGGAGGTGAGGTTCCACGTCGATCCGCGGATGGGGGCGATGCTGTCTGAGCGGACGGACGACTGAGACGCTCCGGTCCGGCCGGGGCGTCGCTCCGGTTCCAGGGATGGCCCTCAACTACCCGTGGCCGGCGAGAGCGGCGCCCCGTAGCGGAACGTCGAGGTGCCCCCGGACCACTCGGTGAATGCACCCTCCCCATGGTCGGCCCACGCCGTCGTCACGGTGCCATGCAGGATGCCCGCGCCGGTGCAGTCGACGCTCACCGGCACGGGCGCATGCTTGAGATCCAACGTGAAGCTGCCGCTGCAGGCGACGTACCCCGTCGCGTCGCGCGCGAAGAAGCTGACCCGCAAGAGGCGAACCGACGCGTGGCCGGTCAGGACGCTGCCGTCGATGCGTTCGATCCGGAAAGGCAGGGAGTCGAAGCCGAGCGTGCTGCCGCCATCGTCCGAGCCAAGCTGGATACCCGGTAGCGTTCCTCCCCCACATCCCGATAGGAACGGCAGCAGGATGCCTGCGCAGCCGAGAAGCGCGCGCCGCCTCATCGAAACCTCGTTCGCCATACCGCTCTCCACGTACGCTCGGCGCAGGGGGCCTCGCATCGCCCGCGTTGCCTGACGGGCCCGGATTACGGCGTCGCTCAGCGCCGACGCCTTCCGCATCTCTCGGCGGTCACCGTACGTCCTCAAGCGGCTAGAGGGTCAAGAGACTGCGCCGCCCGCCCGCGGCGCCGTAACACATAGCGGATGCCGTCATGCGTTACACGTCCCCCCCGGAGTCGTTTGACTGACACGCCGCGACCGGAGCCGACGCCGTCCGGGCCATCCCTTTCCCCGCAGGGAACAAACCCGGTCCGGGGCGCATGGATCCCGAACTTGGCCGGCAACCTGACGGGGGCTTCCATGCGCGCCCGTACCCGTAACGAGAGGCCCCGCAGGCCAGCGAAACCGGCCCCCGGGACGCATCCCGCCCCGAAACCCGCCGCGGCCCCGCGGGCCAGGGCGGAGAAGCCCGAGGTCCGGATCTTCGTCTCGTACTCGCACCGCGACACCGAGGCCCGGAGGAGGCTCGGCATCCACCTCGCGCCCCTGGAACGAGACAACGTGAGGACCTGGTTCGATGGCGACATGGACGCCGGTGACAAGCTCGATACTGGAATCGCCCGGGCTCTGCACGACGCCCACGTGTTCGTCGGCCTGCTCAGTCCCGACTACCTGGCCAGCAACTATTGCTGGAAGATCGAGTACCGCCGCGCCATGAACCGCCGCGCCCGCGGCACCATGCGCGTGGTCGCCGTGGTCGTGCGCCCCTGCGACTGGACGTCGACCCCGGCCGCCGGCTTCAAGCTCCTGCCCGAAGACGGGCGCGACGTGACCCGGTGGCGCAGCGCCGACGGGGCCTACCTCAACGTCGCCCAGGGCATACGACGCGTCGTCGCGGCGGTTCGCCGGGACATGGCTGCAGCCCCGGTCCGCCCCGTGTGGACGAAACGCGCCGCCTCGAAGGCCAAACCGGATGCTCCGACCAAGGCAGCATCCGCCGTCAAGACGGAAGCTCCGCGGCCCGTCACCTGAAGCCCGCCCGGGGCGGCGCGAAAAAAAAAACCCGTGCGCAAGCCGGACAACGCCTGACGCGCGCAAGGCAAGTCCGACCCGGCGCACCCGAGGACGGTTCCGGGCCGATCAGGCCCAGCTCAGCCGAACAGTCGTTCTGTCCACCTCGGCCTTCAGACCGGTGAGTTCCCGAAGCGCCTGAGCCAGCCCTTCGAGGGCTGCGTGGCCCGAGCCGTGCAGCGTCAGTTCCAACGCGCCTTCCCGGCATCCGGCAACCCCGACGGCCTCGTCGACGAGCCGACCGAGATGCGTCTCGGCGAAGTCGGCCCCCGCCTCCCGGCCGTACAGCCTCGCGTCGCGGGCCAAGTCGTCGAAGCGCGAGCTCCGCCGCCTCTGCATGAAGCGGTTTCCCAGCGCCTCCACGTGCGAGCCCCGGACCTTGAACTCGATTTCCGCAGGCGTCACGTCATCGCCTCCTGTCCGGGCGAGCGGGCAACGGCGCGGCGCGTCACCCGTTCCGCACCGCCCCGGACCTCGCGCTCTCGCCGTCCCAGGGCTCCTCCCCGGGGCACGGCGGCGAAGCGTTCGTCCGGGAGTTCCGCGAACGGCCTGCGCTCGTCGATCCGCCCGCGCAGCTTGAACCGGAGACGCCGGGCGTGATCCGCTGGAACCCTTCCTACGCCGCGATCCATTCGGGGTCCATCCGCTCCAGGATGTCCTCCGCCGTCAGCCGCCCCTCCTTCGAGAGCAGGACATGGAACTCGCGCACGAACCGGCGCCAGAACCGGCGCTTGCCCATCTCCCGGACCTCGTCCGCGAGCGTTGGCGCCGCCGGCTCGCCGGGCACCGGTTCGGGCTGCGGCTCCGCCAGGCCGAACCGGCCGTCGATCTCGGCCAGCCCCTCGCCAGCCTTCGCCATCCGGAGCAGGTGGTATCGCAGCTATCCCGGCGTCAGCGGCAGGCCCACGCTTTCCCCCTGGCGCCGCAGCTCGGCTGGCGGCGCCCGGTAGATTGCGTGGGCCGGCATGGGCCCGCGCTCGCCCATCGCCGCCTCGACCGCGTCGCGCACCTGCGCCCAGAACGCGTCCGCCTCCCGGGCGAACTTTCTCCCCTTGAGCGCGTCGACGAAGCCGCGAGCGGCGGCCGCCTGCTGCGCGGCGGGCGCGGCGATCGCTGGTGGAGCGGCTCCGTCCCGGCCGGTCGCGACGTCGGCGGCGCGCAGCCGGGCCAGCCCCGGGTCGACGAAAGGCGGGACCCCACGCATGACGGATCGACCTAAGCGACCCTGGCCGGCGGCCGTCTCGGGGGCGCCGCGATGCTCGGCGAGCGCAGGCTCGAACGGCGGGCGCCGGGACTTGTCGGGCTGTGCCCTTCACGACCATCGACATCCTCTTGGACGGTCGCGTCCTCGGCATCGCCTTCGCGGCAACAATCGCCGAAGGGCGGGCCAGACAGTCACGGGGCGAAATGCCGACATCACGAAAGTAATAGGAGACCTGCCACCATGACGAATTCTCAAGGCCTCGCTCGATATCCCGTGGCGTAACATGACACTCCCCAGCCGGTGCCGCCTCGGCCGGATGCGCATCCCACGAGGGTAAGGCTGAGGGGCATGTCCTGGGTCGCATGGTCCGAAGGGTCCCGGTGTAGCGGCCGAGATGCTCAGGATCCTCGGCCGGGCGGCCGATGCCCCGAACGCGCGAAATTCGACTTGTGCAGGGGACCTCCACTCACGCATAAGGGCGGCATGAAGGTAGGGCGGTGGCACTGGGGCGTCGGCGCGCCGCGTGGCTGGTGGACAACCGCCGCGCGCCTGCTCGCGTTCGTTCTGGCGCTGACGCTCGCGGCACCCGATCTTGGCCTCGCCGCTGACATGACCGGCGCCCAGGTTCGGCATGCGTCGATTTCGGACGCTCCGGCCCTGACCATCGGCGCAGAGCATCCCGTCTCGGGATCCGTTGAACTCGGCCTCGCCTGCCATGTGCATTGTGGCTGCCATCCGGCCATACGGACCGAGGGCGGCGCCGTCATGACATGTTCCGACACCGGGCCCCGCGTCGCGTCCGTGGTCGGTGGGCCGCTGGCGCCCGTATGGCCCGATCGCCTGTCGAGGCCACCTCGCGTGTGAGGTGAGCGCGCCCCGAGCGGCGTGCGCGCCCAGCCGAACGCTGGGCACCCGGAAACCCCACACGTGAAATCTCGGAGCCGACGCTCGCCCGCAATCCGGGCGACGCGCGGCGTCCCGGTCGAGTCCGGCTTCATGCGCATTCTCCTGTCCGCGGCCCTCCTGGTCGCCGGCATCGCCATCGGCGGTGCCGTTCCCGGCGTGTCCTCACGCATCCACGAAACCCTTGACGCCCTCGGCGCCCGGAACATCCCGTTCCTGCAAGCAGCCCCTGGGATGGCCTCAGCGCCGGCGAGCAACGAGAAGCCTTGCGAGGACGCCGAAGCCCATGGGTCGGAGCCGGCACCGCTGGAGCCGAACGGCGCCGGCGAGGCGCATGCCCCGGAAGGCATCGTCAGGATGCGGCCCGAGCAGGTCGCCGCGCAGGACATCAAGGTCCGGAAGGTCGAGGGCGGCACGCTCGCCAGGCACCTCCTGGTGCCCGGCACCATCACGCCCAACACCGACCGGGTCGCCCGCGTCCCGGCCAGGGTCGTCGGCACGGTGGCCGAGTTGCGCAAGCGCCTCGGCGACGACGTCCAGAAGGACGAGGTCGTCGCCGTGCTCGACAGCCGCGAGGTCGCCGACGCCAAGAGCGAGTACCTGACCGCCCTGGTCCAGGCCGAACTTCAAAAGATCAACTACGAGCGCCAGCAAAAGCTGCTCGCGTCTCAGGCCGCGTCTGAGGCCGCGTTCCAGAACGCCCGTGCGACGTTCCTGGAGAACCAGCTGCGCGTCGACCTTGCCCGCCAGAAGCTGTCCGCGCTGGGGCTCAACGCCGCCGAGGTCGCGGCTGCCCAGAAGCGGGACGAGGCCACACCGAACCGGTCGAGCCTGCGCCTGTTCGAGTTGCGCTCGCCCCTCTCCGGACGCATCGTCGAGCGCAAAGTGGACGTGGGCACCAAGGTCGGCGGCGAGGGTGATCCCGCCGACCTCTACACGGTGGCCGACCTCTCGTCCGTGTGGATCGAACTCTCCGTATCCACCCTGGATCTAGCCAATGTTCGGGATGGCGCACGTGTCGCGGTCTCCCTGGGTCAAGCGGGCGGCGACCGCCACGGGGAGGGCAAGGTCGTCTTCGTCAGCCCGCTCCTCAACCAGGAGACGCGCTCGGCCCGGGTGATCGTCGCCCTGCCGAATCCGGACCTCGCGTGGCGGCCCGGCACCTTCGTCACCGCCGAGGTGGAGATCGCCCGGGACGCGGTCGCCGTGCGCATCCCCAAGGCCGCCCTGCAGACCGTCGAGGGCAAGCGCGTGGTCTTCGTGCGCACCGAGGCAGGCTTCGAGAAGCGCGAGGTCGAGCTCGGGCACTCCGACGACGAGGCCTTCGAGGTCACGGAGGGTCTGAAGGCCGGCGAGGAGATCGCGGTCGGCAACTCCTTCCTGCTGAAAGCCGAGCTCGGCAAGGCCGAAGCCGGCGACAACGACTGAGGGGCACGCCGACCATGATCAGCCGCATCCTCGACGTCTCGATCCGCCAGCGCTGGCTGGTGCTGCTCCTGTCACTGCTCGCCGCCGGCTTCGGCGGCTATGCGCTGACGAGGCTGCCCATCGACGCGGTGCCCGACATCACCAACAACCAGGTGCAGATCAACACGGTCGCGCCCGCGCTCTCGCCCTTCGACATCGAGCGGCAGGTCACCTACCCGGTCGAGACCGCGCTCGCCGGGATCAAGGGCCTCGAATACACCCGCTCGCTCTCGCGCAACGGCTTCTCGCAGGTCACCGCGGTCTTCAGCGACAACGTCGACCTATACTTCGCCCGCCAGCAGGTGGTGGAGCGCCTGAGCGAGGCTCGCGAGGCGCTGCCCTCCGAGGTCGAACCGCACATGGGCCCCATCACCACGGGCCTGGGTGAGATCTACATGTGGACGGTCCGGTACGCCGCGCCCGCGGAACGCAAGATCGCGGCTCCCGGCAAGCCGGGCTGGCAGCCCGACGGCGGCTACCTGACCCCCGAGGGCCAGCGGCTGACAAACGACCTCGAACGGGCCGCCTACCTGAGGACGATCCAGGACTGGGTCATCCGGCCCCAGGTAAGGACCGTGGCGGGCGTGGCCGGGGTCGACGGCATCGGGGGCTTCGAGAAGCAGTACCACATCCAGCCGGACCCGACGAAGCTAACCTCGCTCGACCTCTCCTTCTCGGACGTCGCCCGGGCGCTCCAGGCCAACAACGCCAACCAGGGCGCCCGCTACCTGGAGGACAACGGCGAGGGCTACGTCGTCAGGTCCTCGGGTCGCCTGGAGAGCATGGACGAGATCGGCGACGTCGTCGTCACGACCCGCGGCGGCGTACCCGTTCGGATCAAGGATATCGCCGAGGTGCGCATCGGCCGCGATCTGCGCACCGGCTCGGGCAGCCAGAACGGGCAGGAGGCGGTCGTCGGCACCGCCCTGATGCTGATCGGCGAGAACAGCCGCACGGTTGCGGCCGCCGTCGACGCCCGCATGGCGCAGATCCGGCGCGCCCTGCCGCCGGGCGTCGAGGTCCAGACGGTCCTCGACCGGACGCAGCTCGTCGAGGCCACGATCCGCACGGTGGGCAGGAACCTCGCGGAGGGGGCCGCCCTCGTCATCGTCATCCTGTTCCTGCTGCTCGGCAACATCCGGGCGGCGCTGATCGCCGCGCTGGTGATCCCGGTCGCCATGCTGATGACCGTGACCGGCATGGTCGAGGGGAAGATCTCGGCCAACCTGATGAGCCTCGGGGCGCTCGATTTCGGCCTGATCGTCGACGGGGCGGTGATCATCACCGAGAACGCGCTCCGCCACCTCGCCGAGCGGCAGCACGCCCTCGGGCGCGCGCTCGACCTGGAGGAGCGCCTGGAGACGGTGCGGGCGTCGGCCGAGGAGATGATCAAGCCGTCCCTGTACGGGCAGGCGATCATCATCCTGGTCTACGTCCCGCTCCTCACCTTCACGGGGGTCGAGGGCAAGATGTTCCAGCCGATGGCGCTGACCGTCATCCTCGCGCTGGCCTCGGCCTTCGTGCTGTCGCTGACCTTCGTGCCGGCCCTGATCGCCATCATGATCACCGGTCGCGTCACGGAGAAGGACAACCTCATCATCCGGGCTCTGAAGGCGGCGTATCGGCCGGTCCTCGCAGTAGCGGTCCGGGCGCCGTTCGCCTTCATCGGCGCCGCCCTGCTGCTGCTGGCGGGGGCCGGTCTGCTCGCCGCAAGGCTCGGGACCGAGTTCATCCCGACCCTTGACGAGAAGAGCATCGCGATGAACGCGCTGCGCATCCCCTCGACCTCGCTAAGCCAGTCGCAGGCAATGCAGATCAGGATCGAGCAGGCCGTCTCGAAGTTCCCGCAGGTCGCCTACGTGTTCTCGAAGACCGGCACCGCCGAGGTCGCCACCGACCCGATGCCGCAGAACTCCTCCGACACGTTCGTGATGCTCAAGCCGCAGGCGGAATGGCCGGATCCGGAGCTGCTTAAGTCCGAGTTGCAGGAACAGATCGAGAAGGCCGTGGGTGAGCTCGCCGGCAATACCTACGAGTTCTCCCAGCCGATCCAGCTGCGGTTCAACGAGCTGCTCGCCGGGACCCGCGGCGACCTCGCCGTGAAGGTGTTCGGCGACGAGTTCGGGGCGATGAAGCAGGCCGCCAACCGAATTGCCGAGATCCTGCGGGGCACGCGCGGCGCGGAGGACGTCAAGGTCGAGCAGACCGCCGGACTTCCGATCCTTGAGATCAAGATCGACAAGGCCGAGGCCGCGCGCCTGGGGCTCAGCACCGGGGCGATCCAGGAGGTCATCGGGGCCGCCATCGGCGGCAAGGATGCAGGCGTCGTCTTCGAGGGCGACCGGCGCTTCCCCATCGTGGTGCGTCTGACCGACAAGGTCCGCGAGGACCGGGAGGCCCTGGAGAACATCCCGGTGCCGCTGCCCCCGGGACCGAACGGGCGCGCCGCCTCCGTGCTCCTGAAGCAGGTGGCGAGCTTCACCGTGACCGAGGGACCGAACCAGGTCAGCCGCGAGAACGGCCGGCGGCGCGTCGTCGTCACCGCCAACGTGCGCGGCCGCGACATCGGCTCGCTGGTGGCCGAGGCCCAGGCCAGGGTGGCCAGCCAGGTACAACTGCCGCCAGGCTACTACCTGACCTGGGGAGGGCAGTTCGAAAACCTGGCCTCGGCCCGCCAGCGCCTGACCGTGGTGGTGCCGGTGTGCTTCTTCCTGATCTTCCTGCTGCTCTACTCGGCCCTGGGGAGCGCTCGGGACGCGCTCCTCGTGTTCAGCGCCGTGCCGCTGGCGCTCACCGGCGGCATCGCGGCCCTGTGGCTGCGGGGCATGCCGCTGTCGGTGCCGGCCGCGGTCGGGTTCATCGCGCTGTCGGGGGTGGCGGTGCTGAACGGCCTGGTGATGCTGACCTTCATCAAGCAGCTGGTCGCTCAGGGCCGGCCCCTGCGGGCGGCGATCCTGGAGGGGGCCCTGACCCGGCTGCGGCCGGTGGCCATGACGGCACTCGTCGCCTCGCTGGGCTTCGTCCCGATGGCGCTCGCGACCGAGACAGGTGCCGAGGTGCAGCGACCGCTCGCCACCGTGGTGATCGGCGGCCTGATCAGCGCGACCCTCCTGACGCTCGTGGTCCTTCCGGCCCTCTATGCCCGCTTCGGCAAGGCCGCGACGCCGAAGGCCAGCGAGCGGACGACGGAGACGGTGCCGCGGCACCTCAAGGCGGCGGAGTAGCGCCGATGCGCGCCCTCGCGATCACGGCCGCCATGGCCTTCCTGTCCACCTTCGCCACCACTCCCGCATCGCCCGCGGTGGGGGTCGAGGGCGGCGACGCACCCTTCGGGTTGCCCGGGGGACCGGTCGACGCGGTGCCGCGTTTGCTCAAGGTCGACCGCGAGGCCAACCTAACCGCCCTCCACTATCCGCATGGCTGGCCGCCGGCCCTCGGGGCGGGCACCGCGGAGGTGGTCCTCGTGGTCTGCCGGGACGAAGGGCTGCAACAGGTGGTCTGGGTCGGCCTGCCGATGTCGGGCGAGGCCCTGGCGAGGACGCGGCGCGCCATCCACGACGAGGGCGTGCGCCGCCATGGCGAACCCGCACCGGGGCCCGTGGCCGATTCCGAGCTCTGGCCGGGCGGCCGGGCGCTCCTGGCCAGCCGCGAGGTCACGGATGGGCGGCGCGAACGCGTCATGACCGCATTCGGCCCCGGCTACCCAGCCTGCTCGGCGGCCCATCGCGACGCGACCGGACACCCGGCCGGCGTGCACGTCGCCGACCTGATCGGTGTCGACGCCCCATGATGAGGACCCCCGGTACACATCCCGGCCGGTACGGCATGCGCGGGCGCGGATCGCTCGAAGGCGGAAGCCCGTTCGGTGGCGCCCGGGCGACGAGCAAGGCCGGCGTCGGCCTTGCGGCGTTCCGGTACGGCACGGCGGGGCGAAGCGACGAGGCCGGGATGAAGCCCCCTGCCGAGAGGAGCCGCGTGCAGGGTCGGACGGCCAGGGCCGGCGTGCTCGATGGCGGGGAATGCCTCGCGCGCCGGACGCCTGCACCGGGCGGGCGGTCGGCACCGGCCGCCCTGGCCAGCCCCACGGCGGCCGGAACGCCTCGGTCCTTGGCCGCGTCCCTGATCGGGCTTCGGCGGTCTCGGGACCGGGGCACCGACGGAGCCTGGCGCCGTGCGTTGGCGTGCCTGCTCGCCTTCGCCCTGATCATAGCCCTCGTGGACCCGGCCCCGGCATCGCCCCGGGTCGGACCGGACCACGGGAATGGGCTCGGCACGTCATCCCTGTTCGAGCCGGATGCGACCGTGTCGGCCGCGGACGAGCGCTCGGACCGAGGGCCCCCCGGATCGGCCCGGTGCAACGGTTGCTGCCCCTGCCATGCGGCCATTCGGCCCGACGGCGGCCTCGCGGGGCCCGCGCGCGTCGCGCGGGCCCTGGAATTCCCGATTTCCGGCGTCGGCTTCCGGTCCCGGAAGGCCGCCCCGCCCCACGAGCCGCCACGCGCCTGACCGCTCGGCCGCCGCGAGCCGCGGCGGCGACCCGGGTCCAAGAGCCCCGTCCCGTGACCCGGATGTGAGTGCGCTCGCCTCGCGTGAGCGCGCGGCCCGTCGCCGTGACGGAGCCGCTGGTCGGAACCGCCTACGAGATCGGGTGGAGCGATGCGCGTTCCCAGTCCCCCCTTGACCAACCTCGCACGGCCGACCGTCGACCCGGGAGCAGACGGCGTCCCGCCAGCCCGATCACGACCGTCGAACGTCCCGGGCCCCTCGGTGCGAGGGAGCCCACTGCCGTCGGACACCCCGAAAGCGGACTGCCCGCCCCGAGCGGGGCTCGGGCCATGTCGGCTCGGTCGGCGCACCCTCGCGGCGCTCGCGGCCCTCGCGGCGAGCGCGGTCGGCAGTCCGCGGGCCGAGACGCTGGAGGGCTCGCTGGCGCGCGCCTACCGCGCGAACCCGGAGCTGAACGCGACGCGGGCGGCCTTGCGGGCGACGGACGAGGAGGTCGCGCTGGCGCGGGCCGGCTACCGCCCGACCGTCGCCGCGGACGCGGACGCCGGGGTACGGACCGTGCGGGGGGCCGCAGGCGGCGAGCGCCTGGCGCGAACCTCGTTCCCGCGCGGTGCGGGGCTGAGCGTCGAACAGACCCTGTTCAACGGCTTCCAGACGGACAACGACACCCGTCGCGCGGAATCGAACGTGCTCGGCCAGCGCGAGGCCTTGCGCTCCGCCGAGAACACGCTCCTGTTCGACGCCGCGCAGGCCTACATGGACGTCCTGCGCGACGCCGCGACCGTGGAGCTCAACCGCAACAACATCGCGGTCCTGGAAGAGCAGCGCCGCCAGACGAGCCTGCGCTTCCGGCTCGGCGAGTTGACCCGGACGGATGCCGCGCAGGCCGACGCCCGCCTGGCCGGAGCCCGCTCGCAGCTGAGCGCGGCGGAGGCGCAGCTCCGCGCCCGCACCGGCGTCTTCCGCCAGGTCATCGGCATGGACCCGCGCCGGCTCGCCCCCGGGCGCCCGCTCGACCGCCTGGTCCCGCCACGTCTCGACCTCGCGCTCGGCTTGGGGCTGGCCGAACATCCACGGATCCTCTCCGCGCTCCACGCGGTCGATGCCGCGGAGGCGCAGGCGAAGGTCCTCGAAGGGAGGGTCTACCCACGGGTCGGCGCCTCGGGCGTCGTCCAGAGGCGCCGCGACGAGGAGGAGCCGGGGGACGATGTGCTTGCGGCCGGGCTCGTCGGACAGGTGACGGTTCCCGTCTACGAGGGCGGGCAGGTCTACGCGCAGGTCCGACAGGCCAAGGAGCAGGTCGGGCAGGCCCGCATCGAGGCGGAGCAGGTGCGCGACGCCGTCCGCGCCGGCATCGTCGCCGCCTGGGCGCAGCTTGAGGCCGCGAAGGCGCAGGTCGCCGCCTCGCAGGCCCAGGTCCAGGCCAACGAGGTGGCGCTGGCCGGCGTCCGGGAGGAGGCGCGCGCCGGCCAGCGCACCACCCTCGACGTCCTGAACGCGCAGCAGGAATTGCTCAACGCCCGGGTGGGCTTGGTCGTGGCGCAGCGCGACCGCGTCGTGTTCTCCTACGGCGTGGTCCAAGCGCTCGGCCGCCTCACCGCGCGCCTCGCCGAGCTGCCCGTGCCCCCCTACGGCGCCAAGGCCCACTTCGACCAGGTCGAGGATCTCTGGGCGGGCCTGCGCACCCCCGACGGCCGCTGACGCCCCGCCCGCGAGACGCAGCCCGGGGCCGCCTTCCCGCGGGATCGCCCGCGGCCCGGCCACCCTGCGCCACCCCAACTCCCAAGCCCGCCGCTGCGGAACGGCGCGGGAAGCCCCGAAGCCCTCACGAGAGAGGGCCGGACACCATGTCGGAGCCCTTCTTGGTCACGCCCTCCCTGATCCATGCCCTGGCCCACCGGATGGCCTGGGTCGACTACCCCGACAGCCACTGGTGGGTCGACCTCCTGGCCCTGCTCGCCTTCGTGGTCGCACCGGCCTGGATGGGATGGCTGGCGATCCGGCTCGGCCTGCGATGGCTGGGACCGGGAAGACGTCGACGGCTCCACCCGGTCGCCGTTCCGTCGCGCGAGCCCCGGGCCGGATCGGTGCCGCCGAGGCCGGGGGGCGCCCGCGACGGCAGCTATGGCTGGTGCCTGGAGCGTTTCGTCGTCCGTGCGACGCTGCGCTTCCAGCTGCGTCTCGTGCTGCTCTCGCTGCTGACGCTGCCCGCGGCGTGGCTCCTCCTCGAAATCCCCAAGCACATCATCAATCGCGCCATCACCGACGCCGACGGGGACGGGCATCCGGAGATGGTCGTCCTCGGCTTCACCCTGAGCCAGGTGGAGCTGCTGTTCGCCCTGTGCGGGAGCTACCTGGCCGTGCTCACGCTCGGCGGGCTCGCCAAGTATGCGGTCAACCGCTCGCGCGGGCGCGTCAACGAGCGTCTCGTGCGCCGCCTGCGCCTCGCCATCCTCCGTCGCGCGCGCGACGAGCCCTCGCCCGACCGACGGGCGGCGCTGGCGGCCGCGGCCATGCAGGAAGTCGAGCCGATCGGCTATTTCGGCGGGAGCCTCGTCGTCGTGCCGCTCGTGCAGGGCGGCACGCTCGCGACCAGCATCGCCTTCCTGCTCCTCCAGAACGCCGCCCTCGCGCTGGCGGCGCTGATGATGCTGCCGGTCCAGCTCACGCTGCTGCCGCCCCTGCAGCGGCGCCTGAACGCGAAGGTGCGCGAACGGGTCCACGCGACGCGGGCCCTGGGAGGCCTCCTGACCGCGGCGCCGTCCGGTCGGGAGGCCGCGCCGCCTCGCGACCGGCCCGCACGGACGCCGGCCCGGTCGCGGCAGATGCGCCTGGCCGAGGACCTTGAGCGCGTGCGCGTCGAGATCAACGACCTCAAGGGCCGTCTCAAAGGCCTGTACAACTACACCTCCAACCTGACGCCGTTCTTCTTCTTCGCGATCGGCGGCTACCTGGTCGTGCAGGAGCGCCTCTCGCTCGGCGCGCTCGTCGCCGCGCTGGCGGCCTACAGGGAGATCGCGCCGGCCATGCGCGAGGTGTTCGATTTCGTCCAGAGCTGGTCCGACGCGAACGCCCGGTTCGAGGAGGTCACGACGGCGATCCGCCCCGCTCCGCCCGGCCCTGCGCCCCGGTAGGCCCGAGCGGCCGAGCGCTCAACCCGGTCGCTCCGGCCGACCCGGCGCGCCCGCCGCGGACGGCAGGAAGGCGACGCGCAGGAGGTCGACGAGGTGGCGGCGGTTCACGAGGAACAGGATCGCGGCGAGCCCGAGATAGACCCAGGCGAGCACGGACAGGGTCGCCACCGTGCGCGCCGCGTCGTCCCGGTAGGCGAAGGCCAGCCCCAGCTGCAGGCCGAAGAGGCTCGCCAGGGCGAATGCCGAGACGAGGCCGAGGCGTAGCCGCAGCAGCAGGCCCAACGCGAACAGCGATTGCGCGGCGGTCAGGAAGAACTCCTCCTCCTGGCGGGCGTCGAGCGGCAGGTTCGCCAGCGAGCCCGCGCCGACGCTCATCGCGAGCGGCAGCATGCCGACCAGCAGCGTCCACTGGCTGATCTTGTCGCTGACCAGGGCGCCGAGCCCGTTGGCGGCCCGGCCCGCCAGAACGAACAGGACCGCGACGGTCATGGCCGGGGCTTCGCTCGCCAGCGGCGCGAGCCACTGGATGAGCAGGAACTCGTCGAGGCCGAGGACCCGGCCGGCGCCGACCAACGCCTCGGCGAACGGCTCGGCCGAGATCAGGATGACCCCGCAGGCGGCCAACGTCAGGGCCGCCGTCGCGGCCCACCGTCCTGCCACGGGCAACGCGTTCAGGGCGGCGGCAGGGCCGGGCTCCTCGTCCTCACCCTCGGCCTCGGGCGCGCCGCGGGTGCGCCAGACGTAGGCGCCGAAGAACGCCGCCAGGACCATGAAATCGAGCGGCCCGATGCCGTCCTTGAGCACGATGACGAAGGCGTACAGGCTTGCCAGAAGCAAAAAGGCGACCTCGACCGCGTTGGATCGGGTCAATTCCACCGCGCGGCCGCCGCCTCGCGCCCAATGTATGGCGACCAGGAGCGGCCAGGCCAAGCCGACGAGCAGCCGGTTGGCCCCCGTCATGTTGGCGGCGGCGTAGTGCACGTACTGCGACCCCGGCCCCGCCTTGCCGGCCTGGTAGGCGTAGTAGAGGTCGACCGCATATTCGGGCAGCACGGTCACGAGGGCGACGACCGCGATGATCAGCCCCTGCGAGACGTGCCGCTCGGCGGCTTCCGCCCCCCAGGACAGCAGGAAGCCGGCCGCGAGGATGGCGGCCCCGAAGGCCGCCGTCTCGCCGATGGGCCCGACCTGCAGGCCGGTCAGCCGCAGGGTCAGGGCCGGCGTCGCCGCCGCGACCGCGAGGGCGACGAGCATCAGGAAGCGTCCCATTCCGTCCCTCCTCGTCACACGCCCGGGCCGTGGCCGCCGGGCGCGGGCGGTCCTCGTCGGCGGGCGCCGCCGGCGGGCGGACCCATGGCCGCGACAGGGTGACCGAACCGCGCCGGGCACCCCGCCCGATGTCTCCGGCGACCGCGCCCGATCCCGCCGCCATCACCCCGGCGGCGCTCGCCCGAAGCGCGTGGCCGGCCGGTCGGAGGGCGCTCGGCCCGGCCCCTCCGGAAGGACAGGTGCGGCCGCGCCGAACGGCTGGCGTGAGCCGAGGACGCACCCGTCCGCAGGGCGGCGCCGGCGGTCGCGGGCGAGGCGGCGACCGCCCGGATCGAGCCCCTCACGAAATCTCCCCTGCCGCACCGGCGCGGCGCCGATCGGACACGAGGAATCCGCCGAGGAACAGCAGGACCGCGCCGGCGGAGATCCAGACGTCGGCCAGGTTGAAGGTGAACCAGCGGATGCTGCCGGTGTGCAGGTCGAGGTAGTCCGTGACGACGCCGTCCATGAGCCGGTCGACGAGATTGCCGGCGGCCCCGCCCGCCATCGCGGCGAGCCCGAGGCGTTCGAGCCCGCCGCCCGCGGCCAGAGCCCAGCCGGCCACGAGGCAGGTGAGCGTTCCCTGGATGGCGAGGAGCAGCGCCAGGGAGGACGGATCGTGCGCCGGGAACAGGCTGAAGCTGATGCCGTGGTTGAACGACAGGCTCAGGTCGACGAAGGGCAGCGCGCCCCTGACGGCGCCTTCGTCCAGCCACGCCTCGGCCACGGCCTTCGCGCCGAGGTCGATGGCCGCGGCGGCCAACGCCACCCCGGCCACGCTCCCGGCCCGGCCGGCCCACCCCGACAGGACCATCATCACGCCCTCAGGAGACGGAGCGCGTTGGCCGTCACCAGGACGGTCGCGCCGGTGTCGGCCAGGATGGCCGGCCAGAGGCCGGTGATGCCGGCGATGGTCGTCACTAGGAACACCGCCTTCAGGCCGAGGGCGATGGCGACGTTCTGGCGGATGTTGCCCAGGGTCGCCCGCGAGAGGGAAACCAGCGCGGCCACGTCGCCCACCCGGTCGTTCAGCACCGCCGCGTCCGCCGTCTCCAGGGCCGCGTCGGTGCCGCCGCCCATCGCGATGCCGACGCTGGCGGCGGCGAGGGCCGGCGCGTCGTTGATGCCGTCGCCGACCATGGCGACCGGGCCCATCTCCTTCAGGGCAGCGATATCGGCGAGCTTATCCTGTGGCAGGAGCTCGGCCTTCACGTCGAGGCCGAGCTCGGACGCGACCGCCTCGCCCGTGCGCCGGTTGTCGCCGGTCAGCATCACGCTGCGCACGCCGAGCTTGCGCAGGGCCGCGATGCCGGCCGCCGCGTCGGCGCGGGGCTCGTCCCGGACCGCGATGGCACCCAAAGCCTCGGCGCCCCGGACGACGATGACCACCGTCTTGCCGCCGGCCTCCAGCTCCGCGACGGCGCGCTCGGCCTCGGGGCCGAGCCGCGCGCGCTCGGCGGCGTGGCGCGGCGAGGCGACGAGCACCGTCTGCCCCATGACCGTGGCCTGAACCGCCTTGCCGGGGATGGCGCGGGCGTCCCGCGTCGGCCGCAGCGGCACCCCGTCCGCGCTCGCCCGGTCGAGGATGGCTCGGGCGATGGGGTGGCTGGACCCGTTCTCGACCGCGGCGGCCAGCCCGAGAAGCGAGCGTTCCGATGCGTCCGGGGCGAAGACCAGGATATCCGAGACCCGCGGACGTCCCGCGGTCAGCGTCCCGGTCTTGTCGAACGCGACCGTGCGTACCCGCCCGATGACTTCCAGCGCGGCCCCGCCTTTCACGAGCAGCCCGCGCCGCGCACCGGCGGCCAATCCCGAGGCGATGGCCGCCGGTGTCGAGAGCACCAGCGCGCAGGGGCAGGCGATCAGGAGGAGCGCCAGGCCCCGATAGACCCAGGTGCCCCAGTCGGCGCCGAGCAGCAGCGGCGGCACGATTGCGACCGCGGCGGCGAACACGAAGGCGATGGGCGTGTAGACCGCGCTGAACCGGTCGATGAAGCGCGCCGTGGGCGATTTCGACGCCTGCGCCTCCTCGACGAGGTGCAGGATGCGGGCGACCGTGTTGTCGGCCGCCGTCTTGGTGACCCGGACCTGGAGCGCGCCGTCGGCGTTGACGCTGCCGGCATAGACCGGGTCGCCGACCTCCTTGGGCTTCGGGACCGACTCGCCGGTGATGGGGGACTCGTCGAGGCTCGACGCGCCGTCGGTGATGACGCCGTCGGCGGGTACGCGGTCGCCCGGCCTGACCACGACGACCTGCCCGATGGCCAGCGACGCCGCGGGCACCTCGCGGATGGTGCCATCGGCCTCGTCGACGACGCGGGCAATCTTCGGCACCAGGGCCGCGAGTGCCTTGATGCCGGCCCGCGCCCGGCCCGCCGCCACCACCTCCAGCATCTCGCCGACCGTGAACAGCAGCACGACGATGGCAGCCTCCTCGGCGGCGTGGATGGCGAGCGCCCCCGCGGTCGCGACCGACATCAGCATCTCGATGGAGAAGGGCGTGCCGGCGAACGCCGCCACGGCCGCGCGGCGCCCGTAATAGGCGAGCCCGACGAGCGCCCCGGGCCAGTAGGCGTACTCGCCCGCCAGGCCCGGCGCGATCCGCTCGACCAGGAAGCCGGCGGCGAACAGGGCGCCGATCAGGATGCCCAGCAGCGCCTTGCGGCTCCGCCAGAGCGGCGGCTCGGGCTCCGCCGCGGTCTCGACGGGCGGGGCGCCACCCGAGGCTTGCGCCATGGCCAGGTCCGCGGCCGTGGGGAGCGGCGCGACGCCGTAGCCAAGGCGCTTGATGCGCCCCTCCAATTCGGTCCTCGGCGTCGCGGCCTCGTCGAGCGCGAGGTCGAGGACCTGGCTGCCGTAGTTCACGCGCACGTCCGCGACGCCCGGCAGCCGGGAGACGGCGGTCTCGATCTTGCCGGCGCAGGTCGGGCAGTCCATGCCCTTGACCCTGTAGCGCAGGGCCTCCGGGCCGTTCGTGGGGAAGGATGTGCGGTCCGCGCCGGCGGCCTGGTTCATGGTGCGCTCCGTTCGCCGGGCTCCTGGTCCGGACAGGGAAGGCCCCCTACATGCACCCTGTAGTCGCTACAGGGTCAAGGCCGTGCGGACCGCCTCTTCCATGACCATCGGCAGCCTCGCGGAGGCCACGCAGACCCGTGTCGAGACGGTCCGGTGGTACGAGAAGGTCGGGTTGCTGCCCCCGCCGGCGCGGTCGAGCGGGAACTACCGGCTCTACGGACCCGAGCACCTGCGCCGGCTGAGCTTCATCCGCCGCGGCCGCGCCCTGGGCTTCACGGTGGAGCAGATCCGGGACCTGCTCGCCCTGGCGGACGACCGGGAACGCTCCTGCGGCGAGGTCGACACCATCGCCCGCGCCCATCTCGCCGACGTGGAGCGCAAGCTGGCCGACCTGACCCGGCTCGCCTCGGAACTGCGCGAGGTCATCGGCCAATGCGGCTGCGGGTCGGTCGCGGATTGCCGCATCATCGAGGCCCTGTCGCCGCTGGGCGAACCCGCATGAGCGACCTGGGCCCGGGATCAGCGAGCGACGTAAGGCGCCAACGGCACCCGGCTCTCGAACAGCCCCTCGGCCAAGAACCCGCGGCAAGCGGCGGCGACCGTCGCCGCGACCATCTGGGACCCGGGGATGCCAAGCCGGCGCGGCCAGCCCACGAGAGAGAAAAAAGATAGTACCACGCGAGGCTAACTCAGAATAGAACGGCCTCGGAAACCAAGAAGCCCACAGGTTGGAACCTGTGGGCTTCACACGGGCCGGAGCCCATGGGTTGCTGACGGCGCACCGTTCAGCGTTGACGGATCGGATATGAGTGCATGGGGCCGGATAGTCAAGCGGGAAAATCTGGGATCCGGGCTGCACTCTACATCGACGGTTTCAATTTGTACCACTCCGTCAACGACTTAGGAGAGCCTTTCCTGAAGTGGTGCAACTTCTGGAAGCTGGGGGAGTCGATCATCCCGCGGCAGTCGGAGGAACTCGTCCGCGTCGTGTTCTGCACGGCCTATTACCCGGGCGATCACAGCAAGAAAATCCGCCACGAACGCCTGGTCCGGGCGCTCAAGCTGGTCGGCGTCGAGACCGTCCTCGGCCACTTCAGCCATGAAGACGCGAAGTGCCGGGACTGCGGCTCCATTTGGCAGAAGCCGACCGAGAAGGCCACGGACATCAATCTCGCGCTCAGCGTCTACGACGATGCCGTACAGGACGTCATGGATACTGCATATCTCCTGACGGCTGATACCGACCAAGCGGCGACAGCCAAGCTGTTCGCCAAGCGCTTTCCCGGCAAGAAGCTCGTCAGCGTCAGCCCCCCGGGCCGGACCCACTCGCAGCACATCCTGTCGCACACCCCGCACAAGATCGCGCTCAACCGGGAGCATATCGAGAGGGCGCTGTTCCCGGGGCTCGTCACCGCGCAGGGGCAGGCCTCCGTCATGCGCCCGCACGAGTACGACCCGCCGGCCGGCTACGTGATGTGGGACCAGCGTCCGAAGCCCGCGCCCAAGTCGGGGGCGAAGGCGACCGTGCCAACGGCGGCGATGCCCGAACGCTGAACCCGACGCGGCCTCAGGCCGGTTCCCCGCCCCGGTACCGCGCGAACGTCGACCGTCCGTCCTTCCCGAACAGGACGACGTCGTAGGTATCGGGCTGCATGTCCTCGATCTCCATGCCGGGCGAACCGACCGGCATGCCCGGCACGGCCAGACCCGTTCCCTCGGGCCTCTCCGCGAGGAGGCGCTTGATCGCCCCGGCCGGGACGTGCCCCTCGATCACGTAGCCACCGACCTGGGCGGTGTGGCACGAGGCGAGCTCGCGAGGCACACCCAGGCGGATCTTGAGCGGGTTCACCGGGCCCTCGGTCGCGGTGACGGCGAAGCCGGCCTCACGCAGGTGGGTGACCCACCGCTCGCAACAGCCGCAGCTCGGGTCCTTGGTCACCGAAACCGTCGGCAGCCCCGCCGCCACGGCACCCCGTCCGAGCGCAAGCCCCGCCGCCACGCCCGCGAGCACGGCCCGTCGGGACGGCATCGCATCGTTCCTCATCGTCATCTCCCGTTCGCTCTCACTCGGCCGCCTGCGGCAGCCGCATCGCCTCGCCGTTCGTCCCCTCGCGGACCGCGCCGGCCGGGGGCAGGCCCCGCCCCTTCACCAGGGCGTAGACGGCCGGGATCACCACCAGGGTCAGCACGGTCGAGGAGACCATCCCGCCGATCATGGGGACCGCGATCCGCTGCATGACCTCGGAGCCCGAGCCGGTGCTCCAGAGGATGGGCAGGAGACCCGCCATGATGGCGACCACCGTCATCATCTTGGGCCGGACCCGCTCGACCGCGCCGACCATGATGGCCCGCCGCAGATCCTCGTTCCTGAACGGGCGTCCCTCGCGCACGCACTCCGCCCGGACCTCGTCGAGGGCGTGGTCGAGGTAGACCAACATGATCACGCCGGTCTCGGCGGCGACGCCGGCGAGCGCGATGAATCCCACCGCCACCGCGACCGACATGTTGAAGTCCATCCACCACATCAGCCAGACGCCGCCGACGAGCGCGAAGGGCAGCGACAGCATCACGATGAGGGTCTCGGCCAGCCTGCGGAAATTGAGGTAGAGCAGCAGGAAGACGACCAGCAGCGTCAGCGGCACAACGATCCTGAGGCGGGCTTCGGCGCGCTCCAGGTACTCGTACTGCCCGCTCCACTGCAGGGTCGTGCCCTGGGGCAACCTGACCTCCCTGTCGACCGCGGCCCGC
>Ga0164297_10001381_pt1 | contig 25874 bp, 27 predicted proteins | sample GEODES058metaG_FD_113539 | JGI IMG/M metagenome (GOLD analysis project Ga0164297, IMG submission 113539) | Dystrophic lake water microbial communities from Trout Bog Lake, Wisconsin, USA - GEODES058 metaG | ecosystem: Environmental > Aquatic > Freshwater > Lake | place: USA: Trout Bog Lake... | reverse complement strand
CAGGCTGACGAAGGGCTGGGTTGTGAGCAGGGTGATTTCGGCGCTGGGGTGGTGGGCGCGGATGGCGGCGAAGGGCCCGAAGGACAGCACGAAATCCCCTAGCGCGCCGTGTCGGATGACCAGGATGCGGTTTACCCGCAAGGGTCTTGTCCCAACACGTCCTCGTAGACGGCGAGGGTAGCATCCTGCATGGCACGGGTGGTGTAGCGACGGGCGACCTCCGCCCGGGCGGCGGCGCCGAGTTCGGCCCGGGCCTCCGGTGTCAGGTTCAGCACATAATCCAGCGCGGCGGCCAGGGCATCGACGTCCCCAGGGGGGACCAGCCAGCCGTTGATGTCATGGGCGACGGTTTCGGCGGCACCGCCGTGATTGGTGGCTATGACGGGGCGCGCCATCGACTGCGCTTCGATCACCACCCGGCCGAAGGCTTCCGGATCGGTGGAGGCGTTGACCACGACATCCGATAATTTGAAGGCGGCCGGCATATCATCGCATTGGCCGACCATGCGCACGCGATCGGCGACGCCGAGGCTTTCGGCCAGGGTGGCCATTTCGCGGCTGAACTTGTCGCGGCCCTGGTCGGCGCCGACCAGCAACACGACGGCATCCTTGCGTTGCATTTTGGCCAAGGCGGCGATCAGCACGCCCTGGCCTTTCCAGCGGGTGAGCCGGCCGGGCAGCATGATGGTGGGGCGGCCATCGGGCAGGCGCCATTTGCGGGCGAGGCCGATGATGCGTTCGGAGGTAACGGCATCGGGATCGAAGATCGCCGGGTCCACGCCGCGTGGGATGATGCGAATGCGCTCCGGGGGGACGCCGTGGCGGTCTTGGATGAGCCTGGCGATGAACTGGCTGATGGCGATGACGATTTTGCCCTGCGCCATGACCGCGTTGTAGCGGCGCTTGAGGGGGAAATTCTCGTTATAGGCGCCGTGATAGGTGGTGACGAACGGGGTGCCGGTGCGTTGGCAGGCGAGCCAGGCCGACCAGGCCGGGCCACGGGAGCGGGCGTGCACGAGATCGACATGTTCGTGCCGTATGATGGCTTCCAGGGCTTTGGCGTTGCGCCAGATCCGCCAGGGGCTGCGGCCGACCAGTGGGAGTTTGAGGTTGCGCCCGCCGGCGCGATCCACCAATGGCGACAGCCGGCCGCCGGCGCTGGCCACCAGCGCCCGGCCGCCGGCGCGGGTGATGGCGGCGACCATTTCCACCGTGCCACGCTCTACCCCGCCGGTTTCCAGCGCGGGCAGAACTTGCAGCACCACCGGGTGGCGGGGCGGAGTCGTTGGGGAATCACTCATAGCTGGGGCTATATCACGCAAAGCTGGGTTGGAAAGGGCGGGGTATGGAGCAGGTTGGTCGGCTGGAGCGGGGCGATGGGGTGGAACTGGCCTGGGCACGCGTGCCTGGGGCCGGGCCGACGGTGGTGTTTCTCCCCGGCTTTAACAGCGACATGCAGGGCAGCAAGGCGACGGCGTTGCGCGATTGGTGCGCGGCGCGCGGGCGGGCGATGCTGCGGCTGGATTATTCCGGGCATGGGGCGAGCGGCGGCGCGTTTACCGATGGCAGCATCGGGCGCTGGCTGGCCGACGCGCAGACGGTGATTGCGCATCAGACCACAGGCGATCTGCTACTGGTAGGGTCATCCATGGGGGGATGGATTGCGCTGCTGCTGGCGCGGGCGATGCCGGGCCGGGTGGTGGGGCTGGTGGGGATTGCCGCCGCGCCGGATTTCACCGAGCGGTTGATGTGGCAGTCCATGACCCCGCGGGAGCGTGCCACGCTGGAGGCGCAGGGCTTTTTGGATGTGCCGAGCGAGTACGGCGCGCCGTATCGGATTACCCTTGGCTTGATCCGCGACGGGCGCGACCATTTGCTGCTGGAGGCGCCGATCCCGCTGACCTGTCCGGTGCGGCTGTTGCAAGGGCAGCGCGATGCCGATGTGCCGTGGGAGACGGCCTTGCGGCTGGCCGAGGGGCTGGCGAGCGAGGATGTGCAGGTGTGTTTGATCAAGGACGGCGACCATCGGCTGTCCCGCCCGCAGGATTTGACGTTACTGACCCAGACCGTTGGCGCGCTCCTCGGCGAGGATGGCGGCTAGGCCCTCGCGGTAGGTGGGCCAGCGCCATTGGCGGCGGAGATGGGCCTGGGTTTGGGCGCTGGCGACCTTGCGATTTTCCGCCCAGAAACTTTGCGCCATCGGGCTGAAGGCCGCCTCGGCATAAGGGATGAGCGGCGGGGCGGGCAGGCCGAGCAGGCGGGCGGCCTCGGCGACGACATCGGCGGGTTCGGCCGGCAGGTCGTCATTCAGGTTCAGCACCCGGACGGCGGGGGGCAGGGTTTGGTGCAGGGCGGCAAGCACGGCGCCGGCGATGTCGTCGCGGTGGATGCGGCCGAAGGCGTGGCCGGGCTTGGCGATGCGTCGGGCGGTGCCGGCGCGCAGATCGTCAAACGGCGAGCGGCCGGGGCCATAGATGCCGGCGAGGCGAAAGAGATCGACGGCGATGCGGCGGCCCAGGGTGGCCCATTGTTGTTCAGCCGCCACCCGGCGTTGGCCGCGCGGGCCGGAGGGGGCTACCGGGGTGGCTTCATCCACCCAGCCGCCGGCGCGATCACCATAGACGCCGGTGGTGGACAGGTAGCCGGCCCAGCGCAGGTCGGTCGCGGCGGCGATCTGGGAATGATGGGCGGCGAGTACAGGGTCCCCGGCCGCATCGGGGGCGGCGGTGGCGAGCAGATGGGTGATGCCGGCGAGGTGGGCCTCGGCGAAGGGGACGATCTCGACGCCTGGGATGGCGGCGACGAGGCCGGGGGTGCGGCTGGTGCCGACCACGCGCCAGCCGGCGTTGGCGGCGAGGCGGGCGATGGCGCGACCGCTATAGCCGAGGCCGAAAATAAGTAGAGTGCCCATGCTTTATCCCCCGAATGCGACGTGGTGCCACACATGCGTTGCGGCGGCCTGGTTTGCACGTAAGCGATGCGGCGCACTAGACTGTTGAAATGAACAAGACTGCTGTTCTGATCGGCCTCGGGGCCATGGTGGTGGCCGGCGTCGGGGCTGTGGGGTGGCTGAACAGCGCGCCGGATGGTGAACCGCATGCGGCGCCGGCGGGGCTCAGCGCGGGGTTGCCTATCCCGCCCTTGCCGACCCGGTTGGCGGAAAGCGAGCGGTATGATCGGTGCTTGTCGGCGGTGAACGACGACCCGAGCCGGGCGGTGGCAGATGCCGATAGCTGGTGGCGCGAAACCGGCGATGTGGCGGCGCGGCATTGTCTGGCGTTGGCGCAGCTTGGGCTGGGGCGCGGGGCGGTGGCGGCGGAATTGCTGGAGGCGCTGGCGGGGGCGGCGGCAACCGAGGCGCCGCTGCGGGCGACGATGTATGACCAGGAGAGCCAGGCGTGGTTGCTGGCCGGGCGGCTTGAGGATGCCTATGCCGCCGTGAGTAAAGCGTTGGCGCTGGCGCCGGATAATCCGGATTTGTGGCTCGACCGGGCGGCAGTAGCGGTGGCGCGGCAGCAATATCCGCTGGCGATTGGCGATTTCACCCAGGCATATCAGCGTGACCCCAGCCGGACGGATATTTTGGTGCGGCGGGCGGCGACGTATCGCATGCTGGGCCGGCTCGATGCGGCCGAAGGCGATGTGGCGCGGGTGCTGGCGGCCGATCCGGACAATGCCGAGGCGTTGCTGGAACGCGGGGTGCTGCGCCAGCGCGCCGATAATGTGGAGGGAGCGCGCGGCGATTGGGAGCGGGTGATCGCTGTGGCGCCGGACACGCAGGCGGCGGATCTGGCGACGCAGGATCTGGCTTTGCTGGATGCCGGGCCAACGCGGTGATGCGGAGGGCTTAGAAGTCCAGATCCGCGTAATGCGCGGCGGCGACCATGCCGGGCACGCGATCGGCCAGCAAAGGGCGGAAACTGGGGCGCGATTTGATCTGGGCGTACCAGTCTCGCGCCGCGGGGCTGACGGACCAATCGACGTCTCCGGCGAAATCCAGCACCGACAAATGGGCAGCGGCGGCGAAATCGGCCAGCGAAATGGTGCTGCCGGCGAGATAGCGGCGGGTTTCCGCCAGCCAGCCGATATAGGGCAGATGCTCGCGTAGGCTGGCATAGCCGAGGCGCAGGGTGCTGGCATCGGGTTCCCCGCCGCCGGCGATGCGGCGCAGGTATTTTTGCCCGCTGAGACGGTCGGTGACCTCGGAGGCAAATTTCTCGTCAAACCAGGCGACCAGCCGGCGGACCTCCACCCGTTCGTAGCGGGATTGGCCGAGCAGGGGGATGTCCGGGTAGGCTTCTTCGAGGAATTCGCAAATCACGCCGGAGCCGGGCACGGCGAGGCCGTTGTCTTCCAGCATGGTGGGGACGGTGCCGGCCGGATTCATGTCGAGATAATCCGACCGGCGTTCCCAGACTTTTTCGACGCGCAATTCAAACGGCAGCCGCTTTTCGGCCAGCGCGAGGCGGACCTTGCGGCAGAACGGCGACAGCGGCAGGTGGAACAAATAGCGCATCGGTGGGGCTTACGGGGTGCTGCCGGCCGGCTTGAACGGGTTGTTGGCGATGCCGCGGGCCGAGAGTTCGGACGCGTGGGTCTGCACTGCCTGGATGAGGATTTTCTGCGTCCACGGGCCGGCGATCGCGCCCCATTGTTGGCTGATCGCGGGTTGGGATTTTAGCAATTTGTCGCCGAGCGGGCTGCCGTAGAAGGTGCGCAGCTGCTTGAGCTCATCGATGGTGAAGGCGGTGGCCCAGGCGTCCACGATGGCGTTGGTGATTTCGATCGACTGGCCGACGAAATCCGGCATCAGCACTTCATCGACGACCTTCGCCATCTCCTGCGGCGGCTTCTGGTTGGCTTGGGCGAAGCCGATCGACAACTGGTTGCGGATCTGGGCCAGCAAATTCTGCGTTTGGCCGGTGAAACCGAGCCGGTCCCCCAGCGCGCGGGCTTCCTTGCGGGCATCGTCGCTCGGCGGCTTGGCGGCGGCAGGGGCCTGGGCGGCGGCGGGGGCTGCGGCCGGAGCTGCGGCGGCGGGTTTGGTGGGGGCCGGGGCGGCGGGCTTGGTTTGCGCCAAAGCGGGGCCGGCGCTCAGCACCAGCGCGGCGACAGCGGTCAGGCCGGCTTTGCGGAGCCGATCAGCAGGGGAAAGGGTCATCGGTCTTATTCCAGTTCTTGCGTGTCTGCCGGCGCGTTGGCCGCGCATGGGGCAGCCCCAGCACGGCACGAATCGCGGCCAGCATACGACAGGCGACTCCGCTTGGCGATGCTTTGGCGACGAAAACGTCGCGCAAAGCTGGCCCTACCGGCCGCCGGGGCGGTAGCGGGCGAGGTAGGCAGGCACGACCAGCGCGATGGGGGTGGCGACGATGCCGAGATTGGCGAGGCTGGGTTGGCCGGGGGTGACGACGTTATCGACGCCGAGCAGCAGGAGTTGGTCGCGGGTAAGGAGTTTGCCGGGCAGGCGTTCCAGCACGCTGGCTTGCAGGCGGGCGAGCCAGGAGGGCACCGGCAACAGCCAGCGGCGGCGGCCGGTTTGGGCGATGATCCAGGTGAGCAGGGCGCGCATGGTGAGAATGTCCGGGCCACCGAGTTCGTAGGTGATGCCGGCGGCACGGTCCGAGGTGGCGGCTTGCAGCACGGCGGCGGCGACGTCTCCGACATAGACAGGTTGGAACTTGCTGTTGCCCTCGATGAGCGGCAGCGCCGGGGCGGCCATGGCAATACCGGCGAAGCGGTTGAAGAAGCCATCGTCCGGGCCGAAGACGATAGAGGGGCGCAGGATGGTGGCGGTGGGGAAGGCGGCGCGGACCGCAGCTTCCCCGGCGGCTTTGGATTGCGCGTAGAGGCTTGGGCTGGCGGCGTTGGCGCCGATGGCGGAAATATGGACCAGGCGACGCACCGCGGCGGCGGCGCTGGCACGGGCGACGTTGCCTGCGCCTTCGGCTTGCAGGCGCATGAAATCGCCCGGTTTTTGCTCTGCCAGGATGCCGACCAAGTTGACGACCAGATCGGCGCCGGCGACGGCGCGGGCGATTTCGGCCGGCTGGGTGACGGAGGCGCGCAGCGCGGTGATCTGGCCGATATCGCCGAGCAGGCGGAGTTTGTCGGCGGCGGTTGGGGCGCGCACTGCAATGCGCACATGGTAGCCTTGCGCGGCGAGACGGCGCACGATCTGCCGGCCGATGAAGCCTGAGCCACCAAAAACTGTCGCGATCGGTTGATCTGCCATGTGCTCGAACTCCGCTGTTGTCGTGCTGATATGCTGATGTACGCGAGAAGCTCAACCGGTGCGGCGCTCCGTGCTGACCGGCGTGGTGGGGCTGACGTGTCGCCGTGCCCGGTTGAAGATTGACTGTTGACGAGGGCCGGTAGGGGGGCTACATCGCCGACCTCCGCTGTTCCCGCGAACGGCGGCGGTGTTGCCCTGGTGGCGGAATTGGTAGACGCGCAGGTTTCAGGTACCTGTGGCCGAAAGGTCGTGGAAGTTCGAGTCTTCTCCTGGGCACCAATACTTCAGCGGACGAGTCATTAGGACGGCCAGTCGCCCCGACGGGCGAGGCCACAACGCGAAATGATCCTTTTCATGGCCGACGCCACGCTGCATTTGCATCGCCATGATTTGCCGGACGGCCTCGATCTCGGGCCGGTCATCGCGGTTGATACTGAAACCATGGGCCTGGATGCGCGCCGCGATCGGCTGTGCCTGGTGCAACTCTCCGCCGGCGACGGCAAGGCGCATATGGTGCAGATCGTGCCGCCCGAACGTGGCGGACGTGGTGCCGATTGCCCCAATCTGAAGGCATTGCTGGCCGATCCCAATCGGGTGAAGCTGATGCACTTCGGCAGGTTCGATGTGGGTATGTTGCAGAAATCGCTGGGCATTCGCGTCGCGCCGGTGAAGTGCACCAAAATTGCCGCCAAGCTGGTGCGCACGTTTACCGACCGACACGGGCTGAAGGATTTGTGCAAGGAGCTGTTGGGCGTGGATTTGTCCAAGCAGCAGCAGACCTCGGACTGGGGAGCGGCGGAGCTGACGTCTGAACAGCTGACCTATGCGGCGTCTGACGTGCTGCATCTGCATGCGTTGTGGGCCAAGCTGGAAGGCCTGCTGCGGCGCGAAGGGCGGCTTGAACTGGCTGAGGCATGTTTTGCCTTTCTGCCGACCCGCGGCGAGCTGGATGTGCTCGGCTGGGACGCGCCCGACATTTTTTCCCATTAAGAGCGGCCTTGCGGCGCCGATGACGGCTGATCGCATCCCCGGCTCTGGTCGCCAGCGGCAGAGGCGGTAGCGGTGGGGCAGGGCTGGCGCCGCGTACGTTCAGGGGTGCTGGTGGCAACCGGTCTGGTGATCGGGGCCGCCTGGATGGCGCCGCGCCTGTTTGACGCCAATCAACATCGTGATGTGATCGAGACTCTGGCCAGTGGGGCGTTGGGGCGCAGCGTGCGCATCGACGGGCCGGTGGCGTTGAACCTGCTGCCGGAGCCATCTTTGGTCGCGGCCCGGGTGACGGTCGGCGATGCCGATCCGCAGGGGTTGCGCATTACCGCTGGAGAGTTGCGCCTGCGGGTCGGGCTGTGGCCGCTGCTGTTGGGGCATCTGGACGCGCGCGACCTGGTGCTGTCCGGGGCGGATATCCATTTGCCGTGGCTGGCGCCGGGTGGGTTGCAGACGATCCGGCCGCCCGAATGGCTGTCCGGCCTATCGGCACGCATCGATGGCGGGCAGGTCTGGTTCGGGGCGCTGCGGCTGACCGATGTGAACGTGGCGATTTCATCGGACCCGGATACCGGCAGCTATGCGATTGTGGGCAGTGTGCGGGTGCCGGCGGCGGTGCGGGCTGGTGCGGGCGCGGTAGCGGTGCCCGCGGCGGAGTGGCGGGTGAATGCACGGCTGCTCGGGCGTGGGCCGGATGGTATGGCCGGGGTGGATATGACGCTGGACGGGCCGGGTGCCGCGGCGACGCTCGCGGCGCAACTGGGCGAGGATGGCAGCAGTGTCGGGCAAATGACCCTGCGCGGCGCCGATTTGTCGCAGGTGCTGCCGGCGCCGAAAGTGCCGTTTCGGTTGGTCGGGCGGTTTAGCCTGGCGGACGGGCTGGCGTCGATTGATGCGATGGAAGGCGATGTGGCCGGCAGCCCGGTGCGGGGAGCGGTGTCGTTCCGGTTGGCACCGCGGGCGCGGCTGGATGTGGCGCTGGCGATGACGCGGCTGGATTTGGATGGCTGGGTGCCGGTGCTGCCGGACTGGGCGGCGCGCAGTGTGCCGGGCGGGTTGAGTGTTGGGCTGGATGTGTCAGCAGAGGCGGCGCCGTATGCGGGCGGGCTGCTGCGCGGGGTCCGACTGGCAGTGGATGTGGACGAGGCGGGCACCGGCCTGCGTGAGGCGCGTGCGGTACTGCCCGGCGATGCGGAGGTGGCGCTGATTGGGCGCATTTTGCCGGCCAATCCGGATTTTGCCGACAGCCCGCGGTTTAATGGTCGGCTCAGCCTGTCCGCGCCAGATCTGCGCACCACCTTGGCTTGGGCCGGGCCGGCTTGGGTGCCGAGTTTGGCCCGCTTGCCTACTGGGGTGCTCACCCGGGCAAGCGTGCGCGGCGATCTGCAACTGGCGGCCACCAGTGCCAGGCTCGCGGCGATGGCGGGCCAGATTGATGGGATGGAAGCCACCGGGGATGTGAGCGTGCGCGCTGGCACCCGCCCGGCGATTGGGGTGCAACTGGCACTGGACCGATTGGCTCTCGACCCCTGGGTGGCGGGGTGGTGGAGCGACGGCTGGCCGCATCTGGCCGAGTTGGCGGCCAGCGGGTCCGGCTTGGATCTGGAGATTGCGGTGACGGCCGGGACCGCCAGCCTGCACGGCCAGACGCTGGCACCGTTCAGCCTGGATATGCTGCGCGCGCCGGGGCGGTTGAGCTTGAACCGGCTGGGGTTTGAGACGGCCGGTGTGCAGGTGACGGCGGCGGGCGCCTGGCTGGACGGCAAGCGGCTGGCCGATGGCAAACTGGATTTGCGCACCGCCGATCTGACCGCTTTGGCCGATGCCATGCCGCCGCTGCCGCCGCTGGTGGCGGCGCGGGTACTGCCGCTGTTGCGCGGGCCGGGCAGTTTGGCCCTGACCGCGGCTGGGCCGGTGGAGGCCCTGGCGGCTAAATTGAGCGCCGATCTGGGAGATTTGCACCTGGATGCGCAGCCCATGCTCGACCTGGGCAAGCTGCGCTGGCAGAGCCGCTTGGCGTTGCGCCATCCCGGTGCGCAGCGGCTGGCCGAACAACTTGGGCTGCGGCAGGCGCGCACCTGGTTCGGGGACGGCTCATTTAGTCTGGCCACTCAGGTGATCGGCACGCCGGAGAGCGTTGGCCTCGATTATTTCGACCTCGGCGCCGGCAGCTTGCGGGCGACGGGCCAACTGGCGCTGGCGCTGGGCGCGGTGCCAGCGCTGAGCGGGCGGATTGGACTGGAAACGCTGCCGATGCCATTGCCGGATTTGTGGACGGCCGAGCCGCTGGCGCTGGGATGGCTGGCGGGCTGGCAAGCCGATCTGGCGATGACCGCGGCGCGGGTGGAACTCGACCCTGGCCCGACCTTGGAGCGGCTGGTGGCGCGGGTGACGGTGAACGAGGGCAGGTTGGCGGTGCGTGACCTGACGGTGGAGGTTGCCGGCGGTAAGTTGGCGGGCAGTGCCGGGCTGGATAGCCGCGCCGATCCGCCGGTTTGGAATTTGGACGCCACCATCGCCGCCGCGCTGCTGTCGCAGCCAATCTGGGCCGCGCCGGTTGATGTTGGCAGCGCGCTGGTAGACGGCAGACTGGCGTTGAGCGCCACCGGCTTTGCGCCCGCGGCTCTGCTGGCCAGCCTATCCGGCGGTGCGGATCTGGTGCTGCGCGAAGGGGCACTGGCCGGCGTGGCTTTGGAGGATATGACCGACGATTTGCCGGATGATACCGTGCGCGCGGCCTTGGCCGGTGGCAGCACCGCGTTCGACCGAGCGGCGCTGGGACTGGTGATCGATCATGGTGTGGTGCGGCTGGGCCCGGCGGAGATGATCGGCAAGGCAGGCCATATCGATGCCAGCGGGCAGATTGATCTGGTCGGCGGGCGGGTGGATCTGCGCCTGGGGCTGCATCCGGCGGTGGTGGATAGTCCGGATATTGGCCTGCGGTTGACCGGGACGGTGGATGCGCTGAGCCGCGCGCCGGAATTGGCCGAGCTGACGCGGTGGCATGCACGGCATCCCGTGCATTAAAAAATCGCTTGATTATGCGGTGTTGCGCCCACGCACCGACCGCCTGAAGTAAGGCGAACCCCAGGAATTGAAGACGTTTTTGATTGTTTTTGTTCACAAAAAGCACACTTCGCCCTTTTTCTGACCCTCGTCCCCCATTGAAACCAGTTTGTAGCCGCCTGCCTGCTATCTCCAACAGATCGGCGCAGGCTTTCGTCTGTAACCGATGCGCTGGGCCATTTTAGCGTGGGCGTTTTCAGCGAGATTTTTTCAGCGATCCGCCCCTGGGCCGGCCGGTGTGCCGTGCTCGGGGGGCGGTCAGCCGCGATGCAGCAGGGCGTAGACGCGCAAGGCCGAGGCGAGCGGGCGCTCGGCCTGGCGGGCAGCATCTATTTCCGCCACCAGGGCAGCCAGCGAGGCGGTGCGGCAGTGGGCGAGGGCGGCCAGGGCATCCCAGAACTCATCTTCCAGGGCGACGCTGGTGCGGTGGCCGCTGAGGCTGAAGCTGCGTTTGGTTAGCATGCGGCAAGCCTTTGTACGGCCCAGGCGGCGGCCTCGGCGACGACGGCGTTCGGGTCCGCACGTAGCCGGTCAGCGGCGGGGCGCAGGGTAGGGTCGGCGGCGTTGCCGATCGCGGTCAGCACGTTGCGGACGAAGCGGTCGCGGCCGATGCGTTTGACCGGGGAGCCACTGAACAGGGCGCGGAAGCCGGTATCGTCTAGCGCGGCGAGGTCCGCCAGCGCTGGGGCGGCGAGATCGGCGCGTGGGCGCAGTTTGGCATGGCGGGAGACAGCGGCAAAGCGGTTCCACGGGCAGACGGCCAGACAGTCATCGCAGCCATAGATGCGGTTGCCGATGGCGGGGCGCAGATCGTGCGGGATGGGGCCGTGATGTTCGATGGTGAGGTACGAGATGCAGCGCCGTGCGTCGAGCTGATACGGGCCGACGAAGGCGTTGGTGGGGCAGATGTCCAGGCAGCGCTGGCAGGTGCCGCAGCGATCGGGGTGCGGCGTTTCGGGGGCGAGGTCCAGGCTGGTGAAGACCTCGCCAAGAAAGAGCCAGGAGCCGTGCTGGCGGGAGACGAGGTTGGTGTGTTTGCCCTGCCAGCCCAGCCCGGCTTGTTGCGCGAGCGGTTTTTCCAGCACCGGAGCGGTATCGACGAACACTTTCACCGCCTGACCGAAGCGGGCGACGATGAATTGGGCGAGGTGCTTGAGCAACCCTTTCATGACGTCGTGATAATCCCGGTGGCGGGCGTAGATGGAGATGTTGCCGCGATCGGGCTGGCTGAGCAGGGCCAGCGGATCGGTTGCCGGCGCGTATGACAGGCCGAGGCTGATGACGCTGCGAGCCTCGGGCCATAGGGTTTGCGGGTTGGCGCGCTGGTCGGCGCGGTCTGCCAGCCAGCCCATGTCACCATGCCGGCCGGCGGCGAGAAAATCCTGCAAGCGGGCGCTGGCGAGGCGGCCGAGGGTTGCCGGCGCGAAGCCCACGGCATCAAAGCCGAGGGCGAGCGCCTTGGCGCGGATGACGTCAGCCGCGGCCGCGATAGCCGGAGACCCCTTGGTCTGGAATCCACACGCCATCTGGCGGCGCGCCGGTTTGCCAGAAGACATCGATGGGGATGCCGCCGCGCGGATACCAGTAACCGCCGATGCGCAGCCAGACCGGGGACAGCAGATCGACCAGGGTGCGGGCGATCTGCACCGTGCAGGCTTCGTGAAAGGCGCCGTGGTTGCGGAAGGAGCCGAGGAAGAGCTTGAGCGATTTGCTTTCCACGATCCAGTCGCCGGGGATGTAGTCGATCACCAGATGGGCGAAATCCGGCTGGCCGGTGATCGGGCAGAGCGAGGTGAATTCTGGCGCCGCGAAGCGCACGAGGTAGCGCAGATCCGGGTGCGGACTGGCGACTTTTTCCAGCACCGCCTGTTCCGGCGAGGCCGGCAGGGCGACGTGCTGGCCGAGTTGGGTCAAATGCTGTGTCATGCGCCTTCCGTCCATTGTGCCCGCGTTGCGGCGCTGAATTCGGCCAGTTGCCCGGCTTCGATGGCGGCGCGAATGCCGGCCATCAGGTTTTGGTAGTAGGTGAGGTTGTGCCAGGTGAGCAGCATGGGCCCCAACATTTCGCTGCTGCGGAACAGGTGATGCAGATAGGCGCGGCTGTGCCGGCTGCAAAGGGGGCAGGCGCAGGACGGGTCAAGCGCGGTGGCGTCGTCGGCGAAGCGGGCGTTGCGCATGTTGAACACGCCGCGGCTGGTATAGGCGCGGCCGGTGCGGCCGGCGCGGGTGGGGATGACGCAATCGAACATGTCCACCCCGCGGGCGACGGCGCCGAGCAGGTCGTCCGGGGTGCCGACGCCCATGAGGTAGCGCGGTCGGTCGGACGGCAGCATGGGGGTGGTGAAGTCCAGCACATCGTACATCGCCGCCTGCCCTTCACCGACGGCGAGGCCGCCGATGGCGTAACCCTCGAAGCCGATATCGGTTAGGGCGGCGGCGGATTGGGCGCGCAGGCGTTCAAAGACGCTGCCTTGGACGATGCCGAACAGGCCGTAGCCGGGGCGATGGACGAAGGCGTTCCGCGAGCGGCCGGCCCAGCGCATGGAGAGTTCCATCGAGGCGCGGGCTTCGTCTTCCGTGCAGGGGAATTTGGTGCATTCATCGAAGGCCATGGTGATGGTGGCATCCAACTGATGCTGGATGCGGATGGAGCTTTCCGGGGTGAGGCGGTGGCGGCTGCCGTCGATATGCGACTGGAAGGTGACGCCGTCGGCATCGAGCTTGCGGAGTTGCGAGAGCGACATGACCTGGAAGCCGCCGCTATCGGTGAGGATGGGGCCGGGCCAATCGACCATGCGGTGCAGGCCACCGAGGCGTTCCACCCGGTCCGCGCCGGGGCGGAGCATGAGGTGGTAGGTGTTGCCGAGGATGAGCTGGGCGCCGGTACTGCGGACGGCGTCGGCTGTCATCGCTTTCACCGTGCCGGCGGTGCCGACCGGCATGAAGACCGGGGTGGGCACGTCGCCATGCGCGGTGTGCAGGGTGCCGCGACGGGCGGCGCCGTCGGTGGCGGATTGGGTCCAGGTAAGGCTCATATGCGTTCCAGCAGGCTGGCGTCGCCATAGGAGTAGAAGCGGTAGCCGGTGGCGATGGCGTGGGCATAGGCGGCGCGCATGCGTTCGGTTCCGGCAAAGGCGCAGACCAGCATGAACAGGGTCGAGCGCGGGAGGTGGAAGTTGGTCCAGAGCAGATCGGCGCCGCGAATGGGGCGGCCGGGGGTGATGAAGATGGCGGTTTCGCCGCGATAGGGGTGGATGTGACCGGCTGCGTCGGCGGCGGTTTCCAGTAGGCGCAGGCTGGTGGTGCCGACGGCGATGATCCGGCCGCCAGCCTGGCGGGCGGCGTTGATGGTGGCGGCGGTCTCGGGGGTGATTTCGCCGCGTTCGGGGTGCATCACGTGGTCGGCAACCGCGTCGGTGCGCATGGGCAGGAAGGTGCCGGCGCCGACATGCAGGGTGACGGTGGCGCGGTGCACGCCTTTAGCCTGGAGGGCGGCGAGGAGGTCTGGGGTGAAATGCAGGCCGGCGGTGGGGGCGGCGACGGCGCCATCCTGGGCGGCGAAGACGGTTTGGTAGTCCGCCTGATCTTGCGCGGTGGGGCCGGTCGGGCGGTCGATATACGGCGGGAGGGCGAGGGCGCCGGCGTGCTGAAGGGCGTCGGTGAAGGCGGTGCCGAGCAGATTGAAGGCGAGGACGACGCTGCCATCGGGCTGGCGGTGCTGGACGGTGGCGGTGAGTGTGGCACTGCCGTCGAAGCGCAGGACATCGCCGGCGCGCAGGCGGCGGGCGTTTTTGGCCAGGACTTGCCAGGCGCCATCGGCGAGCGGGCGGTCCAGGGTGATGCCGATGCGGGCGTCGCCGCGGCGGGCGGTGAGTTGCGCCGGGATGACGCGGGTGTTGTTGGCGACCAGCAGATCGCCGGGGCGCAGCAGGGTGGTGAGGTCGCGGACGTGGAGGTCGGCCAGCGCATCGCCCGTGACGTGCAGCAGGCGCGCGCTGTCCCGCGGCCGGGCCGGGTGGTGGGCGATGCGGTCGTCGGGCAGATCGAAATCGAAGTCGCTGGCGCGCATCAGCCCGGTTGTGCCGTCAGACGTCGGGTGGCTTGCACCAGCGGGATGCTGATCAGCACGGCCCAGATTTTGCCGAGCACCTGGCCGGCGAGGAAATCGAGGCTGTGGAAGGCGAGGGAGAGGAAGACGACCGAATCGATGACCAGGCCGACGGCAGAGGAGGCCAGCACGGCCAGCACGAGGCCGCGGCGTTGCAGGGGGGTGTAGACGGCGAAATCCGCCAATTCCGACAGCAGGAAGGCGGCGCCGGAGGCGATGACGAGGGCACCTGGGGCGAGGCCGAAGCTGATCAGTGCGCCGAGCACGATGGCGAGCAGGCCCCAGGCGGTGCCGAGGCAGCGTTGCACGAGGTCTCGCAGCACCAGGGCGAAGCCGACCATCAGCACGCCGGAGGGGGCCATGATGCCGGGGGCGACGGGAATGAGGCAGGGGCCATCCGGCACGCAGACGGTGCCGGCGTGGCCGATCATCCAGTTGGCCAGCGGCACGCAGGCGAGGAAGCCGAGGAAGGCGAGGCCGCCCATATGTTTCATGGGGCGCTTCACGGGCGGTGGGCCAGATAGGTGGCGATTTCGATCAGGTTGCCATCCGGGTCCCGACAATAGACCGAGGTGATCGGGCCGAGGGCGCCGACTTTGGCGGCCGGGCCTTCGACGATGGCAACGCCGCATTCCTTCAGGTGGCGCACCACATCATCCGGGCCGATGGCGGTGACGAAGCACAGGTTTTGCGAGCCCGGCACGGCCTGGGCGGCGGTGTTGGGGCGATTGCCGGTTTCGGCTTGGTCGAGATTGATTTTCTGCCCGCCGAACCGCAAAGCGGTGCGGTTGCGCGGGCCGAATTCCTCGCGCTCCATGCCCAGCACGCGCTGGTACCAGGAGGCGGTGACCTCCATATCCCAGCAGGTGACGACCATGTGATCCAGGCGATCGACCGTGAAGCGCATCACTCCATCCCGTCGTAAAAATCGTTGCCCTTGTCGTCTATGATGATGAAGGCCGGGAAATTCTCCACCTCAATCCGCCAGATCGCTTCCATGCCGAGTTCGGCGTATTCCAGCACTTCGACCTTGCGGATGCAGTCTTGTGCCAGACGGGCGGCCGGGCCGCCAACGCTGCCGAGATAGAAGCCGCCATTGGCTTTGCAGCTATCCTTGACCGCTTTGGAGCGGTTGCCCTTGGCAAGCATGACCATCGAGCCGCCGCGGGCCTGGAAGGCGGCGACGTAGCTATCCATCCGGCCGGCGGTTGTCGGGCCGAAGGCGCCGGTGGCCATGCCGGTGGGGGTTTTGGCGGGGCCGGCGTAGTAGACCGGGTGATCTTTCATATAGGCCGGCAAATCCTGCCCGCTATCGAGGCGTTCCTGCAGCTTGGCGTGGGCGATGTCCCGCGCGACGACCATGGTGCCGTTGAGCGACAGGCGGGTTTTGACCGGGTAGGCGGCAAGCTGGGCGCGGATTTCGGCCATGGGGCGGTTGAGATCGACGGTGACGACGTCGCCGCCGAGGATATCGTCCGTTGCTTCCGGCAGATAGTGATGCGGGTCTGTTTCCAGCTGTTCGAGGAAGACGCCGTCTGGGGTGATTTTTGCTTTGATTTGGCGATCCGCGCTGCAGCTGACGCCGATGCCGACGGGCAGGCTGGCGCCGTGGCGGGGCAGGCGGATGACGCGGACATCGTGGCAGAAATACTTGCCGCCGAACTGGGCGCCGATGCCGAGGGTGCGGCTGAGTTCCAGCACCTGGCGTTCCATTTCCAGATCGCGGAAGGCGTGGCCGGATTTGCTGCCGCTGGTGGGCAGTTGGTCGAGGTATTTGGTTGAGCCGAGTTTGACGGTTTTCAGCGTGGTTTCCGCGCTGGTGCCGCCGATGACGATGGAGAGGTGGTACGGCGGGCAGGCGGAGGTGCCCAGCGTTTTCATCTTGGTTTCGAGGAATTTCAGGATTTTTTCCGGCGTCAGGATCGCGCGCGTTTCCTGAAAGAGGAAGGTTTTGTTGGCGCTGCCGCCGCCTTTGGCGACGAACATGAGGTGGAATTCGTCCGCGTGATGCTCGCCGGGGGCGGCGTAGATGTCGAACTGGACCGGCAGGTTATTGCCGGTGTTGACCTCTTGATACATCGTCAGCGGGGCCATCTGCGAATAGCGCAGATTGGTTTCCGTGTAGGTGCGGTGGACGCCGAAGCTCAGGGCTTCCTCCTCATCGCCATCAACCCAGACGCGCTGGCCTTTTTTGCCGACCACGATGGCGGTGCCAGTGTCCTGGCACATTGGCAGCACGCCGCCGGCGGCGATGTTGGCGTTTTTCAGCAGGTCGAGCGCCACGAAACGGTCGTTGGAGGAGGCTTCCGGATCGTCCAGGATCGCGCGCAGGCTGGCAAGATGGGCCGGGCGCAGCAGATGCGAGACATCGTGGAAGGCGGCGAGGGCCAGTTCCTCCAGCGCCTTGGGGGCGATTTTGAGGATGGTGCGGCCTTCGAACGTGCCGGTGCTCACGCCGGCGATGTCCAGCTTGCGCCAGGGCGTCGGGTCTTCGCCGAGCGGGAACATCGGGGAATAGAGGAAATTGTCGGGCCGTGCGGTCATTGAGGACAGCTCCATTCAGCTTTTCGGCGGCGTGCGGCGGCGGAAGGCGTCGAGTTGGACCACTTGCGGGGTGCTGTCCGGCGCCGGGGCCGCCGCTTCGGGTTGTGCATCCGGCTCAGCTGCAACTTCAGCTTCCGGTTCGGCGGCGGCTTCCGGCATGGCGACCGGGAAGCGCAGCATGAAGCGGGCATGCGGGTCGGCGAAGGCGCTGATCGCGGCGATCGGGATGACCAGGATGGAGCCGACGCCGCCGAACGACAGGCCGACGCGCAGGATATCGGTTTCCGGGTCGATGCCGAGGTCCCAGAACTGGTGTTGCAGCACGATGGTCATCTCTTCCGGATACTGCGCGCGCAGCCGGGGCGGGATGACGACGCCGGGATAGTCCGTGCGCAGGGTGATGTAGAAATGATGTTGCGGCGGCAGGCCGTCGCGGGCGACGTGGTTGATCGCATCGCGCATCACCTGGCGCATCGCCTGTTCGGTCCAGAGTTCATAAGGCAGCAGGCTTTCGGGCGCCTGCCCGTCGTCATCGGTTTCGTATGCCATCTGCTTGCCTCATGCCGCGTCGCACCCCCCATAGCGCCAACCGGGGGGCGGGAAAAGATGCGGCGGGTTATCCCTGCATCCAGGGCGGGGCCAAAGCGGCGATTTCACGCGCCACGTCGCACTCTGGCGCATGGGCGCCGGGCAGGTAGCCGAGGCTCATGAGAAATTCGCCGACGATTTCGCCGCCGGTGAAGCGGAAGGTTTGCTTGAACAGTTTTACCCAGGCTGGTTTGTCGCGCGGGTGATGGGCATCCAGCCAGCGGGCGAAGCCGCCATGCGTGGCGCGCAAGCCCTGCACGCGGCCGGCGTTGTCGATAATGGCATCGACCTTGAGCCGGTTGCGGATGATGCCGGGATCGGCGAGCAGGCGGGTGCGGTCGGCCTCGGTGAAGGCCGCGACGGCATCGACGGCAAAGCCGGCGAAGGCGGCGTTCATGCTGGCGCGGCGCTTGAGGACGATCTCCCAACTCAGCCCGGCCTGCATGATCTCCATGCACAGGCGCTCGAACATCACCGCTTCATCGCGATTGGGGAAACCATGTTCGTGGGCGTGGTAATGGGCGTGGACGGGATTGCCAGGGGCGAAGGCGCAATATCCTGACAAGCCGGTGTCTCCTGCGGCAGAAGTGGGGGGCATTCTGTTGCCCGGGGCCCCCCTAACCGCGCTTATCGGTGCTTACGCAGCGACAGCGAATGCCTCATGATTGTCATTGGCACTTGTGATATAGCCCGATAACGGCGGTACAATGCCGGGCAAAAGGTGAGTCTTTACCACGCGTGTCGAGCCTGTTTCGCCCCCGCATAACCGCGCCGAATTGCTCCGTTGCGATTGGTGGAGGCGCCGGGCACTGCCCCCGGGTCCACAACGATTATTCCAATCACCGTTTATCACCATAGCCGGCAAGCCGGCATCCCCAATGTAGGAGCTAGAGCCCCACATTGAAAGGGGTTATTGAAAGGGGTTATAGCGAGTGCCCGCAAAAGGGATCAGGCGCGATGGCACTCACCGAACAGCAACTGGCAGAGATTGCCGCCCAACGTGACGTGAGCGCGACAACGCGCCGCGCCACCGTGCCGGCGCTGGAGGCGATGCTGTTTGAGGCGCGCGAGGTGCTGGACCACGGCTTTGTCCGCGTGGTAGACTATATGGGCGATGACAGCGCGGTGGTGCAGGCGGCCCGCGTATCCTATGGCCGCGGCACGCGGCGGACGACGGAAGATGCCGGGCTGATCCGCTACCTGCTCCGCCATCGCCACACCACGCCATTTGAGATGTGCGAGATCAAATTTCACATCAAGCTGCCGATTTTCGTCGCCCGGCAGTGGATCCGGCATCGGACGGCGAATGTGAACGAGTATTCGGCCCGCTACTCGATTTTGGACCGGGAGTTTTATCTGCCGGCGCCGGAGCATCTGGCAGCGCCGTCGGTGATCAACCGGCAAGGGCGCGGGGCGGTGCTGCAAGGCCAGGAAGCCGAGGACGTGCTGAACCTGCTGCGCGGCGATGCGATGCAGACCTATGACCACTATGCCGTGATGCTGAACGAGGGGCCGGATGGTGCGCCGGTGGATCCGGAACGGCAGGGGCTGGCGCGTGAGTTGGCGCGGATGAACCTGACGCTGAATACCTACACGCAGTGGTACTGGAAGACGGATCTGCATAACCTGCTGCATTTCCTGTCTCTGCGCGCCGATGCGCATGCGCAGTACGAAATCCGCGCCTATGCGGATGTGATGCTGGAGGCGCTGCAAGCCTGGGTGCCGATCACCGCGCAGGCGTTCCGCGATTACCGGCTGGGCGCGGTGACGTTCTCCGCCCCGATGCTGGAGATTATCAAGCGGATGCTGGCCGGCGAGGCGGTGGAGCAGGCGACCTCCGGCATTTCCAAGCGGGAATGGACGGAAATGATGGTCTCGCTGGGGCGGGCGCCGTGATTGTCTGCTTCGGGTCTATCAACCTCGACCTGATCTTCAAGCTGCCGAAACTGCCGCAGGCCGGGGAGACCATTCTCGGGCCGAATTTGCATATCGAGCCTGGCGGCAAAGGGGCGAACCAGGCGGTGGCGGCGGCGCGGGATGGGGCGCAGGTGATGTTTGCCGGCGCGATTGGCGGCGATGCGCTGGCGACGGATGCGCTGGCGCTGCTGCGGCAGTCCGGGATCGATCTGGCGCGGGTGGTACAATCCGAACTGGCGACAGGGGCGGCGGCGATTTGCGTTGATCCGGCCGGGCGCAACCTGATCGCGGTGGCGAGCGGGGCCAATCTGGCGGCACGGGCGTCCCAGGTTGAAGAGGCGCTGCTGGGGCCAGACACCACCGTGTTGCTGCAAATGGAATGCGCCCCCGCGGAAACCGAGGCGTTGATCCGGCGGGCGCGGGCGGCGGGGTGCCGGATTGTGTTGAATTTGGCCCCGGCGGCCATGCTGGCGCCGGAGGCGTTGCGGGCGGTGGATTTGCTCGTCGCCAACGAACACGAGGCGGCGTTTCTGGCCGCCGAACTCGGCTGCGCCGATACGGCGGCGGCCTTGCGGGCGGCGTTGGGCGTGGATGTGGTTGTGACCCTGGGGGAGGCGGGCGTGGATGCGGCCACCGCCGAGGGACAGTATCGCCTGCCGGCGCGCGCGATTGCGGCGGTGGATACGACCGGGGCTGGCGATTGCTATGTTGGCGTACTGGCGGCAGCGCTCGATCGTGGAGTGGGGATGCTGGCGGCGCTGCACCGCGCGAACGCGGCGGCGGCTTTGGCGTGCAGTAAGCCGGGGACGCAAGGGAGTATGCCGATGGCCTTGGAAACGGATAGGTTTTTGGCGGTCGGGTGACGGAGAGGGACGCGCTTCTTGGTTAGAAAGACGAAGCGGAAAATTTGAAAATGGGTGACGTGCACGATTGGCCGCGTTTGGCGTGTGCGGCGAAGCCCAGGAAGTGACGACGTTTTTGGGTTCTTTGTGATCTCAACGAGAATATCTTTTTCCGCTTGCAGCGAACGTTGTTAGTTGTTAAAACTAACCAAATGGAAACATCTTCTCCCGCTCCGCGCTTGCGCGACGCGGCACCGGCTTCGGTGCTGCGGCTGGGGATGATTGTGGCCGGGATAGCGGCGTTGGTGGCGCGGCGGTTTCTGCGTGATCCGAAATTCGGCGCCTTGGTTGGGCCGTTATGGAGCTGGCTGAACCGGACGGTGCAGCGGTTTGGCCGGGTGCGGGTAAAGCCGGCGCTGGCGACGGCGCGACGGCCGCGCGCGGCCCGACCGGTGGTGCCGGGTGAGGGCGCTCAGGGACAGGTGGCGACGCGGGTACGGTTGCCGCAGGGGCGTGGCTGGCTGGTGAAGGCCTTGGGCTGGGAGGCTGTGGCTTATGGCAGCCAGTTGCAGACGCTGTTGGCCGAGCCGGAGATGGTGGCGTTGCTGGCGGCGGTGCCGGCGGTTGGCCGGGTGCTGCGGCCGTTGGGGCGCATGTTGGGGGTGATGGTTGGGCCGGCGGTGGTGCTGGCCGCGCGGGTACGCAAGCCTCGGGTGCCGAAGCCTCGGGTTAAGCGGGAGAAGCCTTGGTCTCCGGGGCCGATCAGGCCGCCGTGGCAGGTGGGGCCAAAACGGGCTTGATGACAGGGTGACTAATGGCGCGCATATTGTTACGATATCGAAACATTTGAGCGATTGCGCCGGATTGCCGCCCTGTGCTGACGATAGACGCGACCGTCAGAACTACGGTTTTGGTAAAATCTGGACTGCGCTCGGATGAAACAACTGCTCCCCGGCCAGTTGATAGTCTCCGATGGCCGCCTGGCCGGCGGGAGAGGTGAGCCAGTCCGCAAGGCGCGCGGCGGCGGCGGCGTTGATGTTGGGGTGTTGGCTGGGGTTAAGTTCGATGACGTCGTAGCGGTTGATCAGCACCGGGTCTCCGCTCACCAGTTCGATCAGGGTGCGGCGGTTGCCGAAGGCGAGCCAGGTGCCGCGATCGGTGAGGGTGATGGCATCCAGGGCGGCGGCCATGTTGAGGGCGGCGCCCATGCCGCCGCCGATTTCTTTGTACCAAGGGGCGAAGGGGGTGATTTGGGCGCGGCGCCAGAGGCGTTTTTCCATCGCATCGGTGCCGCTGGCGTCCCCGCGCGAGATGAAGGGGGTTTGCTGGCTGGCAATGGCGTGCAGGGCGAGGGCGGCGTTGTGGGTGCCGTTGATGTGGGCGGGATCGCTGGCGGGACCCACGAGGAGAAAATCGTTCCAGGCGATTTCGCGGCGGGTGTGGACGTGGCCGGCGGCGGCGAAGGTGGCTTCGGCGTCTGGATCATGCACCAGGACGAGGTCCGCATCACCGCGGGCGGCGAGGGCGAGGGCCTGGCCGGTGCCGAGGGCGACGACTTTGACGGTGATGCCGGTGGTTTGGGTGAAGCTGGGAAGGATGCGGGCGAGCAGGCCGGAATTTTCCACCGAGGTGGTGGAGGCCAGGGTGATGATTTCGGCGTGGGCGGCGGTGGCGAGCAGGCCGAACAGCAAAGCGAGGCGGATCATGGGCGTTGGTCCTCGGTGAGCAAAATGACGCTGGCGCTGACGGCGAGGCTGATGCCGAGTAACACGGCGCCGAGGCCCAGAGCGAGGGTGAAGTTGCCTTTGCTGGTTTCGAGCGCGATCGCCGTTGTCATGCTGCGGGTGGTGCCGGCGATGTTGCCGCCGACGATCAGCACGGCGCCGACTTCGGAGAGGGTGCGGCCGAAGCCGGCGAGGAGGGCGGTGGCGAGTGGGCGGTGGCTGATGATCAGCAAAGCGGGAAGGGCGTGCCAGCGGCTGGCGCCGCAGGCTTGCAGGTCGTGACCATAGGTGGACCAGGCGGCGGCGAGCACACGATGGGCGAGGGCGGCGACGATGGGGAGCGCGAGCAGGGTTTGCGCCAGCACCATGGCGGCGGGGGTGAACAGCAGGCCGAGGCCGCCGAGCGGGCCGGCGTGGGAGAGCAGAAGGTACAATGCCAGGCCGACGACGACCGGCGGCAGGCCGAGCAGCGCGTTGAGAGCGATAATGAGGGCGCGGCGGAGGGGAAAGCGGGTCATGGCCAGGAGGGCGGCGAGCGCGATGCCGAGGCTGCCGGCGAGCAGCGTCGCGGACAGGCTGACGGCGAGGGAGAGACGGATGATCTCGGCGGCGGCAACCATGGCGGTTGGTCTATCAGGCGGGCCGGTGAGGCGCTAGGCTTCGGGCGGCGATGGGCCAGGGAAAGGCGGGCTATGGTGGGGCGTGAACTGATTTCAGTGGTGATCTCGACCTATAACGCACCGGAATTTCTGGCGGTGTCGCTGTCGTCGTTTGCCGGGCAGACCGATACCGGGTTTGAGATTGTGGTGGCCGATGATGGCTCGGACGCGCGGACGTTGGCGGTGGTGCAGGCGGCGCGGCAGGGCAGTGCGGTGCCGATCCGCTATATGCGGCATGAGGATCGCGGGTTTCGGCTGTCGCGCATTCGCAATCTGGCGATTGGGGCCAGCACGGGGGCGTATCTGATATTCATGGATGGCGATTGCTTTGTGCTGGCGGATTTTATCGCCCAGCATCGGCGATTGGCAGAGCGGGGCAGGTTTGTTTCCGGTAAGCGCAGCTATTTGCGGGCCGGGGTGACGCGGCGGATTGTGGCGGCCGGGGTGGCGCCTGGGTGGGGGCGGTGGCGCTGGTTTGGCCGCAGTTTGCTGAACCAGTGCACGCGGCCGGCGGAGTTTGTGCCGTTACCGGACGGGACATGGCGGGACAAGAAGGCCGGCGAATGGCGCAAGGCGCAGGCGTGCAATTTGGGGGCGTTTCGCACGGACGTTGAGACCGTCAACGGGTTTGACAACCGTTATGCGGCGCATGGGCTGGAGGATTCGGATTTTATCCTGCGGCTGATCCATGCTGGGGTGGCGCGCAAGTTGGGGGATCACGGGCCGGTGGTGTTGCATCTGGAGCATCCGCGGCGGGGCGATGGTGGGCCATCGCCGAATACGCCGATGTTCGCGGCGGTGGAGGCGTCTGACGCTAGCCGGGCGGCGGATGGGTTGGTGGAGGCGCTGGCGAACCCTGGGTGATCAGTCGCGGGCGATCAGATGATAGAGGCGTGGCCAACGCTTGCGCAGGCTCAGTGGCAGGCGGCGGACTTTGAACGGCAGGCGCACTTTGTATCGCCACGGGGAGGCGGATTTGGCCTGCAAATAATGGCCAGCCAGCGGGTTGCGCGGGTCCAGGTCCCAGGGTTTCCGCGAGCCGGAGTAGTGGATCAGGATTTGGCGGCCGTCGAAGATGTTGCCGGGCATGGTTTGGAAATTCCAGATCGGGTCTAGCGATTGGATCTGCGCGGCGAGGACGGCGTTGATGGCATCCTGATCGTGGCCGCCGAGGCTTTGCCCCATGGCAATGATGTAGGTGCATAGTTGGGCTTCGACGTTGTGGGCACGCCAGGCGGCCAGATCGATCAGGAGGACGCCGGAGTTGTAGTAGGTTTGATCGGGCGGGGCGCCGATGCGGGCATTCATTTCGTGTCGGCTTTCGGGGATGCCGGAGCCGAAATCGGCGATGGCGCCGAGGATGGCGCCGTTGAGGTTGGTTTGCCAGAGCGGGGCGAGTGAGCCGATGCAGGCGATGTCACAATCGAGGTAGAGGACGCGGGACACCGAGGGGTCGAGCACGCGGGCGACGAAGAGCCTTGCATAGGCGGCGCGGGTGATGTGGAGCGAGGTGTGGAAGGTGGCGGCCTCGGCGGTGAGCAGCGGGGCGAGGCGGTGAACCTCGAGGCGGGCGCCGCGCGAACGGCACAGGCGGTCAAGCCGGCTGAGGTCGCGTTGGTGGATACCGTCTGACAGTACGTGCACGACCACTTGGGCGCCGTGATCGAAGCGGAGGATGGAGGCAACCATGACCCCGAGCCATGACCCGTAAAGGCGATCCGCGGAGCATAGGATATGCAGCGGCGAGGGGGCGGAGGCGAGTGTCACTCGGCGGACTGTCACTCGGCGGACTGGCGATGAGCGCGGCAAACGAGCCAGTACATTGGTTCGGGGCGGTTTTCATCGACCATGAGCCAACGATCGCGCTCGGTGAGGCCGGGGAACAGGTTGAGCGCGTGGGGGTTGCGCGGCCCTTGGCGGATGAGTTCAACGGTGTGGGTTGGGGCGAAGCGGGCGGCGAGGTCTTCTTTCAGGCCCGGTGTGATGCAGTCGTGGCTTTCGACGAGGATGTCGGCGTTGGCGAGGCCGGGAACGGCGATTGGGTCCAGCAATTCGGCCTCACCGCCCTCGCAGTCCATCACGATCAAGGTTGGGGTGGTGGAGTTGAGGAGGCCGTTCAGGGTTGCCGGGGTGCAGAGGCCGCTGACCTGGACGTTGTTGCCGTTGAGCGCCGCGGCGGTGGCGCAGAGGCGCTGGGCGGCGCGGTCGATGTCGAAAGCGAGGATGGCGGCTGTGGGTAGGAGGCGGGCGAAGCCGACGGCGTAGTAGCCCTCGGCGCAACCGACATTGATAACCCGCTGCGGGGCGCGGGCGACGAGATCGGCGATGGCGGGGAAGAGATCGGCTTCATACGTGCCGAGCAGTTTTGGAGCGCGATCTCCGTCACCCCAGGAAGTAATGTCAGGCAGGACCATGCCTTGGAACGGGCCGGCCTGGACTTTATTATTGGTAAAACGGGATAGTTGCGAAGTCAAACTTTTGCGGCGGACGCCGCCGGCAATGCCAAAGCCTCGGGATGGGCCAACCATATACATGATCGCCCGCACAATATTGCTTCGCAATCCCATCTGATTTCGTCCTTTATGCCCGTAAGAGCGGGCTGCATCTATCTCGCGAACGCACCAGTGTCCATAGGTTGGGCTTCTGCCTCGTGCGCTACTGGGCCAGCGCCTGCGAGCGAACGAGGCGGGCGTATAGTCCGTCTCGCGCCAGCAACTGGGCGTGTGTGCCTTGCTCGACCGCTTCCCCGTCTGCCATCGCGACGACGAGATCCGCATCGCGGACGGTTGAGAGGCGATGTGCGACCACGATGGTGGTGCGACCCTGGCGCAAGCGGGCCAAAGCCTGCTGCACCAGCGCCTCGCTTTCCGTGTCCAGCGCGCTGGTCGCTTCGTCCAACAGCAGGATGCGTGGGTCGCGGAGCAAGGCACGGGCCAATGCGACGCGCTGACGCTGACCGCCGGAAAGGCGCTGGCCGCCGGGACCGACGCGGGTGGCGAAGCCCTCCGGAAGATCCGCGATGAAGCGGGCGGCGGCGGCTTCGGCGGCGGCGGCGATCTCGGAGTGGCTGGCACCCGGACGGCCCATGGCGATGTTGGCCGCGATGGTATCGTCAAAGAGCAGGCTATCCTGGCCGACATAGGCGATGGCGTGGCGCAGACTGGACAGGGTTAGGGTGCGGACATCGGCACCATCAATGCGGAT
>Ga0164297_10001380_pt1 | contig 25885 bp, 26 predicted proteins | sample GEODES058metaG_FD_113539 | JGI IMG/M metagenome (GOLD analysis project Ga0164297, IMG submission 113539) | Dystrophic lake water microbial communities from Trout Bog Lake, Wisconsin, USA - GEODES058 metaG | ecosystem: Environmental > Aquatic > Freshwater > Lake | place: USA: Trout Bog Lake... | reverse complement strand
GCACCAACAGACCCTAAGTTCTATATCAATGAACTCTTAGGTGGACAAATTACAGGTGGTTCAACATCTGTAAGAGAAGCTTGGAAAAAATTGCGTGTGGTTGGAGCAAGTGCAAAAGAATTATTAGTTGCTGCAGCAGCTCAAAAGTGGAATGTCGACCCTAAAGATTGTTCTGCGAGCAATGGTGTTGTTACTTGTAAAGGAAAAAGTGCTACTTATGGAGAATTAGCTGGTTTGGCTTCAACGATTAAGCCAAGTGGCAATCCAAAGCTTAAAGATCCAAGTCAATATAAATACATTGGTAAACCTGTAGCCCGTCTTGACACACCAGCTAAAGTTAGAGGAACAGCAAAATTCGGTATAGATGTTCGTCAACCTAATATGCTAGTTGCTTCGCTAGCACAATGTCCTGTCATTGGTGGAAAAGTTAAAAGTTTTGATGACTCCAAAGCTCGAGCTGTAAAAGGCGTAGATTCTATTGTTCAAATTCCTGACGGAATAGCTGTTTTAGCAAAAGATTTTTATACAGCTAAGAAAGCGCGTGACTTAATTCAGATTCAATGGGATATTCCGAATAACCCAGCTATGGTTAATATGTCTTCCATTGAAGAAAGTCATCGTAAAGCGAGCACTGCAAAAGGGGCTGTTGTTGGAAAGCAGGGTAATTTTGAAGATCCAATTCAAGGCACTGCAAAGCAGTTAACTGCGGAATATAAAATGCCTTATGCTGCACACGCAACTCTTGAGCCAGTTAATTGTGCTGCAAGTGTAGCGAATGGTGAATGCCATGTTTGGGGACCAATTCAGTTCCAACAAGGAGCTACAGGTGCGGCGGTTGCAGCCTCTGGATTGCCTGAGTCCCAAGTTCATATTCATACTACATTTTTAGGTGGTGGATATGGCCGAAAGTTAGAACTTGATTTTATTAGTCAAGCCGTTGCAATATCTAAAGCATCTGGAAAACCTGTCCATCTTATTTGGACGCGTGAAGATGATATGACACATGATTTTTATAGGCCATTTAGCTTACATCAACTCTCAGGTGGATTAGATAGTTCAGGCAAGTTAGTAGGACTTTCGTCTAAGATGACTTCTCAGTCAGTAACAGCAAGAGCATTTCCACCATTTGTTGTTAATGGTAATGATCCATTTATGAATGAAGGTTCTGCAAATCTTACTTATGATATTAAGAATTGGCGTGCTGAAAACGTTATTCATGACCCAGGTACAAGGGTGGGTTATTGGCGAGCTGTAAGTAATAACTTGAATACTTTTGCTATCGAGAGTTTTATTGATGAATTAGCAAAAGAAGCAGGAAAAGATCCAGTTAAATTTAGATTGGAAATGCTTGATAAGCAACCTCGTGCACAAAAAGTTTTAAAAGCAGCAACTGAAAAAGCGGGTTGGGGACTAAAGCGCTCCAACAATCATTTCTTAGGCGTTGCTCAGACTGAGTGTTATGGAGCTTATATTGCTGTCGTTGCTGAAGTTTCAATGAATGGTGATATTCCCAAGGTTCATAAATTAACTTGTGCAGTTGATCCTGGAATTGCGATTCGTCCAGACCAAGTCAAAGCGCAGATTGAGAGTGGTTTACTTCTAGGCTATTCAACAGCCATGAAAAATAAAATTACCTTTAATAATGGTGCGGTAGAGCAATCCAACTTTAATAATTACCCATTACTTCGTATGTCTGAGACTCCTCAGATCGATATCACAATATTGGCTAGTGGTGATGCACCTTCCGGGATGGGGGAGGTTGGAGTTCCATTGGCAGCCCCAGCGATTGCAAATGCTATTGCATCCGCAACAGGAAAGCGAATCAGATCTTTGCCTTTCTTAGTGTAAGCATTTGTTTTATCTGCAGAAAACCCTCGCTATGTTAGTGAGGGTTTTTTCTTTTGCGGACTGCGTAATGTTTATTCCTCTAATACGATTGATAATGCGATTCAACAAATAACAATGAATCTTTTTATTCACTGAAAGCTTGCCAACAACTTACTTGAGATACATCCGTCCTAGTTATTTTTGGAGATTCTTGTAAGCACTTATCTATCTTGACTTTGCACCTAGGGGCAAAAGAGCATCCTTTAGAATTAATACCTAATACTGGAGGTGATCCATTAATTGTGAGTAATTTTTCACCCTTGTTATGCATTGTCACGTTTGAAGCCATTAACCCTTGAGAATATGGGTGAAGAGGTCTGTTAATAAAATTTTGTGTACTTGTTTTTTCGACAATGGTACCCCCATACATAACAGCAATTTGATCGCTAATCTCAATAGCTGCACCAATATCATGTGTTACAAAAATCATTGCCATATTAAGTTCTTTTTGCAAATCTCTAAGTAGTAAAAGTATTTGCATTTGCACTGTCGCATCAAGAGCAGTAGTAGGTTCATCAGCCAATAATAATTTGGGATTGCAAGATAAGGATAGCGCAATCATTGCACGCTGTTTCATACCACCAGATAGTTCATGAGGATAAGCTGATAAGCGCTGCTTTGCTTGAGGAATTTTTACCATATTTAATAATTCAAGGGCTCGCTGCCTTGCGTCTTGATGGCTAAGCGTTTCATGTGCCAAAATCATTTCGATGATTTGTTGGCCGATAGTGTAAACAGGATCAAATGCAGTCCCTGCTTCCTGAAAAACCATTGAAACATCTTTACCTCTGTATGATTGAAGTTCTTTTGGACTTAGATTTAATATAGATTTACCCTGAAAAAGAATGTCTCCACTTAGATTGATTGTGCTTTGTTTATAAAGCCGCATTAAGGTTCTAAGTGTTACGCTCTTTCCAGAGCCAGACTCTCCAAGAAGAACTAAAGACTCTCCAGAGTTGAGTTCAAAATTTAACTCATTAAGCGCCTGAATCCTTTTAGAACCGACAAAATCTAAATTTAAATTTTCAACCTTTAAAAGTGGAGATTTCATTATTAATCTTTCAAATGATGATGACATGAAACCCAATGGTCTGTTATCGGATCTATATTTTTAAGTTTAGGTTCATCTTCGCAAGCTGAATTAGCATGCGCGCAACGGGATTTAAAACTACAACCCTTAGGTAAATGAATTGGACTAGGTGGATCACCCATTATTGGCACTTGAATCTTTCTTTTAGCTGGGTCCATAGCTGGTTGAGCTAAAAGTAATGCTTTTGTATAAGGGTGAGCTGTTTGATTAAAAATACGATCAACCGTTCCCACCTCAACTACTTTTCCTAAATACATCACTAGAACTCGATCACTCATATAATGAACCACATTTAAATCATGTGAGATGAATAAATAGGTGAGATTTTCTTCTTTTTTTAGGTCTATTAATAAATTTAACACTTGAGCTTGCACAGATTTATCTAGCGCTGCGACAGCCTCATCCAAAAGTAGAAGTCTTGGTGAAAAAGATAAAGCTCGTGCAATATTTGCTCTTTGTCGCTGCCCACCAGAAAGCTCATGCGGGTAGCGATAACCAAATTGATTAGCATCCAATCCAACACGATTCAATAAATTGGCCGCTAGTTCTTTAGCATCCTCAGATTTCATTCCATGAATCATGGGACCATATGCTATTGATGAAAGAATATTTAGTCGAGGATTCAATGAAGAATATGAATCCTGGAATACCATTTGTAAATTCTTTTTTAATGTTTTTAATGGAATGCCACGAAGCTCATTGATGCCTTGGCCATCAAAAATCATTGAGCCAGAAGTTGGTTTGATTAAATTCGAAAGTAATTTAGCAAGGGTTGATTTACCACATCCAGACTCTCCAACAATACCTAAAGTTTCACCTTTATTAATACTAAAGCTAACTCCATTAACGGCATGCACATAGTCTTTTTTTGACGAGAAAATGGAGCCATTAATAGGAAATAATTTCCTTAACTCATTAACTATAAGAAGTGCTTGTGCAGGACCACCCACATCAGAATCTTGAACTAGTGATTTATCAATTAAGCTCATTTTTTGATATCCATAGCTGTATTAAAGCAATCTGAGAGTAGATTAAAAGATATAGAAGTAATAAAAATAAATAAGCCTGGTAAAACTGCTAAACCCGGATGAGTATAGAGTGCAGGACGAAGCGTATTTAACATCAGACCCCATTCAGGTTCTGGAGGTTTAATACCAAGACCTAGAAAAGATAATCCTGAACCAAGAATCATACTGACACTAAAAAGGCTAGTTGTATAAACAAACACAGGGCCAATAATATTAGGAAAAACATGAACTCGAATAATTGAGTATGTGCTAGCACCACTCATTTTTGCGGCTGAGACAAAGTCTAGTTGGCGCACTTGAGTTGTTGAACTTTCACATACACGAACAATTTGAGGAATAAAAACAATCGTTAATGCTAGAAGACTATTTACAATTCCCGGGCCTAAGGCACCAGATATTGAAACGGCTAGAAGTACAGATGGAAATGCATAAAAAACATCCATCGTACGCATAATAAGCATATTAATTTTTCCACCCATAAAGCCTGCGATTAGACCGATACAGGAGCCAATAATAAAAGCCAATATTACTGGTGCCATTCCCAACAGAATAGAAATTCTTCCTCCATAGATAAGTCTAGTCAACATATCTCTTCCAAGCTCATCTGTGCCTAATAAGTGACCACTTGTTAGAACAGGATTTAAACGGTTTAACATAGCACCGCGATAGGGATCTGTAGATAGTATAAGTGGCGCAAAAAATGCACTTAACAGAATGACTGTTAATAATCCCCCACTAAGCCACGCTATTTTATTTTTACTAAGCTTTCTGAATACATGTGTCCAATATGATGGATGGTCAATCATGATTAACACCCCTTCGCATTCTTGGGTCAATTAATGATTGAATAACATCTACCAATAAATTTAAGATTACAAATATTAAACATAGAACAAGAACAATGCCTTGCAATAATGGGATATCTCTTTGGAAGATTGAAATATTTAATAAATATCCAGTACCAGGCCATGAGAAAACTGTTTCAACGAGAATTGATCCCCCCATGAGGTAGCCAATTTGTAGTCCACCGACAGCTAAAACAGTAGGAAGGGCATTTTTTGCTATGTGTTTAAAAATCGTGAATTGACTTAAGCCACGTGCTTGAAGTGCGACAACAAATTCTTTTGAAATCATTTCAGCAACTAGAGACTTCACTGTACGAGTAATAATTCCAGTAGGAATTACTGAAAGAGTTAGCGCTGGAAGAATCATGAACTTTAAATGTTCAAAATCAAACGCAAAAGGACTACTACTTGCTCCCATTGAGGGTAACCACCCCAACCAAACAGAGAATAAGATAGTGAGTAAAAGTCCAAGCCAATAGTGGGGAATACTTACGCCAATTAAGGAAACAAAGGTTGAAATTTTATCAATAAAAGTATCTTGATATAGACCGCCTAAACTTCCTAACAGACAGCCTAAAGAAATTCCGATGAAGCTTGCAATTAGAGCAAGGCAAACAGTATTACGAAGAGATGTCCCTAACTCACTCAAAACAGGTCTACCAGATGCGATTGATACACCAAGGTCCCCATGCACTGCTCTAGCAACCCATTTGAAGTATTGAATTGGCAAAGGCTGATCAAGACCATATTGAGTTTTAAGTGATTTGATAATCTCCTCAGGAGCATCAGAGGGCGCGATGGCGCTGATGGGGTCTCCAGGAGCAAGATAAACTAAACTAAAGGTAATTGCAGAAACGCTTAATGCAATCGGAATCGAGTAAATTAAGCGTTTCAGTACATATAAAAACATATATTACATTTTGATTGTGGTTAAATCTTGAAACCAATGCTGTGCTTGTGTATATGATTTAACTTTTGGAGAGAGTGCATGTGGATTTGTATCATGCACAACCCAAATCATTAGAGCATCGTTCACCATCGCCTCATGTACTTTTGCTAGTAGCTTATCTTGTGCTTTGGTATCGTAAGTAGATTTAATCTTTGCAATATAACCATCAACGATAGGATTACTGTATCCTCCCCAGTTAACACCATTAGGTGCTATGTAATGACTATCCATGAATCTTGTAAGTGCGTAAAAGGGGTCAGCGGTAACGTAACCTAAATTAATCGCAGTAATATCTTTACCTGCATTAATTGGGTCTAATGAGCCTTTGCGCCAATGGAGATATAGGTTTTCTAATTCAACTGTTTCAAACTCTATATCGATTCCAATTTCAGCTAAACTTTGCTGCATAAACTCGTTCATGGGTAAAGATAACATCTGCCCGGTTCCTCCTTGAGCAATAATAACTTTAGCTTTCAATGGACGATCTTTTGAGTAACCAGCTTGAGCCATTAGTGCCTTAGCCTTCGGTAGATCATATTTAATTAGAAAATTTGGAGTTCCAAACCATGGATTTGTGGGATCTAATTGCCCTTTGGCAGGGATCGCAAGACCATTCATCAACTTTACAATTGCATCTCGATCTATAGCAAGATTTGCTGCTTGACGAACTCGAATATCTCTCCATGGAGAACCTGGATTAGTACTAAAGTGATAAGGCCAAACGTGAGGGGTTACGTTTTGAACAATCTTAAAGCCGTTAGATTTAAGTTTGTCAACGGCATCTGGCGGTGGTGTTTCAATCATGTCTACTTGCCCAGAAATTAATGCGTTTACTCTGGTAACAGTATCTGGAATAGGTATCAACACAACTCGATCGGTTTGAGCTAAACGGGACTTATCCCAGTAAGTACTATTTTTAACCAGTTCAGCTCTTTCTCTTGGAACAAGCTTATCTAGTTTGAAAGGCCCTGTTCCCGATGGAGTGGATGCAAACTTTACCCAATCTTTTCCTACTTTTTCAAATTGAGTAGGGCTTGAAATTAAAAACCAGGGTAACTGGTATGGAAAGAGTGCATCTTCGCTTTTGGTATAAATTGCAACTGTTGAGTCATCAATTTTGGAGTAAGAGGCAATTGATGGAATTCTTGGTTTAACTTGAGCAGCTTGCTTAGAGTCAAATTGTGGGGACTTATCATTCAGAACTTTATCCAGATTCCAGATAACTGCATCTGCATTAAAGCTTGAGCCGTCATGAAATTTGACACCTTTACGAAGTGTAAAAATCCATTTATTTTTGTCTGAGGCATCAACTTTCCACGCAGTAGCCAAACCCGGTATGAGTTTTCCAGGACGATTAGATATGTTAGATTCCCAAGCAATTAAAGGATCGTAGATGGTATGACCGGTAAATTGATAAGCTCCTGCTCCCCGGTCAGGTTGACCCGTTGTAAGGGGGATATCAGCCATAGAAATGCCGTATTTAACCACTGTCTCAGCTTTAGATAATGGGTTTAAAGTCAAACCCAAAAGTAGTGCAATACTTAATAATGATTTGTTAAGAATTTTTTTCTGCATATATAACCCCATTAGAAAAATTAGATGAACCAATTTTGACTAATTTGAAATTTTGAAAAAATTCTTAAGTATCTAGAATGGTGAATTCATCGAAAATAAATATAAAAATGCACAAACTATGTGCATGATTCATTTGCTAACATTATCAAAATGGAAAAATATTTAAAGTTAAATACATTGTTTAGTTTATAGGGAGAGATTTTGATTAACACGATTAGAGCAAGTCGCGCTATGGCGACTGCGCCTCATCATTTGGCGAGTCAATCAGCATTAAATGTTATGCGCCAGGGAGGAAATGCTATTGAATCAATGGTTGCAGCAGCCTCAACAATATCTGTTGTATATCCCCACATGAATAGTATTGGGGGCGATGGATTTTGGTTGATCGTAAAACCTGATGGTGAAGTTTTAGCTATTGATGCATGCGGGAGGGCTTCTAAGAATATCGATGCAAATTTTTATTTAGACAAAGGGTTAAGCAAGATTCCATTTCGTGGACCTTTAGCCGCCAATACTGTTGCAGGAACAATTGCTGGATGGGCTAAAGCTTTAGAAATTTCTAAATCACTTGGAGGAAAAAAATCGCTTAATGAACTGCTTGGCGATGCCATTTATCATGCTGAAAATGGGATATTGGTCACTGGAGGTCAAGAATCAATTACTCAGCAAAAATTAAGCGAATTAAAAGATATCTATGGCTTCTCTCAAACTTTCCTAGTAAATGGAAATTCTCCCAAGGAAGGGTCAACATTAAAAAATCCCGCTCTTGCTAAAACCTTTAAGGCGCTGGTTGCAAATGGGCTAGACGATTTTTATAGGGGAGAGCTTGCTAATTTAATTGCTAAAGAGTTACAAGATGTTGGTTCCCCAATTAATTTGATAGATTTAAATCATTTTGAGGCGATTGTCACAAAGCCTTTACAAATAGAGCATAGTCTAGGCACCTTATACAATACACAACCTCCTACTCAAGGTTTGGTATCGTTAATAATTTTGGGTTTACTAGATCGTACTGATTTAAAGTCGAGGATGGTTAATTCAGCTGACCATGTTCATTTGGTAGTTGAGGCTACTAAACTTGCTTTTCGAATCAGAGACAGTCAAATCACTGATCCAAGCTATATGAAATGCGATCCTCAAGATTTTTTAAAGAGTGATTTTTTAGATAATTTACACAAGGAAATTTATCTGAATAAAGCTGCACCCTGGGGCATTGGGAAAGGGCCTGGTGATACTGTTTGGATGGGAACTTGTGATTCTACTGGACTGAGTGTATCTTTCATTCAAAGTATTTATCATGAATATGGAAGCGGAATTGTTTTGCCAAGCACTGGAATTAATTGGCAAAACCGAGGAGCATCCTTTAGCCTTGATTCTAACCATATAAATTATTTAGTTCCAGGAAAAAAACCATTTCATACTCTTAATCCAGCCGCTGCTAGATTTAAAGATGGAAGAACAATGGTTTATGGAAATATGGGCGGTGATGGTCAACCTCAAAGTCAGGCCGCTGTATTTACTCGCTATGCAGTATTTAATAGACCTTTGCAAGAATCTGTATCAGCTCCAAGATGGTTGCTTGGGAGAACATGGGGACAAAGTTCAGATTCTCTTAAATTAGAGTCAAGGTTCGAAGAAAAAATCATAAAAGATTTACAAAATCGAGGACATGAAACAGAAGTTATGCAAGCTTTTGACTCTGTATTAGGTCACGCTGGAGCAATAGTGAGGCATCCGGATTCTTCACTCGAGGGAGCAACTGATCCCCGTGCAGATGGAGTAGTTGCTGCTTTTTGATTTTATTTAAAAGTTCAAGAAAATCATTATTAATGTGTAAATGTTTTTACTTTTACTAAGTAGGTTAATAATCATTTAAAAAATAGGATACATATGGGTGAGTACTATAACGAATCAAGAACAGTTCTTGAGAAAATAAATGATTTGCCTGTTAGCCGATTAGCTGAATACCAAAGTGACGTTCATAATTGAAGTTTGAGTTTGCTGCCAACCCAAACAATCCAAAAAATAACATTTTGATAGACATGATTGTTGGCATAGCTGGACAATTAAATTTGTACCATAACCTGAAACAACTGAATCTACTACATCAATGTCCAAAAGTTTCGTATACAAGCCAGGGACATTAGATATCTGAGATTGATCATCATATGCAAGAATTTCAACCTTTCTACCTAAAAGAACACCCTTTTGATTAATATCCTCTACTGCAATTTGCATAGAAACTAAAGCAGCCTTACCACTAGCTGATGGACCAGTTAAAGCCACCCCCATTCCAATTTGAATTGGTGGCTTTTCTTGTGCCTGGACTTGACTACCCAAACTAAATATAGTTAAACAACTTAGAACGAAAAACGTTTAAAAGTATTGATTAACATATCTCACCTTTAATTTAGAGTACTAAATTTCGAATAAAGATTACTCGCTTGGGTTATTAAAAAAGTAAATACTCCTATTTCAATACCAATGGATTAATCGGTGATCCAACTGCTCCTGTAATTGGCAAGCTTGGAGCGGTAAAAAGAAACTCATAAACCCCATCTTCCAAACAATCATCAGCTAGTTCTTTAAGGTTAAAAATTTCCCCCATAGTAATACCCATCATAGGAATCACAATCCAATGCCAAGGTTGCATAGCATCTGTAGTTTCATTTGGTCTTACTTCACATCCCCAAGTATCCATGCAAATAGCGGCAATTTCTTTTTGATGAATCCATGCTGCAGTTTCGAGACGCAAACCTGGTGCATCACCGGCAGCATAACTACCCCAATCTCCTCTAGCTAAACAATTTTCCATTTGTCCGGTACGAACAATCACAAAATCACCGCGTTTAATTTCTACACCTTGTGCTTTTGCTGTGTTCTCTAAATCCTCATTACTAATTCCGTAGCCATCTTCTAAGTAGTCTCCACCTTTGTATCTAGCCACGTCTAATAAAACTCCTCTACCAATCATCTTATCCCTGGTTTTTTCGATACCATTTTTTTTAGCTCCAGAGGAATCTACCAAAGCAGCATCGTAACCATTCCACATCTTATCGCCATAAAAAACATGACCTAAAGCATCCCATTGTGTGCCGCATTGCAATGGCATTGAGACCATATCATCTGCATATCGGATACCCATTGCATCTTGATTACCAGATATAGCATCTGTTCCTGTAGCAAGCATGGTATGAATTGGATTAAAACGTCCCCCCCAGCCAGTTTTCTGTGGTCCTTGAGAATTAAAATCTAAACCTAGAGAAATAGCTTTTCCTTTTTTGATGAGTTGGCCGGCAGCTTTCAATTCTTCTGGGCCAACAAAATTTAATGTTCCTAGTTCATCATCTGCCCCCCAGCGACCCCAATTACAAATTTGTTTACCCAATTTAGCAATATCCGCTTGAGTTAAATTTCTTTCAACATGGTTTGCAGGTACTTTTTTTAATTCTTTATTTTGATTCATTCGTAAGTCTCCTTTATAAATTTTTCGAAAGTGATTAATTAGTCATTCAAAATGAACGTGCTTTTTTTTATATTGAAAATCCAGCAAAACAAATTGAATTAGCAAATTAAACTTGCATGCCTCTTTTTTATATTTACTATTTTTTACAAAAGATTTAAAAATAAAACATGTTTAAATCTTTTTAATTATGTATGAGGATTCTTCAAAAAAGAAATATGTAATACCCTAGATTAAGGGAAAATACTTAAAAAATTTAATGATTAATTAATTTTTTAACTCATCTTTTTGAGAATTTAAGTCGTATTGCTTTACTAATTCCCAAACATGATTTGGAATCATCGTGCTCATTTTTGCAGGATGTTCTCTACGAAGATGAATAATAGACTCTATAGCTTTCATTTCGACTCGAGTTTTTGCAAACTCAATACCTCTTGGGCCAATTTTTGGCATAAGCCAACCAACAATAGGCCTAATCCAATTTGGCATTTTTCTAATAGGTAATCCGCCAGCTGCAAGCTCAACATTTTTTTTGAAACCAATTACAGCAGAACGTCTTTTCCCAGCAGACATTGGTTCTTGCAAATGAACTTCATCGCCAAGCAAATGAAGCAGTTCTTCACCACGTTGATTCCTTACAATTAACCATTGCTCACCGTTGCCGGCCATGTAACCAACTGTTATGTCTGATAAGACATTGGTGTAATCAACACAGGTTCTACATGTCAATGGAAAGAAATCATTTGGAAGTGTTGATAGCGGAAGTTGCAAAAAAGGAATTTCTCTTTTTTTGCCATTCTTAAAACGTACCTCAACGTGATAATCAGCACGAAATTCCAGATAATTAATCTCGCTAGGTTGATCACTGATTAAGGATAAAAAGTGATGAAAGTTTTCAGTTGTCGTATTGTCTGAGCAAGGAGTGCCAATAACGTAAAGTTTCTCAAGCCCTAGCTCCTTTTCTATCGATCTTAGGGCATAGACTTGGCATGGAATGCCTATGACTGCAATTTTTTTTATTCCCTTTGCAATTGCAGGCTCAAGCAATGAAAGAAGTGGAGCGTAACCCATTCGCATCCCTCTACATTTAGCCATATCCTTTGCATTCTCAATTAATATCGGCACAGGTTTCCAAAAATCATCTTGGTCATAAGTCATGGTTAATACTGCATCAACCATTTTTGATTCAAGAAGTTTTTCACCAATGCGTGTTGTAATGCCAGTCCATTGCGCACCTTGTATTGGTGGGGTAAGAGCCGCCTGAAACATTTTGAGATAAGGACCAAAATGTAGCTCATTATTTTTTTGGTAATTTCTTGCTCTACCATGAACTTGGGTTTCTAATTTCGGATAATCAGGTTGGATAAATTGACAAGCTTGACCACATCTTTTGGGTTGATCTGTTCTTGATATTCCGCAATCAGTACACAAAGACCGATATGGTGCTGGATCAGCTTTCAAAATATCTCCTTTTAAATTTATATCATTTATTGAATAGTAAATCACTATTCAATCTGCATGAACTCATGTTGTATATATTCCACTCCAAAAACTTTTCTAACTTAATTAATTTTCAATATTTACTGCGTGATAGACTTCTATTAAATACAAATAAATCTAATAGGGGGCAAAACCATGACAGATCAAGAGTCATTTTTAATAATGGGGTTTCTAAGAAAGTTAATCAATACTAGACCGCGTTCTAGAGATCCACTGGCAGAGAAATTAATCAACGAGTCAATCTCAGTTCAACCCAACACGAATTACTTATTAGTCCAACGTGCTATTTTTTTAGAACTTGAACTAGAAAGAATGCAAGCACAATTAAAAGAGATCCAAGAAAAGTTTAATGTTGATAGTCAGGTTCAGAGTAATACGCAATTTTTAGGAGATTCTTTTGAAGATTGGGGCAAGAATTTAGAAGAGCCACGTAGTAGTATTTTTGATAAGGACCCAAGCACTAAAAAACCTCCAACTTTAGAAGATCGCATTATCAAATTTCTAATGAAAAATTCCATTAAATTATGGATTTTAGTTTTAGTAATATCAGTTCTTATTTTCTTCCTAAGAAGGGCATAGAGAGTTCTATAAAAGTGCGAGTTCTCAATAAGAAAAAGGAAGCTTATTTAAGCTTCCTTTTTGTAAAACTCAATTCGATTTACTTAACTCTTTTTGCGAAAAGCAATCTTAAGCCAACCTGCAAATAAGATACCAACAACAATTGCGGCTAGCCAAATAGAACCATGAGAACCTGCTGGCATTAAAAGGCGGAATACAACCATCGCAATGATTGCGACAAAAGCGAAGCCAAGATACTGCGTAAGTTTAGATTGACCTTCAGTCATATGAGTACCCTCTCAATATGCAAAAATGGTTAAAAAAATTATTTTGGTGTTTTATCACGATTGAAATAGTTTGCCATCCAAAAGAAGACGACTAACAACCATAATAGTAAAAGTAGGTGATGAGTTTTCAATTTATTTCTCCTTGATAGATAATTTTTACATTAAATCATAAAAATCGATACATTTTATAAAAATCAAAATTTAAATCAACGACATTTCATGCTTGGGACGGCTTTTTATTAAAGGGTACATTGCCCATATGGTAGCGATTAATAAAACAATTTCTAATCCATAAACTGAGGTATATCCTAAATATGAGTTACTTTTTAATGCTATCATGTCTCGAATTACACCACCTAATGTAATTGCTATTCCAGCAGCTGAAGCTTGAACGGCTCCCCAAGCACCAAGTGCTAAACCACTTTGTCCATTTGGAGCAAGATTCATTGTTGCGGTCAAAGTGCCATGACCAAATAATCCTGCACTAAAACCTATACTCAGAGTACCTAGAGCGAAAAGAATTGGTTCGTGAATAAAGCCAGAGAGAATTACTGCAAAAAATGCTGGGATGCCGAATAAGGATCCCATGGAGGCCATTTTGAAGGGGTCAGCTCCTTTGCTGAGAACATGTGATGCCCAGGCAAATCCAAGAAGTCCACCACCTGCTAATGTTGCAGTTAGAGTTGTTGTTTGAGATACTGCAAGCCCAAGAATTTCACCGCCATAAGGTTCTAAAAGCACATCTTCCATTGAAAACGCCATTGTTCCTATTCCAATAGCAAGTAACCTTCTTTTGGCAAAATTGCCATCCATAAAGCTATCCCAAGACTCTTTAAATGATTTTTTTGAGTTATCTTGAGGATATAAATGCGCTGGTCTTCTTGCTTCTTGTTTCCATAAAGCGGTTACATTCAGAATTATGGTTGCAATGGCTACGCCTTGAACAACTTGTATTAGTCTTCCAGGACTGAAATCGCTTAATAGGTTTCCAAAAATAACTGCACTTAACATCATCCCAACTAGGAGCATTACATACATGAGTCCAACGACTTTGGGTTGAGATTCAGGAGGAACCAAATCATTCGCTAAAGCAAGACCGACGGTTTGAGTTGTATGAAGGCCTGCACCAACAAATAAAAATGCTAAACCAGCACCAAATTGTCCAACCCATTGTGGAACATTACTTGACTGTCCGGCACCAGACAGGACAAGTAAACCAAATGGCATTAAAGCAAAACCTCCGAATTGCACAAGTGTTCCCATCCAAATATAAGGGACTCTTTTCCATCCTAGTGCTGATCGGTGTGTGTCTGAGCGAAAACCAATGACTGCTCTAAAAGGAGCAAAAATCAAGGGTATTGAAATCATGATTGAAACAATCGTTGCAGGAACTTTAAGTTCAACGATTAAAACTCGATTTAAGGTGCCAATTAACATGACTAAGGCCATGCCAACTGACACCTGAAAGAGGGATAAACGTAGCAGACGCTGTAATGGGACATCCTTTGTTGCGGCATCTGCGAAAGGCAGAAAACGCATACCAAGTCTTGACCAGTTTTGGATCAATTTTTGGTTAAGAAATATCATTTTTATATTTATATGATTAATGGGAACAAATCAGGATGAGGTTCATCCTGATTTGCTCTTTCATACTAGCTACTGCGTTTTCGGTGCCTCTTTTACAACTGCGGCATTTCCTTGTAAAAAAGCTTTTACCCAAGTGGTATTGTTTACCAAAGCGAGGTGAACATTGAATGATGCAAATGCCACTGCTGCGATGATAATTGGAATACCAACAGAAGGTTTAACTACACACCATAATTTTCCGTAGATCATTTTGTGTCCCTTCTTATTTGAGCCAAGGTGAATAAATATAAGCCAATAAGTGAGCTAGCGCAGCAATTAAGCCAAAGAACTGAGTTCCTTGAATTAAATGTCTGTGAATCTCTTCTGACTCTGCCTCAGTAAGACCCGTCGGCCAAACTTTATTTGGATCTGACATAGTGAATCTCCTTTTGAAAGATCGCTTCGTGCTAAGCCCGCACGAGGGCTATTCATGGCTACAAATGGAATAAATTACGCCCATTAATAGACAATCCTGTATGTCATTTTATTTATACATAAAAATATGTCAATAAATAATTACACTAAATCCTATTTTATTTATAATTTTTTTAAAAGAGATTTAGTGTGTATTATTTTTTTATTTAAATTCAATAAGTTATAAAAAAATAAGAAATACTGTTAAAGAACGATTTTTTATTAGTAAGCACTAACTTAACTTAATTTAAATTGATCTTTATGAATTAAAAATCCAAGCGAAGGATTCTTGTACATTATTAAAGTAGTGACAATCTAATAATTGGGAGATATTTTGGAAAAAATTAATCGAAGAGATTTTATTCATAATGTGGCTTACAGTTCGCTTACATTTGCTGGAGTGAGCAGTATTTCTTCTGCTCAGAGTCTTCATCAATCAAGTAACTCTTTTAAAGCTAGAGAATTTGTACCCCCCTGGTATCAACTTGGATATATTATTCCCCATCGTTATACAGATATGGATGCTTACCAATTCTATAAGGTTGCACCGGAAGGAATGATGCTAGTGACAACTGGTTTAGATTTAAAGGAATATACCTTGGAGTCAGTGGAATCACAGTTACCTGTACTTTACTCATCTCTGGATTTATTGAAAAAAAAGGGAGTAGATCGCATTTCTTTAAGTGGAGTACCTATTGCAGCTGCCTTAGGCCCCAAAAGAATGAGAAGTCTTCTTGATGATGCAAGGCAAAGGACTGGTATTGAATGTGATACGGATATGGAAGCACACATTTCAACATTAAAAAACCTTGGCATTACAAAGCTAGCTATCGCATCTCGGTGGTCAGATGCTGTCAATAATGCGATTACACAATATTTAGCTACCGAAGGTATTGAAGTAGTTATTTGTAAATCAAGGGGTAGAACCTTATCTCAGAATAAAGAAGCAAATGCATTATCTGATCATCATTTAGCTTTAGAACTTGGAAGAGAAGCATTGAAAGCCGCTCCTGAAGCACAAGCATTGTTATTGCCTGGAGGATTATGGTACGCGATATATGCAGTGCCAATTCTAGAAGCAGAGTTTGGTAAACCTGTTCTATTGAATATTTTAAGTACGACAAGTGCAGCAATGCACGCAAAGTCTTATCAATCAAAAATACAAGGATCAGGCAAGTCTGATAGTTATTGGGGTAAGGTTTTATCTAGTTAATAAAACTTATTTTGCTTTAATTGCATTAATATTTTTAATCCATCTAGCTATTTCAGAGCTAAAGTATGTACTATTTTCCTCTAGACTTCCTCCCATAGGAACAAGGTCATTACCATCAAGTTTTTCTATAACATCTGGAAATTGAAGAGCTAGATTGATTGCTTGATTTAATTTTTGTTTAATTTCGACGGGTGTGTTTTTAGGAACAAAAATACCTGTCCAAAGGTCATCGCGAAGCTGAGGATAACCAGCTTCGATGACTGTCGGAACATTCGGCAGACTTGCTAATCTCTTTTCGCTAGATACGGCTAATACTTTTACCTTACCTTGCTTATGAAACGGAGTAACTCCTGTCATTGCTCCGCAGGTGATTGGTGTTTCGCCACTAACTGTAGCTAATAGAGCTGGGCTAGACCCTTTGTAAGGTATATGAGTTACGTTCGCCTTCCAAATAATACGAAAAAGATTTTCACACGTAATACTGGGAGGAGTACCAGTGCCTGCAGTTGCAAAGGATAAGTTATCTTTTAGTGCAACTTGTTTTAATTCATCGAGGTTATTAGCTGGAACTTTTTCATTGACAAAAATACCCATTGGTAAGTTACTTGCAAAGGATACAACTTCAAAATCTTGAGGCTTATAACTTGAAGATGTTCCCGAAACAGCATTCACAATGATAGATGGTGATACTACTAATATCGTATAACCATCCGGTGCAGAATTTGCCACATATTGAATCCCAATACTTGCACCTGCACCTGCACGATTTTCAACGATAACAGCTTGTTTTAAAAGTTCAGATAATTTTTGGCCAATTATTCTAGCAGTTACATCCGTTGAGCCGCCAGGAGCAAAAGGAACAATAAAGTGAATTGGTTTATTAGGAAATGTTTGATTTTGGGCAAAGATATTGAATGAAAAGAGCAAAGACAAAAAAATTAAATAGTTTTTCTTAATAGTAAAAATTTGATTTTTCATGATTCATCTATTTTGTTGTACCGTCAATAAGAATAAATGCAATTCGTGCTGGTTGATTCGATCGATTGGCCCATGCATGATTGGTTCCTCGTTGAATAAGGACATCTCCTGCATAAAGTACTTTTTCACCTGATTCCATAATGGCTGTAATTTCGCCAAAAAGAACAATTGCATAATCAACTGTGGAAGTAATATGCATTCCAGGATGATCTCCTGGTTTGAGATCATGCCCCGCATCTGGGTAGAGTTGTGAGAAAGTTGCATCTTGCAGTCGCTTCACCTCAAGTGGATCTTTAGGTTCTGGCGGATAGTCGATAATTCTTAATACTGTTCCTGAAGCAGGAGGGAGTACACCAACATGTTCAGTAATTGAATCATTTTTTGAAACAATAGTAGGGGATTCTGTTGTTCTCCATATATTGGTGACTCGATAACCAGGCCGAGCTTCTACTTCTTTGACAGAAGGTGATGGACCATCTTCCAAAAAGTAAGATTTTCCGGAGAAGTCATTCTCAGTAATTATTCGTCGAATAGGAGTAAGTGGCATATATGAGTTATCCATTATTGTTTAGCTATTCCAATTTCGTTCACAACTTTAGACCATTTCGATGATTCTTTTTTTAAGTACTGGTTAAATTGATTGACATTACCTCCAACTGCGTCAAAACCAATAACTGATAATCTTTCCTTAAAGGAAGGTTCATCTAATATTTTTTGAATATCTAAATTAATTTTTTCAACAATTGAATCAGGTGTTGATTTAGGAACAAATACGCCTACCCAGGTGTAATCTTCAAAATCTAAAAAGCCGTTCTCAGCAACTGTTGCAACATCTGGAAGACTTGGTATTCTTTTTGAACTTGTAACTGCTAAACCAATCAGCTTACCCGTCTTTATAAATTGGCTTGCTGCTGGGACAGCAACACTACTGAATTGAACTTCTCCTGTCAGTGCTGCATTTACTGCAGGTCCGGCACCTTTGTAGTGTATTGGCTCTACTTGTACTTTAGCTAATACTTTAAATAAATATTCGGCGGTCAGATGTGGAGTGGTGCCTTCCCCAGGTGATGCGTAATTTAACTTCCCCGATTTTGCTTCTTCAAGGGCATCTTTGAGATTTTTTGAGAGCAAACTTTTACCAGCAATGAGAATATTTGGACTAGAAGCAACATTTGCAACACCAATAAAATCCTTTTCAAGGCTGTAACCTGGATTGTTAAATAATGAAGCATTAACAGTTATTGATGTGGTGTTAAGCAAAACTGTGTAACCATCACCAGCAGATTTTGCAACATAACTTGTCCCTAAGTTACCATTCGCACCAGGGCGATTTTCAATAATTACGGGTTGTTTCCAATTTTCCGCAAGTTTTTGACTAATGAGTCTTGCGATGATATCGGTTGGGCCTCCAGGAGCGTATGGAACGATAATTCGTACCTGCTTGCTTGGGAATTCTACCCTGGCAGTTTGACCAATACAAAATACTGAATTGATCAATAAAAATAAATAAATCTTGAATATTACGAATGGGGTTAGGAAATTCTTTTTCTTCATTATTGTTTTATTAGAAAGTTGAATCATGTCTCAGATTCATAAAGTATGAACCAAATCTTGACTAAGAGTCACAATAGTTAGTGTAAACGCTGATAAAAACGAAAGGTAATATTTTTTAATCATATGTTTAATTCGTAAATTTTAAGTATAGAATTAGTTCTATCAATAAAACTCGATATAAAACGAGAGATATATAGAAATAACGTTGGAGACAAAATGTTCTTGACATATGCTGAAGCAGCAAATGCTCAAAAAATGCTAGGCGCCAATCCTGCTGACCCATTGACCATGCCTATCGATGAGGCGCGAAGTCAGCAGGATCAGTACTTTCAAACGCTTAATCTGGATCTTCCGGATATTAAAAAATCTGAAGATTTTGTTATCGAAGGTCCATCTGGAAACATTTCTCTAAGGATGAGTTACCCAAGTTTAGAAAGAGATTTGAACTGTATTGTTTTTATTCGTGGAGCTGGATTTTGGGCTGGAGGTTTGGATTCTCATTCAACGACTACAAGAGCCTTAGCAAATCTTAGTACTTGTGTAGTTTGCGCTATTGACTATAAAAAAACTCCCGAACATCGATTTCCGACGCAAAGAGATGAGGTCATAGCAGTTTTAAAGTGGTTGCAGGGTGAACATCAGAGATTAGGTATTAAGTCTAATCAATTTGTATTGTTTGGTGAATCTGCAGGCGCTACGATAGCATTATCTGTAGCTCTAAAGTTGCGTGATGATAAGAGCCCCTTGATAGCAGGATTAAGTCTCTTTTATACGAATGCCGCAGGCCCAAAGCCAACTTTAAGAGCGTATTCACAATGGGTATGGGAGCAGTATCTTGGGCACCCTGGATTATCAAAAGACAGTAATGCAGTTCCTTTACTAGACCCTTTAAATGATATGCCGCCTGTATGGATTGGGGTAGGTGAGGATGATCCTCTCAAAGAGGATAGTATTCAGTTGTGTGAAAAACTTTCCAATAATTCAAGTTTAGTATCGATGAAGGTTTATCCTCAGTTACCTCATGCATTTTTAATGTATAGCGGTACTCTATTGCCGGCATTTGAAGCCTTAAAGGAAGCTTCGATGCAATGTCAAAATTTCTTTAGTCAACGTCAGCCGTAAATTATTTGGAGATCAATATGAGTTTAAGATATACCCCAACCCAAGAAGAGATGAAAAAACGAATTGCTCGTTTTAATGAAATTGTGCCTGTTAAAAAAGTACATCTTGAAGAGAAGGGTATACCACCAGATGTTTTAGAAATGATTATGGCAAAGGTTACTCGGAATGTTATGTCTCCAGGACCTTTACCAGGACAATTATCCCCACGACCTGCGGTAGAGGGGGGGGATTCTGGAGTTTTTCGACTTGGTATTGCTACCTGCCCACCAGGACAAGGGCCTGGATTGCATGTTCACTATAGAACACATGAAACCTTTATGGCGCTAACTGGACGTTGGGAAATTCAATGGGGTGATCATGGTGAGGAGTCCGTTATGTTGGAGCATTTAGATTTAATAGCAATGCCTCCTAGAGTGACAAGACGATTTATTAATAGGTCAAATGAGGATGCTCATTTGATGGTGATTATTCAGGGTGAGCGTGAAGAGTTTGATGATGTGGACCGAGTTCCTCAAACTGCAAAAGCAATCGCAGAAAAATATGGTCAGGGTATGGTAGATAAACTTCAATCATTGGGTTGGAAATTTACAATAGGAATTGAGAAAGAGAATGCTTAATAGCTTTAATAAAAAAAGACGTAACGTTCTAGAAAATCTTGGACGACTAGTTGTTGGTTCATGTGGAGCTTCATTATCAGTTCCCAAATTTGCAATTGCGCAAAGCACGGCTAGTTTTCCAAGTAAACCCATCCGGATTGTTATTCCTTTTGCAGCTGGAGGTACACTTGATGCAACTATTCGTCCTTTAAGCTTGCCTCTTTCAGGTTTATTGGGGCAGCCACTCGTCATTGATAATCGAGCTGGCGCAAACGGCATGATTGGTGCTGAGGCGGTTGCAAAATCATCACCAGATGGATATACATTGTTAGGGACATCAGCATCATTTGCGTTGAACCCTAGTATTTATAAAGATATTCGCTATGATGTCATTAAGGACTTTACACCAATTACAAGTTTGATGAAGGGGATAGGATTTGTATTATTAGTTCACCCTTCAGTTCAAGCTAATACTCTTCAAGAGCTTATTGCATTGGACAAAAAGTTAAATACACCCCTAGCTTACAGTTCCCCAGGAATTGGAAATACGGTTCATATTGCAAGTGAACTATTAAATCAAAAAGCAGGCACTCATTTTTTACATGTTCCTTATAAAGGTAGTGGACCATCCCTTAACGCTTTAGTATCTGGGGAAGTTCAAATTGGAATTACGCCACCAGGTGTTGTATTACCTTTTATCAAAGCAGGTAAATTAAGGCCATTAGCATTTACAGGTTCAAGTAGGTTACCTGATTTACCAGATGTACCTTTGATGGCAGAGGCTGGAGTTCGCGATATGATTTTCGAGGGAACTTGGATGGGGCTATTAGGTCCAGGGAACATGCCTGATTCAATTGTTCAAAGGATATATCACGACACGAATAAATCTCTTCAAGACGCCGCACTTAAAAGTGCTTTAGCTAATTCGGTGTCAGGTTATGTAATAGATGGCAGTTCACCAGAGCAGTTTGCAAAACAAATTAAGGATGACTTAAAGCGTTATGGTGAAATATTAAAAAGAATTAATATTCAAGCAACTTAAACTTAATAGAACTATATTGGAGACAAAATTGGCAGAAAAAATGACTGGCGCAAAATATTTTGCAAAACTTCTAGAAGCTTATGGGGTCACACACGTATTCTTTATGGATGCAGTTTTAAGACGTGCTCTTGCTGAAATGGAAGATACGAGTATTACTAGAATTTTAGGTCATACAGAAAAGGGTGTAGGTTATATGGCTGATGGGTACGCTCGGGTATCTGGAAAACCTGGAATTTGTATGGCACAGTCTGTTGGAGCAGCAAATCTAGCTGCCTCACTTCAAGATCCGTATCTTGGCCATTCGCCTGTAATAGCATTTACAGGTAGGCATGTTGCAGCAATGCAATATCGAAACTCATATCAGGAAGTAGATCATATTCCTTTGTTTCAACCAGTGACTAAATTTAATGCACAAATTGAAGTTGTTGAGCAGTTACCACACCTCATTCGTCAAGCGTTTAGGGAGTCTACAACAGCTACGCCTAGACCATCACATTTGGATATTGCAGGTTTTACTGGTGATGCATTAACTCCGTTAGAAGTAGATTTTGAAATAGCGGTAGATGAAGTACATACAAAATTTCCTGCATTTAGACCACAACCTGATCCAAATGCATTGAAAAAAGCAATAGATGCTATTCAAAAAAGCCATAAGCCTATCATCATTGCTGATCGTGGGGCAGTGATATCTGGGGCTCGTGAGTCGTTACAAGCATTTGCAAAGAAAACTCAGATTCCTATAACTGTGACTTTAGATGCTAAATCCTTAGTATTAGAAGATGATCAATTGTTCAGAGGAATGGCGGGCTTGTATGGCCGAAGTTGTACTAATCACATCATTGATCAATCTGACTTGGTTATTTATCTGGGAAGTAATACAAGTGATCACACTACGGCAAATTGGAAGTTGCCAAAGCCTTCTGTTCAAACAATACAAATCGACATGGATCCTGTAGAAATTGGGAGAAATTATCCAAAATGTATTGGTATTCAATCCGATGTTGACGCTTGTTTGAAGGTTCTTGCCACAGAATGTGCCTCTCAACAACGCGACGAATGGTTGTCATCGACGAAGTCTTTGGTTGATGCATGGTGGGTAGAGCAAGAGCTTGAACTTTCAAGACATGAAACACCAATGCATCCACAAAGATTGTGTAGAGAAATTACAAATATTTTGCCTAGTGATGCGATATTAGTTGCTGATACAGGTTATTCCGCACTATGGTCTGGGAACCTAGTGAAGATGACCCACCCTGATCAATTTTATATGCGTGCAGCTGGTTCTTTAGGGTGGTCCTTTCCAGCAGCTATTGGTGCTAAAGCAGCTGCACCTAATAGAACAGTAGTCTGTTTCACTGGAGATGGTGGATTTTCATACCACTTACCTGAATTGGAGACTGCTAAACGTTGGGGTCTCAATGTCATTGTGATTGTTAATAACAATGAATGTCTATCTCAAGGTGTTAAAAATTTAAATATTGCATATGGAACACGTCCTGAAGGGCGCAAGAAAGAATGTTATGTTTATGAGCCTACCGATTTTGCAAAGATTGCAAAAGCATTTAACTGTTTTGGCGCAACTGTTGAAAAGCCTGAAGATTTTAAAGCAGCCTTTGAAGCCGCCATTGCAAGTAATTTACCAGCCGTCATTGATGTTAAAACTGAATTTGCTTATCAAGCACAACTAGCATGGGTACCAATATGAAAAATGAACCAATTCGAATTCCTCCAATTCCTCTAGATCAAATGACGCCAGAGCAATTGATTGTTGCGAACGCTCTAATAGCAAGTCCAAGAAAAAAACTTAGTGGACCTTTTAATGCATTGCTACGAAAACCTGTCTTAGCAGATAGAGTTCGATTATTGGGCGATAGTATTCGATTTGAAAATTCACTACCAGATAAATTACGTGAATTTGCTATCAGTATTACAGCTAGATATTGGTCGGCAAAATATGAGTGGTATATACACAGTAATCTAGCAATTGATTTTGGAATAGATAGAAAAATAATTGATGCAATTGGGCTTCAAGAAGAAATTCAACTATCCGATTCAGAGGAGTTATTAATTTATCAATTTACAAATGAGTTATTAAATACCAAACAAGTTTCAGATGAAACTTACAACAAAGTATTAAACAAATTTGGTGAAGTTACAGTTATTGATTTAACTGCAACGATTGGATACTTTGGTTTTGTTTCGGTAATACTTAATACTGTGAGAGTTCCATTACCTGAGGGAATTGAACTAACTAACTTTAAAGTTAGTTCATAAATGGCTTTCAAATAGATTAATTTGACTTCATATTTGCAGCGGCTATTAATTCCCCATATTTTTTTCTATCTGCGGCAATAGCTTCTTCAAATTGCTTACTAGTTACTTGCCATGGAACAAGACCGGATTTTAGTATTTTTTCTTGCATAGCCTTGTTGGATAAAATTTCATCAATGGCTTTGCTTAATTTTGAAATAACTTCTGGAGGCATACCTGCTGGACCTACAACACCACCCAGTGAACTACAGTCATATCCCTTAAGACCGAGTTCATTCAAAGTTGGATAATTTGGTCTATTAGGGATGCGATTAAGGTTAGAGGTTGCTAGAACGACAGCTTTACCACTATCAACAAAATTTAGAATAGATGGACCTGATCCGAAGGTAAAAGTTACCTCATTAGAAAGTAAAGCTACAGCAGCTGGACCAGCACCTTTGTAGGGCACATGGGTCATTTGGGTTCCTGACATTTGACTTAGCATGGCACCAGCTAGATGAATACCATTTCCAACACCAGGAGAGCTATAGGTAACTTTTCCTGGATTATTTTTCGCCATTTGAATTAAATCATTAACACTTTTAATACCTGATTCAGGTGTGACAGATAAATAAAAGGGAAATTTAATAAATGAAGAGATATACGTAAAATCTTTTGCTGGATCATAGGGCAATGACATTAATGCCATATTGACATCAAGCGCTCCTGTTGAAACCATCGAAATGGTATAACCATCTGGTTTGGATTGCCGTAAAAAGTTCATTGCAATAGTACCATTGGCACCAGCTTTATTATCAACAATCACTGAAACCTTGAGTTTTTCCTCTAAGGCTTGTGCCAGCATTCTTCCTGCACCGTCTACTCCTCCTCCTGGGGCAAAGGGAACAATTAATCTGATGGGAGAAGATGGCCATTCATCTGCAAGTGCAGCACTGCTTGAGAAGATGCTAAACAAAGTGAAAAATAAGGTAAACCAATACCGAGTTATTCTCATACTTAACTGCCCCCAGATTTTTTAATCATTATTAAAAGCTTTTGAAAAAATATATTTTCAAGAATTACATGAACTCTACTTTAGCTACGTTTCCTGGCTGAACTGTTAAAAGTAATCCTTCTTCTCTTCCTTCTCCAGGAGTTAAATTAATAAAACGTCTTGGAACAAATGGGGGGACTGAGCAGACATCTAAAGGATTAAGATCGACAGAATATTTTTCACCGAGCCCCCAAATAACGCGCCATTGTCCCTTGATAGCTACAAAGGTTTCATTTGTATCATGATTATGTAATTTTGGGCCATTTCCAGGTCTGGCTTCAACATAAGACATTTGAAAGCCTTCAGAAATAGGAATTGCTGACATAGGTTCTTTGCCGCCATCGACTATTAGACCTGTGCCAACAACTAAATAATTTTTTCTTTCATTACCAGGTAATAAGCTGTCAGGATAACGATCTGGTGGATACTTTAATTGACTGTGACGCGCAACCCGCTTATCCATTTCTTCAGGAGATATTTCTTTAATCTCCATTTCATATGTTTTTGTCTCTGACATATCGCATACCTTGTCGTTATATAGTTGTAATTTAAACATCTTCTAGTTAAGTCATTCATAATAGGTGTAGGGAGAATATTTAAATATTAGGGTTTTTGCTAGGGTATATAACATGTCAAATGAATTTGTAATGCGAGATTTCTTTACACAAGTTGGTGATCGAAAAGTTCCTGGAAGTATTTGGACTCCGAGAGATGTCAAAGAATCCTTAGCTGTTGTTTTTGTCGGGCATGGGGGGAGTGGGCATAAAAAGTCTCAACTTGTTTTGGATATTGTGGACGCTTTACTTTTAAATTCACAGTTTGCGGTAGTAGCAATTGATGGTCCTGTTCATGGT
>Ga0164297_10001379_pt1 | contig 25887 bp, 27 predicted proteins | sample GEODES058metaG_FD_113539 | JGI IMG/M metagenome (GOLD analysis project Ga0164297, IMG submission 113539) | Dystrophic lake water microbial communities from Trout Bog Lake, Wisconsin, USA - GEODES058 metaG | ecosystem: Environmental > Aquatic > Freshwater > Lake | place: USA: Trout Bog Lake... | reverse complement strand
TGTTGTTGTAGATAGGTATTCCCCATCTGAACCTTTGAAGCGATGATTTCTTCTCTAGAAGTCGTCCATGCTGTAGCCAGACGATAAGCGAGCTGATTTGTTGCTGAGTTTGCCCTTGGGGTACTGGCTGATAAATGCAGTGTGGCTGAAGCAGGATCGATCAATCTTTTTTTCAGTTTCGTGGCGATGGTTTGGCTTGCATCCTGATTTAAAGAGTCTTTACCGAGCAACCAAGCGATCGCCTGCTCCAGTTCATCTGCTTGACCCCCGTCAACAATTGTTCTCAATCCAGGCACACAGGGCGGTTCTTTATGGGGGGCGAACAATGCCTTCAGCGCTTTTAATTCATTGGTCCTCTTGAGCCAATCATCGAACGCGTTGATAGCCTGCGAAACCCTCACTCTCCTGACTTCATAAGGTTCTTCGCTTGTATTCACTAATTGAGGGGCAGCGAGTATTTCTTCTAAATCCAACTCCTCAAGTGGTGAATAGTTCCATTCAAGGGCTTCTTTCAAGTCACTAAGGAGAAATGAAGCTCCAAAGGAAATACCCGTTCCTGCCAACGAATAAGAAGCAACCTCCTTGGGACGCGCACTAGAATCAGCGGCACCGCTCCCCTCCCAGTAAGGATGTATCTTATCTTTCGATGCCCAGTATACGGTCGTCGTCACATAAGACATTTGGCGCTCACCGTACACCTTAGATTCGATATTCTTGGTTTTGTTGATCAGCGTACCGATGTTCGCACTGTTCGCTGAATTCAGTAACTGAAAACTCCACGAGCGATAACAGATGGTCGTATCTTGCGTCATGACGACGAACATAGGGTTACTGGATGTATCTTTCGCTGGATAGGCCGTCTGGAATCGGACATAAACCGGCCGATAGGACGCGGATGTATTGCCTATGACATTGCTCGTAGTAACACCACCCTGATAACCCATGGCCTCTGCTGTCAGACTCGCTTCAACAGTAGCCTTTGCCTCTCCCTGTACCTCGCCGGTGAAGATCCTGATACTCGTGACTATTGAAGGTACGGTATTCTCTTTGTAGGTAGTGAGATTTCGTCGGATGATTTCAGCCTGTTTCTTTATTTCTGGGTTACCCTCGCTTTGAAGCCCCTTATCAATGTACTGCACCAATGCTGAAGTCTCTATATTGCTCCCTCGAAGATAACTATAGAGCGTCGTGTTTTTTTTAAGCTCCAATTTCTTCTCAGCCCAATTTTTGTCGTTGATCAGATCGACGGCGGGCTGTTTTAAGAACTCCTTAAATGAGTCAACACTCAGTAATATGGGTAACGTCCTTCTTAAATCCGAGTTTTGACTGAATGGAAGGGGGATTATGTTCTCCGCATAAAAATAATCACCACTGATCGCGCCTCTTGCCTTTCCGCTAATCTCTAAGTTCGCGTTCGCCCCCGCGATCGATGTATTGGTATTGAAGGATAAACCTACAAACAATCGAGCCTCTATTTCGCCCCGATACTGCATGCCTGAGCAAAAGTTAAGCATCTTTGGCGCGATCACCGTGAGGTTTCGACCCATACTGCTTGGCGTTGCGGGCTGCGTCAGTGTGTTCTTTGGGCCAATCTGACAGACCAAAAGAGCCTTATGCAGCCCCTCTACCTTACTGGCGATGGTAATCTCGGACGAAAACACACCTGCCGTATGTAATTTCAGGGGATCAATACTGAGTTCAGTACTGAGTTTGGCTCCGAATGCGCTATAACATGATTGATTTTGGCCCTTATAATCTGTTCCAACCGATAAAAAATACTCTGCCGCATCCCTTGGAGTGATGTCTTGTTTCCCCGAAACCTTAGCGGCTGCATTGACTAACGATTCAAACCTAACTTTCGCCATTGATCTCATCCTAACTATTGTCTGATCGAACGATTAATTGCATCCGTTTGCACTGTTTCACGGATTAAAGCCCTTGATTCCGTATTGGGTTGAATTCATGCTAGGTGGGCAAAGGGCTTCCGATCAACCACAAGAATGATGCTCTACTAAGGCTAAAGACGCGTCGAGGTATGCCCGCTCAGTCATCAGATCGTATAAAAAGAGCCTCATAAGATTGAGCCATATCCTAAGGCCTCAAAGACCAAAGTTAGATAGCCTTTTTCAGTTACTGTGACGTTGACCCTTTCTGACACAAACGAATGAAGTCTCGATAAGGCGCCGTATCGGGCTCAAGAATGAACCACTCATCGGAGGTAGTCGTTTCATAAACGATCCGCCCCTTGCCCATCGGTTCGGCATAATAAATCGTATCCAATGAGCGGGCTATGCCCTTATGGCAGTGATATTCGGTTTGATCCCGAATCGATCGATAGCTCATACCCTCTATCTGCATGTCCTTAGAATAGGATGTGAGCTCCCACTCCTTGTAGCCTCGAGGGGTCTTCTTAGGCGTACTGCTCGAATGATAGACACCCGAGCCTGAAAACGATTCACCATATATGGTTTCAGGGTAAGCGACTGATCCAAAGCCGGTCAGTAGAAGCGTAAGCCACACGGTTTGATACTTCATGTCGATCCTTATACCAAATGAGAGGGATTAATCTGTCTGATCGAGACACGCCAGATCCCTTCCATCGCCGAGCACCGATAAAAAAGATCATGAAACGCCGACTACTCTATACCAAACTCCAAACAGATGGAGATGATTCCTGAGGAGATCTGAATTCTCTGTTTATAATCCAAAGAAACTTCGAGATTGACGCTCACCTAGGACACGCAATCACTCCATGGACCGCAACCGCAAAGCGCAGACACGACGATTTAGGCAAGCTGCCCACCAGTGTTTCTATTGGCTGGTGGCCATGATGAATGCGATTTTAGAAGATGGCCTTCTCTATCGCTCGGCAAGTTTAGCTTACACTTCACTGTTATCCTTTGTACCCGGTATGGCGATCTGCTTCTCGCTCCTAAAGACCTTTGGAATACACAACCAACTGCAACCGTTTCTCCTGGATTTCCTAAAGCCTATAGGCAGTGAAGCACCCGTACTAGTTGATAAACTCTTACTGTTCATCGAAAACATTAATGTGGGTGTATTGGGGTTCTTCGGCCTGATCTCCCTCCTCTACATGATCATATCAATGCTGGGTGGCATCGAGGCGGCATTGAATGACATCTGGCGCGTCAAAGCGCCCAGAGGCTTAGTGAAACGCGCGGGAGATTACCTCAGCATTGCCCTATTGGGTCCTGTACTGGGGTTCTCATCCACAGGCTTAAGTGGCTTCATTACTTCAAGCAGGCTCTATCGGGAAATCAAAGATCACTCACAGATGGAAGAAGCCTTGATGATGGTCGACCCCATCTTGACTTTTATTCCGGTGGCCTTGGTCTTCGCGCTTATCTATGGGTACATCCCAAGAACACAGGTGCATTGGAAGGCTGCGCTCTGGGGCGGATGTTTAGGAGCCCTAGGCTGGAAACTGTCCGGCTTTTGGTTCAGCCACTTCATTGTCGTATCGGCCACCTATCAGGCCATGTACTCCTCACTCCTGATTTTCGTCTTAATCTTGATGTGGGTGCAATGCTCCTGGCTCATTTTGCTTCTAGGTGCAGCGGCTGCTATGTTTTACCAACACCCGCACCGAATCAGCACACACTATGAATTTCGAAATCTAGGCGCAGACAGTCGCATCAACATCGGATTGACCCTCATCACCCTGATCGCAAAAGCCTTTATTCAGCGTGAACCCGAATGGTCGGTAGAGAGATTGGCGAAGTGGATGAAGGTTCCCCATGATGTGGTGAATGAAACGCTGGGCCTGTTGCTTGATGCAGGACTCATCGAAGCAACGGCCCGAGAAGATCTTACCTATATCCCCGCTGTAGATCTAAGCAGCATCAAGATCCAAGACATCATCGAAGCCCTCAAAAACGGGACTCGAGATCCATTCCTAACATCTGGGCATACATCCTTTGGTCTTGAGGAGGTCTCTGATTTTTTGAGACAACAGGCGGAAGCGCAACCCCATCCGGGCATGAGGTGCTCATTGCGAGAGTTCTCCACGCAATATAAGCCGTGATTTTCACTCTGGCCGGCTGCGTTACGGATGATTTTTGATATAGGTATGCAAAGCTTCGTATGAATTCTTCAAAATCCTTATTTCTCCCGAATAAGGGTTACCGTATTGCCAGACCAGATAGATATTCAAAGAGATGACCAACGTCACTAATGCGTTCATAACGAGTTGTATGAACACTCGGTCCATAACGAAGAAGAAACCAAAGAAAATGGTGACCACCCCACCCACGACGAGCGCAATCCACTCAAGTCTTGGAATGTTGTATGCCGAATCATCGATGCGTTGTCGCCGCATCTTCCAGACATCCGAAAGATTGTCATGGATCTTATCGTAGATCGTTTTTTGACCCTCTGTAACGGGTTCGACCTTACCGATGAGCTCGGTAACCTTGACCAACTCATCCCGCGCCAGAGGATCATGCACACCATGAGTCATGGTGTCCCATTCGTAATTCAATACGCGATCCACATAAGCGGCAAAATGCTTTCGAATCTCCGTCGAATAAGGGTTGGGTAAATTGCCTGCGTTCACATACAAAATCATGGCTGAACTGGCCTCTGTTTCTAAATTGTTTTTGGACTCTTCAAAGCGCGACTGCGCATCAAAAATAATGAGCCCCAATAACACGGCATAAAAAGTACCGACGACAGAGAAATAATCCGACCCAACCTCATGGCATTGCTTGATGGTTTTTTCCCCAACCGCTTTTCTGAAGAGCAACTGCAAGGCACAAGACAAGACAATCACGCCTCCAATCAAAAGTGAGCCACCTATCAAAAGATCAACTTGCGGAAACGTCATCACTACTCATCCTTAGGCTGTTGCATGATGGGCCGCACAGCCAATGCGACTCATCATGAGAAAAAAATAAAAAGGAAGCGAGACTTACGCTCACATCCGGTTTTGTTCAAAAGATATCGCATGCTTAGAGGCAAAATCAGCGATGTTTAGAAACAGTGCATCACAAAGCTGAAGTCGGATTGATTCATCCGCTTCCGTCATACAAAAATCAATCAGTAGTTCGTAGCCATGTCCCGTGATGTCGCTGACGACCACGCGGACGGTTTTAGGTTTTAAGGAAGGATGCGCCTCCAGCAAAGTCCGAACATCGTGCTGGAAGGATCGAATGTGTGTCACGGGGGTTTTAGTAGCCAGATAAAAAAGGCGTTTGATGCGCCAGAATTTCCGTGTAGATAAATTTTCAATCGGGTTATTAATGAGCCCACTGCTCGGAATGCTCATCAGGGTATGTTCGGTCGTTCGAATACGGGTACTTCTAAATCCGACCTCTTCAACACGACCTTCAATGGATCCCGTCTTGATAGTCTGACCGATTCGAAACGGCTTCTCGAACATAATGATGAGAGAACCCAATAAATTGGCAAGCGCCTGTTGCCCCGCTAGGGCCGCCGCAAGACCGCCAATGCCCAGTCCTGCCATGATGGAATAGGATGGAAGGCCTAAACGATTAGCGCCTTCCATCAAAATGGCGAACGATATGACTGTGGTAAAGAGCCTCAGGAACAGACGGATCAGTTGGCTATCGGTGCTATTGGATTGAAGTCGCTCTATACCGATGACCCATTCAGCCGTGATTCGTCCTAATACCCAGACAAACCAAGTTAAGGAGAGATAAAAAAGACCCCAGAGCAAAAGCGGTTGCCATTGAAATAAACTAGGAGAAACCCTGATAACTTCGCCCATAAAAAAATCGACCGTGGGCGACATGATTAACATGAAAGAAGCCGGTAATAGGTTCCAAAACTTAAGACGTTCCGAGTGTGGGCCTTGATATCGAAAAGCCATGGCAATACACAGCCATAAGCCTCCGAACAGAAGTGAACCAGCCAATAGGATTGCAAACCAACGCCATATAGGTTGATCGAGAACTAAGCGCTTAGTCCATGAGGGGAAGCCATAAAACCATCGGGGTGGAATGATTCGGAAGAATGCCAGTGCTACCCCGGAAGGTTCATAAAAAACATGGTCATACATTGCTTCAGAAGCCCCTGGCTTATAAGGGAGCGTCTTGATGCGGTCATAAAATGATGTAATTTGGGCGACGGTGTCTTGAGTAAACAAATACTCCCCTGCTCTTGGACCCACTTCAATCAGGGCAATTGCAATCTCAGAACCTGGGACAATCCAGCGTTTTTGTCCCGATGCCTTCATCATGACCGCATCAGGGACCTGATCAAGAGGTGGTAGATCAAGGCGGTCTAGGACTTCTTTGAGTTGGATGGTAAGTCGCCAAGCTGACTGAGAGAGAACTGCTCTCGGAACCGCGCTTAGATCCAGAAATTTAGCGGTTTTAATTCGGTCGTTCCGGATAGTGTCGATCGCTGTAAGCATATCTTCATTTTCGGGAAACAACCGCCCTGAATTAAGGTAGGTAGGTACAAATCCCTTAGGGCCCCACACGTTGCTGTAGCCTTCGCCCATGGTTTTGTAAAAACCCGCCAGCGTGCTCCTTGGACTCGATGTATCGATTGGATCCAGAGGGTTATGGGTGATATCCGCGTTGACCCCACTGGATTTCAACACTAAAACCAATAAAAGACAGAGGTATGCTAAGAGATCCGTTACAGACCCGCGCAAGGTTCTAGACATCGTCAGGGACACTTAATGGAGGGTTGGACCCGGATCATCGAATTGGATGATCTCCTTAAGAATTTCGTAATCGGTCGTCGACTTATTAGGTATATCGATTTCAGCCAAGGCCAAAAGATCCTTGGCTGTTTGTGGACGTTCAGCATCATTCAAAGAGTCCACATTGGGTATCAGCAAAGTCCAAGTTACTTCATTTAAAGCAGCATCCAACTCCTGGGCCTCTTCACAGACTTCAGGTGATAGTTTTAAACCGATGAAGAAGAAAGACACCCCAGAATCATCCACTTCAGGATCAACGGTTTGTTCCCAAAGCTCTTCAAATTGAACACAGTCCACAATCTTACGGGTTGCTACCGCCTGTTCGATCGCAAAAATGAGATCTTCAGGTTCTTCAGCACCTTCAGCATCGTGCTCAATGGCACTGACCGTGATTTCTCTTAGCAAAGATTCTAGATCTTCTGGATACATTGGTTTTGATCCACGTTATGAAGAACGAGGCGCTCCAAGATGCCTCGGTTCTCTGTTTGGAAAAAAAGAATAAAACTGCATACCAAGAATACCGCAATCTCACCTAGGTGTTCCTATCGGTTTTATGAAAGACGTCTGAACACGGGTTCAAAGAATGGGTTGCTACGCACCAGAATAGGTGCTTATACCCAATGGATCTATGTTCATAACGTTTCTGCCCCTTAATTTTATTGGCTTTCATGGTTGGCATGAAGAATGCTGCAGAGATAGTGCGACTTGTGTATGGCCACCTGCAACCGGAGGCCATTTTGGGAGCTACCTGAAAAGTGGTCTTGCTTGAGTCACACAGGTATACAGCATTAAAAACCTTTTATGAGGTGCCAATGAAAAGCCCGACAAACCGTACTAAGACATCGACAATGTCCCATCATATGACCGCTAGCGACTGGAAGTTCGTAGGCATCTGGGTTGTGGCCATCCCAGCCATGTATTTTATCGATCGATTAGGGGCATCGATTCATTAGATTGTGTGCGCGTACTTGATCCCAAATAAACACAGTGATCAGGGCTCACCTCTCAATAACATGGGTTTTTAAGCCAACTTCGTATTCAACCCACAAGGCAGCCTAGAACATAAAGCTCGTCAGGAATGCTTGCATCCTCGGGCTTCCTTTCAGGGTGATCGGAGTCAAAACGCCCGCAGGAAGATGAGCTCGTCTCATGAATCCACGCTCTGCCGTCATACCTGAAAATGAGACTCGCACCCACGCCTTCAGGACCGTTCTTGGCGGGTTGAGGTAGGTTTATTTCACCCATAACAACCGCCCATCGTCCGGAACAACGAACATCCCTGAAGTGGAAACGATTACCCAAAGCGCGAACATAGCGTTCAGCGGCCATTCGAAGCGCTGACTGATGACACGCTTGAGACCGTTCCTTCGGGTTGGGTTCGCTCAAAGGGCCTGCCAAAATCCGATCATATGTGCTCAAACAAAACAGCAGAAGAATCACTAAAGCGTGAAGAAATCGAATCATCATCGAAAGACAGACCTAAGGTACCAAAAGACACCACTTAGGGCTACGCCCTCAAGTAGGAAAACCCTAAGTGGCCAGTGAAACATGAGGAATTAGGGCTTTGCATTCGGCGTAGCGTGTTGCATGCCGTTCATATTGCCCATACCACCACCCATTCCACCTTGCTGCATCATTTGCATCATGTGATGCATCATCATCATGTGGTGTTCCGCCTCAAACGCTTTCAAGAGATTAAACTGCTCGCTCTTCAGCTGCTCTCTGGTTTTATCATCGGTTGCGGCGAGGATCTTGTTCGATAAATCATGGATCTTCAGAATGTGCTCCTGCTTTTTCTTGAGCGTTTCATCACTCATCATGCCTCCCATGTCACCCATGCCCATCATTTGATGGTCCGGTGCGGGTGTTGCGCTTGGCGTTGCTGGGGCATCCGACGGTGGCTTATGCATCGACATGCCTTCAGCTCTTAAAGACCCAGATGCGACTGCGGCAAGCGAACTCAAGAGCAAAACACTGGCTTTGATTTTCATATTGGCTCCTTTAAATAATGTTCTTATAGGGCGACGGAAAGAGACTCTCCGGCCGCCTCGGCTAAGAGGCATGGCAAGCATAACAGAATATTAAGAAGATCTTATGGAGTATGAATGAGCCCCGTCAGAAAAAGCCGCTCTGGGCCAGATAAAGAACACCCGTGACCGTAAAGAAGGAGATCACGGTCGTCGCCACCAAGGCGGCTGAGCATACCCCTTCATAGCCGTATTTCTGCCCAAGCAATGGATAAATCGTCGCCATAGGCATGGCCGCATTAATGATGGCGGACTGCGTGAGAGTGGGATCTTCTAATGGCAGTAAAAGAAAGAGCAAAAACACGCACAAGGGGTGAAACAATAGTTTCCCGATCACAACGCTCGTAATGTCTGTGACCATGCCCTTAAGGGTCAATCCAGCCAAGGTGCATCCGATATAAAACAGTGCAACCGGCGCAGACGATCCTGCCAACAGATCAATGGTTTTTCCCAGTGGCTTTACGATCGGTACATCCAATAATGAACAGATCACGCCTGAAAGGATCGCGAGAATCAAGGGGTTTTTGATCAGCCGGACCAGTATTCCACGGATCACTGGGGCCCAGTGACTGCCTGATTTTCGCCCTAACTCCGCACAGCCTATGAGGATGGGCAGCATGAATAGGTTTTCAACCATGACATAGACCGCTAAAGCCGCACTGGCCTTGGCGCCTATTAATTCTTCTGCAATAGGAAACCCCATGAAGGCACTGTTAGAGAGCACCATCCCCATGGCAAAGACGGTAGAGGCCTGAAGACCTCGACGTTGAACGAAAACACCAAAACCAATGCCTAGACCCAGCATTAGAAAGGAGCCTAAGGCATACGATAAGAGTAGATCGGGGTTCAATAACTCAAGATTAGAGCGCTTCGATAACGCCCTGAAGAGCAATGCCGGCAACGCGAAATCTATGACAAATACGCCGAGCGCCCGCGTGTTATTTGGCTGAATAAGTCCCAGACGCACGGCCACGTACCCGATCGCGATCAGCATGAAAATGGGGCCAGTAATGGACAGAACAGTCAGCACGGCAAACCTGGGACATCAACTAAAATCATCAACAGAAACCACTCTAATTGTGATCAGTGTAGAAGGCAATGCTTCAAAAAACGATCCGGCTATAATCTGAGCATAAGATGGTATGGATAGATCGTGATGGTGATGTCAATTCAAAGGCCCATAAAAAAAATCAACTTGCTGTTGGTGGATGATCACGAAGTGGTTCGAATGGGCAATCGCATGATCCTCTCGAGTGAAGAGGATATTGAAATTGTGGCTGAGGTTGAACGTGGTGAAGATGCCATTAAGACGTATCTTGAGCTTCGTCCTACGATCACCTTGATGGATCTCAGTATGCCAGGCATGGGTGGGCTCGCAGCTACCAAGAGAATCCTTGAGCTGGATCCTAAGGCTAAAATCATCATTTTCAGCATGCATGATCAGCCCGAATACATCCGAAGAGCTCAAGAGATCGGTGCGCGTGCCTACGTCAATAAAAGTGATGCAACCGAACGTCTCGTCACTACAATTCGTGAAGTGGCATCCAAAGATGATCTCGAAGCGCCCCTCGCAACCTCACCCCCGCTTCAAGAGGATCTTCGTCTCCTTCAGACCTTAACGGATCGAGAGTTTTTAATGTTTGAACTGCTCGCACGGGGCCTCAGCGTTCCAGATGCGGCGCAAGAATTGGGTATCACCAGTAAAACCGCTTCCAACTACACCACCATCATCAAGGACAAGCTTCAACTAAAAACCACAGGTGATATCGTCTTGTTTGCGATTAACCATCAATTGACACTGAGTGGCTTAAAGCTCTGAAGCTAAGGTCTCGGGGTGCTTAGACCAAGGGACTGTGATAGAAATACGTGTACCCTGATTCGGGCTTGAATGTACATGGATCTGACCCGACAAACTGAGGATCCGCTCACGAATACCCAATAGACCAAAACCTGTGCCTTTTAGAGAGGGATCAAACCCGATCCCATCGTCTAGAACGGTAAGATCCAATGACACGCCCAGAGCACCGTCAATCTGGATAAGGACGTTGTGCGCGTGGGCATGTTGAGCCGTATTCGTAAGACATTCCTGTATCACACGATAAAGAGGCAGACTCAGTTCCGGGTCCAATTGATCAACGACCTCAGCACAGCGTATCTCTATCTTTAGGCTGGGCCTATTCTCGGCCCAGTGAGCCTTGAGGGCCTCAAGCGCCACAATGAAACCAAGTTCGTCAAAGCTTGCAGGACGAAGCTGCTGCAACATCCTTCTAACCGTCAACATCATACGATCGAGCAGCACACTGATCTCCACGATCACCGAATGCTTTGGGTCTACGTGACTGTTGATTGTCCCCGCCATCATCTTGATCGCCGCCAGATATTGACCGAGTTCATCATGGAGTTCCCGAGCCAGATGACGTCGTTCAGCTTCCTGTATTGATAGCGAATGACGTGTGAGTGCTTGAACTTCTTTACGGCTGTTCAACAAGGCATCAGCCATATGATTGAATCCTTCAGCCACGCGATTGAATTCCGGCAGAGAGAGTCTCGGCAATCTTTTTTCATAATCACCCCGCTCAATGAACGACAAGCCATCGAGAAGCAACTGAGTCGCTCGCACCATGCCTCTTAGAGCAAGATTCGTAAAGATGAACACCAGGATCAACAAAGAAATCTGGATCAGCATGAAATCGATCAATTCATCCCAGGCTTCGACAATCTCATCCATGGGCCAGCCGATGATGCTTATGGTGTAAGTACCCGCCTCTGACGTTGTGATTTCCCTGACAACTTGAATCGGCTCTTTCGGAGCCACGGTCCGATAAAACCAGCCAGGCACTTCATTAAGGTTGGGTACTGGATCCGCCTGCAGATTCATTGGCGCAGAGACACCCTGAAGTTCGACCCTCAGGTGACGAATAGACCCAAGACGACCCAAGTGCGCTCTTAAGGCATCGAGATCTTGCGGGCGCGTCTTGAGATTGATGAGGGACAGTTCAAGCAGCTCGCCTGCTAACTGAACGGTGGACCAGGTTTCACTCCGCACCGAAAGACGTGCTTCTCTCATGCCATGGAGAAAGCTTAAGATGGCCATGAAGCCGATCACGGTGGCCATGGTGAGATTCACGCGCCGCTTGAGCGGAAATGACGACTGTATTCGGTTTTTAAATCCCATGCAGAGTGCCTCTATGATGGTTTAACGTCACGGCCTACAGATGACCCAAGGGATGATCGTTCAACTTAAATGGGCGATTATTCCCAATGGAAACGAATGCCTGCATAGGCCGTGGCGGGAGCTCCAGGCCCCAGGAAGGTGGTTGGGCTGTTGCCTTGAAAGAAGTTTTGCCCGACCTGACCATAAGAATAATATTGTTGATTGGTGATATTTCGACCCATTGCGAAGATCTCAATCTCTTTGGTCACGAAGTATTTTGCATTGAGGTTCAAAACCGTATAGCTGGGTAGTTCACCGTACTGATTAGCGTAATCACCCCGAGCAAACTGGGTCCCTACATACTGTAAGTCACCGCCTAGGAAAAGCCCTTTCAAAAACTCATATTCCGATCCGAATTTGATCGTGTCCTGCGGAATACTCGGGATGTGATTACCGGGGGTCACGTTCACACCGTTCGCAGACTGCCCTGTCGGGTCATTCAAGGCCATCGCCGTCTGGTAGGTCGCATTCACAAAGCCATAACTCAGATACCAATTGAGTTTTTCCCAAACAAGCCCACTGATACCGAACTCAGCCCCCATACGCTGCGTGATACCTACATTACTGAAATAGCCTTGTGCCGTTCCGCCATTGACCGGTAGGTACTGAATATCGTTGTAAGACCTCGATTGATAAATGGCTGCGTTCCACTTTAGGTCTTCAGTAATTTTACTGCGGGCACCAATTTCTAGGGTCTTGGTAATGACGGCTTGCAAAGGCGGATCTGAGACCATGACATTCGGAAGTGAACACGGTGCATTGGGATCTGCACAGCTGAGCTCCATCGCAGTCGGTGCTCGGAATCCTTCGTTATAGTTGAAATAGGTGGTGAAATCCTTAAGGGGACTAGCCAACTCAAGGGCATCCAGAGGCTGAAATGAAAACCCTGCCGATGGATTGACTCTGGAATAGAGATTACTACTCGCAAGCGCCCCAGGTGTTGGAGCATCAGGATTATTGGGATCTACGGGCGTATTATCATAAGTATTGATCTGAGCCTGCATCCAATTTAGAGATGCGGTCAAATGTAACCAAGACAGTGGGGAAAAGGTATCCGTAGCGAACAGATTGGTATACGCATTGGATCCAGATACCACTGCATTCGGGACTGAAGGTGACACACTCACCATATAGGGAAGCGGTGAAAAGATCGCATTACTCTGGCCTTGACCATAGTTTGTGTGGCCATAATTAAATCCACCTCCCGTGACTAGCTGGTTATCCCCATTAAAGACTTCATAGTCAGAGGTCAACTGGACATTAATCCCAAGACCATTTTGTATGAGATTACTGGACAAGATCTGTCCCGGGTAAAAGGGGCCCGTTGGATTACCATTTGCGTCTGTCCCACTGCAACTCGTAGGATCTCCAACATAGCCGTTATTACAACTTTCGGCATTCACATTACTATTCAGATTGGTACTGGTGTTACTTCGGTAGTAAGCATTACCACCCATTTTGAGTTTGTCCGTGAATTCATGCGTTCCTTTGAGCGTTCCAAAATAAAGGAGATTAGTCATCACATCAGGGGTTGTATAGATCGAGAAATAATTCTGATAAATCTCACTTTGAGGCGTTGGCCCCACACCCTGCATATTGTTATTGGCATAGGTAAACGAGAAATCGAGATCTGTTGATTCATCGTTCCAACCCCATTTACCAAATACCTGATTAACCGATGTCGGTGAATTTGGACGCCAGCCGTTGTCCCGAAATAGGGCTCCCGCCATGTACCAATCAAATCCACCTTCAGCGCCGCCATATTCAGCCTGGTAATTTTGACGCCCATAGGATCCGCCATAGGATTGGGCATGGAAGCCTTGATGGGTCGAACCGCTTTTGGTGCGGACCGAAATAGCACCGCCCAGGGTGTTGAGTCCATAGAGCGGGTTAGATCCTGGCACCAACTCCATATTAGCAATTGCTATCTGCGGGATGAGATCCCAATTGACAGTATCACCAAAAGGTTCATTGATCCGGACACCATCTTGATAGACCGAGAGACCGATGGGCGTGCCCGCCAGGGGCGATGCAACAAAACCTCGATAAGTGAGGTCAGGTTGATAGGGATTATTCTGAACGTCGTTTATGTTGACACTTTCGAGGCGACGATTCATAAAATCACTGACCGCGAAGGATTCATGACGATGGATTTCTTCATCCTCCGATGACTGGACATTCCCGGCCACCTTCTTATTGGAAAGTCCCGTATTACCGATTGGTGTTGTGGCTATGACATCAACTTCCGGTAACTCAAAGGGATCCAACTGTTCTTTGAATACCACCGCCTTTCGAGTCGAAGCATCATCGGTCGCTGCGCCATCGTTGTCTTCGGTGTAGGAGCGTGGCTTCTTTTTGGGAATGAGCGGTTCGACTAACGCTGTGCCTGATGAGGAAATGGCATTCTGAGTGACTTGCTCAGCTTCCGAAGCACGTGATGGACTCGTCTCGAAGAAAAGAGTCAAAAGCACCAGGAGAAGTTGGATAAGAAAACTCATTGAAAACATAAAAGGAAACGACACTATTCCTCTTATGTTCAGTAATTAGGCGCCGTCCTACAAGGGAAGATTTCCCGGAAGCCGCTAAAAAAGGTCTGTCAGTCTTCTTCCGCAGTCACAGTCAGCCCATCAAAATCGTACTCGACTTTCCGCTTCTTTCCATTGAGCTCGAACTCAACTTCGTACTCTTTCTGACCGAACTTGGACTCGACGGTGAAGATCGGGTGCAACGCTTTTGGATAGGTGAGCTTGAAGAGCTTCAATACCTCTAGAGGCACTTCATCTTCGGAAATTTCACGTTCCGTGCAAGCGCTTAACGAAAGGCAAAGGCCAATAACGAGCAATCTTCTCAAGAGACCCATTGTTCAGAGCACTCCGTTTTAAGTTAAAGACAACGACTAGAGCCCCAACTTCCTGAGCTCTCGCTCTAATTCATTTTTACGGAGAAAGTCGACATTTCGCTTAAACTTTTCCTGTGAAGGAAGTTCTTTAGGCGGAGGGATCTTAACTGGCTTTTGTTCTTTCACGGACACAGTTTCCTCAGACGAAAAACAAGATACTAAGCCTAAAACATGTAAGCATTGTGTAAGCTAGTTAACACTATGCTGAGTGAACGTTGAAGTCGGTTAGGATGCGCTTAAAAAAAGAACACCAAAAACTTTAACTAGGACGTCACGTATTGATCATGACACAGAAACTGCCCTTTGGTACGAAATCCCTATGAAAAGTCTCAATACCCGCATTCTCATTGGCGCTCTATTTGGGCTTTTGGTCGGTCTCGCTCTCAACCATTCAGCTAGCGACGTTCCCTACAAAGGGCCGATCGTCAGTCTTTTATCGATTGTCGGCGGGGTCTTCATTGATCTCCTCAAGATGGTTGTTATCCCTCTAATCTTCACCTGCGTTACCTCTGGAGCTGGGAATTTAGGCGGAAAACGAGAAGCAGGACGCATTGGGCGCTATACCCTCCTGTTCTACCTCGTCACAATGATTCTAGCCGCCACCGTTGGACTCTCTTTGATCAATCTATTCCAACCCGGCAAAGGAGTCGATACTCAGTTCCTTCAATCCTCCCTATCCAGCGCAAAGATCGTACAGTCACTCTCTGTTGACGATTTTTTTAAGAACTTCCTACATGGGCTCTTTGTGAACCCGTTCAAATCCCTCGCAGAAGCTTCCATTCTTCCCACAGTGGTATTCGCCTTGATCTTGGGTTTCGCGATGTCGCAACTCGGGGACCAGGCACGTGTACTAAAGACGCTGATCGACGAAATACTTCGCGTGATGCTGCTGCTGATCGATTGGATCATGCAATTAGCGCCTGTTGGCGTATTTGCCCTCTTAGCTCAGCTCCTAGCCACACAAGATGGAACTCTGCTCAAGCATCTTGGGTTATTCATGGTGGTAATCATCGGCGCTACCTTGATCCAAGGACTGGTGATACTCCCAGGGCTCCTATGGCTCTTTACACGGAAACATCCTTGGGCTTTTTTCAAAGGAATTCAGGAAGCTATGGTGACCGCCTTTTCTACTTGCTCCAGCGCTGCCACATTAGCTATAGCACTCAAGGTTTCAAAAGAGAAGCTCGACGTATCACCTGAAATTGCTCACTTTGTGTTACCACTGGGCGCAACCGTCAATAGTGATGGTACGGCACTCTATGAAGCAGGGGCGGCACTCTTCGTCGCCAATTTGGTTGGCATGGATTTGAGCCTTTCTCAGCAGATGATCGTTTGCCTCATGTCGGTCATCGCGGCCATTGGCGCGCCGGGCTTACCAAGTGCAGGAATGGTTACCATGATCATGGTATTGCAGTCAGTGGGGCTTCCGATTGAGGCCGTTGCGATCCTTCTACCGATGGATCGACTGATTGATACAGTTCGAACAGCCGTCAATGTAGAAGGCGACCTCGTCGGCGCTGTTGTAATCGACCATTACGTGGAACCAGCCGCTGAATCCATACATCGAGAGGCCTGAGTCATCAGGCACTGAGTCCTTCTTCGCTCAGTGCGGCCTTAACCGCTGGGCGCCCACCTACTCGCTGCTGGTACTCCACGAGATTCGGCCAAGGGGTAAGATCTATCTTGAAGTAATGGGCCCAGTTCATGACGGTAAATAGATAGGCATCGGCAATACAGAAGCCATCACCTTGCAGGTAACTCTTCCCAATCAACTGACTCTCTACATAATCAAAACGGTCTGATAAACGTTCCAGCGCCATTTTTTTGATCTCTTCGGAGATCGAACGATTCCAAAGTGGTCCAAATCCCTTATGAAGTTCTGTCGAGATATAGGCCAGCCACTCTAAAGTTCGATATCGCTCGAGTGTGCCAAAATCAGCGATGAGATGCGTTTGAGGCTTTTGATCTGCAAGGTACTGGAGGATCACCTGATTCTCCGAGAGCGATTCGCCACACTCAAGCTCAAGGAAAGGGATGTACCCCTTAACATTGATCGCTTTAAAATCGGCCCCCTCCTCGGTTTTCTTGCTGGCAAGATCGACCTTGATAAGATCGATATCAAATGCAGCCTCTTTGGCAACAATGTGTGCGGCTAAAGAACAAGCACCGGGGGTGTAATAGAGTTTCATAATTGTTAGTGGGTTGCGTTCAAAATAATTAAGGATTTTATCGCATAGTTGGTTTAAACAACCAAAGGTTTACAAGGTGAGGGTGGCTTGCTTTATAAGCTAGGTGTACTCTATTGGGATAACGATGTAATCCGGGTTTCCTACAAGAACAATAAAACGGCCAAGGTTATGTTTCACATCATCTACCTCAGTGAGTCTTCTACCGAATGGACCAAAGAGGACCTCCACAAGCTGCTCATAAAATCCAGACACAATAATCACTACGCGGGCATCAGCGGCATGCTGATCCACAAGCAGCATTGGTTTGCTCAGATCTTGGAGGGGCCAGACGCTCATGTTCGTCGGCTATTTGCCACCATCAGCGCTGATCCTCGTCATCACCATGTAGAGATTTTAGCGTCGGGTCCCATCGATCAGAGGGACTTTCCTGATTGGTCCATGGGCTTCCATGACCTCAATGAAACGGACGTTCTCGGGATGTACGGCGACAAAAAAGATCTCGGCAGAATACTCAGCATTGAGTCGTTTCGGCGTCATCCAAGCGAATGTCTGCATGTGCTTCGCTTTATTCGAGATCTGCATCTGACCAAACGATGAGATCCAATCCATGTTTTACAGCCAGGTTTCAAGTGCTCGCAAGGCCGTTATCCGAGGCGTGCTTTATGAAAAGCTTAGAATCATGATCTAATTCGAATCTTACAAACTCACTCACCACATTCAATAGGTCAATTGATGATGTTCGATATGGGGAAATTGGTTAGAGGCCAGTCTAGACGGTTCATACTCTTAACAGGATTACTCCTGAGTCTTTCATCTCCCAGCAGTTATGCCATGAAGGATGGACCAGAGGGCCCATGGGATGGGTTTCCAAGAACACAACCGACGCCGCGCTATGAGAGTGACCCCAGTTCCGATCCAAACCACACATTTGGGGTCACTAAAGCCTTCTCCCCTTACAAAGACCCTGATATCGCTCCAGCACGAGACCTGCCCAATCCATTGGACGACTCTGATTTCGATAGCTATAACCTGATTGTCGTCATCAGCAAGGCGGATGATCCGTTCTGGGGCCCAGAACAAACCCTACGCGTCTATCAGCGCGGAAGCGGACTGATTTACTACTGGCTGGTTTCAACCGGTATGCAAGGACATGAAACGGCCTCTGGGTATTTTTCACCTAAAGAGTTTTCATCGAGACATTGGTCATCAGAATACGATGCACCGATGATGTGGTCTGTCTTTTTCCATGGCGGCATGGCGCTCCATTCATCATTGGATCGAGGCTCTATTGGTGATATGGGCAAAGCCGCTGAGTCACACGGCTGTGTGCATGAAGAGGACTACCGAGCTGAAGAGATGTTTCACTTGATCGGCCACAGTGGCTTCGGTCCTGTGAATCAGATCAACGAAAGAACTGGGAAAAAGACCGGTAGTGTCATCAACGCTTATAAGGCGCTCATCATCATCGGCCCAACGACCCGCTGGGATTCGAACAATCGTCAACCCATCCCAGCCACTGCCCCCCTAGAAGCTTCGACTCAGGCAATATCCGATGACAACAGCCCATTGAGCAGTGACGACACCCGTAATGGAACGGTGAGCAAGAGTGCGCCTTCTAATGGCAGTGATACGCCCTTAACGGCGCCTGAAAATACCTTGTACTACAACGATACCCAACACTGAATAGGCAACCGCGTAGGTTCTCACGTTCGAAATGAGCGTGAGAGATCTCTGCAAGATAGCACTTTTGACAGCCCATTTTAATGAAGGTGGCGTATTGATGTCTGGACTCTTTTCTAAGGCCCAAAAACTAAGTGCTCGGGGTTTAATCTGTACTTGCTTCCTCATGTCGAGCAACGTTCTATCTGAAACCAGACCCCCATCTCATCCTCAGACGTGGCCAGGAGAAGGTGTCCTCAGAGATGATCCAAATCGTCCTGTGACCGCAATCAGTCGTGATCTGGGCATTACGCCCGATCAGTTTCGACGGTGCTTCAACGATGTTCATCCTGCTCAACAGGGGACAAGACCTGACCCAGAGCGGGTACGTGCCAATAAATCCGTACTACTAGCCTGCATACAGGGTGGAAACCCTTCCATCACCAACGATCAGCTAGATACCGTTATGGATCGATACCGACCCGGCGGTCATGCAGCACAAGAACCCAACTGAAGCGAACTCACTTTCCCTTTTTCTTGGAAACGGGGAGATTCAAATCCCAACGCTCCATGAGTTGATCCATGACATCAGCGTCTAGTCCCAATCGTTCGGCAATGGAGACCGTTGGCCAACCTTGATCTAGATATTCTTGAACAAGTTTAGGCGTAACACCCATATCAAGAGTGCGTTTTAACCATGCGGGTCTTCCTAGCTGTTCTGACATCTTAATTCCTCGTGCTTTGGGGGAGTCGACTGAGTCACAGCCTGCATCGAGATTCAATCCTGAATCTACTGGGCAATGGCAACGAGTGCTCCGGATAAAAAAGGTTTTTTTTGGATTTCAATGAAACGTCATTGAAAGCAGACATATCGGGCTAAGTACACGACTCAGTAAGCAGCAGTCAGAGTCGATTGCTTATGGTCAATGAACCCCGTAAAACTGAAGATTATCTTGAGGCTTTAGCCGTTCTCTATGGATGCAGCAAGCATAACATGAGCAATGCCAAAGGAACGGTTCCCAATTCGTGTAAATGAAAAAAAATTTACTGTTAGATCGTATTCAAAAAAAGCTAATATGACCCAAGGGTGGATAAGGCATCTCTTGTTTGGTATCTATTATTTGTGAATCCGGCTCAAATCAAACTTTCTCTAGTCTTCCTAATCTTCGCCATTATTGGCTTTGGGCCTATCTCTCTAGGTTGCCTGACCGGGATTTACATCGTGCTATTCCGCCCCGCTTGGTTCAAAGAACTCGTTCTAGACTTATATAAAGATAAACCGGTACAGCCACGACCATATCATCAAAACCTATTGCGACTAAAATGGCTATTCTCTTTAGCGACACTCTTCATTCTTGACTTGGTTCCTTATCCTGTAACACCAAGCATCGCTTTCCCCATCATCTTTTTGCGTCCAAAATGGTTTTTTCGAAATGTGCAGGGCATCTATCAAGGCGTTTGATCATCGGATCGGCTTAATGTTTTGAACTCCTGTAGGGTTTAAACCGAATACCTTGGTTTCGGAGAAGATCTAAGAGTTCCTCCGCGTGACACCCAATGATGGACGCCAGGCTCTCGAACGTCCAAGTAGCCCTTCCTTCGTGAGTCACTGTATCGGCACCCGGGAGATAGCCTGCACTGATCATCTCGAAGACTTTTCTGTCTAGTTCGCTCGTGGGTTTATAGTCACTGGGTTTGGGCGAAACGAAGCGACGTGAGAGGGGTCTTTCTTTATCCATGGCATATTTCCTTTGAGGAAGAATCACTGACTTATTCAAGATGTGAGGCAATTGAGCTCTTTTTCAAGCCCAAATAATTAGAGGACATCCTTTGAAAAAAAGTGGACACCCATAGAGAATAAGGATTTACTGATGGTTTATGAGCGCAATCTTTTGCCCACGCAATCTAGGGAGCACCCTCCATGCCAAAATTCATTATTGAACGTGACATTGTAAACGCAGGGCAATTGTCGCCTGAGAACCTACAAAATATTTCTATGTCTTCCTGCTCCATTCTCAAAGACATGGGGCCATCCATCCAATGGGTCGAAAGCTATGTGACGGACAATAAGATCTATTGCATTTACATCGCGCCCTCGGAGGCCCTCATCCTAGAGCATGCGAAACTAGGGGGCTTCCCCGCTAACAGTGTTCAGGAAGTCAAAACACGTATTGATCCCACTACAGCCGAGCAGTCGCTATCTCAATGAACTCGGAATTGATGGACAAGAGTCTTTGGATTCAGATGTGGAAAAATGCCCAGACGGGTTTTCACCTGGACCAGGTCAACCCACTTTTAGAAAAGCACGCATCGTCACTCGAACTTACTCCGAATGACCGAGTCTTTGTGCCACTTTGTGGCAAAAGCCTGGATCTTATTTATCTACTCAAAAGTAATTTTAAAGTCATCGGAATCGAACTAAGCCCCTTCGCGATAGAGCAATTCTTCAAGACACACGCACTGAATCCGATTAATAGGGTTACGGGTGAACTCATAGCACATGAATGCGGGAATCTGACCATCTTTGAAGGCGATTATTATGCTCTTAACCCCGAAACAGCAGGACCTTTCGAGGCCATTTATGATCGTGCCGCTTTAATCGCGATGCCACCCAATGCACAACAGCACTACGTGGATCACCTGCTGAAGCTTTCGGATAGAAAAACTCCAATCCTGCTGATAACTTTAGATTATGAACCTTTAGCCATGGCAGGTCCTCCGTTTGCCACTCCTGATACACAAGTACGTAGGCTTTTCAGTGAAGGGTATTCTATCCAACTGCTGCAGAGCGAAGACGTTCTTGAAAAAAACCTCAAATTCAAAAGCAGAGGTTTAACCTGGCTAAAAGAGAATGTCTGGTTAATCACGCCAGAGTGAAGCTTGCATCATTCACGTGAACTTTTCATAGCACTAACAGTCTTATTGTTAGGTCGATTGACAGTGACCTGTTGTGCTACTCCTTAATCGAATCTGGCCCGTCTTCTTGACGGGCTTTTTTTAAGCCATAGGCCAAATGTTTGACTTTAATTAATTCCCACGATGGTAAATCCAAGGAAATCAATCGTAGCCGATCTCGATCAAGCAGCGAAAATATTTTGTTTACCGGAATGCACGAAAAGCCCCGTCGTTCAGGACGGGGATGAATAGCGCGGACACGATAGTGTCCTGATTGTTAGCGAGGTGTTTGTTGCTGCTCAATGTACTGCCGAATGATCTCAATCGGCGCACCGCCGCAGCTCCCGGCAACATAGCTGGGCGACCATAGAGCGCCACCCCATAGCTTCTTCTTAATGCTTGGATAGTTCTTTTTCGGATAAGAAGACTCGACACGGCCACCTTGGGCGGATATTCCACTAAAAGATGCACATGATCATCCTCGCCGTCGAATTCCACCAACCCCGCTTCAAAGTCGGTACACACGCTGGCGAAGATTTCTTGGAGGTCTTCCAGAATGGCTTTTGTGAATACACCACGGCGATATTTGGTCACAAAGACCAGATGAACGTGCATTTAGAAAATACAGTGTCTACCGTGCCTAATATCGTTTTCATTGCTCATAGACCTGAGTATTATTGCATCATGAAACGACTTCAAGCCTTCAAATACGAACTCATGCCGGACGGCGAACAACAGCGCAATAGGCGCCGTTTCGCCGGGTCTGCCGCTTTGTATTCAACAAGGCGCTGGCGTTGCAACAAGCCCATTATGCAGAAGGCAACAGGCCTAAAAAAACTTCTTCGAGAAACGCGCAGACTTCCCGCGCTTCAAGAAGAAGGGCCAGTCGGATATTCCTGCCAAAACTGGGTTGGGTGCGCTACCGCAACAGCCGGGTAGTGATGGGTGTGTTGAAAAACGTCACCGTGTCCGGCCAACAAGGCAAGTGGTTCGTCTCGATCCAGACCGAACGCCAAGTCGAGACGCCGATTCATCCATCGACCGCCATTGTGGGCATCGATATGGGTCTCGCCCGCTTTGCCACGCTGAGCGACGGCAGCTATTTCGCCCCGCTCAACAGTTTCAAACGCCAAGAAAAAGCCTTGGTGAAGGCTCAGCGTGCCATGAGCCGCAAACAGAAGTTCAGCAACAACTGGAAAAAAGCGAAAGCCGGCGTCCAGAAAATCCATGCTGATCTTAGTAGACCGGGGCTATATGGGCGTAAATGCTACTGGCGTTCAGATATTAAGATCAGGCAGTCCCGGGGGGGGGGCACTCGAGGGCTCAAGGCGATGATCAAACGGCGCAGCGCGATTGAACCAAAAATCGGTCACATGAAACGGATGGACGATTAGTGAGGAATCCGTTGAAAGGCGCCTTGGCTGACGCCCTTCATGCTGTTTTATGCGGTGCCGGAGATAACAAAGAAGCTAAAGCCTCTTTGGACTCAGATATTAGAGTGGCTGAATGGTCGCTCTCGGATTCTGGGAATTGAATACGCTGCCGCCTGAGTTTAAGCAGAGTTGTTCAGCGCGAACTAACTATTAGCATGTACACGAAATGGGTTCTACCCATGAACAAATCAGCCCCCTCACTGAGACAAGAGGCCCGTACGATGAAAAACTTTTTCTTTTTTAGAAAGCTAGCAGGCATTCTTAGTCTTGTTTCATTATCCTCAATTGCTCCCGAAACCTGTGCTTTGGGTTCTCACCCAATAGCCCCTCTGGAGACAAGCAGCCCTCGTTCTACATTGAGAGGGTTCATAGAGGACATGTCGACTCGTTACGATGCTGTCCAAGGACCCCACGGTGTCTTAACGGACTATATGGCTTCCAGCCAGCTTTTCCTTAGCCCAGAACAGCTGCACAAAATTAGAAGCTTTGGAAAGGATGCTATTGATACCCGTGGATACCTAGATCTCAGTCGGCTACCCGAATCAACCAGTAGTGATCGGGCATGGCGCATCACCATTCAGCTCAAAGAAATACTCGATCGAATCGACATCCCTCCCTACGAGGAAATCCCCGATGCCAAAACCATGGAGTCTGCCGATACCAATCAATGGGCACTGCCCAATACGGGCATAAGAATTGCGCTTGTCGAAACAGGTCCACGAAAAGGCGAATATCTATTTTCACCAGCAACAGTCGATGCCATACCTACCTATTTTGAACGACTGAAAGAACTCCCTTACAAGCCCAATGCGAGTAGGAACTGGTATAAGAATACGTTTTATGAGCCTTCGGGATTATCCATACTGCTAGCCCGACTAATACCTACGCGATGGTTTATTCATTGGCCTGATTGGACTTTGATCGTCTTGCTTGACCAACCCTTGTGGCGGTGGATCGGAATCTTGATCGTGTTAGGCGGTCTCGTTGGTATTTTTACGATCGCAAGTGATCTATCCAGACACCGCAATAGCACCGGGGAGCACGCTAACAGCGTTTCTATACTTGTCGCGCCTACCTCTCTTGTTCTTTTAACACCCTTGGGTATCTGGTTGCTGAGCTCAATCCTACGTGTCTCCGGTTCAGTGCATGAGGTTCTGGTCCAAGGTCTTTGGAGTTTGTTTTATCTTGCATTGAGCTGGTTAATCTGGGTTTCTGGGGAGACGATGGCCAGCCGCCTCATCTCCTTAGAGCGCATAAAACGCTCGAGCATTGACTGTCAGTTAGTCAGGCTGGTTTTTAGGCTGATTTCTATCTCTGCCGCCATGGGATCTCTGCTAGCGGGTGCCAATCATATTGGTTTACCCGCCTATTCCTTGATGGCTGGTCTCGGAATTAGTGGTCTCGCCGTTGCGCTTGCCGGACAACAAGCCCTCGCTAATTTAATTGGATCTCTAATTATCATGTTGGAGAAGCCGTTTAGGATTGGCGACTCAATCAGAACAAAGGATGTTGCCGGTATTGTTGAAGAGGTGGGATTCAGGAGCGTACGTTTACGTACATCAGAGGATAGTTTGATCAGCCTCCCCAGCAGTGAATTGGTCAACCGAAGCATTGAGAATCAAAGTATTCGAAACCTTCTAAGAAGCAAACTTTCCATTACGCTGAAGTACGATACAGAACCAAAGGCTCTGGAGTTATTGATAGAAGGTGCAAAAGTAAGGCTCAGCGAACACTCAGCGGTCAAAGGGGATTCCGTTCTGGTTGAGGTGAAGTCTTTTAGTCCTAAATCAGGCATCTATCTCGAAGTCTCTTTCTCTATGACCCGGTCTAATCGACAAACTGAGGCCGATCAACGTGGCCAAATCTTAATCACAGTCAAAGACCTACTCTCGTTAAATAAGGTCGAAGCTGAGATGTTGGAAATCGTTTCTTAAATCACAGGTTCAGCGATACGTTATTCACTTGTTCGTGTCGTATTAGTCGCTTCTGTAGCCCGATTGATAACGCATTCAATAACTAGATTCTAGGGCGTCACCGATTATGTGTACCTAACAGGAAGAGTTGGACAGGCCCGGACCTTAAAGACGCAACGAACGGTAACGGAGTCCGTTGACCCACTTGAGGGCTCTTTGGGTCAACCAGCCCAAGACCAATGCTAAGATGGGTCACCCAAAGAACAAAAAGAAAGTTTTTAGCCTAATTTGGGTCGGACTTCAAAACCCATCACCCTTGAATCACCGACAGTCATTAGTACCGAATAATACTGTCCACAAAATCTGTGGATAAGTCTGTGTGTGGTCCTGTGGAATGACCCAACTCATAAGCGCTCCATTAAATCGACCAAAACTTCGACATCATCGTAAGTGATTGATTCTCAATGATTGATATCGAGTGCTCACTATTTCGCACCAGAATTCATAGGCTTAGAGTGGATTGTGCATAAGTTGGGCCACATCACACACCTGACTTAAGAACACCATCAGCTTTGTCAATAACTTTGTAGTATTTTTTTGGAATTTAGTTATGTGCCAGGTTGCATGGAATGAGGCAGCTTCAAGGATAATAGACTAGGAAACCCACTTTCTATTTTAAAACATGACAACCGCCCCCACAGATAACAGCCAAAGTGAAGCCACCGGGACCGGGGATGGACTCAAAATCGTTTCTTTACAGAGCCCTTTCGGTCATAACTGTATTGTGAAGGTCCTTGAGAATCCTAAGGATGACATGGAGCCTATTCTCGAACGAATACTGAGTGGTCATTACGCTAAGCCTTTTTTGCTGGAGGATGGCTACCAGCGTTTTCTCCACTTTTCGTTTTCACACGTACAAAGTGCCATGTCCATTTCAAAGCCCAAGCAACTTCAACTGGCCTAT